>ENA-UZWV01000627-UZWV01000627.1-metagenome-genome-assembly--contig:-Day-3-1m-contig-627_pt1 | contig 210958 bp, 198 predicted proteins | sample MGYA00260342_ERZ794902 | MGnify/ENA metagenome assembly ERZ794902
ATCGTCTGGCAAGATCGACGCACCGCAGAGTACTGCAACGGCCTTAAAGATCAGGGTCTAGAATCTATGGTTAGTGCTAAAACTGGCCTCTTGCTCGACCCCTATTTTTCCGCCACAAAAGTCGCCTGGTTACTGGACAATGTCGACGGTGCCAGAGACCGAGCCGAGCGCGGTGAACTGGCCTTTGGCACCATGGACAGCTGGTTACTCTGGAACCTCACCGAGGGCCAAAGCCATGCTACCGATGCCACCAACGCCTCGAGAACCATGCTCTACAATATCCACCAGGGCCAGTGGGACGAAGAGCTATTAACCCTCTTTAATATTCCTCGCTCACTGCTACCCGAGGTTAAAGATTGCGCCGCGGACTTTGGCACCACCAGCCTGCTAGGCAGCGATATCGCTATTTTGGGCATTGCTGGCGACCAGCAAGCCGCGACAGTGGGCCAGGCCTGCTTTGACACCGGCATGATGAAATCTACCTTTGGCACCGGTTGTTTTGCACTGTTAAATACAGGTACCACCGCCGTGGCGTCGAGCAATAAGTTACTCACCACCATCGCCTATCAACTTGACGGCAAAGTGACCTATGCCCTAGAGGGCTCAATTTTTATCGCCGGCGCCGCCGTGCAATGGTTGCGCGATGGTCTCGGCATTATCGACAGTGCCAAAGAATCAGGGGAGTTGGCCCAGCAGGCCGATAACAATCAAGATGTCTATATGATTCCCGCCTTTACCGGACTGGGCGCCCCCTGGTGGGACGCCGATGCCCGCGGTGCACTGCTAGGTTTAACCCGCGGCACAGGCCCCGCCGAAATCGCCCGAGCAGCACTCGAGTCAGTTTGCTATCAAACATTAGACCTGCTCAATGCCATGCAGGCAGATTGGGATCAAAGTGCAGAGACGGTATTGCGTGTTGATGGAGGTATGGTCGCCAGCGACTGGACCATGCAGCGCCTCGCCGATATTTTACAGGCACCGGTTGATCGCCCAGTGATTGCCGAGACCACAGCATTGGGTGCAGCTTGGTTAGCGGGATCCCGCGCAGGAGCGTGGCCAGATCAGCAGGGCTTTGCTGACAATTGGCGATTAGATAAAAACTTTGCGCCTGAGATGGCAATTGAGCTGCGTGATAAAAAAGTAGCTGGTTGGAACAAGGCGGTTCGGCGGGTACTGACTTAGGCGATAGAGCGGATTAATGGTTTAGGGTTTAGGGTTTAGGGTTTAGGGTTTGGGGGGTGGGGTTTGGGGTTAAGCGTTTCACTCCTGAACACTGAGATCTCTCACATGAGTTCGAGATGACAAACTTTACTACCCACTATTATCCCCAACGAGTCCCCACCCTGAGATCCCGACAGAGCGAAGCGGCGAGGGACCTCCTGCCGACTGATTGAGATCCTTCGACTTCGCTCAGGATGACAATAGTGAGAGAAAGAGCCTACTGAAAAGCAACAATACTAGCGCCAGCCAGAGCTAACACCACTCCAAGCATCTTTCGCTTAGTCAGCTTTTCACCCAAGAGGAAATACGCTAACAGGATAATAAAGACAGTAGACAGCTGATTGTAAATCGCTGCCCTTCCAGCCTCTATGTACTTAAACCCTGCAATCCAAAATAAGGTCGCCAGAAAAGGCCCCAAGAGTGCCATCGGTATAATCGTGCGCCACATATCGACCCGGAAAAACCCCATAAACAGCCTGTTCTTTAGATTGCCCGGCCACCGGAAGTAGCCATAAATCAGCATAGCCAATACTGCAACAAAAAATCGAAAGCTCGTGACCCATATAACCGACTCTTCGCGATAGATATCTCGAACCATTAAGATACCCACCCCCATAATAGCGTGAGCGCTTGCCGCCAAAAGAATACCAATAATTAAGTCTTTTTTGGCCGTCACCTCTACCTTCATTACTGCACCGATAAAAACTCCGGAAATTACTAAAAATCCGCCAATAATTTCCCAAGTGTTGAGCATCTCACCAAACATTAAAAAACCAACCATTGTGATTGCTGGTGTGTAGGCACAGTCGGCAAGAGCTTGAAGGCTTGCGCCGAGCCGGTTTAATGAGGCGGCTATCATTGCGTCGGCAATAGATATGCCCACAGCGCCGCTAATAATTAGGCGTAAATACTCTGATGCAGACAGATCAACAAGTAGAGGTTCACCAAGAAGAATTAAGCATATGCCCAGGCAAAGTAACGCGACACAGCTTTTGAAGAAGGTAAGAGGGATAGGCGGAATTTGGTATCCAGCGACCCTCATTAAGATGACGGAAAAAGACCAAACGACGGCTGAGCCAGCAGCGTATAAATCGCCAACGTACATAACTGTAAAATCCTTTTAACGTTAACGGGGTGTATTGATTGAGGTTGAGATTGAGGGCGCTGGTTTGGGAGTCTTGAGATCTCTCACATTCGTTCGAGATGACAAGGTACAGCTAAAATGCCACTCCCCATAGGGCTACTTACTGTGCCGTCCCGACAGAACGCCTTACCATGCCATCCCGACAAGGAGGTTTTGAGATCTCTCACATTCGTTCGCGATGACAAGATATAGCTACCCTGCCATCCCGACAGAGCCCCTTAACCTGTCATCCCGACAGAGCCTCTTATACTGTCATCCCGACGGAGCGGAGCGACGAGGGATCTCATGCCCTACCCACTGCGCCTAAGCAAAAACACCCCAACCAACACACAGAAAAGAATCGGCACCAACACCGCCAGCAGCGGCGGAAACTGAAACACCACACTCAGCGGCCCAAGCATATCCTGGAAAATTCGGAAGCTAATACCAAATACCACGCCGATAAAAATCCGGAATCCCATAGTCGAGTCCCGCAGCGGACCAAAGACAAATGAGATACCCAACAAGACCAAGCCAATAATAATCAATGGCTGCAGAGCCCTTCGCCACAGCGCCACTTCATAGCTGGCAGTGTCTATATTCTGCAACTCAAGAAACGCAATATAACTGTAGAGACTTTCAATCGATAGCGAGTCCGCTGGCAAAATATTTAGCATCAACACATTCGGCGTCAACTCCGAATCCCAGCGTCGAGTAATCAGCTTATCTCTCTCAGTACTGTCACCCAAGAACCGAGTTACCGAGACATTCTCTTCTATCCAGTAACGCTCAGTTGAATTAAAGGTCGCCCGGGAGGCAAAGCTCGCCTCTTGGATCTGCCGATCATCATTAAACTGATAGCGCGTTACGCCATACAAAACCCCACCAGGGAACACTGCGTTGGCATGCATAAACTGATTGCCTTCACGATTCCACAGGCCTGACGACGAATCCTGAGCACTCTCACCCTTGCGTAAATACTCACGTTTACCCTCAGCCAACTGATCCAGGTAAGGCGAAAAGTACTCTCCAATAGTCATACCCAAAATAATAAAGATCAGCACCGGCTTGAGTACAAAACCGACGATACGCAGTGGCGACACACCAGCCGCACGCATAACAATCACCTCGCTATTGCCAGCCAGCAGACCTAGGCCAACCAGACAACCAATCAGTGAAGCGAAGGGAATATATTCATAAATTCTTGAGGGCACCAGAGTGACTACATAGATCAGTGCATCGGCGAAGAAGTAGTTGCGCGTCACATCAGCGGACTGATCAATAATCGCACCCACGGAGTCTAAGCCAACCAACACCAATAGCGTCACTGCGATAGCGGCAAATACCGTTTTACCCACATGCCAAGATAGACGATGCATCATGCTGTCACCTCACCATTGGCCTGACCTGCATTAGACTTTTTCGGACCACCAGACCTAAGCAGCAAAACAGCAATCCCCAGATACACTGCATGGACCGGCAGCAGAGTTACGGAGATCGGAATCGCACCAGATTCCAGCGCACCACGCATGGCATTGAGAGCAACCAAATAGGTAAAGTAGAGGGCAATCGCCGGCAACAATTTGCCATAGCGGCCCTGACGGTTATTGGTGCGACTCAGGGGCACTGCCAATATAGTCACCACTAACACCATCAACGGAATCGATAGACGCCACTGCAAGGTAGCCTGCAACTCCGGATCATTTGAGCCCAGCAATAACCCTGTCGCCATAGCATCGGTCTTGGTCTTCCTGATGGATGGCGCACTGTCCTCCAAGCGCGAGCCATATTCTTCAAAGCGGGTGATTTGGTAATCATTCTGCCCGGGCACACCTTCAATGCGGTAACCACTCTCCATTACCAGATAGCGCTCACTACTGTTCTCCGCTTGCTGTTGGCGACCTTTGTCGGCGAGCACCAAAATCAAACGGCGATCAGAGTTTTCATCACTGCCCGCGGTCATCGCCAAAAAGATCTCATCTAACTCGCGGTCTTCGGTCACCGCCTCGGCATAGGTAACGCCTTTGCCTCCGGACAGAGAATAAAACTTTTTCGGCATTAACTTATCCAGCTCACTACGAGATTTTTCGGCATCAAACAGGGCCTCAGCCTTGGTCATGCCCGAAGGGGAAACCGAGAGGCTCAACCAGCCAGTGGCCAGAGCAAAAACTGAGGCAATAATCAGCGTGTAGCCCATCAGCCGTCGCTCGGAGACACCACAGGCTTTTAATACACTCATCTCATTCTGCACATAGAGCCGTCCAAAGGAGAGCAGCACTGCGAGAAAGAAGGCCAGAGGGAGCGTCAATTCAAGAAAGCTTGGAATGCGATAGCCGATCATCGCGAAAATAGAGTTAGAATCCATATCCCCGGCCACTGCTTTGCCGAGGTATTTAACAAAGCGGCCGCTCATTAGCACCAGCAACAGAATCACGCAGACGGCCGTAGTGGCAGATAGAATTTCGCGGCAGAGATAACGGAAAATAATCACAGGTTAAGCTTATAGCCCTTGGGTGTTGTAGCGAAATTTATGCTATCGTTCGTGCCTTATTGAGATTCAAATCATTCAAAAAAAACGACTACCAAACGGAGCAAACATGGATTTTACTGCATCTGCCGCACAGCTGTTAAACATAAAAGCGGATTCTCTCATTCTCCCGACCGGCCCACAACTAAAAGACAGTGCTGATGCACTAGACAAGTCTTTAGACGGTGCCATCTCCTCTTTAATTAAAGCCGGTGATTTCAGTGGTAATAGCGGCGAGACCCTGGTTATGCATATTCCCGGCGTCAGCGGCAAGCGTATTATCCTGCTTGGCACTGCAGGAGCCAATAGTCAGCAGCAACAGATAAAAGTCATAGGTGCAGGTGCTGCGGCACTGCTCAAGACCCCTAGCGTCAAAGCCGTTTGGGTTGGAGAAGGGCTTTCCGATGACAGCGAGTGGCAGGCCGGTATAGTCGCACGCAGCATTCAGGCAGCAAGCTACCAGTATGCTCCGGTACCGAAAAGCGTGAAAAAATCTAAACCCAAAAAACTCAAGAACCTCACCTACTGGGCACCGAGCAAAGCCGATGCCACAGCCGCGAAAAAAGGTCTGATTTATGGCGCAGCCGTAGGCAATGGCATGAACGCCGCGCGTCAGCTAGGCAACCTGCCAGCCAATATCTGCACCCCGAGCTTTATTGCCGCTGAAGCTAAGGCATTGACCAAGGGCCAGGCTAGTAGTCGTGCTAAGAGCCGTGCCAAGGTCAGCACCAGCGTGCTCAGCGAAGCGCAGATGAGAAAACTCAAGATGGGTTCTCTGCTCTCCGTCAGCGCCGGTTCAGTCGAGCCAGGACATTTAATTGTGATCAAATACCAGGGCACCAAAGCCAGCACCAAACCGGTTGTCTTGGTGGGCAAGGCAGTGACCTTTGATACCGGAGGCATCAGCCTTAAGCCAGGCGGCGGCATGGACGAAATGAAATACGACATGTGCGGTGGCGCCTCCGTGATCGGCGTAATCAACGCCCTTATCGAAACCCAAATGGCAGTCAATGTAGTGGCTATTATTCCGGCAGTCGAAAATATGCCCAATGGCAATGCCACCAAACCTGGCGATGTAGTCACCAGCATGTCTGGCCAGACTATTGAGGTATTAAATACCGATGCCGAAGGTCGTTTGATTCTCTGTGACGCGCTGACTTATGCCGAGCGCTTTAAGCCCGACACAGTGATCGATATCGCTACTCTTACCGGCGCCGTAATCAGCGCACTGGGTAAAGTTACCGCCGGCCTGCTATCCAATGATGATCAGCTCGCCGAGCAACTGCTCAGCAGTGGCACACGCAGTGGTGATCGCGCTTGGCGTCTGCCGCTCTATGAAGAGTATGACGAACTGCTGAAGAGCAATTTTGCCGATATAGCCAATATTGGTGGCCCTCAGGCTGGCACTATTACTGCCGCCTGCTTCCTTGCGCGTTTCACCAAAAAGTATAAGTGGGCCCATTTGGATGTGGCCGGAACCGCATGGCTCTCTGGTGCCGCCAAAGGTTCTACCGGACGTCCAGTGCCTATCTTGATGGACTATCTGCGCAGCAAAGCGGGATAACGCCGAGATGACCAGTGTTTCATTTTATAAATTATCCGGCGACCTTCAGGTCGCCCTAGCACTGGTCTGTCAGCTGACCCAAAAAGCGGTTAATGCCAAGCAACAAGTACTCTGTTTAGTGCCGGATAACGACACCGCAGAACAGTTAGACAAACTGCTCTGGGGCTTTCAAGCCAGTGCTTTTGTACCTCATGGCATTGGTGTTGAGCATTCGCCCATCGCGATCAGTGCTGACAGCAGTGACCCCGGCGAGCATCACGGTATTCTGATCAACTTACAGGGGGCAATTCCCACTTGGTTTAGCCGCTTTGAACGGGTTATGGAAGTGATCTATCCGGAGCCCGACTACGAGCAGGCCAAGCGCGATAACTTCAAGTTTTATAAAGAGCGAGGCTACCCCCTAAGCTTCCACGACCTGACTGAAAAATTTAAACCCTGATGAACAACAAGATCCAACACAACGTAGAGAGCTACACCACTAACACGTCTGATCTCGAAGATCTTCTCGACGACCTCTACTCTCTGCAAAATAATCTGCTCTCAGATACCAACACCCAATCCTTGGCGGACTCAGACCTGCAACTGCCAGAAAGTCTCAGTGAAGAGGATGTGCACAATCTTGAGATCCCTATTCTCAGCGATGTGGTTGACGATGAAGTGGATGGTGAAAAGCAATTGGGAGAACAGTTTTATCAGGCCCAGCAGCATCTATTTGAAAAGCCCTCCAGTGCGCAAGCCAGCAATCATGGGCCAAGCAACGATCAGATCAATGCCGTGGTCAACAAACTGATGGCCAAAATGCGCCCGCGAATTGACCAGTTGCTGCGCGAGAAGATTCGCCACCTAGTGGTCGAGCGTTTTAAACGCGAAAATTAATTCTCTCTCAGGGCTGTTGTTGGCCCTCAGTGCTAGGAACAAAAGCTACCAACCCCTATAATCTCCCTCTTAAATTTCCCGCCCTAAAATTAGATAGCCGAGTTCGATAATGGATAAAACATTTGCCCCCCAGGATATAGAAACCAAATGGTATAAAACCTGGGAAGACCGCGGCTATTTTGCCCCCGACATGAGCGAAGGCGGTGCAGGCGAGCCCTACAGCATTATTATTCCACCACCGAATGTCACCGGCAGCCTGCACATAGGCCACGCTCTGCAGCACGGCATTATGGATGCCCTGACCCGCTATAACCGCATGAAGGGCAAAAATGCGCTCTGGCAGGTGGGTACTGATCACGCAGGTATCGCCACGCAGATGGTTGTCGAGCGCAAGCTTGCCGCCGAGGGCCAACCTGGCCGCGAAGAGATGGGCCGCGAGAAATTTATTGAAAAAATCTGGGAGTGGAAAGAGGAATCTGGCGGCAATATCACTCAGCAGATGCGCCGTCTCGGCAACTCTGTGGACTGGGAAACCGAACGCTTCACCATGGACGATGGCTTTTACAAAGGCGTGCAAGAAGCCTTTATTCGCCTTCATGCCGACGGCCTCATTTATCGCGGCAAGCGGCTGGTCAACTGGGACCCGAAACTGCACACCGCGATCTCTGATCTGGAAGTTGAGAACCGCGAAGTCAAAGGCAAGATGTGGCATCTGCGCTATCCATTGGCCAATGGCGCCAAAACACTGGATGGCAAAGACTATATAGTGGTTGCCACCACCCGCCCAGAGACCATGCTCGGCGACACTGGCGTTGCGGTGAACCCAGAAGACGCCCGCTATGAAAACCTGATCGGTCAGTTTGTCGAATTACCCTTGCTGGGCCGTCTTATCCCCATAGTGGCAGATGACTACGCCAATATGGAAAAAGGCACCGGCTGTGTAAAAATCACCCCAGCCCACGACTTTAATGACTATGAAGTTGGCCAGCGTCAAAAGCTGCCAATGATCAACATCCTCACCACCAATGCCGATATTCGCCAGACCGCCGAATGCGTTAATAGCGATGGCAGCGACAACAATGATCTAGATTCAACACTGCCGGAAAAGTATCGCGGCATGGAACGTTTCGCCGCGCGCCGAGAAATCGTCGCCGACTTTGACGCCCTAAGTCTACTGGAGAGTATCGAAGAAAACGATATGACCGTGCCCTATGGTGATCGTGGCGGCGTGGTTATCGAACCGCTGCTCACCAATCAATGGTATGTAGACGCCAAGAAACTCGCCGGCCCAGCCATAGAAGCCGTAGAGGATGGACGGATTAAATTTGTCCCCCAGCAGTACGAAAATATGTACTTCTCATGGATGCGCAATATCCAAGACTGGTGCGTCTCTCGTCAGCTGTGGTGGGGTCACCAGATTCCCGCCTGGTACGACGAAGCCGGCAAAGCCTATGTTGGCAGCAGCGAAGCCGATGTCCGAGAGAAATATAACCTCGGCGATATAGCCCTTAAGCAAGACGAAGATGTTCTGGATACCTGGTTCTCGTCAGCACTCTGGACCTTTGGTACTCAGGGCTGGCCCGAGCAGACCGACCGCCTAAAAATGTTCCACCCCACCGATGTGCTGGTGACCGGATTTGATATTATTTTCTTCTGGGTCGCACGCATGGTGATGATGAGCATGCACCTGATCAAAGATGAAAAAGGCGAGCCCGAAATACCCTTCAAAACCGTCTATGTCACCGGCCTGATTCGCGATGAGCAGGGGCAAAAAATGTCCAAGTCTAAGGGCAATGTGCTCGACCCCTTGGATATGATCGACGGCATCGATATTGAAAGCCTGCTAGCCAAACGCACCGGCAATATGATGCAGCCCCAGCAAGCCGCCAAGATTGCCAGCCGTACCAGAAAACAATTCCCCGATGGCATCGAGCCTCATGGATCAGATGCATTGCGTTTCACTCTCTGCGCCCTGGCCTCCACCGGTCGCGATATCAACTGGGATATGAAACGCCTGGAAGGTTACCGCAACTTCTGCAACAAGATCTGGAACGCCTCACGCTATGTGCTGATGAACGCTACCGGAGAAAATGGTGCCGAGAACTGTGGTCAGGACAATTCCGAAGATTACACACTCAGCCTCGCTGACCGCTGGATTATCTCGCGCCTGCAGCAAGCGGAAACCGACGTCACCGACGCCATCAACAGCTACCGATTTGATCTTGCGGCACAGGCCCTTTACGACTTTGTCTGGAATGAATACTGCGACTGGTATTTGGAACTGTCCAAGCCGGTTCTCTGGGACGAGAATGGCGATCCGCAATTGCAGAAAGGCACCCGCCGCACATTGGTTCGAGTATTGGAAGCCACATTGCGACTGGCCCACCCCATGCTGCCCTTTATCACCGAAGAGATCTGGCAAAATATTGCGCCACTGGCCGGCATTGAACTGGACCCCGCAGGCGACACCATTATGTTGCAGCCCTATCCAGTAGCCGACAGCGGCCAAGTGGATCAAGATGCATTGGCCGATATCGAATGGCTGAAAGCGGTGATTATCGGCGTGCGCAATATTCGCGGCGAGATGAATATCTCTCCTGCCAAAGCGCTGCCCATCTATATGACCAAAGGTGGCAACAACGATCAGCGCCGCATGGAAGACAATCGCCAGTTCCTTAGCAAGCTGGCCAATCTGGAATCGATTACCTGGCTCGACAATCCAGAAGACGCCCCACTCAGTGCCACATCATTGGCCGGAGATCTGGAAATCCTCGTGCCCATGGCGGGCATCATCGACGTCGACGCCGAACTGGCACGTTTGGATCGTGAAATCGAGAAGAATGCCCTGGAAGCGAAAAAGCTTTCCGGCAAACTGAGCAATGCCAAATTTGTCGACAACGCCCCAGCAGAAGTGGTCGCCAAAGAACGTCAAAAACTCAGCGACTTCGAGAGCTCACTGACCCAGTTACAAGACAAGCGAAAAGTAATTTCTGAAATGGCCTAGGGTCTTTTGACGCTAACCGAAAAAACAAAGAGAACCGAATGGCCAAATCGCTCAACCCCCAGCAGCAGGCTGCGCTGAAATATATCGACGGCCCTCTGTTGGTACTCGCCGGTGCCGGCAGTGGTAAAACCAGTGTAATCACGCAAAAGATCGCCTACCTAGTCGAAGAATGTGGCATCCCCGCGCGCAATATCGCCGCCGTGACCTTTACCAACAAAGCCGCCCGGGAAATGAAAGCCCGAGTCGCCAGCCTACTTAGCGACGCAGATGGCAGAGGCCTTACCGTCTCCACCTTCCATAACCTCGGCCTAAATATTATTCGCAGCGAGATCAAAGCCCTGGGGTTTAAACCCGGGTTCTCCATACTCGACCAAGAAGACTGCCGCAATCTGTTAAAAGAACTACTAGCGCGCAACACCGAACTCGATGAAAAGCTAATCGACACCGCCCAGAACACCATCTCCAACTGGAAGAACGGCCTACTCGAACCCCATCAAGTCGCTAGGGCATCGGCCAGCAATAGCGAGCAGGCCACAGCCATGCTCTACGAACGTTATCAGCGCGCCCTAAAAGCCTATAACGCCGTCGATTTTGACGACCTGATCATGACCCCGGTGCTGCTGTTTCGCAACAAACCCGAAGTTCTCGACAAGTGGAAGCGCCGTATCCGTTACCTACTGGTCGATGAATATCAGGACACCAACCTTGCCCAGTACGAGCTGGTGCGCACCTTGGTCAACGACAAACAGGCACTGACAGTAGTCGGCGACGACGATCAGTCGATTTACGCCTGGCGCGGTGCACGCCCGGAAAATCTCATGCAACTGCAGACGGATTTTCCCACCCTCAATATTATTAAGCTCGAGCAAAACTATCGCTCCACCGGGCGCATACTCAAAGCCGCCAACACCTTAATCGCCAACAACCCTCACCTCATCAGCAAAGCGCTGTGGAGTGAATTGGGTCCCGGCGACCCACTGCGTTTTATCAGCAGCGACAATGAAGACGGCGAATGCGAACGCGTGATCAATGAAATTATCGATATGCGGCTTAAGCGACGCTGTAAATACAGTGATTTTGCCGTGCTCTATCGCGGTAACTACCAAGCCAAAATAATTGAAATTAAGCTGCAATCTCAGAGTATTCCCTACGAAATCACCGGCGGCCAATCCTTCTATGCCAAGACTGAAATCAAAGATATCATGGCCTACCTGCGGTTAATTATTAACCCAGACGATGACAATGCCATGCTGCGGATTATCAACACCCCACGCAGACAGATTGGCCCCACTACCTTAGAAAAGCTTGGTGAGTATTCCAATAAACGCACCTTGTCACTCTACGATGCCATCGACGAAGTGGGGCTCACCGCCACCATGCCAGCCAATAGTTTAGAGCGCCTAAAACGCTTTAAGCACTGGGTGCAAAATATCAATCGCAATGTCTATAACGGCAAACCCATTGAAGCCATCAATGAAATGCTCGACGACATCGAATACCTTGACTGGCTAAAACAAAACGCCAGCAGCGATCATGTGGCTCATAAGCGCTGGGACAATGTGCAGTTTTTGCTCAAGCAATTGGCTCAGATATTAAAGAATGACGAAACTGCCACCGACGAAGAGAAAGGCGACAGCAAAATTGAAAATGCCATCTCTAAGTTGATTCTCCGAGATCTTCTCGACCGAGAGAAGGAAGAGTCTGCGGATGATAAAGTCCAACTGATGACATTACATGCGGCGAAGGGATTAGAGTTTTTGCATGTGTTTATGGTGGGAATGGAAGAAGATATTCTGCCCCATAAAAACAGTGTTGAAGGGGGCGCTATTGAAGAGGAGCGGCGTCTTGCCTATGTGGGTATTACGCGGGCGCAGCGGACGCTGACTATGACTAGTGCAAGGCAGCGGACGCAGTTTGGGGATACGTCGCCGACTACTCCGAGTCGCTTTGTGGATGAGTTGCCAGAGGATGATTTGGTTCGGATTGGCGGTGGTGTTGAGATTAGTAAGGAAGAGAATCAGGCCAAGGGTGAGGAGTCATTGGCGGCGTTGAAGTCGTTGTTTGGGTGATAAAATCACATAATATTTTATAAACTCAACACACCAAGAGGCAGGGAATCTCAAAAACCTCCTTTACTAACCTAAAACTCGCATCATTCAAGGAATGTGTTACCTAACGTGCCTAACCAAACTTTTTCCAATGGCGACACCCAATGCAACAGGTACTGCATTGCCGATCATCTTCCCAAGACGTGCCACAGCAATTTTCTTCGTTGGGGGTAGAAATTTATAACCTTGGGGGAAAGTTTGAAACGCGGCCGCCTCACGGAGCGATATTGCACTATCTTGTTCCGGGTGCCCAAACCGCCCATTTCCAAACCCATAACACTGCGTCGTCATAGTAGGACTAGGTGCATCCCATACCATCCGAGCATATACGCCAACATAGGTCTGCCCAGTGTATTTAGAATGACAATCCGAAACCAGTCTCGTAGGCCAATCCTTCCAGGTTCCACCAGGTATTGAATGTCTTATCCGCTCCAGATTCAATTCCGATAGCCCAGCGCAAATATGTAAAGGATCCGATTTATGCTGAGCTCCGGCTACAATCTTAGGAAGATGTCCGATAGCATCCCTAACAGTAAGGTAATTAGCTGGCAAGTTAGTGGGCTTAATCATTTCAATGTTACCTAGCTTAGAGGCAATTAGTACATGTCTTTTTCGGCCTTGCGGAATGCCGTAATCCGAGCAATAGACGTTTTTAGCCTACACTTGATATCCCAGAGCCTTCAAGTCCCAAACAAAGGCCTTATAAACCCGATGCTTGATAACGTCAGGTACGTTTTCCATAGTCACAAGTTCAGGGGAAATCTGTCGAATCAATCGAGCGAAAGCATAAAGCAATGGCCATTTTCTATCATTGCTAATATCCCTCCCGTTAGAATATGCGGAGAAAGGCTGGCATGGGGCACATCCTGCCAATAACTTTATATCTCCCTTAGGGTAGAGCTTTAAGAGATCGGCAGATTTTATTTCTGAAACATCCTTATTAAAAAATTTTGCTCCTGTATTATTCTCTTCATACGCATATCTACATGACTCCTCAATATCAAATCCGGCAATAACATTAATGTTTGACTTTATGAACCCATGTGAAAGTCCACCTGCACCACAGAATAGATCAATCGCAGATATTTTTTTCATTACTAACTTCCCTATAAGATATCAAGCACAACTAGCCCACTATATTCGCAATTCTGGCAATCTCATTCTTTAACTGACTCTTTGATTTGCTTCCAGATCCAATCTCTTCACACATATAAATAATTTTTTCCGCAATCTTGTCAGCTTCTTTTTTTGTAAGGTTTAAAACATCGTCGTGGTATAGAACTGTAGCCCACTCACAGTCTACGTCCAGGGGTTTTAGAGGTTTAAAGTCATTAACTATAAATATATCGTGATCACTTTGCGCAATCCATCCAGCACCTACCTCAGACATAGCAGGCCAGCTTTTAGCCAAATATTCACTAGCCACATATAAGACATAAATCTTTTCCGTAGAATAACTCTCTACAAAAAATTCCCTTAAGTAGTCAAAAATATCAGTTTTTTGAGGAATCCTAGAATCAGAATTATCAGTTGATGCATAAATTATTGAACTGGATAAAACCCCATTGAAAACCAAAAGATCATAAACAAAATCACTTACTTTTTTATCTTCACTAGAGTGGCTGATCAAAAGCTTTTTCTTCGAATAATCTACACTTTCTTGATTCCCATATCCGGAAAATTAGTATTAATTGCATTTTTCACAGCGTTTTCTATGAAATCTTGACTATTTTCTCCTTGGTCGATAGATGATTTTATTTTTTTAGCTGCAGAATTAGATGCATTGATTTTGAATTTAGATATCTGCTCCTTTAGAAGCGCCTCACGGCTTCCATCTTTTTCATGCCGATTAGCATCCCTTTCCATTTTTGAATACGTGGCATAGTTCGCCCTCAATGCAATTAGCCTTGGTAATAGCTCACCTCTTACATATCGTATTACCTCTTGATACCTAGGATCGTCATATTTATAGCCCTGTCTATTACTTAACGCTATATCTGGCAGAGTAGTTTCTTCGAGCATGTCAACGTGAAGCTGCCCAACAATATAGACCTCATATAAAGAATTCTTACCAACGATGGGTAAAATATTATATTCGCCTAGCTTTCTATTCGATAGTAGGGAAATAAAATTATCAGGAAAATCGCTTGGATCTGTTTTCTTGTTACGCGTTGACCTATAGACTCCAGCCCAACCAGATATTGATATTTCGTAGTCCGTCGTTATCCCATCCTTATTTTTTAGAATTAACTTTTTCGTATGCTCATTAGAACACAGCAGTAATTTGTCATTGACCTGGTCAATAAATTTGATGCCACTATTGAAATTTTCTTTTAATCTATCAAATTTATCGCCTAATATTATTAGCCCACCTAGATCTTTAATGACTTCCACTTCAAAAGAATCTATGACTAATTTCTTACCAAATATTGAAAGGTTAATTCTAAAATCAGAATCGACTAAAGGAAATATTTTTAATAAATTGTTTCGTACTGCAGACACTGTCTTGTGGAGTAAATGTTGAGGGTTTTTTATTGCTATTGAAGTTCCGTCTCCGGTTATTACTTGAAATTTTATGTGCTCTTCCGAAATTGGTATTAACTTGTGATCATTCTTAATTGTGTGAATTTCGACATCTTCCAACACCGATAAGTCCGCTAGCTTTCCTACGCCTTTTCTACCCATTTTTTTTCGCTTTCTCTCGCTCCCGGATACGTAGGCATCTTTCCCACAAACTCTCGTTTCGCAAGCCACATTTAGATAATTTTTGATATCTCCGTCTGAATATGACATACCTGACCCATCATCTTCAACGATAATGGAAGCCTTATCCTGAATAATGTAGACATTACTGGCATTAGCGTCATATGCATTAGCAATCAGCTCGGCAAGTATGTAGTAAATATTGGTATAAAGGCTTGGGCCTAAGAGCTCCAATATTCTTGGGTCTATATTGATCTTATAGTTTTTTGCGCAGCCAATTCCTACTCCTTTTTTTAATTTTTGCTTATGGACAGTGTCAGTATCGAACACGCAAAGATAGCCCTGATTACCTCATCTCTGGTAGGTAGCGCGACTACTCCAAAGCGAAAAAAATTCGTTTCAAACGACGCCGCAGGATTGCAGTACATATTTTTTAATTTAGAATAACGCCAGTGATTACTGGACTTGTCTGAAAGCTGAGCCCAGAGATCCCTAAATAGCGCTTTCGTCGCCAAGGTACACTCCGAGAATTTGGTTGTCTGGGACTTGTAAGACTGACGCAAGCTTTTGTCTCTAACGCGCCACGGCGCACATTGGTAAGGGACTCCTTCACTCTGATAATCAATCATCACCGCTTTGATTTCGGTGCCATAAAGATCGGTAAAACGGGCGTTTACGGTATTTTGAATACTGTCTAGGTATGCAGTAAACAACAGTGATACCGGGTCCATAATCTGTTCCTTCAGATTCTTGTTCTATTAAGTTGGCGTAAACCAAGTTAATAGGGCCATCCATGACTACAGTCATTGCCTTACTTGAAACTTATTAGGGCTAACCATAGTCAAGAAGCTGGGGGTTGCTAATGAGATAGTGAGTAGGGTGAGATAGGTCAAGAGATCCCTCGTCGCTCCGCTCTGTCGGGATGACAGATTACGGGGCTCTGCCGGGATGACAGATTACGAGGCTCTGCAGGATGACAGATTACGAAGCTCTATTGTGATGACAGATTGAGAGACTCTGATGAGATGGGAGATTAAGAGGCTCTGTGTGGGGCTGGAGATCCTTCGGTTCGCGAGCTCTCTCAGGATGACAGTATTTTTTTGGGGAGGGGGGATATTAGGATGATAGTTTGGGAGGGATGCTAGGAGGACGGTTTGGGAGGAATATTAGGAGGATGGTTTGAATGCGAAATCAGGATGACAATTTTGGCGTGATCTCAGGAATAAAGTTTGGACGCTAAATCAGCAGGAGATTAGGGTTGATCAAAGACTGTCGTTGACTCGTACACGCAATTCTTTACCCGGCTTGAAATAAGGCACGTACTTACCACTCAAATCAACGGCATCCCCAGTCTTGGGGTTACGACCAACACGCGGGGCGCGGTAGTGCAGTGAGAAACTGCCAAAGCCACGTATTTCTGTGCGCTGGTTGGTGACCAGTGCATGGGTCATCCGCTCTAAGATCATCCTTACGGCTAATTCAACATCCTTTGGCGGAAGCTGGTCTTGGCTGGCGGAGATTTTCTCAATTAGCTCAGATTTTGTCATGTCACCTTCAGGGCTTTCTATTCATTAATTTATATAATCTGGCGAGGCCATCGGGGTACTTAAACGGCGCTGTTGATTACTCTTTGATTTTATTGAAGTTTTAGATTTATACAAGCAAAACCTCGATTTATGTCATTTCACAGACGAAAAAAAGGGTGGCAGAGCCACCCTTTTTCGATCTCAGCAGAACCTTACTTGTCCATTTGCGCTTTGATCAGGTCTCCAATAGTTGCTGGAGAAGAAGTGTCGGCTTCAACCTTACGGTGAGCTTTAACCACTGCTTTCTCTTCTGCAACGTCTTTAGCCTTAACAGACAGGCTAATAGCACGGGTCTTGCGATCAACGTTGATGATCTTAGCTTCGATCTCTTGGCCTTCTTGCAACTCGTGACGGGCATCTTCTACCTTGTCACGTGAGAGCTCAGAACCTTTGAGGTAAGCTTCGATATCGTTACCCAGATCAACAGTAGCGCCTTTAGCATCAACTTCTTTGACGATGCCTTTAACAATTGCGCCTTTGTCGTTCTCGGTTACATAGTTGTTGAACGGGTCGTCAGACAGCTGCTTGATACCCAGTGAGATGCGCTCGCGCTCTGCATCGATGCTGAGTACAACTGTTTCAACTTCTTCGCCTTTCTTGAAGTTGCGAACAGCTTCTTCGCCAGTTTCGTTCCAAGAGATATCAGACAGGTGAACCAGACCGTCGATGCCGCCGTCTAGGCCGATAAAGATCCCGAAGTCAGTGATTGACTTGATCTTGCCTGAAATCTTGTCGCCTTTAACCATAGTAGTGGCAAAGTCATCCCAAGGATTAGTGTGACACTGCTTGATACCCAGTGAGATACGACGACGTTCTTCGTCGATATCCAGAACCATAACTTCAACTTCGTCGCCCAGATTAACGATCTTAGATGGGTGAACATTTTTGTTAGTCCAATCCATTTCAGAAACGTGAACCAGACCTTCAACGCCGTCTTCCAACTCGGCAAAACAACCGTAGTCAGTAAGGTTAGTGATCTTAGCTTTAGCACGTGCGCCCTCTGGGTAACGACCTTTGATGTCGCCCCAAGGATCTTCGCCCATCTGCTTCATACCCAGTGATACGCGGTTACGCTCGCGATCAAACTTAAGGACTTTAACGTCAATCTCGTCCCCAACATTGATCATCTCAGAAGGATGCTTGATGCGCTTCCAGGACATATCAGTGATGTGCAACAGACCATCGATTCCACCCAGATCAACGAACGCGCCGTAATCAGTAAGGTTCTTAATAACACCTTTGAGTGATGCGCCCTCTTCGAGGTTGGCCAGCAGTTCTTCGCGTTCTACAGAGTTTGCACTCTCCATTACGGCACGACGGCTAACAACAACGTTGTTGCGCTTAGGATCGAGTTTGATAACTTTGAATTCTAATTCGATGTTCTCAAGGTGAGTAATCTCACGCAGTGGACGAACATCAACCAGTGAACCTGGAAGGAACGCGCGCAAGCCGCGAACATCAACAGTAAATCCACCTTTAACCTTGCCGCTGATAACGCCGATAACAACTTCGTCAGCTTTGTGGGCTGCTTCAAGTTCGATCCAGGATTCTGCGCGACGGGCTTTTTCACGGGAAAGCTTAGTAGCACCGAAACCATCTTCAACGGCTTCGAGAGCAACTTGCACTTCGTCGCCAACGGCAACTTCGAGTGCGCCTTTCTCGTCATAAAATTGGTCAATCGAAATAACACCTTCAGACTTCAGTCCAGCATGGACTGTTACCCAGTCTTTATCGATATCGATAATTACGCCAGTAATGATGGCGCCGGGATTCATCTCAACGGTTAATAGACTTTCTTCAAATAGATCTGCGAAATTTTCGCTCATGGTTTGTACCTGATTTTTGACAGAGATATGACAGAAGAACTGCTAGCGTCATTCTCTTTTTTCCGCGCGGCCAGTTTACACGGGTCAGTTAAAATAAAGGCCTACAGCAATAAAACCTGGCGATTGCTGCGTTGCCCGTTTGGTGTTGAATACTAAAAATTCTGTCTAAAACGACTAATACAGTGTTACTTGATGCCTTTAACAGAGAGGATATTAAGTACCGTCTCTGTTACTTCCTGAATCGACATGGTCGAGGTGTCTAACTCGATTGCTCCCTCTGCTGGTCGCAGCGGTGAGGCGTCTCTACTCATATCTCTTTCATCCCTAGAGCGCACCTGCTCCACGAGGGCGGGCAGCCTAACATCTTCACCCTTTTCTAGCAACTCTTTGTAGCGCCGGTTGGCACGTTCTTCAGCGCTGGCGGTAAGGTAAATCTTGAGCTCTGCCGCGGGGAAAACTTCAGTGCCCATATCACGGCCATCAGCGACCAAACCCGGGGCTCTGACGAACATTCGCTGGCGCTTTAGCAACGCCGTGCGCACGCCTGGAAACTGAGCCACTTTTGAGGCTAACAGGCCAGTTTCTTCAGTGCGCAATTCGCGACTGACATTCTCTCCCTCGAGATAGACCTTAAAAGCGCCCTCTTTTTCAGTCTCAAAGCGAATATCCATATGCTCGGCCAAGGCCATCAAACCCTTTTCACTCTCGACACTCACATGATGACGTACGGCAGATAAACCCAAGAGACGATAGAGCGCACCGCTATCCAGGTAATCGAACCCGAGTTTCTTAGCCACTATACGGCTGATAGTCCCCTTTCCCGCGCCACTGGGGCCGTCGATGGTAATCACCACCACTTTGTTTTCCTCAGCCATTTACGACTCCTGAGTCTCAACGTTTATGGTCAGGCCAATAGCTGTGGCCAGATCCACAAATCCGGGGAAAGAGGTGGCAATATTATTGCACTCGATAATTTCAATCTCGCCCTGAGAGCGCAGACCGGCGATGGCAAAGGCCATGGCGATACGGTGGTCGTCGTGACTGTGGACTGTGCCACTGCCAAGCTGGCCGCCCTGAATACGAATACCATCAGCGGTGGACTGGGCATCAATCCCCAGAGTCACAAGGCCATCGGCCATGCTTTGAATACGATCACTCTCTTTAACGCGCAGCTCTTCGGCGCCGGTTAGCACTGTTTCGCCAGTGGCGCAGGCCGCGGCAACAAACAGTACTGGGAATTCATCAATCGCCAGTGGTACCTGATCTTCTGGAATCACAATACCGTTTAACTCGGCATAACGGATTCGGATATCCGCTACGGGTTCGCCACCCACTTCCTTTTCGCTGGACAGTTCAATGCTGGTGCCCATCTGTCGCAAAATATTAATCACGCCGACACGGGTTGGGTTAACGCCCACATGGCGCAGGGTAATATCCGAGCCAGGGGTAATAGCCGCTGCCACCATAAAGAAGGCCGCGGAGGAAATATCTGCCGGCACATCAATACGTGTTGCAGTCAGTGAACCACCACCCGATAGAGAGGCCTTGCTGCCATCGCTGACCACTGAGTAGCCAAAGCCGCGCAACATGCGCTCGCTGTGGTCACGAGTCGGCGCTGGCTCAATCGTAGATGTTTCACCCTCGGCATAGAGCCCGGCTAATAGAACGCAGGATTTAACCTGGGCGCTGGCCATGGGCAGTACATAATCAATCGGCTTGAGTTTATTGCCACCTTTTATAAGCATTGGTGGTCTGCCGCCTGGTGCTGTTTCAATTACTGCGCCCATCTCGGCCAGTGGATCCGCCACACGGGCCATGGGTCGACCGGAAAGAGACTCGTCACCGGTAAGTTCTACATCAAAGGTTTGGCCAGCCAAGAGTCCGCTGAGCAGACGCATGGAAGTACCGGAATTGCCCAAATAGAGCGGCTTAGTCGGTGCTCTTAAACCGTGGAGGCCTACCCCGTGAATCACGACGCGGCCCTGGTCAGGACCTTCGATAATCACGCCCATATCGCGAAATGCCTGCAGTGTTGCCAGGCTGTCTTCACCCTCAAGGAAACCCGTCACTTCGGTCATACCCTCAGCAATAGAGCCAAGCATTATGGAACGGTGAGACATTGATTTGTCGCCAGGCACACGGATATCACCGCGGGCAGCGCCACCAGGTGTGACTTTATAATTTATAATTTTTTCTGACATGGTTTTTTGTAATGCCTTTGGGTCGATTGATTGTCCAAAATGGTTGCGTGCATCGCGAGCCCGCGTAAACACGTCCATCAGATAGGTTTCGTCGCCACTGTCTATGGCGCTGCGCATCTCGCTAAAGTTGCTCATAATCTGATCGAGAACACTGAGAATGGCTTCGCGATTGGCCAGTGCTATATCGCGCCACATAATCGGGTCGCTGGCGGCAATGCGGGTAAAATCGCGAAAGCCTCCAGCGGCGTAGCGGAAGATCTCGCGATTATCACGCATACTCGCCAATGTGTCGACTAGGGAGTAGGCTAAAAAATGCGGCAGATGACTGGTGGCGGCCAACACTTCGTCATGCTCTTGGATATCCATGCAGGAGACCACAGCACCCACCTTTTGCCAGAGTTTTTCCACCAGCTGCACATGAGCTTCACCACTGTCAGCATGGGGCGTTAAGATAACTCTGTGGTCTCTAAAAAGGTCCGCTTTGGCTGCGGTGACACCGCTTTTTTCTGAACCTGCAATGGGATGTCCGGGCACTAACTGCACCGGCAAGTGGCCATAGACCTCTTCTGCGGCGACCATCACACTGCCCTTAACACTGGCGACATCGGTGATGGTGACCTGATCTGAGAGCAACTCACAACACTCTTTAAGAATCGCAGGAACGGTTAACGTTGGCACGCCAATAACTACTAGATCACCAGCACCCAGTTCCGAGGCAATAGCCGCCAAGCTCTGTTCTGGGCGGTCGATAACGCCCATCTCAACTGCTAGATCGAGGGTTGAGGAGCGTCGTGATATGCCTACCACCTCAGTGGCTAAGCCAGCATTACGAGCGGCCAAGGCGAAGCTGGAGCCGATTAGCCCGAGTCCGATAACCACCAGACGATTTACAACCGGCTGACGTGTTTTAGGTGTTTGCAACATGACAGATCACATGGAAATAAATAGATTAATCGCTGTTATAGCAATAGTTACAGCAACAGTTATAGAACAGCACGGGGATAGGACCCGAGAACCTTCAAGTCAGCTACATCTTCGGCTAACTCAGCCAGCACAGCAGCTGCAGCTGGATCATCAACATGCGCCGCAAAATCAATAAAGAAAATATAAGACCACTTGCTGTTGCGCGAGGGCCGCGACTCGAGTCGAGTCATATCGACACCGTGGCGGCGAAATGGCTCAAGCAGGTTGTGCAGCGCACCGGGCTTATTCTGCACAGATACCACGATGGAGGTTTTATCATCACCACTGGGTGGCACCATCTCGCGACCAATAATCAAAAAGCGCGTTGAGTTATCCGGGAGGTCTTCGATCTTTTCCCAGAGCTTTTCCAAGCCGTAGAGCTCGCAGGACATATCGCCGGCGATCGCCGCTGAGTTCCACTCACCCTGCACCCGTCGCGCCGCTTCAGCATTGCTGCTCACCGCCACACGCTCGATATTGGGGTAATTGGAATCCAGCCACTTGCGGCACTGGGCCAGTGACTGGGAGTGAGAATAGACGCGAGTCACAGTGTCTTTATTGGTGTTGGGGCCAATCATAAAGTGCTGATGAATACGCAGCTCTACTTCACCACAGATTTTTACTGAAGAGTCGATAAAGCTATCTAGGGTATGGCTGACCACGCCCTCGGTGGAGTTTTCAACGGGCACAACACCGTAGTTGCAGGACTCGGCTAACACATCGCGGAATACTTCATCAATCGCCGCTTTGGGAATTGTTAGAGCAGAGTCGCCAAAGTGTTTGAGTGTCGCTTCCTGAGTAAAGGTGCCCTCGGGCCCAAGAAAAGCCACTTTAATCTGCTGTTCCAGCGCCAGACAGGCGGACATGATCTGTCGAAACAGACGCGCCATATCTTCATCGCCCAGGGGACCCACATTTTTTTCCATGATCGAGCGCAATACCTGAGCTTCACGCTCGGGTCGGTAATAGGCCTCGTCACCCATCTCTTTTTTGATCTTAGCAACATCCTGGGCACAGCGCGCACGGGCGCTGATATTGGCCATAATCTCTCGATCAAGGCCGTCAATCTTGTTGCGCAGTTCGAGCAGTGGATTCTTTTCAGTCATTATTTAAACCTTACTCGTCAGCGGNNAGAGCCTTCAGCGGCATTGTCATCGGAGGAGCCTTCAGCGGTATTGTCATCAAGAGCTGTATTGTTATCAGCAGCATCTTCAGCCACAAACTCCTCTTCCTCCGGCTCGGCAATACGTGCCAACCTGACCAGATTCTCGCTGTCTTTCAACCGAATGATGCGCACGCCCTGAGTATTGCGACCCACAACCGAGACTTCGTCACCGCGGGTTCGCACCATAGTGCCCTGATCCGAGATCAGCATAATTTCATCACCAGCAAAAAGCTGCGTAGCGCCAACCAATGGTCCATTGCGCTCGCTGGCCTGAATCGCAATCATGCCCTTGCCGCCGCGTCCTTTGGTGGGGAACTCGTCGACCTTGGTGCGCTTGCCGTAACCATTTTCACACACGGTCAACAGGAAGCCATCTTCTTCAGGGACTACCATAGAGATAACTTCTTGGCCTTCTGGCAGACGCATTCCGCGCACACCTTTAGACACTCGACCCATAGAGCGAGCATCGGTACTGGCAAAGCGCACGGCCTTGCCTTCAGAGCTCAGCAACATCACATCACTGTCGTCATCAATAATTGCGGTGCCAACCAGAAGATCGCCTTCAACCAGATCCACTGCACGCAAACCAACACTGCGTGGGCGCGAGTACTGCTCCAGTGAGGTCTTCTTCACGGTGCCATTGGCAGTTGCCATAATGACAAATTTATCGGCGCTGTATTCTTCAACTGGCAGGATCGAGCTAATGCGCTCCCCTTCACCTAAAGGCAGCAGGTTAATCACTGGGCGTCCACGAGAATTGCGGCCGGCCACGGGAATCTGATACACCTTGAGCCAGTAAACCTTACCCAAGTTGGTAAAGCACAAAATAGTCGCGTGAGTGCTGGCCACCAACAGGTGTTCAACAAAGTCTTCATCTTTAACTGCCGTTGCCGACTTGCCCATACCACCGCGACGCTGAGCTTGATAATCGCTCAGCGGCTGGGTCTTGGCATAGCCGCCATTGGAAATGGTGACAACACGGTCTTCTTCGGTAATCAGGTCCTCAATAGTGAGGTCGTGGAGAGATTCAATGATCTCAGTGCGACGCTCATCGCCAAACTCTTCAACCACTGCTTCGAGCTCTTCACGAATAACCGTCATCAGACGAGTCAGGTCACCGAGAATATCTTGATACTCGGCAATCTCTTCAAGCTTGACGGCAAATTCAGAAATAATTTTATCGTGTTCCATACCGGTTAAACGGTGCAGACGCAGCTCAAGAATATCTTTGGCCTGTTCTGGAGACAGGTGGTACTTGCCATCGCGCAGACCGTACTGGTCTTCCAGCCATTCCGGACGTGTGGCTTGAGCGCCAGCACGATCGAGCATCTGAATTACTGAGCCAGGATTCCAGCCGCGGGCAACTAGCGCTTCACGGGCTTCAGTAGCTGAAGGAGACGCCTTAATCAGAGCAATAATTTCATCGATATTGCCCAGGGCAATAGCAAAGCCTTCCAATGTATGGGCGCGCTCACGAGCCTTTTTCAGCAAATAGATGGTACGGCGCGTAACCACTTCGCGGCGATGACGCAAAAAGTGATGAATCAGCTGCTGCAGATTGAGAATCTTTGGCTGACCATCGACCAGCGCTACCACGTTGATACCAAACACACTCTGCAACTGCGTCTGGGCAAAAAGGTTGTTTAGAACAACTTCACCAACATCGGTGCGCTTAATTTCAATAACCACGCGCAGACCGTCTTTATCTGACTCATCGCGAAGTTCAGAAATACCTTCAAGCTTCTTCTCTTTAACCAGCTCGGCAATACGCTCAATTAGGCGCGCCTTATTTAGCTGATAGGGAATTTCAGTGATGATAATCGTTTCGCGGCGGGTCTTTTCATTCACCTCGATATCGGCTTTGGCACGCACATAAATGCGCCCGCGACCTGTGCGGTAGGCCTGAATAATGCCGGCTCTGCCGTTGATAATTGCAGCAGTGGGGAAATCTGGTCCAGGGATATATTCCATCAACTCATCGACGGTTATCTCCGGATTTTCGATCATCGCCAGACAACCTTTAACTACTTCAGTGAGGTTGTGGGGCGGAATATTAGTCGCCATGCCCACAGCAATACCAGAGGAACCGTTGACGAGCAGGTTGGGTATGCGGGTTGGCAATACATGAGGAATCTGTTCGGTTTCGTCGTAGTTGGGGACAAAGTCGACAGTGTCTTTTTCCAAATCTTCCAGCAGCGCATGAGCGATCTTAGTCATACGAATTTCGGTGTAACGCATGGCGGCCGCGGAGTCACCATCGACAGAACCAAAGTTACCCTGACCGTCTACCAGCATATAACGCAGTGAAAACGGCTGAGCCATACGTACGATGGTCTCATAAACAGCAGAGTCGCCGTGAGGGTGATACTTACCAATTACGTCGCCAACAACACGGGCTGATTTCTTGTAAGCCTTGTTCCAGTCGTTACCCAGCTCGTTCATGGCGAATAGCGCCCGTCGATGCACAGGCTTGAGGCCATCTCTCACATCTGGCAATGCCCGGCCAACAATCACGCTCATGGCATAGGCTAGGTAGGATTGCTTTAGTTCGTCTTCGATATTTACCGGAACAATTTCTTGTGCTAAATCACCCATAAGTTTCCGTCGCGCCCTGAAGTTTTATCGCTATTATTTTAGATCCGCCAATAACGCATTTAATGCCGTCATTAAGGCGTCCCAGTAGGCGTCAAAAGCAGCCTGTTTAAAGGTCTGAATTCTACCATACATATCCCCATAGTGGCGCGCTTTTATTGACCTGAAACTGCCTCCAAAGCTTAACCCGCGGCAAAAAGTCGGTATACTCCAAACCTTCGCTCAGGAGGCTTCATGCAGCCCATAAAAATCGATTTACTTATCAACAGCCGATGGATTATTCCGGTGGTTCCAGAGAACCGGGTGTTTGAAAACTGCGCCCTGGCTATTGACCAACAAAAGATTGTCGGCATTTACCCGCAAGCCGAAGCCCAGAGTAAGTTTGATGCTGCGTCCGTAGTGGATCTGGCCGATCATATTCTGATGCCTGGACTGGTAAACGCCCACGGGCATGCTGCAATGACTCTGCTGCGCGGCTATGCCGACGATCTGCCACTGAAGCCCTGGCTGGAGGAGTATATCTGGCCGGTGGAGGCCCGCGTGCTCAGCGAAGAATTTGTCGCCGACGGCACCAACCTAGCAATGGCCGAGATGATCAAGACCGGCACCACCTGTTTTGCCGATATGTACTTTTTTGCCGATACCGTTGCCGAGCAGGTTCAGCGCAGCGGCATGCGCAGCCAGATTGGCTTTACTGTGTTTGATTTCCCCACTGCTGGCGGCAAAGATCCAGACGACTACATCCACAAGGGTTTGCAACTGCGGGACAGCTACAAGGGCGACGGGCTAATTAAAATCGCCTGCGCACCTCATGCGCCCTATACCGTGGGCGATGAAACCCTGCGCAGAATTGCCACCTATGCCAATGAGCTGGATATGCCGGTCCATATTCACTGCCATGAGACCGCTCAGGAAGTCGCCGATTCGTTAAAGCTCTTCGGCAACCGACCGCTACAGCGCCTCGATGATCTGGGTGTGCTGTTGCCACAGACCCAACTGGTGCATATGACGCAAATTGATGACAGCGATATTCGCCTGATTCAAGACAATAACTGCCATGTGGTACACTGCCCTGAATCAAACTTAAAACTTGCCAGTGGTTTCTGCCCTGTGGGCAAATTGATCGATGCCGGCATCAATGTCGCCATCGGCACCGACGGTGCGGCAAGCAACAATGATCTCGACCTATTTGGCGAATTGAAGACTGCAGCGCTGTTAGCCAAAGCGGTAGCCAATGATGCGTCAGTACTGGATGCCCACGCTGCGCTGCGCATGGCGACCATAAACGGCGCTAAGGCGCTGGGTTGGGATGATCAGATCGGCAGCCTAGAGACTGGCAAGAGCGCCGATGTGATTGCTGTGGAAATCAGCTCTCTAAGTCAAAAACCGCTGTATAATCCAGCATCTCAATTGGTCTACAGCAATGCTGGCAGCCAGGTAACCCATAGTTGGGTGGCGGGCAAAGCGCTGCTTAGGGAGCGCAGCTTAGTCACTCTCGATGAAGACAACCTGATCCGCCGTGCCGATGCCTGGCGTAATCAGATCAGGCCCAGTTAACGAACATTTTATTTAGCCACTTAATGACTATTTTCCCGATTCAGGTAGCGAATTCCCATGCCAACAAGCAACAGTGAAAACACCGCATCAATAAATGTCGACCCCAATGAGGTTGCCAAGTTTGAACAGCTGGCTAGCCGCTGGTGGGATCGCAACAGTGAATTTAAGCCACTGCATGATATCAACCCGCTGCGCGCCAATTGGATTGATAAGCTGGCGCCCGTCGCCGAGCAAAAGGTTTTGGATGTTGGCTGTGGCGGCGGTATTCTCTGTGAAGCTATGGCCCAGCGCGGCGCTGATGTTACCGGCATCGATATGGGTGAAGCACCGCTGGCGGTAGGTAAGCTGCATAAGTTCGAGTCCGGTGTTGAGGTGGACTACCAAAAATCCACTGCAGAAGATTTCGCCCAGAGCCACCCAGAACAGTTCGATGTAGTCACCTGCCTGGAGATGCTCGAACATGTTCCCGACCCAAGCTCAGTGGTACGGGCCTGTGCTGCCATGACTAAACCCGATGGAACATTATTTTTCTCGACCATTAACCGCAATCCAAAGGCCTATCTGTTGGCGATTATTGGCGTTGAATATGTGCTGCGCATGCTGCCCAAGGGCACCCATGAATACGGCAAGTTTATTCGTCCGGCGGAGTTGGGCCAGTGGATTCGCGAAGCCGGTTTGGAACTGGATCAGATGACTGGACTGACCTACAACCCGATAACAAAAACCTATCGCCTCACTGAAACCGATGTCGATGTCAATTACATGATCTGCGCGCGCAAGCCCGCATAACGGATTTTCTATGCTCGACTTCAAGGCTCTGCTATTCGATTTGGATGGCACCTTATTAGATACAGCGCCCGACTTTGTCACCGCGCTGAATACTCAGCTGGTACTCCACAACCGAGAGCCACTTCCCGATTCAGCGATCCGCACTAGCGTGACTAACGGCTCTATAGGGTTGATTCAAAGCGGCTTTAATATAGAGCCGGGGCACGCCCAGTTTGAATCCTTGCGCGAAGAGTTTCTCGAGCTATATTTTGCCAATCTAGCGGATAAGACCGCACTCTATGAAGGTCTCCAAGAAGTTCTCGACGAGTGCAGTGCACGCAGTATTCCCTGGGGCATAGTGACCAATAAACCCTGGCGCTATACCGAAGCGGCGCTAGTTCAGCTGGGCTTAATGGAGCCCGCTGCGACAGTTATCTGTCCCGACCATGTGACTCTGCCAAAACCTCATCCGGAAGCGATTTTGCTGGCCTGCAAGGAAATAGCGACAGCCCCTGAAGACTGCCTCTATGTCGGTGACCATGTGCGTGATATAGACGCCGGGCGCGCTGCGGGCACACGCAATATAGCCGCTGCCTGGGGCTATATCGAGGCTGGCCAAGTTATTGCCGACTGGCAAGCGGACTGGATTGTCGAGCAGTCTCAGCAACTGCACTCGCTATTGTTTGCCAACTAAGTATTGCGCTAAAAAAACTATTACCCAGATTTAAGAAGAGACAAACCTATGCTTTCCAATGTCGAAATCGCTGCCTATCAAGCCCCTGAAACATTACTCGCGGATCGTGTAATTATGGTGACAGGTGCTGGGGATGGCATTGGTAAAACCGCTGCGCTGTACTGTGCAAAACACGGTGCCACAGTGATTCTGGCCGGTCGCACAGTCGCTAAATTAGAGCAGGTCTACGACAGTATTGTCGCCGACGGTGGTGCTGAGCCGGTGATCTACCCGATTGATCTCGAGGGTGCCAGCAGCGACGATTACAATATTCTTTGCAACCAGCTGGACGAACAGTTTGGTCGTCTCGACGGACTGCTACACAACGCCGGCATTCTTGGTCAGCGTACACCGTTGAGCAACTATCGCAGCGATGTGTGGGACAAGGTGATGCAGGTGAATGTCACTGCCGCGTTCCAGATGACTCAGGCTTTGATGCCGGTATTGGAAAAATCCGCTAGTGCATCAGTGGTTTTCACCACATCCAGCGTTGGTCGCGCTGGCCGTTCATTTTGGGGCGCTTATGCGGTATCGAAGTTCGCCGTAGAAGGCATGGTTCAGGTCTGGGCGTCGGAATTAGAGGGTTTGGGTACGGTGCGGGTCAATGCGATCAATCCTGGCGCCACTGGCACCAGTATGCGGATGCAGGCTTTTCCGGCGGAAAATCCCAGTTCAGTGACCAGTCCCGCGGCAATCATGCCAACCTATCTATATTTGCTCGGCGCCGACAGTGCGGCAGTGAATGGTCAGTCTATAGATGCGCAACCGCATCGTTAGATGATTTAGACCTTTAAATAGGGGGCTATCGAAGTCTTGAGAAGCAGCCGAGGCTACTTCCACGTATTACCTCGGGCACGCAACTTTCTCTCTTTGCGCTCACGCATATCTTTTAATACATGCCGTTCGGTGAATCTCGGCGGATGCAGGGCAACCGCTTTAAACAGTGACACCACCTGCTTGGGATCCAGCTCCAGAAAATCGGAACGGCGCACAATCGACGGCAGTTCAATCGGGCCATAGCTAATACGCTTAAGACGATTGACTTCAACATCCTGAGACTCCCAAAGTCGACGCACCTCACGGGTACGACCTTCAGCTAGAATCACTTTAAACCAGCGATTGCGTCCACCCAGATCTTCAGAACTGCGGGCATGCTGAGCCTTAACGCTTTTAAAACTGGCAAGGCCATCTTCGAGGACAACGCCATCAGTCAGGCGTTTGATCATGGCTTCATCCACTTCACCATGAATACGCGCCATATACTCGCGCTGCACTTCATAGGAGGGATGCATCAGGCGGTTGGCTAACTCACCGTGATTGGTAAATAACAGTAGTCCACTAGTATTGATATCGAGACGGCCGATAGTAATCCAGCGTCCGCGAGATAGACGCGGCAGACGGTCAAAAACAGTAGGGCGACCATCGGGATCAGAGGTGGTGCAGACCTCCCCTTCCGGCTTGCTGTACATCAGTACCCGAGGACTGTCGTCGGTGACAATTTTGATCAATCGACCATCGACCAAGATGCGGTCGTCGGCGGCAGCGCGATCACCCAGCTTGGCAATCGAACCATTAACGGAAACTCGGCCTGCGGAAATCCACTTCTCAAGTTCGCGACGGGAACCCAGTCCTGCAGTAGCCAATACTTTCTGTAATTTTTCACTCATGGTTAAAACTGCTCACCTGGTCGTCGGAGTCGAGACTTTCATCGTCGTCTAATGGGTTAGTACCTTGGGGGTCGGTATCTAAGTGGTCTGTATCTAAGGCGTCTGTATCTAGGAGGTCAGAGTTAATGGCATTCTGGCCATCAACCTCTTGGTCGAGGCTAAAGCTATGGCTACCAGCAAGATCAAGGCACTGCTCATCGTCATTGGCTGCACTATTATCTGCATTTAGCCCAGCACTGTTGTTTGAGCCGCTAGAGAGCGCCAACTCCAACTCAGGATCCAGCTCGGCAAAGTCTTTAATTTCACTGAGTGCCGGCAGCTGCTCGAGACTTTTGATATTAAAGTAATCGAGGAAATTTTTAGTGGTTGCATAGAGAGCGGGCTTACCTGGCACATCGCGGAAACCCACAACTCGCACCCAATCTCGCTCCTGCAGTGTTCTAATAATATCGGAACTCACGGCAACGCCACGCACCTGCTCAATATCACCTCGCGTCAGGGGCTGACGATAGGCAATCAAAGCCAGGGTCTCGAGCATGGCTCGAGAGTAGCGCTTGGGCTTTTCAGTCCACAGGCGATTGACCCATTCGGCAAGGTCCTGACGCACTTGAAAACGATAACCACTGGCAGTCTGTTTTAACTCAAAACCGCGGCCGCGACAGTCGGCTTCAACTTCTTCAAGCGCCGCTTTAATCTGGTCTCTGGGTGGACGTTCGTCCTCATCAAAAAGACTCTCGATGCGCGCTACGTCCATTGGTTTGCCCGCGGCTAACAGTGCGCCTTCAACAATTCTTTTAATCAGTTCAGCATTCATGAGCTTCTAGCTTTAACGTGGATAGGGCCAAAGGTTTCGCTCTGCACGATCTCAACCAGTGACTCTTTGATCAGTTCCATAATGGCCAAGAAGGTCACCACTACGCCGAGTTTGCCTTCGGAGCTTGTAAACAGGCTGACGAAAGGCACAAATTGTTCACCGCGCAGCGCTTCCAAAACATGGGTCATACGCTCTCGGGTGGAAAGTTTTTCCATCTGCACTTGGTGACTCTCAAACATATCTGCTCGCTGCAACACTTCGGACAGAGCGGTCAACAATTCACGCATATCCACATCCGGGTGCTGGACTTCCTGATTGCGCTCTGGAGCATGGGCCGAGGCCTGGTGAATATCGCGACCCAAGCGTGGCATCTCATCGATATCATCGGCGGCTTTTTTAAACCGCTCATATTCTTGCAGACGGCGAATCAGCTCAGCCCGAGGATCCTCTTCACTGTCTTCATCCATTACCTGACGAGGCAGCAACATGCGCGATTTGATTTCTGCGAGCATCGCCGCCATGACTAAATATTCCGCCGCCAACTCAAGCTGAATGGATTCCATCAGTCCTATATAACCCATGTACTGCCGGGTAATTTCCGCGACATTGATTTCCAGGATATCGAGATTCTGACGGCGAATTAAGTACAGTAGCAAATCCAGCGGCCCTTCAAATGCCTCGAGGAATACCTCTAGAGCATCGGGCGGGATATACAGATCCTTGGGGACAATGTTCAGTTCTTTACCCTGAACTAGGGCGAACGGCATTTCAGATTGAGACGGACTTAGCGGCTTACCTTCACTCTGCACTTCACTCTGCACTTCTGTCGAAATGGCATCACCCACCGCAACAGCAGTGTTGCTGTCGTTTTCCGGAGGCTGTTGCTGCAGAGAAGTAGCTTCGTTGGTCACGGTGGGACTCAATTATTGATTTGCCGGCAATTATAACCGCAATGACCGCTGTGGCCATCATGATTATCCATTAAGCGGAGAAATCGCCCATACCCTGCCTGGTGACCTCTGGCACTGGGCCAGTCATATCGACCACAGTGGTGGGTTCAAGGCCACAGTGACCGCCATCAATCAGCACATCCACATGAGCTTCCAGGGCAGCGCGAATGTCGTAGGGGTCAGAGAGCGGATACTCGTCACCGGGCAAGATCAATGTGACACTCATCATCGGCTCGCCCAACTCATCTAAAAGGGCCTGGGCAATAGGACTGTCGGGCACACGCAAGCCAATGGTTTTACGCTTTGGGTGCATTAGTCGGCGTGGCACTTCAGAGGTGGCAGGCAAAATAAAGGTGAAAGGTCCTGGCGTATGCGCTTTGAGGCTACGAAATGCGCTGTTATCCACACGGGCATAGCTGGCAAGCTCGGAGAGATCCCGACACATCAGGGTGAAATTGTGATTTTTGTCCAGTTGCCTGATGGAGCGAATACGGTCCATGGCCTGTTTATCGCCAATATGGCAACCGATGGCATAGACGGAGTCCGTGGGATAGACGATCACACCGCCTTTGCGGACAATCGCCGCAGCTTTAGCAATCAGTCGCTGCTGGGGATTTTCTGGATGAATACTGAGGTAATCGCTCATGAATATGTCTGCCCCTAAATAAGGCCGGCATTATCACATAGCAGAGGCCTGAGCGGTGAATTTAGATAACTTTCTCGGTGGTCAAAAACTGCTCGGTAAACAGCTGTGGTGGGACGGGTTTACTGACCAAATAGCCCTGAAATGTATCACAACCAAGCTGCTCCAAAATCTTGCGCTGGGCTTCGGTTTCGACACCCTCGGCCACTGTGCTCATACCAAGGTTTTTGGCCAAGGCGATAATACCGGCAACAATGGCACTATCGCTGGGATCCGACTCAATATCCGAGATAAATGAACGATCAATTTTCAGCACATCAACTGGCAGCTTCTTAAGATAATTTAATGACGAATAACCACTACCAAAGTCGTCCACAGCAACAGTGATGCCCATTTTTTTAATTTTATTGAGCTCCTTAATCATCAACTCCGGATGATCCATCAGGGTGCTCTCGGCAATTTCCAGTTCAAGCACATCAGGCGGCAGATCACTGCGTTTGATTAAATCCTCTAACTTGGTATGAAAATCCTCCTGCATCAGGTCCTTAACTGACAGGTTTACCGCAAGCCTTAAACTGTAACCCTCATCGAGCCAGTGCTTAGTTTGAACGGCGACATTTTTAAGCACCCAATCGGTGAGCTGGTTTATCAGCCCGCTCTCCTCGGCGAGGGGAATAAAATCGTCCGGTGAAACCAGGCCTTATAGAGTGGTTCTATCGCGCCCCCCCGGCACCCCAAAAACATACTCAACTCCCAGCTGTTCAAGATAGGCGACTAGCAAATCTGCCATCTTGGGGCCCATTGGTGTAACAGCCCGGCACCGTTCTCTACCTTGCATGTCGGTCATTTTTTTCCCTTAAAAATGAATGTGCTACAAAGTAATATTGAAGTGTTTTTGATTAAATTTATTAATAGATGATCAATTGCTCCTTATCAACCCAATCTACTTAGTGACACGCATCAAAGCTGTTTGCCCGCCCTTGTCTCGACATGGGCCGCTGAGTGGTTACAATGCGCGTCTAAAATTGGCAAAAAAACTATGACTGACAGCACTGATATGCAAACAAAGCCCGCAGAAAAGAAAGAGAGCTTGCTACTCAACCTGGCGTTTAATATCGCCATACCCACTCTAGTACTCACTAAACTCAGTGGCGAAGACCATCTGGGGATTAAGTTGGCCATTATTGTCGCGCTGTCATTTCCAATTATTTATGGCGTACGCGATTTCTTTGTGCGCGGCAAAATCAACTTCTTCTCCGCACTGGGTGTCGTCAGTGTCGCCCTAACCGGTGGCATTAGCCTGATGGAGTTAGATGCGATCTATATAGCGATTAAAGAGGCCAGTATTCCAGCTCTATTTGGTCTCGCGACTCTGATTTCGCTGAAGACGTCGCAGCCACTGATTCATACTTTTTTACTTAATGACTCAGTGCTTGAGATCGATAAGATCAATGCATCTCTGCTCAGTCGCAACCGCAAGCCAGAGTTTGACCAACTGCTGATTAATGCGTCATGGATTTTAGCAGGCTCATTTTTACTCTCTGCGGTGCTGAACTATTTTCTCGCTGTCTATCTGTTGACCGCAGTCCCCGGCACTCAAGCATTTAATGAGCAGCTCGGCCAGATGACGGCACTGAGCTTTCCGGTTATCGCAGTCCCCGCTATGTTGGTAATGATTGGCGATATGTTTTATCTCTTTAAGGGCATTACCCGCATTACTGGGCTGTCCTTGGACGAAATTATTAAACAGAAATAAACTAAACCCAAAGATAAGATTAAGAGTGATTTTATGTGGTACGCAATAATCAGTGAAGATATTGAAAACAGTCTTGCCAAGCGTCTAGAGGCACGTCCAGCACATTTGCAGCGACTGCAGGATTTGAAAGACGATGGACGTCTATTTGCCGCCGGGCCGCATCCGGCGATTGATTCTATGGAACCTGGTGAGGCCGGATTTACCGGCAGCTTGGTAATCGCTGAATTCTCATCGCTGACAGATGCTCAGCAGTGGGCCGATGCTGACCCCTATATCGCAGCAGGCGTGTATCAGCAGGTAACTGTTAAGCCATTCAAGAAAGTACTACCTTAACGAACTACCTTAACGAACTACCTTAACGAACTGCCTTAACGAACTGCCCGAATGAACTGCCTCTACAAACTGCCTTTACAAAGTGTCTACTTAAACTAAAGGGAGACAATGATTAGCAGCCAAATGGTTATCATTTGCTGCTGATCAGAGTATTATCCAATCTTTCCTAACTTATCGTTTTTGAAACCATGAATTATCTGTTTTTGGCACTACCGATTTTAGCCCTATCCATCAGCCATTCCCCAATTGCTCAGGAATCTGAAAATTCTGACGCTGTGGATTCAGCAGACTCACAAAAAACTGAAGAGCAAGCTCCAAAGAAGGCTTATTTAAAGGATAAATCAGTCTGGATTAGCGACGAATTTCTTGTGCCGCTGCGTTCGACACCCTGTGCTCGCTGCACCATTGTTCACCGGGGCCTTAAATCTGGCACCAAGCTTCAGCTGTTAGAAATGGTTGATGGCTGGGGACATCTGATCACCAATCGCGGTGTCGAGGGCTGGGCGGAAGAGCAATATCTAGTGGATCAGCCGATTGCACGTATTAGAGTAAAGACTCAAGAGAAAGAACTGGCGGCACTGAAGCAGCGTAATATTGAGTTAGAAGAAAAGGTCGGCGAACTGACTCAGGCAGCCAACGCTGTTCGCGGCGAACTGGACAACAGCCAAGATAACCAAAAGAGCCTGGCAACCGAGTTGGCGGAAATTCGTGAAATTTCTTCCGATGCTATCGCTCTCAGTGAACAGAATCAGCAGCTGGTGAAGAACAATCATATGCTGCAGCGGGAGAATGATTCCCTTAAGGCCAATGTTGATGATCTGCAAAAAGATCAGCGCAATGAGTCATTTCTCTATGGCGGCCTAACCGTATTTCTCGGTGCGATCTTGGTGATCCTGATTCCTAAGCTGCGCGGTCGAAAACGTTTTTCTGAATGGCAGTAAGCAGCCACTCAAATAGAACTATTCTAAAAAAAATCACTCGGAGGCAGCATGCAAAACGTCAACTTCAAATTATTTAGTCGCCTGCTGTTAGTGTCTCTGATGCTGGTATCCCAGGCGTTTTCAACAAATGCTTATGCCGAAAATCCACAGATTAAGCTGCAGACGGATATGGGCGATATTCTGCTCGAGCTCTACCCAGAGCAAGCTCCAGTATCCGTGGATAACTTTATTAAGCACGCCAATAGCTTTCACTATGACGGTCTGATTTTTCATCGGGTCATCAAGGGTTTTATGATTCAGAGCGGCGGTCATACCTTTGATCTGACTCCCCGTGAATCAGAGCGCGGGCCGATCATCAATGAATCATTCAATGGTTTAAGCAATGGTCGCGGCACTATTTCCATGGCCAGAACCAATGATCCCGACAGCGCCAAAGCACAGTTTTTCATTAACCACGGCAACAATAAATCGCTCAATGCCCGTGGCGCAAAAGCTGGCTATGCGGTGTTTGGTTCGGTGATTAAAGGTATGGATGTGGTCGATGCCATAGCTGAGACCAAAGTGGCGACTATGGGCATGTATCAAAATGTTCCGGTCACTGCTATTCGTATTCTCAGCGCCCGCTTACTCAATCCTGAGGCCTGGACGCCCCTCGCGGAGCCGAAGACACTGCCGGCCTTTGAACGGCCGACTCCTGTTCGCTAGTAGAGCTCTTTTTAGTTAACTGCTCTCTGGAGGCTTGTTGTTAGAAGCCTGTATTTAAAAGCCTGTAATCAAAAGCCTATATATAGAAGCCAAGCAGATATGACAGATCTCAGCATTAACCTCAACAAAATCGCCCTAATCCGCAATTCCCGAGAGGGCAACTACCCGGATGTAGTGGAGTTCGCCAAGGTCTGTATAGATCAGGGTGCCGATGGTATTACCGTGCATCCCCGCCCAGACCAACGTCATATTCGTCCCGATGACGTACGTCGACTGGCCGCACTGGTTAAACCTCTGACCGATGTAGAATTTAATGTTGAGGGAAATCCCTTTGCTCCAGCAATTGGCGACTACCCCGGCTTTATTGAATTGGTTGCAGAGACCATCCCAGATCAATGCACCCTGGTGCCCGATGGCGATGACCAGCTCACCTCAGACCACGGCTTTGACTTAACCAGCTCTGGCGAGCAGCTGCAGCCAATTATTAAGCGACTACACAGCCTAGGCATGCGTGTCAGTCTGTTTATGGATCCAGATCTAGCACAGATTGAGCTGGCCAAAGAGATCGGCGCCGATCGCATAGAGCTCTATACTGGCCCCTATGCCGCGGCCTGGGGCAGCGATCAACTGGAGCCATTATTTCAACAGCATTTAGCGGCTGCCGAGTTATCAACCCGCTTGGGTATGGGTGTTAATGCCGGCCATGATCTCAACCTTCACAACTTGGCTAAATTTGCCAGCATACCCAACCTACTCGAAGTCTCTATTGGCCATGCCTTTACCGTTGACTCTCTAACTCTGGGTATGGCGCAAACGGTGCAACGCTACAAAGCGCTGCTCGGTTAAGCTATGACTACCCCTGCCCTGGCGACCACCCATCTGACAGTCTCCTGCATAGGTGCTGGACGCCTGGGTACGACGCTTTGCAGGCTATTGCTCGAACAACAGTCAGATATCAGCATTTCGATTCGCCAAGTACTCAATAATAGCCTCGAATCTAGCCTAAAAGCAGTAGAGTTTATAGGGGATGGCAAAGCAATAAAGGATTCCGAACGCTTGAAATCTGCAGATCTATGGCTGATCAGCACGCCAGATGACGCTATCCAAGAAGTCTCTGAGGCACTGGCCCAATCTGGAGTTTTAACACCGGGCAATATCGTCTTTCACTGCAGTGGATCCCTTAGCTCGAAGATTATTCGCCTGCCCGATGATCAGTGCTACCGCGCATCAGTGCACCCCACACACAGCTTTGCCAACCCGGAAAAATCTATTGCTACTTTTGCTGGCAGCAGCTGCGCGGTGGAAGGAAACGATCAGGCGGTTAAGGTATTGAACAGCTTATTCTCTGCCATAGGGGGCAAGTGCTTCCCCCTGCAGAGCGATAAAAAAGGCCTCTATCACGCCGCCACTGTGATGGCTTGTAATAATCTGGTGTCGCTATTGGCTATCAGCAAGCAGATGCTGACTGAGGCCAATATAGATCCTGCTCAGCAGGAACAGATTCTCAATCCACTGATACGCCAAACCGTAGACAATTATTTAGCTAACGCGGATCCAGCGGTTAGCTTAACTGGGCCGATTTCCCGGGGAGATCAAAGTACCGTAGAAACTCATCTAGATGCCCTCTCATCAGAGCCCCAGTGGCGCGCTGCCTATGCGGCGCTGGGTAGTGTCGCGGTTGGCCTTGCTCGACAACAGGGTTTTGCCACTGATGAGGAGTTGCGCAAAATAACCGACCTGTTGACCCGAGCTGCTGACAATTAATAATAATTTTAATCACCGCGACTAAATAAAACCTTATGAATCAAACCGACAGCCCCGAATATCTGGCGCGAAAATCTGCCTACGACCGCTTGATCACCGTCTATGGACGCAAGCCGGTATATGAGATTTTGGCCGACCGCTCCCTGGAGATTTTCCGCCTGCATCTGGCAGATTCCAATCGTGGCGGCGGTATTGTCGAGCAGATTAAAGCCCTAGCTGCTCAGCGCAATATCGAGATCTGCTATCACAGCCGCGAACAGCTGGCGCGTATCTCGCGCAATAGTAAGCAGGACCAAGGGGTTGCCTGTGATATTCACAGCGCCGGTTATCAGCCCTACAAAAAGGCCTTAGAAAAGCTCCCCAGTAGCGATCAGCGACCACTGATTGCATTGGATGGCATTACCAATCCACAGAATCTTGGAATGATTATTCGCAGTATTACGGCCAGTCCAGCCTATGGACTGTTATTGCCTAGTAAAGGCTGTGCCGATATCTCGGCGCTGGTGATCAAAGCCAGTGCAGGTACCGTTTTTAAGGGCAATATTTTGCGCTGCGAGTCTCTGGCCAAGGCGCTGCCAGCCTTTGTCGAAAAGGGCTTTGAAGTCTGCACATTGTCATCCCATCAGGCGACGCCACTGGCAGAGTTTAAACCTCAGGCACCGATTATCTATGTCTTGGGCAATGAGACCGAGGGTGTCAGTAAAGAAATTGCAGCGCTGAGTAAGCACCGGGTAGGCATTCCCATGGCTAACGGTGTTGAGTCACTAAATGTGGCGATCACCGCAGCATTAATCGCTTTTAGTGGGCTGTAGCTTCCCTCTGAGTGACCAGAGTGGCGAGAATGCCGCCGCCATTACCGAGACTAGCAGGGTCAGAATGGCGATAACCGCAAAGGTTGGTGCTAACCCAGTGTGTTCGATAGCATAACCACAGGCCCAAGCCCCCAGTGGCGATCCGCCAAATAGACAGAGCTGGTACACCGAGGCAGCGCGGGAACGATGGGAGTGGGGAACCTGATTATGCAATATGGTTCGGCCCAATGTCATGGAGAGTCCAGAGAAAGCTCCCCAGGCAAAAATTATCGGAAATAAAAGCCAGAAATTAGGCAGTAAGGCGATAAAGAACACCAGGGATCCACGACCTAAAAAGCTAATAATCATTAGGCGACCGGGACGCTTAAAGGTGTCTTTTTGCCGGCTGACTGAAAAATTAGTCGCGACTATACCCAGCGTAAAACTCACCTGCATCAATGCAAAGAGCCCGGCTCCGCCCTGATAGCCCTCTCGCGCAAGCAGTGGCATTCCCACCAGATAGACACCAAAGGCGAGGAAGCCTGTGGCTGAAACCAGCAATAAAAGGTGTAGCAATATTTTATCGCGAGCAAACAGCGCAAACCCAGCACGCAACTCACTGAGACTTGTGCCTGACTCAGGCTTCTCAGTCACGTCAACGGGCACTACTGATTTATTAGCAACCACCTCTGGGTGACTGCGCTTAATCAGAGCCGCGCTGAGTAAGAACATGCCTAGCTGTAGACTCAGCATCACGACCAGCCCCAAACCCTCCAACTGCCCAGCGATGGCGAAGCCAACCCCCTGAGCGATAAACTGAATCATCACCACCTTGGCCACGGCCTGGTGCATCAGGGCCTGGGGAGCATAACCCAATAGACTTTCGCGAGCTGGCTGAACAAAAGCCGATACAGTTCCGAAGGTCATACCAAAGACTATCAACACTGTGAAAGTCAGCTGATCATAGATAATCGCGCCGAGTAGCAGCGCAATCGGCAAGGTATAGAGCATGTAGAGTTGTGACAGCCAGCTGCCGCGATGGCGACGATCGGAGATCACCCCACCAGGCAGAATAAACAAAAGATTGGGCAACAATACCGCAAGCTGAGCCAGCCCTAAGCGACTGGGCGATTCCTCCAGCACCCCGACAACCAGCCAGGGATAAAGTACCGCGTGAAGCCCCATGGCCAGATTGCTACTGCCAATAGTCGCAAGATAGTGACGAAACGAAAAAGTTTGAGTTGAAGGGGTTTGAGTGGACAATTATTTACGACGCATTCTAACGCGCGCTATGACCCAACCAAGGGCTGCGGCTGCACCGACAATTACTGCCAACATAAACAATACGATCACCAGGTTTGATGCCAGGCTACTCAGTGACACATTGTAAAGTTTCACTGCCATCAGCAGAAAGGCCGCGCAGCCAAACATAGACGCCAGCCAAGCCGAGCGCTGTCTGATCACTCTTTTTGCGTTTGCCTTCAAAGCTTTTACCTCTGTGTCTAGTCTTACTACTAGCTCGATTAATAACGAATTTTTAGGCTGTGTCTTTGACCCACTCACAGCGAATCTGGATATCCGAGCATTGCGGCTCATGGCAAATGCCATCGGTCGCAAAGACAAAGCTGTGCAGGCCGGACATCTCCGTTTCTAAATGCACCGTAGCGCTGACCCAGTACATCTTACGCAGCAGTGACTCAAACTGTTCAAGCCAATAGGTCCACTCGTGCTCGACTCCTTGATAGGAGGCGCCAAAATGAACCACTTCGGTGGCCAGGTTTAGATCGGTGGCGCCGGGTTCGGTGAGTGAAAACATCTCCCGATTAACCAGACTCCAGGTCTCAGCGGAGGGCAGTGCTTGCATGGCATCACGATTTCGCCGGCGCTGTTGACTTAGCTCCTCGCTGGCAATATTTTTAATACAGCCGTAAACCACTGACTCGCTGCGAACATCTGTGTTCATCTTTATTTCCTTTGGCCTTTTTATGGACCTATTATCCCATCACGCCATTACTGCTCTTTTTAGCGCTATTTATGACCTTCTAAAAAAGCCAAGAACTGTTCTTCATCGAAAACTGGAATATCCAGTGACTGAGCCTTGGTCAGCTTTGAACCGGCTCCAGGACCCGCTACTACCTGAGATGTTTTTGCCGAGACACTACCGGCTACTTTGGCACCGAGCTCTTGAAGTCGATCTTTGGCCTCAGCGCGACTCATGATTTCCATGCCGCCTGTCAGTACCCAAGTCTGGCCTTTTAGGGGCTGAGAATCCTGAGCGGTGATATCTATATCGTCCCAGCTAACACCGGATTCACGCAATGCGTTGATAATAGACAAGTTATCCGGGTTGCGGAAAAAATCGCGAATATAATAGGCCACCACTGGACCAATATCGTCGACCTCGAGCAGAGCATCCTGATCCGCTTCAATAATCGCCTCTAGAGAGCCGAAATTACGCGCCAGAGTTTGTCCCGTCGCCTCCCCCACTTCACGAATTCCCAGGGCAAAGAGAAATTTTGCTAGGGTGGTCTGGCGACTGATGGCGATAGAATCAATTAAATTCTGTGCTGACTTCTCTCCCATGCGTTCAAGATCCGCAATCTTGGTAGCACTGAGTTCATAGAGATCCGCGGGAGAGTAAATCAATCCACGGTCTACCAATAGTTCCACTAACTTATCACCTAGGCCATCTATATCCATGGCCTTGCGCGAGGCAAAATGTTTAATCGCCTCTTTACTCTGAGCGCCACAAAACAGCCCCCCAGAGCAGCGCGCTACGGCCTCACCCTCAACGCGCCTAACCGATGACTGACAGACCGGACAGTTTTCGGGAAAGACTATGGGTTGGGCATTTTCCGGACGTCGGTCCAGGACTACTGCAGCTACCTTGGGAATCACATCACCCGCTCGACGAATAATCACTGTGTCGCCGATACACAGGCCTAGCCGGGCAATTTCATCGCCGTTGTGCAGCGTCGCATTGCTCACCGTAACACCGCCGACAAATACTGGCGCCAAACGGGCAACTGGCGTTAAAGCACCGGTGCGGCCCACTTGAAACTCCACATCCACTAATTGAGTCATCTCTTCCTGAGCGGGAAACTTGCGCGCAATGGCCCAGCGCGGTGCTTTGGCGACAAAGCCAAGGCGCTGCTGTAGACCCAGATCATTGACCTTGTAAACAATGCCGTCGATATCATAGGGCAACTGATCGCGGCGTTTTTGCATGCGCTCGTAATAGGCTTCACAGGCGGCAATGCCCTGCACGGCTTCCACATAGGTATTAATTTTAAAGCCCCAACTACCTAGTGCTTTTAGCATATTCAAATGGCTATCTGGGGTCTCGCCGCCCTGAAATTGGCCAACACTGTAAGCACACATTTCCAGAGGTCGGCTGGCGGTAATTTTCGAATCCAACTGGCGCAAACTGCCAGCGGCGGCATTGCGTGGATTGACAAAGGGCTTGTCGCCATTGGCGATGGCTGCGGCATTGATCTTGTCGAAGCCACCGCGAGGAAGATAGATTTCACCGCGCACCTCGAGCAGCTCGGGAATACCGTCACCGTTTAATCTCAATGGGATACTGTTGATAGTGCGCACATTGGCAGTGATATCTTCACCCACCTTGCCGTCACCACGGGTGGCACCGCAGACTAATAAGCCTTGGTTGTAGAGCAGACTTACGGCAACGCCGTCGAGTTTTGGTTCACAGACATAGTCGATCTGTTGATCATCTTTATAGTTGAGGCGGTCACTAATCCTGCGATCAAAGGCTTCCAGCTCTTCTTCACTGAAAGCATTATCCAGAGAGAGCATAGGTACCGCGTGACTGACCTGTGAAAACGATGGCAGAGCAGCGCCGCCAACCCGTTGACTAGGAGAGTCATCGCTGAGTAATTCGGGATGTTGCTGCTCAATATCCTGGAGTCGACGCATACTGCGATCGTACTCACTATCCGGGATCGTCGGCTCATCGAGCACATAATAGCAGTGGTTATGCTGGTTTAACTCATCCTTGAGCTGTTCATACTCTGCGCGAACCTGCTCGAGAATTTGTGCCATTTAAGTATCCTTGAAATCACTGACCCTGACTGCGACGAAAAGACACGTCACGAGCCCGCTGGCGATAATGGTCGATGGTCTGACGAGTCATAGAACTGCGTGTTTCATCAAGCACGCTAAGATTCATTACTGCCGCCATACTATCCACTGACTCAATCATAATATCGAAGGCCGAGACTGGATCGTCTATATCGTCTAGAGCCATAAATAGCGTTACACCTGGGGTGCTCATCTGATCTATGGTTTTCAGATCGAAAGTGCCGGGATTGACCAGATTGGCCATGCTAAACAGAACTTCGCCAGAACCGTCTTCATCGAGATGGCGCTGAAATATTTTTAATTCACCATAGCGCAGGCCAACATTTAAGGCGGCTTCTTGCAGCTGCTGGCCGCTTAGTAGCTCGCCCTTGGGCGCCATAAGGTGCATAACCAGTATCTGTTGCTGAGTTGGGGCAGGTTTTGCCACTGCTGGCTCGGATGATTGGGGCGTGGTTCGGGATCTGGCAACAGTCTCTTCACTGAGTTCAAACTGCTCTTGCTTGGGCTGCTTGTGACCAAAATCGGGCTTATTTTCAAGCGCGCGACGTAAATTTTCCTCGACCTGCTGAATATCTTTTTCGTCTCGTATTCCCACCAGACGTGAGCCACCAGAGGGAAACTGACTGTCATTTAAGGGCTCATCAAAGTCATCGGCACGAGAGTTTTTCTGTAACTTTCGCGATGACATGTGCAAATTTTCGTAGCGATGCTGCTTTATACGTCGCGCACCATCCAAGAGCACTGCTAACAAAACCAGCAGACCTACGGCGATTAGAACTTCTCTTGGGCCTATTACATCCATACAGTTAATTACTCAAAAATATCAAATTTTTATGCCGGGTAATTTCTTTTCAGAAATTGATCCGCCCAGGTCACTACTCCATTTAGCTTTTAACCTTTAGCCTTTAGCTATTAACCTCTAGCCTTTAGTAAAAGCTTTTAATTCACGATCAGGCATCTGCCAATTCGGCGGCCTGATTGACATCAACACTCACTAAACGTGATACGCCCGGTTCATGCATGGTCACGCCCATTAACTGATTGGCCGCTTCCATTGAAATCTTATTGTGGGTGATAAAGATAAACTGCACCTGATCAGACATCTCTTTAACCATTGCCGCATAACGGCCCACATTGGCATCATCCAAAGGTGCATCGACTTCGTCAAGCATACAAAACGGCGCAGGGTTAAGCCTGAATATGGCAAATACCATGGCAATTGCGGTAAGTGCTTTTTCACCACCAGAGAGCAGCTGGATTGAAGCATTCTTTTTACCTGGCGGTCTGGCCATCAGGGTAACACCAGTGTCCAGCAGGTCATCGCCCGTCAGCTCAAGGTAGGCGTGGCCGCCACCAAAGAGTTTCGGGAACAGCTCCTGAATATTGGTGTTGACCAAATCAAAGGTTTCTTTGAAGCGAGTGCGGGTTTCACGGTCAATTTTTTGGATCGCCGTTCTTAAAGTTTCCATGGCTTCTTCAAGCTCAGCGTTTTGAGTATCCAGATAATCTTTGCGCTCAGACTCAATCTTGTATTCGTCGATCGCGGCCAAGTTAATCGGGCCCAGTCGATTGATACGGTTGCCAATCAATTGCAACTGCTCTTCCCAATCGACCATCTCGGCATCTTCGGCCAGATTCTCTAGCAGGGTTTCAAGATCGCCATTCTTTTCGATGATCTGTTCTTCAATAGTGCGACTCAGAGTGCGGATCTCTTGCGCGGCAATACGCTGAGTTTCAAGTCTGCCACTCACCTCTTGCAACTGCTCTTCACGTTCGCTGCGCTGCGTCTCTTGCTTGCGCATTTCGTGGTCAACTTCCTCCATTGCTGTGCGCGCGGTGTTTAGCTCGCCTTCAATGGTCAGTCTCAACTCTAGCTTTTCTTCCAGCTCAAGCTGATATTTGTCCGATGGATCATCTTTGATATCAAAGGCTTCACGCAATTGAGTGCGGCGTTCCTGGAGTCTCGCCACCTGCACTTTAAGCCGTTCAATACCCTCAAGAATAGAGCTTAACTGAGTACTCAGTGAGCCCTCGCGGACGGCTAGATCATGACGCTCATCGCGATCTTGGCGGGCTTTTTGACGGGCTGTATCCAGATGCTCACGAAAGCCTTCGCGCTGTTCAACCAACGTCTCACGACGCTCGGTATCGGTTTCCATCTTTTCGATTGACTGCTGCAGCAACTGGCGCGCTTCAGCTAAATTTTCCTGCTCCAGCAGCTGTTGCTGATGAACTTCCTCGAGTTCTTTATCAGCGCGCTCTTTACGCGCTTTAAGCTGCTCGATCTGAACCTGGAAACCACTGAGTTTAGAGCGCAGGTCGGCATAGGTACTCTGCTGCTGGGCGACACTGCCGGCAATTTCCTGACGCTGTGCCTCCAGCTCCTGCAGTTGGTTTTCGCTACTCTGACGCTGAGTTTCCAGTTCGCCAATCTGCTTATCTAGAGTCTGCTTCTGCTCACCAATACTGACTAACTCTTGCTTGCGCTTAAGCACACCAGCTGTGGCGTCCTTGTCTCGCGCAACGCGCAGCCAGTTACTGCCCAACCAGATACCCTCGCGGGTGACCACTGATTCAATCGGCGACAGAGATGGCTGCAGTGCAACTGCTTCAGTCAATGTTTCAGCGGCATAAATATTACCCAGAAGACCCTGCACGGCATCGCCGCTAACCAGTTCGCTGAGTAATTTGCCTTTGTTGCCACTGGCGGCGGGCTGACCGGTTTTACCAATCAGTAATAACTCGCCCTTTTTGAAATCGTCGAGCAGACCTATATTTGCCACTACATCATCGACGGCAACAGCCTGAAGATAGCTACCCAGCACAGTTTCAGCGGCCACTTCCCAACCGTCGCTCGGCTTGACTGAGTCCACTAGTCGCGGATTGGCGCCCAAACCTTTTGAATCGAGCCATTTCTTCTCTGCATCATCGCCCATCGCCGCTTGCTGGAGCGCTTCAAGGGAGGCGCGACGGCCATTGAGACTCTGCTGCTGGCTGCGGGCTTGATCTAACTCAACGCTGAGTTGCTTGACGCTGCTTCGAGTCGTTTCAATCTGTGCGCTGTTTTCTACGCGCTGATTCTCGATACTCTCGCGCGCCTGTTCTGCGTCGCTGAGCTGCTCTTGGATCAGCGCCATCTCTTCCTCAGCTGGACTGGCTAAATAGCTGCTGGCTTCAGTGGCAAGATTTTCGTGGCGCTCGCTGAGACGTCGCATCAGCTGTTCAAGATGCTGAATGCGCGACTGCTGAACTCCAGCTTGCTGACGCGGTGCAGCCGAGGTCTGATTAAACTCGTCCCAGGCCTGCTGCCACTGCTGCATAGATTCCTCGGCAGCCTGCAAGGTTTCCGTTGACACTATCTCGGCTTCGAGAGCCAATTCAAGAGCTGGTGCCAACTGATCGAATTCCGCCTGCCAGCCGCTGGCTTTCTGAATATCGGCGTTAAGATGCTGTTCTGATTCGGTAAAGTTGCGTTCAGTCTGCTCGAGATCTTTGTGCAGTTCCGAGGCACGCTGTTGGGCATGTTCAATAGCCTGTTCAATACGGGCAACATCACCGCCCACTTTATAGAAGCGCGCCTGCACTTCATTAAAGGTATCGTTTAGGTCGGTGGACTGAGTGCGCAATTTCTCGATGGAGGTATCACAGCCAATACGCTCGGTGACAATGCGCTCGCGCTCGATTTCCAGTTCGCCAATGCTGTGTTTCTGTGCTGTGGCAGATGCGTCGTAACCGCGCCATTTTAGAGCCAGTAACTCAGTGGTAAATTGACGCTCTTCTTTTTTGTATTCGGAGTATTTTTCTGCTGCTTTGGCCTGGCGTTCGAGGCGATTAAGCTGGCGTCCCAGTTCATCGCGAATATCGGTGAGGCGCTCAAGGTTTTCCATGGTGCGACGGATACGGTTTTCAGTGTCGCGACGACGCTCTTTGTATTTCGAAATACCTGCAGCTTCTTCGATATAGACTCGTAGCTCTTCCGGGCGCGCTTCAATTAAGCGCGAGATCATACCCTGCTCAATAATGGCGTAACTGCGTGGGCCGAGACCAGTGCCAAGGAAAATATCGGTGATATCACGGCGGCGACATTTGCTGCCATTTAAATAGTAGTTGGACTGCCCATCTCGGGTCACTTTGCGCTTGATGCCGATTTCGGCATATGAGGCATATTCGCCGACGATGCGGCCTTCGGAATTATCAAAGATCAGCTCAATGGACGCTTGGCCCACTGGCTTGCGGCCGCCAGAGCCATTAAAGATTACGTCGATCATAGACTCGCCGCGAAGATTCTTGGCGGAGCTCTCGCCCATTACCCAGCGAACGGCATCGATAATATTAGATTTACCGCAGCCATTGGGACCTACGACGGCACAGAGATTACTGGGGAAATGGACTGCTGTCGGATCAACGAAGGATTTAAATCCCGCCAGTTTTATCGATTTAAGCCGCATAGGTAGTCAGTCTTTTCTGTATTAAGTCGAGTGAACAATGTTTCACCAGCATCAGACAATCCAATCTGGGGGTTTTAGCCCTAGTGACTGCCTGCAATTGATGGTTATTCTACACGTTCAGGCACTGACACAAAACACAAATAAAAACTCGACTCACTGAACCTCAGAAGCATTCAGCAGAGCATTAAAATAGCACCGAAAAACACCCTACTGAGGATAGGGCGAGGCAATCTCTAGAGCAAATTGAAGTGCGCCGGAATTGCTCTCAAACGCGTCGCTAACAACCTGCCAATCACCTTGCTGGGGTGTGGCACTGCCAGTGCTGGACAACCTTGCCACCACCCTGATGGTTTTATCGGCGAGACTGCGGTCAGGCATCAGTGCATCGCTGTCACTGAGAACCAACTCTAGGGGTAATTCACTGGCAAGTAGCTTGCGCGCTGCCAGCGGCATTGGCGGACCCTCAGCTTCGATGATCGCGACAAACACCAGCTGGTCTTGGGCGAAATCAATAGTCGGCGCTATGCTCAAAGCAATACTGACAGATACCGCATCACTGGCTGGCGACGCTTTACTGGGTGCTTCTCCCGCTAGTTGGAGCGCCTGCTGAATGCCTCCCTGCAGCGCCTTCCAGCTGTCTCCCGCTGGGTTCAGCCCACGAGCAGCGCTCTGCCAATAGCTGATAGCGCGCGGGTAATCCGCTTCTTGAAAGGCCTGAATACCCTTGAGACCGAGTACAGTTTGATTTTGCGAGTCGGCACCATAGGCCTGATCCAATGCCGCAACCACCCGATCCGAAAAGCGGTTGGCATCGACAAAAAACAATGCCTGAGCATACTGACCCAAGAGATAGGGCTCATTGGGTTGAACTCTAAGGGCCTCGGCAAAATAGCCGGAGGCGGCCAGCATATTACTGCCCGCAACCGCATCTTCGGCCAAAATAGTCCAGTAATAGAGATTATCTGGACGCCGCTGCACCCGCTCAGCAATTCGGGCAATCAGCTCAGGCGTCACTTGGGACTGCTGCTTAACAATGCGCTCGGCAAGGGTTTCAGCGATCTGCTGATCAATTCCAGAACCGAGGCTGCGATAGAGACCCAAGCTCGCCACGGAGATGGCAATAATTAAAACCGGCAGCAGCCAAAAGCCCTGCGCCATTTTATTTGAAACGCTATTCTGCTGCCGCAAAGCCGCAGTGTTGTTTAACAATAGTTGTTCGGCCTCGGCCAACATCTGGGCTTGCTGCTCGGCACTGATTTCACTGCGCTCCAGCTGCTGTTGGTACTGCAGTTGTTGGTCGCGAAAAATATCGATATTGGCCTGTTCGGCAATACTGGAGCCATCATCATTCTGCTCAGAGTTTCTAGCACGGTAAAAAGGCAGCGCGACAAAAAGTGCTGCAGCCAAGAGTAATAGTGTTGTGACGAGCCCAAGACTCATTATTCGGATCCTCGTTTATGGCTATTCAGCAGCTTGTCGAGACGCTGCTGCTGGTCAACACTGCGCACGCTTGATGCGACTTTTTCACCTTGTCTGGGCGTCTTGCGTCGCGATAGACGCAGAATGATCAGCCCACCTAACAGGACTAGCACCACAGGTGCAGCCCATAAAAACCCTGTAGCGCGATTCACTTCTGGGCGGTAGAGAATAAATTCTGAGTAGCGATTTTTGAGATACTCCTTGATCTCCACATCAGTCAAATCCCGCTCCAGCAAACGCTGCACCTCGGCGCGCAGGTCCTGAGAAATGGCTGAATTGGAATCAGCGAGATTTTGATTCTGACATTTGGGACAACGCAATTCTTCCAGTAACTGCTGGTAACGTGGACGGAGCGATTCATCGGAGAAACTGACTACATCCTCAACCGCCGAAGCAACACCAGAAAGCAGCAGCACCATTAAGGCAGTCTGTTTCAACCAACCCAAACCCAATAGGGAATTACTCTGCATTGACTTCATCCACTAACTGCTGATAGAGGTCGCGGAACTCTTCATTCCACACCCGCTCGTCAACCACACCGACACGGCGGTGACGAATAATGCCCTCGGCATCAACCAGGTAGGTTTCCGGCGCGCCGTAGACACCCAGGTCAATACCCAGAACGCCACGGGGATCAAAAATTGAAAACTGATAGGGATCGCCGCGCTCTTGCAGCCAGTCCTGAGCCAGTTTGCGGTGATCCTTGTAGTTAAGGCCGACTATCACGACGCCCTCTTTGGCCAGGCTGTTTAACCAAGGGTGCTCAACTCGACAGGCAAAACACCAGGTTGCCCAGACATTGACCAGCAGTACCTGCCCATCGAAATCATCGGTGCTGAGTTGACGCTCAGGCTCGTGTAACTCTTCAAGGGCAAATTCAGGAAAGGCTTCGTCGACCAGCGCCGAGGGCAGATCCAGAGGATCCTTGCCGAGACTGAAAAATAGAAAGGCGCCCAGAGCCAGACACAGAGCAAAGGGAATAAAAAGGGTCAGTCGATTCATTGGGTGACGGCCTCTGACGCTGCTGATTGAGCACTCAATTTAGCCCCTGACTGACGACGGCGACGATAGCGCTTATCCATCACCGATAATAAGCCTCCGAGTCCAATCATTAATCCACCCAGCCAGATACAGCGAACAAAGGGTTTTACATGCAGGCGAATCGCCCAGGCGTCGCCTTTAAGCGGTTCACCGAGGGAGACGTAGAGATCGCGGGTCAGTCCAGCATCCAGAGCAGCTTCAGTCATGACCTGATTACGCGCTTCATACTTGCGTTTTTCTGGGTACAACACAGCGACCAGACGATCATTTTTATAGGCACTAATCTGTCCGCGACTGGCACCGAAATTTGGCCCCTGTACAAAATCGAGACTGTCGAAAGTAAACTCATAGCCGGCCACTTCCACACGATCTCCGGGCACCATGCGTACATCTTTCTGCACATCGTAGACGGAGCTTAGCCCAACACCTAAAGCACAGACGGCTATGCCGATATGAGCAACCTGCATGCCCCAGTAACTGCCGGGTAATTTTGTAAGGTTTTTTAATCTAGACTCCCTTTTAGAGGAGTCCCCTTTTGAGGAGCCCCGTTTAGAAGATCCGCGATCCAATTTCTGCCACAGGTCTTCAATGCTCATGGTCACCACCCAAAAGCTCGCGCCCAGTGTGATCGCCGCGGTAATCGAGTAAGCTTTCCAAGACACACCCTCCCAAGACATACTCTCCCAAGAAATAGTCTCAGCCAGAAATAGCGGCAATATCAGCGCAGCGCCGAGGCTAATCAGGAAAGGCACCATGCCCTTTTGTCGCAACATCTGAGCATCGGTTTTTTTCCAGCGCGAGAACACCGCGAACCCCATGGCCACCATCAGACCCAGGGTCATGGGCACAAAGAAGAAATTAAAATAGGGAGGACCCACCGAGATCTTGCCCAGCTCCAAGACATCCGCAATAAGAGGATAGAGTGTGCCAATCAAAATCATCGCCATAGCACTGACCAACAGCACATTGTTTAGCATCAGCATCATCTCTCGCGACAGGCCGCTATAACTAACCACCTCAGCGTCACCCTGCTGGCGCTGAACAACGGGTCCCCGAAGGGCAAACAACAGCAGTGAGCTGCCGACGACCAGACCGAGAAAAGCGAGAATAAAGATGCCCCGCTCGGGATCATTAGCAAAGGCGTGCACCGACGTCAGCACCCCCGAGCGCACTAAGAAGGTACCTAAGAGGCTGAGAGAAAAAGCCAAAATAGCCAGCAGTAGAGTCCAGCTGCGAAAGGCACCGCGCTTTTCTGTCACCGAAATACTGTGCACCAACGCGGTTCCCACCAGCCAGGGCATCAACGATGCATTTTCCACCGGATCCCAAAACCACCAGCCGCCCCAACCCAGCTCATAGTAGGCCCACCAGCTGCCAAGGGTGATACCAATGGTAAGAAATACCCAAGCGCTATTGATCCAGGGTCGAGCCCAGCGCGCCCAAGCGCTATCAAATTGTCCACCTATCAAGGCAGCTACAGCAAAGGCGAAGGCCACAGAAAAACCCACATATCCCATATACAACATGGGCGGATGGACAATCAGACCAAAGTCTTGCAGTAGCGGATTTAGATCACCGCCCTCGGTGGGTGAAAACGGCAGAATTCGTGCAAAAGGATTGGACGTCAAAAGAATAAATAAGCCAAAGCCTACGGAGATAGCACCGAGAATCGATAGCACTCGCGATGAAAGTACCAGCGGCAGATGACCGCTAAACAGGGCAACCGCAGCAGACCAAACCGCAAGAATCAGCGCCCAGAGCAACAGTGAACCCTCGTGAGCACCCCAGACCGCACTGATCTTAAATTGGGTGGGCAACAGGGTATTGGAGTTATTGGCCACATATTGCAGAGAAAAATCATCCTGTAAAAATGCCGCGGTCAGACAGGCAAAAGAGATCGCAACAAATACCAACTGCCCGAGGGCCAGAGAGTGCCCGAGGCGCATCCAGGTACGATAGCCGGCAAAGGAACCCGCCATTGGGACAATCGCCTGGGCTACAGAGAGACAGAGGGCGATAATCAGCGCTACATGGCCGTACTCAGCAATCATTTATAGCTCCCACTCTTCGCCGCTTCTTTCTGCTTATACGCTTCGTTCATGGCATCCGCGACTTCGGGAGGGGTATATTTTTCATCGTGTTTAGCCAAAATTTGAGTTGCCTGAAGCACCACGTTTTCATCTACCTTACCGGAGGCAATTGCGGCCTCCCCCTCAGCAAATAGATCTGGGAGAATACCGGTGTGCTCAATAGTCAGCATCTCAACCCCATCAGTGATTTTAAACTGTACCCAGAGGGAATCATCTGACCGCACTACCGAACCATCAACCACCATGCCACCAGCGCGCAAAAACGTGCTCTTGGGCGCTTCACCTGAAACAATCTGTGCTGGGGTGTAGAAGAAATTACCATTCTCCCGCAGCATGTAGACCACCAGACCAACAACCAACGCGGCAGCAGCCACAAGCAGGATAACGAGCTGTAAACGTTGTTTACGCAATGGATGCATTAATGACTTTCCTTATGATTGTCTTTCGGAACCGTTGCTTTTATAGCAAGCTCGCGATCCTGTTGACGCTGGATATCTCGATTGACTTCTTTTAGCAGAGCGCGATGGTTTAACAATGGCGCACTCACCAACCACAACATGGCTGCCAAAGTCACTGCAACCGACGACCACACATAGACGCCATGACCGCTCATATTTAATAAAGCTTCAATACTTTCAAAGTACATATCAGCCTCTCGCCTTGGCAGTCGCTAGCTCTCGGACCCAGCTGGTCTTGCGCTCGCGCCGAAGAATTTCATTGCGCGTATGCAAAATAAGCGCCACCGCGTAAAATAGATAAAAGCCGACAATCATAACCAGCAAAGGCATAAACATATCCATATGCATACTGGGTGCCGAGGTCAGTTTAATCGTCGCCGGCTGGTGCAATGTATACCACCAGTCCACAGACTTATTGATAATCGGAATGTTAACCGTTCCCACCAGGGCCAAAATGGCACTGGCTTTACTCGCTGCATCGACACTGTGATAGGCGTACTGCAGCGCCATTACACCAGCGTAGAGAAACAGCAGAATCAGCATTGAAGTAATCCTTGCATCCCAGACCCAATAGGCACCCCAGGTGGGCTTACCCCATACTGCGCCGGTAAACAGCGCAATAAAAGTTAAGGCAGCGCCTATGGGTGCTGCCGCTTTCATTACCATATAGGAAATTTTCATCTTCCATATCAGGCCGATAGCGCCCGCTATGGCCATAATAAAGTAGCCTGACTGGGCCAGAAATGCCGCCGGCACATGGATATAAATGATTCTAAAACTATTGCCCTGCTTGGCATCTTCTGGGGCAAACGCCAGCCCCCAGACTAAACCGGTGGCCAATACTAGCAATGCCGCCAAAGACAACCATGGCAACCAACGCTCGCTGCGATGGTAAAACCAGCGTGGCGATCCAAGGCGGTTAAACCACTGCCAATTAGTTGGCAGCCAATTTGAAAGCCGACTCATATTTGCAACCTTATTCCATTTATTAATTGCTGGCGGTAACGCGCAATGCGCCAGCTGCTGCCATTGGGCAGAGCGCAACTGATGCGGCAAACATGGCACCCAGTATCGCCAGCGGCGGCAGCCAATTTACTCCGTCGACGGCATAGCTTACCGTCGCGGTGCCAAAAATAATCACCGGCATATAGAGCGGCATAACCAGAAGTGACAGCAACAGCCCCCCTTTGCGCAGCGAGACGGTTAGCGCAGCACCCACTGCACCCACCAAACTTAAACAAGCGGTACCCAGAGCCAAACTGCAGAGCAGTGGCAGATAACCAGCATTGGGCAACGACATCATCAACCCCAACAGCGGTGACACCAAGGTCAAAGGAAGCCCAGTGGTCAGCCAGTGCGCAGTGACTTTGCCCAGTATCGGCAGCGGCAACAGCTGTGGCGTAATCAACATCTGCTCGAGGCTCCCATCCTGGTAATCACTGGCAAATAGGCCGTCTACCGAGAGTAAAGTCGCCAGCAGCGCCATGATCCAGATCATCCCCGCCGCGACCTTGGCAAGTTGCGCGGCTTCGGGCGTTAAGCCCAGGGGAATAAGTGTCGACACCATAATAAAAAACACTATAGGGCTGGCTACTTCGCCGCGGCGACGATAAGCCAGCAGCAGATCGCGGCGCAGCCAGGCGGCAAAACCACTGTCCATTTTTCTGGCGTCTTGAGTAACCATCAAGAGACCCGCTCAACCGCAGGCAACAGCCTGTGTTTACGTAGATTAGTCAGCTCCAGATCTTGGTGAGTCGAGAGAACCACGGCACCACCGCGCGCCACATGCTGCTGCAAGCAAGATTGCAGAAATTCGACACCCTGTTTATCGATTGAGGTGAAGGGTTCATCTAGATACCAGAGCCTAGCATTGCTAATTAGCAGACGGGCCAGTGCCACCCGGCGATGCTGCCCAGCAGAAAGGGCATAGCAAGGGATATCGGAGTAACCGGCTAAACCGACTTGAGTTAGTGCATCGACAATCGAAATATCATTTGACTGAGCTGCAGTGGCAACCATCCAGCGCAGGTTTTCCTCGGCACTTAGATTTAATTTAACCGCAGGCTGGTGACCTATATAGAGCATGTCTGACAGATAATCATAGCGGCACTTGGATATGGCTCGACCTAAATAGGCAATTGCGCCAACACTGGGTTCCAGAAAGCCGGTCAGCAAACGCAGCAGCGTGGTTTTGCCGCTGCCGTTGGCGCCTTCTATCTGTAAAATCTCACCACTGTCCACAGCAAAGCTGACCGCCGAGAACAGACAGCTGTCATCACGTTCGAAGGCGAGATTTTCAACACTCAAAAGTGGCGCTTGCAACACAGACGGTTCCCAGGTGGAGTGGACTTTTTAACTTGGGTATTATGCCAAAAGTCGGTATGGAATGTTGCAAAATCTGTCTTCTCGCGCGGCCACGAGATCAGTGTTTTCGCTACTGTAGAAACCCGGCGAGGCTGCCGGGCCTGGAGTTCTTTCTCAGGGCCGGTTATTTGGGCTCAATCCAGGTCAAAATCGTAATCTTGAGACTGTTTTTTAAGCCGCGTCTCTTCGAGCTTTTGCTCTACGCGTCGGCGCGCTTCACGGTTAACCTCCGCCTGACGTTTTTCAGAGAGCTCTGGCGGCTTCTCTTCAAAAAAATCGTCGTCTAAATCCAACTCTACATCATCACTCATCAGTCATCTCTCACATTTCAAATAGAGTCCAGGTTTAATCTTAATCAGCCATGACAAGACACAATCGATGTGCAAAAAATAATTCTAAAATGGGGTTTCGTCAAGCTCTTAACGCGCACCCATTCTCGGTGAATGTTCGATAATTACGTCAGACTCCCAATGAATAGATCAAATTGCCCGCAACAGCATATGCAGAGCATCATCCGGCGTCTAAACAGTCGCTAAAATATTACTCTATCTTTAATGAAACTGTGGCCCGATTTTGTACTCCAATCCCTAATTGCGCCCAACGCGTAATAGTTTTAATCGCAATAATTCAGGTGAAAACCATCCACTTACATCATCAGCACGGAGCACTTCCAAAATGAAACCTACATTATCTCCTGTCGGTATATTTATGATCCTCAGCCTCTGCAGCTTTGTAACACTGAAATCCATCGCCGAAGAGCAGGTCGCGGTATTTGCCGGAGGCTGTTTTTGGTGCACCGAGAGTGATTTCGAAAAACTTGATGGCGTTGTCTCTGCTGCGTCCGGCTATATTGGGGGTCATATAAAAAACCCGAGCTACAAACAGGTTTCAGCCGGTGGCAGCGGTCATACGGAGGCGGTGCAGGTAATCTTTGATGATCAAAAAGTCAGCTACAGTGACCTAGTGGAGTACTTCTGGAAGACCATTGACCCGACAGATGGCGGTGGTCAGTTTTGTGATAGAGGCCAGCAATACCGCGGCGAGATTTTTTATCTATCTGAGGAACAGCACAGCATTGCCAAGGCATCAAAAAAGGCCCTTGCCAATAGCGGTTTGCTCAAGTCGGAGATCGCCACCCAACTCACCCCCTCGAGCCGCTTTTATCTTGCCGAAGATTACCATCAGGATTATTACCTAAAGAATCCGGTTCGCTATAACTATTACCGCTGGGGCTGTGGTCGCGAGAAGCGTCTTGAGGCGCTATGGGGAGCAGCAACGAAGTAAAATTTAAGGGCGGCGCCGAGATCGGCTACCGGTACACTCTTAACCCACTCTTAAACCACCTGAAACCACTCTCAACCCACTCTTAAGACCTGTCTAATGCTCTTTTTAATGGACTACTAAGACATCGCCACGGGCATGGTGGATAGCCTTTTCTGACGTATTGCCAAATAGTTTGTCCGACACTTTGGCCGGTAGATTTCTCGCGGCGGCGCTGCCAATCACCAGAGCGCCGGTCTCACCTACTGCATCGCCGAGTTCAATATCGACAAAACCGCTTCTAACCTCGATAACATCTGCATCTATCGCCAGCTTTTCAAGAGTCTCCTGAATAATTTCTTCGGCACGATCTAGGGCCTGCTCTCCTATATCAGCCATCACTGCTGGGAACTGTCCGGGCATGCCGGGCATGGGACCGACAATGGCCTGAGACTGGAGCCAGTCGGGAACTACCGCCACTACATGCAGCTCTGCACCCAGAGCGGTGGCCAAATCACGGGGTTTCTGTAAAATCCGCGCTCCCAGATGACGGTGATCTTCAGTCTCCTCTAACGTGCTAAAAGCCGCCACCACTCGATCTATTTGTGCCGTGGTGTCATTGACTAACCAAACTGGGCAGCTTGCGCCACGCAGAAGATGCCAGTCCTCCGGGGTATGTAAAAATTCGGCGATACGAGAATGTCGGCGCACTGCCTTGATCACCAAATCTGCGGAAATCTTTTTCGCCTCGGAGATGACATGGAAGTGCCAGCGGCGCCCCCAGTGCATGGTCGATGAGAAATGTATGGTCGATGACAAGTGATCTTCAAACTTGTCAGTGAGCCGGCGCAGCTTTACCTCAGCATCATCGAGTATCGACTGTTTTACCTCTTGATAGTTGTCGAACCCAATGTAGCGATTAAGCTCTTCAATGGAATCGTAGACAGTCATAAATAGATGTATGTCACCACCACTGCTAGCAGCCAATTGAATAGCCTGTCTGAGCACATGCTCGTCACTACTGGAGCCATCTAGTACAACCAACATATTTTTCATCACATCCCTCGCAATCGGCTTGTTTACTGTAGTTTCAGTGTAGTAGGCAAATCTTCTAGCGGCACAAATTATCTGTGCACAGAGAAAATCGAACTGATGTAAATCAACTCAAGGTCTATACTCATGTAGCTAGACGACTCGGAGTAAAGATTGCTGGATGCGACCTGACCCGCGTAAAAGATATTGTGACTAGCGGTTTAAATTACTGTCCCCAGATATCGCTGACAATCTGGCCGCTGACAGACTCATTATTGAGAGGGATTTCTAATCATCGATACTTCAGTGAAAAAAATACTCGTCGGCTTTGCAAAACCATTTAGCTGCCACACCTGCCGTATGAACAGCCTCTGTTTACCCCTGGGGCTGGACGCCGATAACCTGCATAAGCTCGACGAACTTATAGATCGGAAAAAACCGCTACAACCGCGGGAGGGCGTATTTTTTAGCGGTGACCCCTTCACATCTATCTACGCTGTTCGCAGCGGTTCAATTAAATCATTCTGTATAGATTCCGACGGTCGTGAACAGGTCACTGGGTTTTATTTCCCAGGCGAAGTATTTGGTTGGGATGGACTGGCTGACGAACAGTATCAAAATACTGCAGTTGCCCTTGAAACCACATCCCTGTGTGAAATACCTTATCAACAGCTTGACGATCTGGGCACTTGTATACCCTCTATAAAAAAATATGTCATGAAGTTAATCAGCCGCGAGATCAATGCCGATCAACGCTTAATTGCCCTTCTGGCAGGCAACTCAGCACAACAGAAGCTCGCCAGCCTGCTGCTCAGCATTTCTGATCGCCTAGCTCAGCAAGGGCTCTCCTCGACGCGCCTGTGGCTGCCTATGTCGCGAGGCGAAATCAGCAATTATCTTGGCCTTACAGTTGAAACCGTCAGCCGCGTGTTGGGGAATTTTCAGAGAAACAAGATCCTCGCCGTGAATAAAAAAGATATCGACATTCTCGATATGCGGGCACTTCGCGACGTAATGCACAGCACAGAGGAAGTGGAATAATTTACAACTGCCTTGTTTGGCACGATAATCACGCCCAGCAAATCCTTAATCTAATTCCAGACGGAGAAATACAATGGCCACAGCAAGTGCGCGACACATATTGGTTGATAGCGAAGAGAAATGTGCAGATCTAAAGCAACAGATTGAAGCCGGTGCAGACTTTGCTAATGTAGCAAGTGAACATTCAAGCTGCCCTTCAGGGAGCCGCGGTGGTGACCTAGGTCAGTTCGGCCCGGGTCAAATGGTCAGAGAATTTGATGAAGTTGTATTCAGCGGTGAGCTGGGTATGGTTCACGGCCCAGTTCAGACCCAATTTGGCTACCATTTGCTAGAGATCACCAGCCGCGAAGGCTAGTTCATCTATCTGCCCCATCAATGTCGTCAAAAGAAGCTGCCTGCTTCTGGCATTGATGGGTCTTTATCCCGTTACTGGAAACCCTACCACCTAATCGGTTATTGATTGAGCTCAAACTCAGCGAGCCTTACAATAGCGTCTATACACTGCGCTAATAATTCAACCGTTCAAGCGCAGACAATCCGCAAGCTGCGGCTATTAAATTCAGATACTAGTTCAGATATTGGAAACCTAGATGGAAATTTATCGAGTTGGCGGCGCTGTGCGCGACAAACTTCTCAATTATTTCAGCGATGAAAATGATTGGCTGGTGGTCGGCGCGACTCCAGAAAAAATGGTCGAACTCGGTTATCTTCCTGTCGGCAATGACTTCCCAGTATTTATCAAACCTGACACAGGTGAGGAATATGCGCTGGCGCGCACCGAGCGCAAATCAGGTCATGGCTATGGCGGCTTTACCTTTCACGCGGCAGCGGATGTTAGCCTTGAAGAAGATCTGGTGCGTCGAGATCTAACCATTAATGCCATGGCTGAAGATAATGAGGGCCAGCTTTACGATCCCTACAACGGACAGGCGGATCTGGATAAAAAGATTCTCCGTCATGTCTCTGAGGCCTTTACTGAAGATCCATTAAGAGTCTTAAGAGTCGCCCGCTTTGCTGCCCGCTACCATCATTTGGGTTTCACTATTGCCCCTGAAACCATGGAACTGATGACAGCAATCGCCAGCAGTGGTGAACTGGATTATCTAGTTGCTGAGCGTGTCTGGAAAGAAACCGATCGCGCCCTGGGCGAGCGCTCACCGGATATCTTTATCGACGTTCTGCGTCAGTGCGGCGCCTTGGATGTGCTGTTTCCTGAAGTCTCGCGACTTTTCGGCGTACCCCAGCGCGCAGACTACCACCCAGAAATCGATACTGGCATCCACACATTGATGGCTCTGCAGCAGTCCGTTCGGCTCTCAGATAGCAGTAAAATTCGTTTCTCCGTGTTGGTCCATGACCTTGGTAAGGGCATCACGCCGGACCATGTTCTGCCAAGTCATCGCGGCCATGAAGCTCGCGGTGTGCCATTGGTCAATGACGTCTGCGACCGCTTTAAAGTACCCAATGATGTGCGCCAATTGGCTCTCGTGGTCACTGAGTATCACCTGATGTGCCACAAGGCCCAGGAGCTAAAACCAGAGACTATTGTCAATCTACTCAAAGGCGTGGGTGCGCTAAAATCCCGCGAGCGACTGGAGGACTTTATTCTCTGCTGTGAGGCCGATGCCCGCGGCAGAACCGGTTTTGAAGACCGCGAATACCCTTCCTCGGATTATCTCCGTGCGGCTCTGGACGGAATCAGTGATATTAGCGTTGCCGATCTGGTGGAAGCCGGCATTGATGGCGCGGAAATTGGTCGGCAATTACATCTGCGCCGTACTGCACGTATGTCAGAAATCAAACAACATTATTCTAATAAGTAGTCAATTATGAACAACAGCACTGAAACCCCTGTAGTACTGATTACCGGCGCCGCTAGACGCATTGGCGCAGTCACAGCCGAACTATTTCACGATGCCGGCTATACCGTAATAATTCACTACAATCGCTCAGCCGCGGATGCCGATCGACTCTGTGAAAAATTTAATCAGCTGCGTGCCGATAGCTGTCTGTTAGTACAGTCTGACCTCAATGATATGGCCGGTATCGAAAAAATTATTCAGTTGGTGGGTTCTATCGGACGTCTCGATGTGCTGATTAATAACGCCTCAAGCTTTTATCCAACGCCCCTTGAGCAGTGCACCAATGAGCAGTGGGATGATCTGATCAACAGTAATCTTAAAGGGCCATTTTTCCTTACCCAAGGGCTGGCACCACAGCTTATCGCTGCACGTGGTTCGGTGGTTAATATCTCTGATATGCACGCCCGACAGGCACTTGCAGATCACCCGATTTACACGATTGCCAAGGCAGGCAATATAGCCATGACCAAATCAATGGCGCTGGATATGGCTCCTCATGTGCGAGTCAATAGCGTTGCACCAGGGGCGATTCTGTGGCCGGAACACGAAGAGGATGATATCTCTAAGCAGAACTCAGTACTAAACAATGTCCCCATGGGACGGCTTGGCAATGAAATGGATATTGCTGGAACAGCGTTCTTTTTGGCAGTTGATGCGAGTTATGTAACAGGTCAAACCATTGCAGTGGACGGCGGCAACTCCAACAGTCTTTAGTGTTACAAGACGCCGCAGGCGCTGGGCACTAGCAGAGGTTTCTTACGTTAAGATACCAGGGGGCGTGAATCAACGAAGACACTGATGCGCCTCGCTTATATCTACCTTTAAATCGAGTGCAACTGTTTGTGCATAATAAAGGCGTCGACGTAGCCACCGGCATGCTGGAAAGCCTGTGGAACTGTTCCGATAATCGAAAACCCATGTTTCTCCCAAAGGCGCACGGCACCAACATTTGTTGACACAACAAAATTGAACTGCATAGCCAAAAAACCTTGTCTTATCGCATCCGCTTGAGAGTGCTCACACATCATGGATGCAATCCCCCTGCCCCGCTGACCCTCATCAACCACATAACCCACATTGCATATGTGTGCGCCTAATTTTGGTTGATTCGGCTTGATGTAATATGAACCCAGAACGCAATCATTTTCATCCACAGCAACAAAGGTTGCAGAGACCTTCTCAACCCAAAGATCAAAGGCTTGGGTTTCGGTTATATCGGACCATGAGTAGGTTTCACCCGCGTGAAAAATAGGCTCAATGATGGCCCAAACAGCGGGCCAATCGGAGGAGTTAAAGGGTCGAATTGTAATCATAGTATTCCATTGATTAATCGGCGCGTCAGGTGTTTAGCCAGCAATTGGCAAAAGAGTAATTTCCACTCGTCGATTGAGCTGCTTGCCCGCGGCGCTATCATTGCCAGAAATAGGCTGTCGCTCACCAAAACCGACGGTCTCTAATCTAATCGGCAAGATGGATTGGGACACCAGGTAGCCAGAGACAGATTGCGCGCGGCGTTCAGATAAACCCTCATTAAAAGCGGCTCCACCGTCGCTGTCGGTGTGTCCGGCCACCACAACCAATGTCTTGTCATACTCCTCCAGCACCAGGGCAACCGAATCCAACACCGAGTAAAAGCTGGCATTGATATCGGCACTGTTGCTGGCAAAGGTAATATTGCCCGGCATAATTAAATTGATATTGTCGCCAACTCGCTCAACGCTAACCCCTGAGCCACGCAACTGATGACGCAGCTTCGCCTCTTGAGCATCCATGTAATAGCCAATACCACCGCCAATTGCAGCACCACCGCCGGCGGCGGCCAAAATGCGCTTATTGCGCTTGCGACTATCTTCATCTTTGTTATCAAGGTAGGCAACCACAGCGCCGACGCCGGCGCCTATGCTGACACCAATGGCGATTTTGGTGGTTTTTTGCTCCCCGGTATAGGGATCAAAGGTGGTGCAAGCTGACAGTGAAGCAAGGATGGCGAGAGAAAAGAGACTGGCGTGGGATATTTTCATGGTTACTCCTTTACATGTTCTGGGCGTCATTGCCCTGGCTAACAAATTCTACTTGGGTTGAGTATAGCGAATGGATGATTAGCTGCACCCAGCAATATAGCATTAGGTGATACGGGTAATATTTTTACCACGCCAGATAAACTCAATCGGCCATAACTTTTGCTTAACCTTATTAAAATTTTGCCACAGCTGCTGATAGCTGAGTCTTTCCTGGGGGTGCAATGTGGTGCCAGCAATCTCGGCCAAGGGCTGCAGCACAAAGGCATTTTTGAGTATTTCATCCCGCGGTATAGTGACTCCCTCAATCTCACCCACAAGATCATCAACGGTTAAAATATCAATATCCAGGCTTCGTGCACCGAACTTCGGCGCACTGCGATCGCGACCCTGAACATCTTCAACTGACTTAAGTATTTTCGACAGTTCGCCAACCCCAAGAGCAGAGTGAATACCCACCACCAGATTGTAAAAACTGTCACCTTCAAAACCCACCGCCTCACTCTCATACACAGACGAGATGATCAGCTCACCAAAGGTGTCGGCCAGTGCATCCATCGCCGCCTCAATATTGCGCTGGGCTTCAACGTTGCTACCGAGACTCAGATAGATAAGTGCCACTAGGGCTTAACTCCTCTTTCAATTAAGATTCCCACATCTTGAGAACCTCTAAGAGCACCCGGCTTGCTGACACGCAGGCGCAACCAGGGTACCGAAAACTCATTTCTGACAATACCAGCAACCTCTTCGGCCATGCGTTCAACCAATAAGAACTCGCTCTCTTCAATAAACTTAATCAGTCGCTTGGCAATTGATTTGTAGTTGAGAGCATATTGAATATCGTCGGTTTCTGCAGCTCGACGAATATCATGGGCCATCTCCAAATCAAGGCTAACAGTTTGTTTAACCTCGCGCTCCCAATCGTAAATACCAATAATGGTTTCAATACGCAGGTCTCTTATATAAACAATATCCATCAAACGGCTTCCTGTAACCCAGTCAATTTATCCAGCGGCCATCGCGGCGTCGCCGCAATCACCAATTCATTTTTCTCGCCTGCCAACAGACGCTGACATCCGGCATAGGCAATCATCGCACCATTGTCGGTGCAAAACTCGTGGCGTGCATAAAATACCTCGGCTCCCTCTTTAGCCAGAGCTACCTCAAGTTTTTCCCGCAGCCTTCTATTGGCAGAAACACCACCGGCAATCACCAAGCGCTTCATACCAGTCTGCTGCATGGCGCGACGACATTTAATCACCAATGTATCCACTACCGCTTCCTGGAATCCTGCGCAGATATCGAGCATGGTTTGCTCGCTGGGAAGTACATCATCACCGCGATTTTTTTCAATCAAATTGCGGGTGAAGGTCTTTAAACCAGAGAAACTAAATTCAAGCCCTGGGCGATCGGTCATCGGCCTCGGGAAACTAAATCGATCAATATCACCTCGATCGGCCATAGCGGCCAGACGCGGCCCACCAGGATAATCCAAATCCAAGAGCTTGGCGGTCTTATCAAAGGCTTCACCAGCGGCATCGTCAATCGACTCGCCGAGCAGTTCATAATCGCCAATCGCGGTCACTGAAACCAGCTGTGTATGACCACCAGAGACCAGCAGCGCAACGAAGGGGAAAGCTGGCGGATTGTCTTCAAGCATCGGCGCCAACAGATGCCCTTCCATATGATGAACGCCCAGTACAGGTATATTTAAGGTGTATCCCAAGGCAGTGGCCGCAGCGCCACCGACCATTAATGCACCCATAAGACCTGGGCCAGCGGTATAGGCAATACCATCTAGATCAGCAGTGGTGACATTAGCAGAGTCCAAAACCTGTTCTAGCATGGGCAAGATTTTGCGCACATGATCCCTTGAGGCTAATTCCGGAACTACCCCGCCATATTCAGCATGAAGTTTCACCTGAGAATAGAGATTGTGTGCCAACAGGCCGCGCTCACTGTCATAGACAGCAACGCCGGTTTCATCACAGGAGGTTTCGACACCAAGAACAAGCATTTAAAGGGCCTTCCAGCATTGTTTTAGAATAGCGTCAACGTCTGGCAAATCGTCGACTGAGGCTGTAACTGTAAACCCTCTGTGGGGCTGAGGGAACCTGTAGTTTTAAGTCTCGCAAGCAGCACTAAAAATACACTAAAAATACGCTGAAAAGCTTTGCATCAAAACAGGGAAGTGTATAGAATACGCGCCCTTAAAGGGTCAGCTAGCAATTATGGTTAGCGACAGATCACTGTACACAAGTGTTTACCACAGGATTATATATAGATGCCAAGCGTTCGACTTAAAGAAAACGAGCCCTTTGACGTAGCATTACGTCGTTTCAAACGTTCATGCGAGAAAGCCGGAATTCTGGCTAAAGTTCGCAGCTGCGAGTTCTACGAGAAGCCTACGTGGGAACGCAAGCGTAAAGCAGCAGCTGCTGTAAAGCGCAACCAGAAAAAAGTATCTCGCGAATCACGCAAGTTTACTCGACTCTACTAAGCACCGTTCTACAACCTAGAGCAGTACTATAAAGAGTTAATTCAAAGAGCGCCCAACCGGCGCTTTTTGTGTTTCTGGAATTCAGTAATACCATCCTCAGGAGAATTCGTATGTCCATGAAAACGACGCTCAAAGATGCCATGAAAGAGGCAATGCGAGCCAAAGACAAAAACCGCCTAAGCGCTATTCGCCTAGTCCAAGCCGAAATCAAACGCGTCGAAGTTGACGAACGCATCGATATAGATGACGCACGCGTACTGGCTATCCTCGACAAGATGGTTAAGCAACGTCGCGACTCGATTGCCCAGTATGAGAATGCAGGCCGTCAAGAGCTGGCCGATATCGAAATCGCTGAAATCGCAGTTATTCAGGATTTTCTCCCCACCGCCCTCACCGAAGCCGAGATTGCCGAGCTGGTACAGAGTGCGATCAGCCAAGTTGGCGCAGCTTCAATGGCCGACATGGGCAAAGTCATGGGCATTCTGCGCCCACAGGTTCAAGGGCGTGCCGATACTGGCGCTGTCAGTGGCCTCGTTAAAACTGCATTAAACAGCTAACAGCCTAATCATCGTGCAGGTTTATTTTCCGGCGCAAGGCGTTACACTGGATCCCTTAAGAACGAGCAACTTGTAACGCTGATGGCCGGACGAATACCGCAAACATTTATTGATGACCTGCTCGACCGCGTCGACATTGTTGACGTGGTCAATGGCCGCGTACCACTTAAAAAAGCCGGTAAAAACTACAAAGCCTGCTGCCCCTTTCACGACGAAAAAAGCCCCTCCTTTACTGTTGCCCAAGACAAACAGTTTTACTATTGCTTTGGCTGTGGCGCCGGCGGCAACGCCCTCGGCTTTGTAATGGAGTTCGACCGCCTCGACTTTTTACCCGCAGTGGAAATGTTGGCGCGCAACGCCGGCCTGGAAATTCCTCGAGAAGCTGCTCAAGATCCACAGATCAGCAAACAAAAAGACAACCTGTACTCAATATTAACCGAGTCCGATCGCTATTTTCGTCAGCAGTTGCGCACTCATGCAGGTGCCGCCAGCGCAGTGGATTACCTGAAGGCCCGGGGCCTCAGCGGACAGGTCGCCGCGCAATATGGCATGGGCTATGCACCTCCGGGCTGGGACAATCTTTTAAAAGCAGTTGGTACTGATGAACAGCGCACCGCACTGTTAAATGAATCCGGCATGCTGGTGATCAAGCCGGAAGAAAAAAAGCAGTATGACTTCTTTCGCCACCGCATTACTTTCCCGATCCGCGACCAGCGCGGCCGCACTGTCGGCTTTGGCGGACGAGTGCTGGATGACAGCAAACCCAAATATCTCAACTCGCCAGAGACTCCGGTATTTAGCAAAGGCCGCGAGCTATACGGACTTTATGAAGCAAGGCAAAAGCTTAAAGAAATCCCCTGCTTAATAATGGTAGAGGGCTATATGGACGTTATCGCCCTAGCCCAGTTCGAGATTAATAATGCCGTTGCCACACTGGGTACCGCACTGACTGAAAGCCACCTGCAAAAGATCTTCCGCTACACTTCCGAGATCGTATTTTGCTTTGATGGCGACAGCGCTGGCCGTAAAGCCGCAGCCAGAGCACTGGATACCGCCCTTCCAGAAATGCGCGATGGTGTCTCGGCAAAGTTTTTGTTTTTACCGGACGGCGAAGATCCCGACACCATGGTGCGCCAACTTGGCAAACAAGAGTTTAATCAGCAAATTGATCGTGCCCAGCCCCTGTCCGAGTTTCTCTTTGAACAACTTAGCGACGGTATTGACAGCAGCACAGCCGATGGCAAAGCGCGACTTAGCAAGGTCTGCGCGCCGCAGATCAACCGTATTCCCCAGGGAGTATTTCGCCAGCTGATGCTTGAAGAGCTCTCGAGCCGCACGGGTATATCGGCAGAAAATCTGCGAGATTATGTAGCCACTCACAAACCTCCCGCAGGCCGAGGTAGCGCATCCCAACCGGCCCATCAACCGGCTCATCAACCGGCACCACGACTGACGAGCCAGCCAACGGCTCACACATCGAATCAAGCGCCGACTGACGAATTTTACTCAGGGCCGCCGCCGGATGATATCTACGGCGATGGCGATTATGAGCCTTACCCAGAAACTGTCGCCGTGCGACGCAGCAAAATTCGCTTGTCGCCCATTAAGGTTCTCAGCGCCCTATTAGTCAATCATCCGCAGTTGGCTGAGTATGTTGAAGATATCGAAATGCTCAGCGTGTCTGCCGACCCAGATATGGCCCTATTTTTAAAGATTCTGGCGCTGATCAACAGCGATCCAGCGTGCAGTAAAACGTCACATATTTTTGCCCGCTGGCAAGCCACCTACTCGGATCAAACAGAATTACAGCTCCTTAAAACGCTGGCCGGAAGTGAGCTACACCAGCCTCCAAAAGGTACAGGTCGCGACGACAACCAGGAGTTTGTCGACAGCCTCAATCACGTTATTCGAGATGCATTTGAGTCTCTTCCCCCAGAGCGCAAGGCCGATTTTTTACTGGCTGCGGAAACGCTAAATGAACGCCAGATTAAGCAGCTCTGGAAGATTCATATGCAACTGGGCGATGACAATCAGTTCATCGAGCTAAAAAATAAGATAAAACAACGACTTGTGGTCTAAGATAAGAAAAATTGTGACGGCTAAATTAAGCCCAAATTGGTGCGGACACAGGTGATATTTTCGGCTATAATCCCCCGCTATTTTTAAGCCTCTAAACAGTAATTGAGTCCTATGAGCGATACGAACCAAAAGCAACAGTCCGGCATCAAAGATTTGATAGCCAAGGGCCGCGAACAGCGCTACTTAACTTACGCTGAAGTCAATGACCACCTGCCAGAAGATATAGCCGATCCGGAACAGGTCGAAGATATCATTCAGATGATTAACGACATGGGTATTACTGTCTTCGAGACAGCGCCCGATGCCGACACTCTGTCAAGTCTCGCTAGTGACAATACGCCCGACGAAGTAGCAGCTGCTGAAGCTGCCGCTGCACTCGCCTCTGTTGAATCCGAGCAACACCGCACTACCGATCCAGTCCGCATGTATATGCGTGAAATGGGCTCAGTTGAGCTGTTGACTCGTGAAGGCGAAATTGAAATTGCCAAACGTATTGAAGAAGGCACTCGCGAATTAATGTCCGCCGTTGCTGACTGGCCGACTACCGTTGCCACCATAGTTGCGGAATATGAAAAAGTTGAAGCGGGCGAGAAAAAGCTCACTGATATTATCAGCGGCTACCTCAACCCAATGGAGCACGTACCCTCAGCGCTGGCTCAGCAGCAGGCTGCCGAAGCCCTAAAGCTCGAGAATGGCGAAGAGGAAGAGGAAGAGGAAGAAGAGGAGCAGCACGAAGGTGGACTGGATCCTGAAGTTGCCTTCGAACGCTTTGACACCATCCGCAAGCAGCTGAAGAAAACAGATACCTGTATCGCCCGTTACGGCCGCGGTGGTGAAGCATCACAGAAAAATCTCGAAGAATTGGCTGAGCTTTTCAAATATTTGAAGCTAACTCCACGCCAGTTCGATCCATTAATTGCCAAAGTACGACTGGCAGTTGAGCGGGTTCGTGCAGAAGAGCGCAAAATCATGCGTCTCTGCATCCGCTTAGGAAAAATGCCGCGCAAAGACTTTATTAAAATGTTTCCCGGCAATGAATCCAATATGCAGTGGACTGCCGAACTCGCCAAGTCACAAGAGAGTTGGGCTGAGCGCGTATCTGCGCAGGAAGTTGAAATCCTTCGTTCACAGCGCAAACTGGCGCAGGTTGAGAAACTTGCCGACATGAATATTGCGCAGATTAAAGATATCAATCGCCGCATGACCATGGGTGAAGCCATGGCCCGTCGCGCCAAGAAAGAAATGGTTGAGGCAAACCTGCGGCTGGTAATCTCCATCGCGAAGAAATACACCAACCGTGGTCTGCAGTTCCTGGATCTGATTCAGGAAGGCAATATTGGCCTGATGAAAGCGGTAGACAAATTTGAATACCGTCGCGGCTATAAGTTCTCCACCTATGCAACCTGGTGGATCCGTCAGGCGATCACTCGATCGATTGCTGATCAGGCGCGCACCATTCGTATTCCAGTGCATATGATTGAGACGATTAATAAACTCAATCGTGTATCCCGTCAGATGCTTCAGGAAATGGGCCGCGAGCCCAGCCCAGAAGAACTGGCAGAGCGCATGGAAATGCCAGAAGATAAAATTCGCAAAGTTCTTAAGATCGCCAAAGAGCCAATCTCCATGGAGACGCCCATTGGTGAAGACGAAGATGCCAGCATCGGCGATCTGATTGAAGATACTACAATTGCGCTACCCCTTGATGAAGCGACCAAGAACAATCTTACCGAGTCGACTCGCGGTGTTCTTAGCAGCCTGACAGCAAGAGAGGCAAAAGTATTGCGCATGCGTTTCGGTATCGATATGAACACCGATCACACGCTGGAAGAAGTCGGCAAGCAGTTCGATGTAACCCGAGAGCGTATTCGTCAGATCGAAGCCAAAGCCCTACGCAAGCTGCGTCACCCGACGCGCTCGGATCATCTGCGTAGCTTTATTGACGAGTAAGAAGAATTAGCCGAAGCCCGGGAAGGATGACACCCAACACCGTCATCCTGAGTGAGCAGAGCCAAGCGAGGGATCTCCTGCAAGAATGCAGTGTATTATAATAAGATGCCGCCGCGCTCGGAGTAATAGTTGTGGTGTTAACACCGAAAAGCCACACAACAGAATGACAAAGTTAAACATTAGCGCCAAAATAGACGTTCAAGCTTAACGCAGAATTTTTGTTCCTAGACGAGGAGCCGCGCAGCAAGCTGAGGGAGCATACATAAAGTGTGTGACCGAAGATTGTGAGCACGCGACGACGCATAGGCACAAAAAGACAAGTTAAGGGCCCTTAGCTCAGTTGGTTAGAGCATCCGACTCATAATCGGCAGGTCCCGTGTTCAAGTCACGGAGGGCCCACCACTTCACCAGCCACGTGTCTTTTCATAAAAAGACGCGTGGTTGGCTCCCAAACACACAAATCCCCGCCCCTAAAAAACCAAATGGGCCAAAGCTAGTCCTAAGGTTTCCTGAGCAGCCAATATAATTCATTTAAGTATAGACACAGAGACCAAAATCAGTACTATTTATTAACAGGTGAATATCTTAAATTTCTAAAGAAGGGTTCGCTCTTAACTGCTTTAAAGAAGCACGTCTGACCTTGCTGAATCAGCACCTCACCATGACATAAATAAGCGGAATCAAATTAATGCCCAGTGAAACCAACAATGTCATTGTCGTAAAACTTCTTGGCGCCCCAGCTGCGACCCTAAAGAAAATTCCAGAGATTAACAGCCACTCCGTAACCGACAATATAGTCACCATGAGCCTGACACCCAACTTTGACTTTTTTAAGCGCCAGGCCCTCGATAAGGTCAAGAGCAAAGGCAAAATTGCAAATTTGACAGTACTGAATCTAGTTTTCGATGACTCGGCTGAGGCAGGTGCTGAACAACCACTCAGTCAAATTGGCCGGGATAAGCTCAGCTTTATCAGCCCAAAACAATTATCCAATCTCGAGGAGTTCAGTAGTTTTGTAATGACATCTGCACTGCCTGAAATACCGCTGCCAGAAGATTTCTGGATTCCAGTTGAATCCCTGTTAACTAAGCGCGAGTGGGATGTTTTACACCTGGTATACCAGGGCCACTCGAGTAAAAAAATTGCCGCGGCGCGAAAACTCAGCCACAGAACGGTTGAGCTGCACCGCCAGAACTGCGGACAAAAACTCGGCCCAATTACTCCGATACTGCTTACTTCGCTATTTTCAAACAGCGTATTGGAAACCTACTCTTGGAGTAATGTCGAGCCTGAACCCGCCATTTAAGCAGGTAGCCCTTAATCTTCTTTTAATCAAAAAGGGACAGTTTAAAACGGGCCGTCCTGACGTTCCGGGGCGGTCCATAGAGTAGACCAAACCCTGGTGCCATCGATATAAAATACCGCATCACCGTCAAACACCGCACGCTGGCGATCATCCCACCACAGCTCTGTCTTAGCCACAATCTGCCCAACCTCGATAATTGAAGCGTCTGCTGGGCGATCTTTGCTGTCGATTTCAAATAAGAAAAGACGTCGCTCCTCACTGTAGCCCATTTCATCCGAATAGAGACTCAGGGAGACTGGGACTGAAAAGCGATCAGTGGTCTCATCGATTGCCTGATAGGTAAACGCATGGCGATTGTAACGCGCCTCTGAATAACTCCAGTTGGCGCCAGGGCTGAGACTTGTGGAACCCAGAGAAAAAGGTGCCGTCAGAGATGCCACATTAAATAGCTCAAGCTTAACCAGACCCTGCTCATCCTGGCCCAAACCGAGCAGCAGGTCATCATTAACCGGATGCAGGAAATCTGAGAAACCGGTAACGCTGAGCTCCCCCGCGATCAGTGGATCTAGTGGATCGGAAAGGTCGAGTACATAGAGCGGATCTATGCGCTCAAAAGTCACCAAATAGAGTTTGTCACCAAAAAAGCGTACGCCATAGAGATCTTCATTGGGCTTACCTATGGCGGCAGTGCGCTCAGTATTGGGCAGTGTAGCCACCAGATTTAATTCAGGCTTATCGGTTGCCAGTTTAAGAACTGAGAGCTGATGATCAATTCGGTCTTCTGCATCAGCAGTGCGCCGGCTGGTAACCAGGCGCAGATAACCCTCATGTTCATTGATGCGAAAATCCCTGTCGCCACTGAGTGCCAGTGCGCCGTCGACTACACCGGATCCGAGATAATCGAGGTCTGCAGATAGGGAATAGCTGTGCACCAGAGTCCGTGAATCAGCCTCACCATAATCAACTTGGGTCAGATAGATCGCATTATTACTCACATAGATTCCCGAAGTGGGCTCTAGGTAGCAAACGGCGTTAACCACTGACTGGCTTGCCAGATCAACGGCGATCAGCATTGTCATGGTCGGAAAGCCAGAACTCACTGGCGCGAGACTGTTTTCACTATCGGCGACACGACAGTCTGAGGCGCTGAGCAGTGGACTTTCGACACCATTAATCGACATATTGGGCAGAATATCCTCAGGCTCCAGCGCATCTAGCAGGGTTTCATTTTCTGCTATTTGAAGGCTATCGGGATAATAGTTATAACTTACTACCTCGGGAGTATGGCGAGCCACAAGGTAAACCATATCGCCCTGCCTGCGACTACTGACAAAGCCTCCCTGAAATTCAAGCTGCAGCTGTCTAGCGGGATTGGCGGCATCAGTTATATCGTAAATATCTAGTGCTGTGGTCTGCCCTGCCCAGATTGATGGCGTATCAAAAGAGTCACCAAAAACACCCCACCAGCCACTACTGCTGATCGAAACTAGCTGATTATCGTTGGTGTAAAGACCTTCAACCGTGCGGCTATCACTGAGAGGAATAGTGCCGACCTGACTGGCCGTGGCGACCTCAGGATCGGTGGAGAGAATGCGTATGCTGCGCTCATCATTTCCACCTGAGACGGGCATTATATCCGCGGCTATAGTTTCGTTCTCCTCAGGAAAAGGTTCTCTAAAAGCGATATCATCGACTATAAAGCAGCAATCCATACCCCGGCTCGGTGCAATAAACAGATGATCGCCATCGTACTTTACGTAGTCATGCTCATCGACGCTGGCTTCCAATGTATAGGTGGTGGTAAAGCTATCACTGCTGGCTGGCGCAGAGCTCTCCGCATCCAAGGCGACCCCATCGCCCAACTCAACAGTGCTGGCTTTAGCCACATTGTTAGTCGCTACCTGAGTAAAACCCTGACGCACTCTTTCCAACAGCTGATTTTGACTCTCTACTTCAATCAGCAGGCCCTCAGCCACCGGCGCAGTAGCCGGAGGTTGCGTGGTTTGTGGCGCAGAGGAACCACCTCCACCTCCGCAAGAGGCCATTATCATCGCCAATGGGATAAACATTAACTGGGGTATGTTTTTCATTATTATTATTCTTTATTAAGCTCACCGCCGAGTATATTCAAGTTTACATCGAGCCTCAACATGAGCCAGTAACACTGCACTCATTAGAGCTAAAAATTTAGAATAGGTTTTCTTGAACCAAGCCGCTAAACTGGAGCGGTTCTGTGTGAACCGCCTTTGTAAATAGCCGTGAAAAAAGGATGATAAAAAAGTCTTATAACAAAGAAAAATCCGCGGTTTAATATAACCCTTCCGTTTAAAATTTAGCCTAAGAAATGAATCCTCAGCGCGCCAATTTTATCTATCGCCTCACATTGATTATCAGTGTGACTCTGCTGTTAGGGTTTATTGGTGCGGCAATTATTAGCCCAAAAGCACCGACTGATCCGGTCACTATTACTGGCACGGGTATAAATGGGTTTCTTGGCAGTAGCAGTTGCGCAGGATGTCACATTGAGGCCTATCAAAATTGGCAGGGCTCCCATCACGACCAGGCCATGCAAAATGCCACCGCAGCCACGGTCAAAGGCGACTTTAATAACGGCTCATTCGAAGCACCAGGTAATAGCGCCCTATTCACCAGAAAAGCCGATGGCTTTTATGCCCGGCTGGCTGGCAAGGATGGGCAGGTAAAGGATTATAAAATTCTCTACACCTTTGGCACCGAGCCACTGCAACAATATTTGGTCGCCTTCCCCAATGGTCGCCTACAGCAGCTGCCGGTAGCTTGGAATACGCTCACTAACCAATGGTTTGATCCGCAACCAGAGTTACTCGCGCAACCGGGTGAGTGGGTGCACTGGTCTGAGGGTGGCAAGAACTGGAATAGCATGTGTGCCGATTGTCATAGCAATAATGTTGAGAAAAATTTCGATATTGCCAGCAACAGTTACAAAACCAGTGTCTCGGAAATAGATGTGGGTTGCGAATCCTGTCATGGCCCGGGCAGCAATCATGTAGACACGGTGAGCTCAGCCAATTTTAATGCGGCATTAGACCCGCTGCATATCAATATGAAAGTCGGTGAAGACTCACAGGTAGTAGTCGATCAGTGCGGTCGTTGTCACGCTCGACGTCAACAACTGACCACTAAATTTGAACAGGGTAGCAACCAACTACTCGATCACTATTTACCGCAACTGCTAACCCCGCCCACCTATCACAGCGATGGGCAAATTCTCGACGAGGTGTTTGTCTACGGTTCTTTTGTGCAAAGCAAAATGTATCACTCAGGCGTTGGCTGTGTGGACTGTCATCAGCCCCACAGCGTTAAACTTAAAGCCGAGGGCAATCAGCTCTGTGTCGGCTGCCATAGCAGCGAGCTAGTCGATACGCCAACACATCATCAACATGGCATGGAGGGCGCTTTATCAACAGCCAAAAATGATCAAGCTCAGGGAACTCAGTGCATTGACTGTCATATGCCAGGACGACTCTATATGGGCAATGATTACCGTCGCGATCATAGCTTTCGTATTCCACGACCGGATCTGAGCGTCGACCATGGCACACCCAATGCCTGTAATGATTGCCACAGCAAAGAGTCTGCTGAATGGGCCGCGGGAAAAATAGAAGAGTGGTTTGGCCCTGAGCGGCCAGCCCATTTCTCTGAAATTCTTACCGCCGCGGCCAGTCAACCCAATGATTCGGTTGAGCCATTAGTGTCGCTGTTAAAGGATCTTTCACAGCCAGCCATTGCCCGTGCCACCGCCGCCTCTCTGTTGGCACCCGATATCTCGCTGCCAATGGTTGAACGTGCTCTGACCAGTGCCAGCAACGATGCCAGTCCCCTATTGCGAACCACTTCGGTTCGCAGCCTGAATGGTAGCGCTAATAAAGTTAGCCCCTTACTCGAACGTCTCAATGATCCGGTGCGAGCAGTGCGAATTGCCGCCGCTGAAGGGCTGGTTGATGTGCCACAGGATCTGATACCAAACGCCCTGAAAGATGCCTTTAGTCGAGCAAACAAAGAGCACCAAACCGCCATGCTGGTCAATGCAGACTTTCCCTCGGGTCGCATGCGTATCGCGATAGATCAACACCGCAGGGGCAATCTCGACAGCGCAGCGGAAGCCTATTTGGCAGTATTGAAAATCGACAGTGGTTTTAACGCGGCGCGAATGAATTTGGCGCAACTCTATTACAGCCAAGGAAAAACCGAGGCTACAGAAGAACTCTATCGGACAGTGATTGAGCGCGAGCCGCAAGCCAGCGAGGCGCACTATTCACTGGGACTATTGATGGCCGAGCAGGCGCGTTACGAACAGGCAGCACTGTCATTGGAAAGCGCTGCGACCACCGGCAATAATCCTCGAGCCTGGTATAACCTTGCAGTGCTGAATCAGCAGTCAGGAAAATCATTAGAGGCAGAAAAAGCCTATCTTGCCGCGCTCCAACTTATGCCCGGCAATGCCGAGTTTATCAATGGCCTAGTCAGTCTCTATGGCCAACAGCAGCGCTGGCTAAAAGCCCTGCAACTGATTGATCGGGCGCTGGTCATTGACCCGACAAACCCCAGCTTACAGCAGTTGAAGCGGGCCATAACTCAACGCATTTAAGAGTCAGCAGCCCAACAGCAACAGCTGACAACTATTTTAAGGCCTCTGCGGCTTTCTGAAATAGATTTCCGGCGTGATTCATCGCATGGAAAACAATACTCTGCTCATTAGAACCGCCGACCAAATGAGCGCCAGGGCCAGTGGCATAGACTGCCACATCTTCACCGCCGTGAGTCTCACCCTCTAGGGGTACTAGTACTTCCTGATGAAAGCCCGAAGTCTCAGTGTCTGTACTGATTAAATTCTGCCGCCCTGCCACCGACTTGCTGTAATAGGCTAAATCGGCATTGGTTTCCTGTCCCAAGTCACGAAACCCAAGACCATTGGCATAACCCAAAGTAGTATATGGCAAGCCATCATCATCTAAGGCGGGGCTGTCGGAACCCACATTGACGACCTTACCCAAAATCGGATTGCCCCGTTTTGGATACCCGGCCATGGTAAACACATGACTGTGATCGGCGGTGACAATAATCAGCGTGTCATCGCGACTGGTAGCATCCACTGCTGCCTTCACAGCACGTGACAGCTCCACCGTATCGCTCAAGGCGGCGTAAGCACTGTTGGCGTGATGGCCATGATCAATGCGCCCTGCCTCCACCATCAAGAAAAATCCCTGCTCATTGTTATCGAGAATATCAATCGCCTTGGCGGTCATCTCTGTGAGGGAGGGTTCACCTGCGCGATCATTCTTGCGATCGATCTCATAATGCATCTCCGACTCATTAAAAAGACCGAAAAGATTCTCGCTAGTGGCAGCATCAACAGCGTCGAAACCCACCTGATCAATCACATAATCGCCCCGGGGATAGAGTGCAGCCCACTCCTCAACAAGATTGCGACTATCGTTGCGATCGCCCTCTACAGAGCTGCGAGCATCCTGGCTATTGGCGGCAGGATCATTGGGCAAAAACTCACGACGCCCTCCCCCCAGTGCGACCTCAATACCATCTACATCAATACCGGGATAGCGGGCTTCAAGATTGCGTTCAAAATTAATCAACTGCGAGGCGATATCTTCACAGCCAGCGGCGATTGCTGCAGCTGGCATCACCGATGGGTTTTCCCAGTCGCGATCAACGGATTTAGCGTAGGTTGCAGCCGGTGTGGCATGGGTAATTCGGGTGTTTGTAACAATCCCGGTAGACAGGCCTGCAATCTCCGCCAGTTCCAGTGCGGTAAATACCTGGTTCGCGGCAGCCGATGCGCAATCGCCTCTGCGAGCATCTTCATCGAGCCCAACAATACCAATGTTGGTTTTAACACCACTGACTAGCGCGGTCATAGTGCCCGCTGAATCCGCTGTTTGGGCGTCGACATTGTAGGTTTTCGAAAGACCAACAAAGGGAAACTGACCAAAGCTGAGACTGTTCTCCTCACCTGACATACCCCGCTGCTGACCGTCAAAAATGCGCGCGGCAGTAACCGTGGTGATCCCCATGCCATCGCCGACAAAGAGAATAATATTTTTCGCCGAGCCCGCCTGTAATGCCAGGTGCTGCACCTGCCTATTGGTCTCAGCGACTACTGCTGCGGACTCTGAATACCATTGATTGTTAGTCGTACTGATAAATATCTCATGGTCCTGATCCTGGCCCTGATCGCCTTTAGACGATGGCTCCGATACTTCCGGAGGCACACAGGCGCCCAAAAACAAGGGGATGAGGACAAGGAAAGATCGATAAAATCGGCCTAAATGTTGCTCTGTGGGATTGTGCATCAGATAAATCCTGTGACTGAGGCTATTGGCAAAAAGTTGTCCAAAAAAAAGCGCAGCTCGAATTTGGGCGTGCTGTACCAAAGTATAAATCAAAGCTCATTAAGTCGGGAGCGATCAAATCGAGATGGGGCAAGTCGGAAGAAAGTAAATTGAAATAACCGCTCAAGGATATTGCGAGACGGATTTAATCGAAGCGCAGAATCTCATCAATATCCAGACCGTGGGCCTTGGCTATTTTAAACAGCTGCCAGAGTGACACAATGGCTTGGGGATCCTGCTCCATTCGTTGATACTGACGCAGAGATAATTCGTAATGGGCCATATCTTCTTGCACTAAATGCCCGTTTTTACGCAACGAAACGATTCTCTTCTGCAGTTTTTCCTGTAACTGCAAAAATTCATCGTAGTAAGCAGAGTATGCATTTGGGCGTTGCATATCAGTTTGCTCAGATAACTATTGACCTAGGCCGCCAAGGTTGGCACATTCGAAATCACAGCAACACGCCATGCTTGACGTCCTCCGTGACGAACTAACTGAATGTGAATCTGTAGACAGTGAAAACAACAGGGCTCTCTCAGAGAGCTAACAAAGGAGTTATCTAATCAACAGTGCAATGCACAGGGAGCCATTACCAGTGATACCTATACTACCGAACAAACTTACCGCCTTTTTCCTCGTTCTGATGGGCAGCCTAACATTACTGGGTTGTGCGAATAACCTATCACAGCAAAATTATGACCTGGATACCTACACCTTGGGTCGCAGTGCGGTATTTACCCAGCGCGAGCTGATTAACGAACAGCTAAAAGAGCCAGCCGAAATAGACACGGAAGTCCGCGACACGCTACTCTTTAATTACTGCGATCTGGTGGCGCGGGATTCAATCTACGTATCCAGTGACAACCTACCCCAACAGTGCAAGCCTCTCGACAGCCAACAGCGCCAATGTGCCTACGACTATCATATTTGCATCAAGGCCTGCCCTCTGCGCACCGACAACTGTCAGTCCTGCATTAACCGCGCTAAAAGATGCCTCGCCGCTGCTGGCTAAAAAGCCAGAGTTAGGTTTCATCCGAACCATAGGAGTAAAATCCGCCGCGCTTGAGTGCAGCTTTATAGGCTGGGCGCTGCTGCATGCGCTGGCGATAGGCAGCAATATTCGGCAGGGTACCAAAGGAGTAGAGCAACGGTGTAATTTCAGCTACAAACGAGAGTTGAATATCAGCACCCGAAAAACAGTCACCTACCAACCAATCGACGCCCTGCAGTGCATTCTCTATATAGCCTAGATGGCGCTTTAGTTCCTCGCCGATACGTGGCTGCAGTGGCGCGCCGGCGTCACCCAGGCGCGCTGTATACATTTTTAGCATCATTGGCAGCATCGCACTGCCCTCCGCATAATGCAGCCATTGCAGATACTGTTCATGGCCATCGCTGCCTACTTCCGGCTGCAAACGTCCAGCACCATAGTGGCGCAAGATATAATCAATGATCGCGCCGGACTCAATCACCGTTATTGCATCATCGGTCAGGACCGGCGACTTGCCGAGAGGATGCACTAGCTCCAACTCCGGTGGGGCAAGATTGGTCACTGGGTCGCGCTGATAGGTTTTTAACTGGTACTCCAGACCGAGTTCTTCAAGTAACCAGAGGATGCGTTGTGAGCGGGAATTATTTAAATGATGGACAGTTAACATAGCTGAGACTCTAGTAAGAAAGATTAACTACTGCTCTACAGGGCAGTTTATTGCGCTGGGTTTACAGCTGCAAAGTAGTATACCTAAAAACTCAGCCGGTAAAATACAGCCGCTAAAGCCAACTCAACCGCTACGCTGGGTATCAAACAATTGTTCTCTGATATTAACCGCTGTAAGCTATGGCTTCGTCTGATTCCACCCCGAGATTATCTTGCCCAAAGCCTTTGTCTACCCAGCGTTGCGTTCAACCCGCGACAATTTTAAATGCCCCAGCTGCGATCAAGCACTGATCCTACAGGATACTGTGCAACCCCAGACTTACCGCTGTAACAACCAGCACAGCTTTGATTTGGCCCGTGAGGGATATCTCAATCTACTGTTAGCTCAGAACAAGCGCAGTCGCAATCCCGGAGATAGCGATGAGATGATCCGCAGCCGCCAGCGCTTTTTAAATGCGGGTTACTATCAGCCCTTATCAGATGCCATTGTTACCGCTGTTGCCAAGGCTGCAAGTAGTCCTGAACAGACTGTTTTAGATCTCGGCTGTGGCGAGGGCTACTATATGCATCAGTTGCGTATAGCGCTTGATTCAAGAGCGCTTGGCTCAAGAGCATCTGAATCAAGAGCGCCTGAATCAAAAGCGCCGAATCAAAACACAACCAAACTTAATCTACTGGGCATGGATATCTCCAAGCTTGCCGTGCGTCTCGCCGCAAAGCGCAAGATGGACGCGCGTTTAGCAGTGGACAGTGTCTACACTATCCCGCTATTTGAAAACCGTATAGACACAGCTATTTCTGTGTTTTCACCGATCAGTGTCGAAGAGACCGCGCGCGTCCTTAAACCCAACGGCCAGTTAATTATGGTCGGCCCGGGCGCGGAGCATTTATCGGGCCTGACATCCTTAATCTATGAGCAGTCTCTTCCCCATGGTGGTAACACGGCGAGCCTAGAAAAGGCCTCTCAATTTAATCTGTTGGAACAGATTGAAATCAAGCAGTCAATTGTCGTCAGTGGCAGTGATATTCTTGACCTATTAAAGATGACGCCTTATTACTGGCACAGTCGTCCAGAACAGCAAGAAATACTGGCCACACTGGATAAACTCGAAACAGTGATTCACTTCAACATTAATATTTACCAGAATCAAAGTCATTAATGTCCGTAAATACTGCCCGTAAATAGTGTCCGCAAATAATGTACACAACTAACATAAGTATCCAACATGACCCCTGCAGAGCAACAATTTTTAACCCGCAATAAACTGCCAGAGAGCTATCTAGACAGCGCCGAAAAATGGTTTTCTCCTCTGCTTGAACACTACAAAACCGTTGGTGATCGACCATTGGTTATTGGTATCAATGGCTCTCAAGGTTCAGGAAAATCAACTCTCGCCGATTATCTCTGCACCCTGCTCAGTGAGCGTTACGCATTGCGCTGCGTATCTCTGTCGCTGGATGATTTTTATCTGACGAAATTAGAGCGCCAACAATTGGCGGCGACGGTGCACCCATTATTGGCCACTCGCGGTGTGCCCAGCACCCACGACATTCCTCTGGCCATGGAGACCATTGCAAAGCTTGCCAATGGATCCGCCGACACGCTTATTCCACGTTTTGATAAAAGCCGCGATGACCGCATGCCGGAAGCTCAGTGCGAGCGCATTAGCGGGGCAGTGGATATTATTGTTTTTGAAGGCTGGTGCGTCGGCGCACAGCCTCAGACAGACGAGCAATTGGCAGACTCACTAAATAGCCTAGAGGCCGAACAGGATGCCGATAAAATTTGGCGAACCACTGTCAATCAGGTTCTGTCGGGAGAGTATCAGGAACTGTTCGATCTGCTCGATGAGTTAATTATGTTGCAGGCGCCCTCTTTTGAAACGGTGTTTAACTGGCGTCTAGAGCAGGAAGAAAAAATGCGTGCGCGCCTCGGCGACTTGGCCAGCGGTGAGCACCTCAGTGGCATTATGTCGGCCAGTCAAATCAGCCAGTTTATCGCCCATTACCAGCGTATTACCGAGCACAGCCTAGGAGAAATGCCTCAGCGTGCTGACCATTTATACAAGCTCGATAACCAACGACAGATCGTTGACTGCTCGCACAAATAGTCTGTAGATGGCTTTTTGGGACAGCCTTTTAGACAGCCTAAACGTCTAAAGGGTTAGGCTGCCACATTAGTGAATTGGCTAACGACTGTGAGCAATTGACGGCAGGTTATCTGCCCAACCAATTTGCCCTTATCAACCACCGGTAATCGACGATGGCCCTGTTTGATCATAAAATCGGCCACTTCCACTACGTCTGCGTGCAACTTGCAGGAATCGACCTCTTCGGTCATGTAGTCGCGAACCGCACCAATATCGCTAGTGTTATTGTAACTGGCATTGAGAATAGCTCTAAGACAATCGAGCTCTGACAGCACACCTAATAATGTACTCTGATCATCTACGACACAGACGCCTGAAACCTTGTGTTCAATAATCAATTCGATGGCATCAAAAACATTATCAGTTGCCGATACACTCACTGGGTTGCGCGACATGTAGTCGCTTAAATCAACAGAACGCAGCATAAGATTTCCTTAATCAATAAATTAACCGAATCACTTCATAAACTACTGACTACACCATAGTTTATATTTTAGCGTGAATATACAGGCTAGAATAATTTTCTCGCCACACAGATTTTAAACCCGGATACAAAAAAGGCCTCCCTTTTTTAGAGGGAGGCCTTTTAAACTGCAGAGCTTATCGCTTAGGCGTCAAATGCATGACGCAAAACAATAGTTTCGACTCGGTCGGGGCCAGTTGACACCACATCCACTGGGGCGCCAATCAGCTCTTCGATACGAGTAATATAGTCACGTGCAGCAGCGGGCAAATCATCGATATTTTGCGCTCCTACCGTGACATCAGACCATCCAGGCATAGTTTCATAGACTGGCGTGATCGCCTCAAAGTCATCGGCATGAGTCGGAATTCCCGCATCACTGCCATCACTGTGGATATAGCCAACACAGATATTAATTTCTTCTAAACCATCCAACACATCGAGCTTAGTCAGACAGATACCAGAGATGCTATTAATCAGCACAGCCTGACGCAGTGCCACAGCATCAAACCAACCACAACGGCGTTCACGACCGGTGGTTGTGCCGAATTCATGGCCTTTTTCACCCAGATAGGCACCGATTTCACAGTGCAGTTCGGTGGGGAATGGACCCGAGCCAACGCGCGTAGTGTAGGCCTTGGTAATACCTAAAATATAATCTAAATACAGCGGGCCAAAACCGGTTCCGGTGGCAGCGCCGCCGGCAGTGGTGTTGGATGAGGTAACGTAAGGATAGGTACCGTGGTCTATATCCAACAATGAGCCCTGAGCACCCTCAAAGAGGATATCCGCACCGGCTTCGCGGGCATCATGCAATATCTTGGTGACATCGCCTTTCATTGGCAGCAGTGCTGCGGCCCATTGTTTGGCATCAGCGAGAGTCGCTTCATAGTCCACTGGGTCGGCTTTGTAATATTCAGTCAGAGCGAAGTTATGGTAATCGACAACTTCTTTTAGCTTTACGGCAAAGCGTTCCATATTGGCCAGATCCCCGAGACGCAGAGCACGACGTGCCACTTTGTCCTCATAGGCAGGACCAATACCGCGACCGGTAGTACCAATCTTGGCGTTGCCACGAGCCGCTTCACGAGCCTGATCCAGAGCAATATGGTAGCTGAGGATTAACGGGCAAGAACCTGAGACCTTAAGGCGGTCGCGCACTTCTATACCGCGCTCTTCAAGCATCGCAATCTCTTTTAATAGCGCGTCTGGCGCTACCACTACACCGTTGCCAATCACACAGGTGACATGGTCGCGCAAAATTCCCGAGGGGATTAGATGTAATGCCGTTTTCTTGCCATCGATTACTAATGTATGACCCGCGTTGTGGCCACCTTGAAAGCGTGCCACCACTGTTGCTTTATCGGTTAATAAATCAACGATCTTACCCTTGCCTTCGTCCCCCCATTGGGAACCAAGAATAACGACATTTCTACCCATAATAATGCTTGCTCGTAAAGATAATGATTAGGCTGCCTAGGATTTAATATTTAAACCTTAAGGCAGCTTTTGAATAACCCAAGAACCGTCTTGCTCGACTAGAGCACGGTCACAATTTAGTTCGTTGTAGTCAACCTGTTGGCGATCAAAACCCTGCACAACCCGCTCGCCCTGCGAACGCAAAGCTGCGATCTGTTCTGCCACGGCAGGGTTGCTGCTGTAGGCGACAAACACACCCTGTTTGGCGGCGTAATTATTCGCGCTCTGACTGACCAGAGATTTTAAGTTGCAGGCGAATCCGGTAGCCGGACGGGGCCGGCCAAAAGCTTCACCGACGTGATCATAGCGACCACCATTCCCCAGTGCCTTGCCATAGCCCTGCACATAGGCAGCAAATACCACGCCTGTGTGATAGTGATAGCCAGGCAGTTCACCTAGATCCAAATAGACAGTGACATTGCGCTCAGCAATGGCTGCGACAATCTCTTCCAGCTGCGCCACGGCAGCTAAAACAGCTGCGGGTGCACCGGCTAATTTTTCACGAGCGACGGCTAGCACTTCAACACTGCCAGCAAGGCTGGGTAACACATTTAACCAACCAGCCAACTGCGGATCGCTGATATTGGCTTCAATCCATTGACCTAATTCTCGAGCAGCTTTGCGCTGGACTAGATCAAACAGCTCGGCTTCGCTATCGGCACTGAGACCGGCATCAGCCAGCAGACCGCGGAAGATATCCACGTGGCCTAAATCCAGATGTACGTTTTCAACACCAGCGCTGCTGATGCTCTGTAACAATAATTCGATGACTTCGATATCGGCGGCCACTGTGGCTTCGCCAAATAACTCGACGCCAATAGAGATCGGAGTGCGTGATTCCAGTGGACCTCTCGGACGGGTGTGTAACACCGTGCCTGCGTAACAGAGTCTGCTGGGACCCTCACGGCACAGGCTGTGAGCGTCCATTCTCGCAGTTTGCGGGGTAATGTCGGCACGAATGCCCATCATTCGACCACTTAACTGATCGGTAATACGGAAAGTCATAAGGTCTAAATCGGAGCCGGAACCGCTAAGAAGCGAATCGGTGAACTCGACCATTGGTGGGATCACCAGGTCATAGCCCCAACAATTGTAAAGATCGAGAAGCTGGCGACGCAGATGCTCGACAACCTGAGCACGCTCTGGAAGTACCTCATCAACACCGTCTGGCAACAACCAACGATCTGCAATTGTCATGACTCTTTTTCAACCTCTTACTGTAAAACGTTTTTGCTCTAAATTAGCCGTTTAGCTACAAGCTCACTAACTCAGCGCAAGAAAAATAGGGCTATAGCACCAATGCTCATACTTAATAGGCCAATGCGGCGCATTTGTCGATCATCGACTTTGGCTATCACCTCAACCATGCCGCGCCATCTCGATGGAGACAAAAAGGGAATAATCCCCTCCAACACCAGCATCAGGCAAATTGCGGTACCTATATCTTTAAGCATAATGATGACAACCCACAGTAAATCACACCTGAATCGGCACAAAAAAACCGGGACGAGCCCGGTTTCGAGATTTTAGCAAAGTCACCAACAATGTGGCAGGAGTTTTTACGCTATTTAGGCTAAATGACTCTAAAAGGCCTTAAAAGACTCCAAAAGGCATTTATGCATTTTGGAGACTAAACAGCATCAAAACGATAACTCTTTTATTATTTGCCTTCTTGGCTTTGCAGATACTTAAAGAAGTCACTGTCCGGTGCCACAAGCATTACGTCGCCCTTATTGGAAAATGAGTTCTTGTAAGCATTGAGACTGCGCACAAAGGAGTAAAATTCAGGATCTTGCTGATAGGCGTCGGCATAAATCCCTGCTGCCTCAGCATCTCCAGTACCGCGCAGCTGTTCCGCATCACGATAGGCATTGGCCAGCTCGATGGTGCGCTCACGGTCTGCAGAGGCCCGAATTCGCTCAGCTTTTTCCTTACCCGTCGAACGCAATTCCGTAGCTTCTTTCTCACGCTCAGCGGTCATACGTCTGAATACCTGGCTGCTCACTTCCTGAGGTAGGTCGATACGCTTAACACGCACGTCTACCACTTCAATACCCAAACTGCCAAGTACCGACTCATTGAGATCGGACGTAATATCTTCCATTAGCGCATCGCGCTCTCCAGACACCACCTCGTGCAAGGTACGCGTACCAAACTGGTTGCGCAGTCCGTTGTTGACACGATTGGCCAGACGGTTACGCGCTACAGTCTCAACGCCACCAGTGGCCTTATAGTAAGTCTCAACATTGGAAATTCGCCACTTGGCGTAGGAGTCAACAATCAAGCGCTTCTTCTCAACAGTGAAGAAACTGGCTGGCTGTGCATCTACGGTTAAAACACGCGCATCAAATAGACGAACATCATCTGCAAATGGCAGTTTAACGTGTAGACCAGGCTGAATGTCCGCTTCGATCAGACGTCCAAAGCGCAACTTTACGCCACGTTCGGTTTCGCTAACCACATAGAGTGTACTGCTGGCCACGATTAGCAAAAGAGCGAGGACCATTACCGACTTTACTAAATTACTCATCGTCTTCTCTCCATTGAAGTGGGCTCGACGTTACGCTGTAACTTCTCAAGCACTTGGTTCGTAATACGGTCAATCATTTCACCACTGCCCTCATCAGTTCTGTGCTTCGACTGAGCACCCTCTTGAATCAGCTTGTCGAGCGGTAAGTAGAGCATATTATTGCCACTCTCGGTGTCGACCAGAATTTTGGTACTGTTCATCATCACGTTCTCAACCGCATCTATATAGAGACGATCTCGCGTCACTTCCGGCGCTTTGGCATATTCAATATAGAGGTTAGTAAAGCGCTGAGCTTCACCCTCTGCTTTCGATACCACCTGAGACTTGTAAGCACCTGCCTCTTCACGCATACGCTGAGCGGCACCACGAGCTTCCGGAATAATACCGTTGGAATAGGACTGCGCTTCATTGACCAAACGCTCCAAATCTTCCCGAGCCTTAATCACATCATCATAGGCAGACTTAACCTCGTTAGGTGGTCGCGCCTCTTCGATATTGATTTTCACTACATTGATACCGCTTTTGTAGTTGTTTAGCAGAACCTGTAACTTATCGGCTGTGGAGATGGCAATCTCTTCACGACCAGTGGAGATAACACCATCGAGACCAGTGCTGCCAACCACATGGCGCAAGGCACTGTCGGTAGCGTGCTTAAGACTGGTTTCTGGATCGCGAATATTCAGTACAAAAGCCTTAGCATCTTCAATGTTGTACTGAACAGTCAGGGAAATCTCGACAATATTTTCATCCTGAGTCAGCATCAAACCACGAGCGGAGTACTGTCGCTCTTCGGTCACACGGACGGTGTAGACATTGTCGATAAGCCTGGGGTTCCACTGTAGGCCGGAACCCAGAGTGTCGTGGTACTTACCTAGGCGCAAAACCACGGCCTGCTCTTTCTCATCGACCTGGTAGAAACCCATCAGTCCCCAGAGTACCAGTAGTACTATTGCCACTACTGGAAGCAAACTTTTGCCATCAGGTCCGCCGGATCCATTTGATCCACCGCCGAAGCTGCTGAATTTTTTCTTCAGTTGATTGAGCGCTTCATCGAGATCTGGCGGGCCATCATTGCCGCGCTTTCCACCCCATGGGTCCTTGCCACCACCCGGTTCATTCCAGGCCATAATTTTTCTCCAAATTAAGTGATTGTATTGCCGACATCTAAATCATTTTAGAGCCGGCATAATTCTAAAGCCTTTGGCATCAACTAGCTACACTGTCACCAAATCGTCTTCATTCAGTCCTGAGCTCTTGATCAAGCGTAAGAAATCGATTTCCGAAAGCTTGATCTCGACGTTGATCCAGCCATTTTCATCAACCTGCTCATCTATTACGGCTTTATGACTGTAAAGGGATGCACGCAAGGCGCCCTGATCCGGCTTTAGACGCAGAGTTTTGTGAACAAACTGCCCTGGCAAACGCTCAGCCACAGCCTGTAGCAATAGATCCAGACCTTCATTTTTTAGCGCCGAAAGCCAAACTGCGACTGGCTGACCCTCGGCATTGCGATCAATTCGCGCGCTAAAGTCCTCGAGCAGATCAACCTTGTTGTAGACCATTAGCGTCGGCAATTTGTGTGCATCAATTTCTTTGAGCACTTCTTCAACTCGCTTGATATTGGTGGCACGATCCTCAGCCGCACCATCGACCACATGCAATAACAGCGTTGCGTTGGCCGCCTCTTCTAACGTAGCGCGAAATGCATCTACCAAGCGGTGTGGTAAATGACTGATAAAGCCCACGGTGTCTGCAAACACCACCTCACCCTGCTCCGGCACTTCAAGCTTGCGCATGGTTGGGTCAAGCGTGGCAAATAACTGGTTAGCGACAAAGACATCGGACTGAGTCAGATTATTGAATAGGGTCGATTTACCGGCATTGGTATAGCCGACCAGTGACACGGCAGGCACCTCGGCTCGGACTCTGGCACGGCGTCCCTGAGCACGCTGCTTACGCACTTTTAACAGACGACTCTGAATTGATTTGATGCGATCGCGGACCATGCGGCGATCTGATTCGAGCTGAGTTTCACCCGGACCGCGCATACCTATACCACCTCTCTGACGCTCAAGGTGTGTCCAGCCGCGGACCAGTCGTGTCGACAAATGTTGCAGCTGCGCCAATTCTACTTGCAGCTTGCCCTCATGGGTTCTGGCGCGCTGCGCAAAGATATCGAGAATCAGACCGGTACGATCAAGCACTCGGCACTTGAGTTCGGCTTCGATATTGCGCTCTTGGCTAGGGGATAAATTGTGGTTAAAGATAACCAGCTCGGCACAGTGGCTGTTCACAGCCGCGGCAATTTCTTCGAGCTTGCCTGTGCCAACAAATAGTTTAGCGTGGGGAGCGGAGCGCGATCCAGAGATAACCTCCACTGGATCGCCGCCCGCAGATAGGACTAATTCTTCAAACTCTCGGGGATCTTCGGGTTCAGACTCACTCTGCAATTTTAGGGTGACAAGAACCGCTCGCTCCCCAAATTCGGGGCGTTCAAAAAATAATGTCACTCTAGTTAGTAGTCATCAGCGTAGTTTCCGCCATCGTTATCAAAGCCGCCCTGACCCGCATTTCCCGCGGCACCAGAAGTGGGCAATTTAACGACACGTGACGGAACGATGGTTGAAATAGCATGCTTGTACACCATTTGGCTGACGGTATTTTTAAGTAACACTACAAACTGATCAAATGATTCTACCTGTCCCTGTAACTTGATTCCGTTGACCAAGAAGATCGATACCGGGATGCGTTCTTTCCTTAAAACATTAAGAAAAGGGTCTTGTAAGTTATGCCCTTTTGACATTTATACTTCTCCTTATTAATAAATAAAGCCGCTATTCCAGCAGCAAAAACGCAAGTCAAAATTGACCTGCAACTAAATCAACAACATTGGCCGCCAATTTCTCATTAACTTTCCATGTTTCCTGAATATATGGGCGCTCGAGGCAGGTTTTTCAAGGCCAAATGGCAAATATTGTTACCCGATAAAAATTCCGTCTCATTATCAATCTGAATCTCACTACTCGACGGCCAGTTTCTCAACCAGGTAATCTGCCTCTTTGCCAGCTGGCGGGTTGCAATAATACCCTTCTCAACTGCCTCATCTAAACTGCAGTGACCCTGCATATGCTGCCACAACTGACGATAGCCAACTGAACGTATCGCCGGCAGATCTTCATGCAGATCGCCACGCTGAAACAACGCTCGCACCTCAGCCTCAAACCCGTCCGCCATCATCTTGCCAAACCTGACTTCTATACGCTTATGAATGAGTTTCCGATTATTGGGCAACAGGGCAATTTGTTTAATACCGTAGCTTTCGGCAACACTGCCAACGTTTGGTTCACTGCGCAGCACCGACATAGGCACACCGCTTATTCTATAGACTTCAAGGGCCCGCTGTATTCGCTGAGAATGATTCGGATGCAAACTGGCTGCGCTTTCGGGATCCACAGCACGCAATTGCTCATGTACTGAGGCCCAGCCAAAGGCTTCAGCATGCTCGAGTATCTCCGCGCGAATATCAGCATCGGCAGAAGGCATATCGGACAGCCCCTCAAGCAGCGCTTTAAAGTAGAGCATGGTGCCGCCAACTAACAGTGGAATTTTTCCTCTACTGGTAATCTCAGCCATCTCTCGAGTCGCATCGGCAATAAAATCCGCCGCTGAATAGGTTTCCAGAGGATCAAGAATATCGATCAGTCGGTGGGGAGCCGCGGCAAGCGTTGTTTTATCAGGCTTGGCGCTGCCAATATCCAACTGCCGATAAATCTGCGCTGAGTCCACATTGATTAGCTCAACCGGCAGATGCTCCTGCAGTGCTATGGCCAAATCGGTCTTGCCACTGGCAGTGGAGCCCATAACGAAGATAGCGGGAGGCCGCTCTGCACTCGCCACGCTGTTAGCGCCCTCTCAAAAATAGCTTATCGAGCTGATCTAGAGTCAACTGCGACCAGGTGGGTCGCCCATGATTGCACTGACCGCTGCGCTCTGTGGCTTCCATATCACGCAGCAGAGCATTCATTTCAGTCACGCTCAACTTGCGGTTGGCGCGCACCGAACCATGGCAGGCCATGGTCGATAGAATTTCATTAATATGATCTCTGATGCGTTCTGAGTTGCCGTGTTCGAGTAGATCTGAAAGAACATCGCGCAATAGCGCTTCAACTTCCGACCCACGCAGTATTGCCGGGATTTCTCGGACGATCACACTCTCCGCCGCGGCCCGCTCAACCACAAAGCCGAGTTTGGCAAAAACCTCATTGTGCTGCTCCGCGGCATCCGCCTCCCGCTGACTGACAGCAAGACTTTCTGGCACCAATAAGGGCTGAGAAATTAAGCCCTGATCATCAAAGGCGCCCTTCATACGCTCGTAGGTAATGCGCTCATGGGCAGCATGCATATCGACAATAATTAAGCCCTCACGGTTCTCAGAGAGAATATAGATGCCTTTTAACTGAGCAATGGCATAACCCAGAGGGGGAATATCCTGCTGATCACCCACGTCACTGCCCGATTCAGGCAAGTTGATATCGCTGGTGGAATACAGGCTCTGATAGTTTTGCATTGATCCAGCTGAACCCGACATGGCGCCAGATGAGCTGTTACCAAAATTGGATCGCGAGGAAAACTGCATGGCTGGCTGGGATTGGGGTGCTGCCTGCCAGTTGGGGTCAGGCTGGTTAACCATCCCCGAGAATTGGCCGCCGCCCCCAGTGTGTTGAGCACTCCCATCACTGGGAAACTCACCAGTGCTATTTGACTGCAAGTGATCCTGGGGACGATCCTCCGCCAGTGCCTTTTTTAGGGTGCTGGAAATAAAGCTGTGAATTGAACCACTCTCGCGAAAACGCACCTCGTGCTTGGTTGGGTGCACATTGACATCCACATCTACGGGCGTAATTTCAAGAAACAGCACAAAGGCCGGATGACGACCGTGGTAGAGCACGTCCTGATAGGCCTGACGCACGGCATGCGAAACCACTTTGTCGCGAATACAGCGACCATTGACAAAAAAGTGCTGCAGATCAGCCTGACTGCGAGAAAATGTCGGCAGACCAATCCAACCCCAAAGGCGCAAGCCAGGGCGGGTATTATCAACATACAGCGCCTGCTCCATAAAGGTGGTGCCGCAGATATCCGCAACACGCTTTTCCTGTTCCAATTGGGTCTTGGCCGGCCGCAAGCTGAGCTGGGCACGCTGATTGTGGCGCAGATTAAAGGCCACATCGAAACGGCTCAGGGCGAGCTTTTTAATGCTGTCGTCGATACGATTATATTCGGTTTTTTCGGTGCGCAGAAATTTACGTCGCGCCGGGGTATTAAAAAATAGGTCGCGCACTTCGACACTAGTACCCTGAGGATGAGATGCGGGAGTGACTTCAACTTGCATATCACGGCCTTCCGAAATCGCTCGCCAAGCGCTGCTGCCACCATTATTGGAGGTCAGGCTAAGGCGCGATACCGAGGCAATACTGGCTAGGGCTTCGCCACGAAAACCCAGAGTAGCCACAGCTTCAAGGTCTTCGAGATCATCAATTTTACTGGTTGCATGGCGACTCAGTGCCAATGCTAGATCGTCGTGATCAATACCGCCGCCGTCATCGCGAATACGAATTAACTTAACTCCGCCCTGCTCAATATCGATCTCAATACTCTGGGCACCAGCATCGAGGCTATTTTCTACCAATTCTTTAAGCACTGAAGCCGGACGTTCCACCACTTCACCCGCCGCAATCTGATTGGCAAGCTGGGGACTGAGAATTTTAATGACGGACATAAGTGGTGGCCTTTCTCTCACATGTTAGCGGCGTGTTAGTAGCCTGTTTAAAATAAATCAGGTCAAGTCTACGGCGATTTTGGCGGACATTACCCGGCGGGAATCATGATTTTCTGGCCGACTTTAATGGTGCTGGAACGCATTTTATTATAGCTTAATATGCGATTCACCGAGGTGTTGTAGCGCTGAGCTATCCCGGACAACGTATCGCCGCGAGCAATCACATAGCTGCGCGCTTTGGTGCCTCTAGCTGCCGCAATCGCCGTACCAGCGGGAGGGTGATCGGTAAAATAACCTACCAGACCACTATAAATCGCTACAGCCATTTTTTGCTGGTAGGCACTATTGCTGAGGCGACTCGCCTCAGTGGGATTAGAAATAAAACCAGTTTCAATTAATAGGGACGGAATATCTGGCGATTTAAGTACCAAAAAACCCGCCTGCTCAACTTTCTTTTTATGTAACCGCGCCACACCGCCCATATTTTTAAGCACATAGCTGCCAGCATCTAAACTGCTGCTCAGAGTAGCCGTCATAGATAGATCAAGTAACACTTCAGCTAGAGCATCGTCTTTATCATCAAGACTCAGCGAGCCAGCACCACCAATCAGGTCGGCACGGTTTTCTTTCCCGGCCAAATAGCGTGCGGCCTCACTGGAAGCACCGCGAGTAGAGAGCGCATAGACAGATGCACCATTGGCTTTAGGATTGGTGAAGGCATCTGCATGGATCGAGAGAAAGAAATCGGCACGCTTATCATGAGCTATGGCCGTGCGTTTGCGATGGGCCAGATAGTAGTCACCCGTGCGCACTAGTTCGCCGGTAAAATAAGGGTCCTTATCAAACAGCTGCTCCAAACGTTTGGCAATCTGCAGCACGACCACTTTTTCACGAACCTTTTTCGGCCCCAGCGCGCCGGGATCTTCGCCGCCGTGACCGGCATCGATTGCCACAACAATTCGGCGGTTATCCATTGGCACGACTTTTCTAACCGGCTTGCTGGAACCCTGTTGTTTGTCGAATATGTCGACAACCAAACGATCGCCGTACTGTTCATAGGCTTTTAGCGTAAAGCTTTTTACTGTCACCGGCTTTTTTAGGTCAAACACCAAGCGTAGATCGGCATCGCCACGCAAGCCTGAACGCATTGCATCGATCGGTGTGGACGCTACATCGAGATTTTCAAAGGTGGTTTTCAGCGTGCTATTTTTTATGTCGATAACCAACCGACTGGGGTTATCCAGAGTAAAAACGTTATGCTCGACAGGACCGCTGAGATCCAGCACCAGGCGAGTATTATCCGGCGCCCGCCAGAGCCTTAAACTATCCACCTCAGCGGCATAGCTGGGACTGATCCAAAGCATTGTTAGCCATGCTAAAAAACAGCGCGCCAGCGCACTACTGTTGGATAGCGCACTGCTTTTGGGTAGCAATTCGCTTTTGAATAGTGACGTGCTTTTAGTCGGCACTGTTAACCCCAGTTATTTCTCTGTCGAGCTGAGAAATTATATTTTTGGCCTGTTCTGAACGTCCATTCAACGTCAGTTTACGCCCCTCAGCGAGCTGAACAATTTCAATCAACATATCGGCTTCAGGCAAAAAGCCGGCACCGCGCTCTGGCCATTCTACCAAGCACAGCTGCGACTCCACCAGATAATCTCGAAAACCCATATATTCGAGTTCTTCTGGGTCCTGCAATCGATAGAAGTCAAAGTGACACACCTGCCCCAGCGTCAATTCATAGAGCTCCACCAGAGTGTAGGTCGGACTTTTGACTGCACCAACATGACCTAGCCCAGTCAGTAGGCCGCGGCTGAGAGTAGTCTTTCCAGCACCTAAGTCGCCCTGTAGTGCAATCAACAATGCTGGTTCTGACGTCTTTATCAACGGGCTATTTTCGACTACCTGATTAATCGACGCAGCGATTCTAGCGCCGAACTTGAGCATTTCCGCTTCACTGATCAGCTCCAAAATTATGGAGTGAGTTTGTCTCTCAATCACCAGGCTATGCTCTCATTGTCTTAAAATATTGTCTCAAAATGGTTTTGCAACCTTAACCTGCAAGCTCGCCGTTTAGTAGTTTGCGCAGATATGCCAGCACATCGGTTGCAGTCAGCCCGTGCATACCCTGATCTTCCACCGCCATATCGGCCGCGGCTGAGTGCAGACTACAGCCCAGCTGCGCAGCCAACTTCGGCTCGAGCCCCTGAGCTAACAGTGCACCGATAATTCCCGAGAGCACATCGCCCATACCGCCAGTGGCCATACCGGGATTACCATAGGGACAAACTGCGATAATCTCGTCACCGGGGGCAGCGATTAAAGTGCCTGCGCCTTTTAATAAAACCACGGCATTGTATTTTTCTTGCAGCTGTCGCACGGCGGAAAATCGATCTGCCTGTACGTCCTGAACACTGATATTTAATAGGCGCGCTGCCTCAGCTGGATGGGGTGTCATAACCCAGCCACTGCCATTGGGCTGAGACACAACGCGACCCTCGGCAATAATATTCAGAGCATCAGCATCGACCACCATCGGCAGGCCCGTGGCAACGGCTTTTTGCAATAACTGTTCGGACCAAGGCGAGCGGCCCAGACCGGGGCCGACAATTAAAATTGAAGGCTTGTCCAATAGCGGCTCTAATTCTTGCCCTGAGACAATCCCACTGACCATCACCTCCGGCTGGCGCGCTAACGCACCCGCAACATGGGCTGGGCGGGTAGCCATGCTGACTAGTCCAGAACCGGTTCGCAGCGCCGCTTCGGCGGCCATCATTGCCGCACCACCAAAGCCGTGATCACCGCCGATTACCATGCTGTGACCAAACTGATTTTTGTAGGCATCCGAATTTCGTGTCGGCAGATTTTCAATCAACTCATGAAGATCCATCAGCTGGGCCGAAGGAGCAACCTGATGAAAGATATCTTCATCTACCTCTAGGGAGTGATAGATGACCTCGCCACAGAGGGCCGGACCACGACCACTAAACATGCCCTGCTTTGCGGCGACGAAGGTCACAGTAACATCAGCACTAATAGCAACCTCTGCTGCGGCACCGGAATCGGCATAAAGCCCTGAGGGCAGATCAATTGCCAAGACAGGTAAAGCGGCCTGATTGATCATCTCTATAGCGGCACCATAGGGCTCACGCATTGGCCCAGTAGCGCCTATGCCCAAAAGGGCGTCCACTACAACACCTTCGGAGAGATCTATGGCATCGTTATAGGGCGCAAAAATAACCCCAGCGTTTACCGCATAGTCTCGAGCTAACGCCGCATCAGCGGACAACTTGCCTGGGGTCGACAACTCAACCACTCTTACGGCAAGGCTTTTTTCGGCGGCCAATGTGGCAACTATGTAGCCATCGCCGGCATTATTGCCTGAGCCACAAAATACTGTGATCAGTGAGGCTGTGCCAAAGGCTTCGAGCAGTTCATTAAAGGCTGCACGACCGGCACGTTTCATTAGTTTGATACTTTGGCTATTGGGTGTCGCGGCAGCGGCCGGCCCACCGGCCGAAGCCACAAGCTGTTCGGTGGCTAATTGATCTAATTTACGGACAGATTCAGCCTTGAATAAGGCGTCTTGAATAACAATGTGCGACATAACCACGAGTTCCCAGTAAGATTAGCGCGATTATATGTCAGATTAGCCCTGAAACCATGCCCGAAACCGATAAGCTCAATGATCTCGCGAAAAAAGTTAAAGCCTGGGGCTTGGAACTGGGTTTTCAGCAGGTGGCTATTTCTCAACCGGATCTTAGCGCGGCATCAAACAACCTTTTGCGCTGGCTGGATAAGGGCTATCAGGGATCCATGCAGTGGATGGGGGAACACGGCGAAAAGCGCTACACCCCGGATCAACTTGTAGAAAGGACGTTGCGGGTGATCTCTGTCCGTATGGATTATCTCACCGACAGCAATATGATCGCGGTCTTAAAAGATGACAATAAAGCTTATATATCAAGGTATGCGCTGGGTCGTGACTACCACAAACTGATTCGTAAACGGCTGGCTAAATTAGGCAACAAAATCGAATCCGAAATAGATTTTAATGGCCTCAACCATCTGAAGTTAACCCAGCGTCCTTTTGTGGACAGCGCCCCAGTGATGGAAAAACCCATCGCAGAACAGGCCGGACTCGGTTGGATTGGCAAAAACACGTTAGTTATTAATGATAAAGCCGGCTCTTGGTTTTTCCTTGGGGAGATCTATATTTCACTCGAGTTGCCGGTGGATAAGAGTGAACAAGCCAATAAGTGTGGCAATTGCCGTGCCTGCTTAAAAGTCTGTCCCACCAATGCCTTTCCCGAACCCTACGTGCTGGATGCGCGTAAATGCATTTCCTACCTGACCATCGAGAGCCAAGAGCCGATTCCGGAAGAGTTGCGTCCGCTGATGGGCAATCGAGTCTTTGGTTGCGATGACTGCCAGATTATCTGCCCCTGGAATCGCTACTCATCAAAAACGCAAGAGAGTGATTTTTCACCGCGGCACAATCTCGATAACTCGGATTTAGTCACACTGTTTGAATGGACTGAAGAAGAGTTCTTAAACAATACTGAAGGTTCGCCGATCCGCCGTATTGGTTATCAGCGCTGGCTGCGCAATCTGTCTGTAGGCCTGGGTAATGCGCCGACATCACAGCGGATTATCGACGCGCTAAAGCAAAGAATTGATCATCCCTCAGACCTGGTGCGTGAACATGTTGCCTGGGCTCTCAAACAGCAGCAAACCGGTGCTGGCGAGGTTAAGATTTTTACAGCTGAATAAACACTTCGCGATAGTATTCCAGCTCGCGGATCGAATCGTGAATATCATCCATCGCCAAGTGACTGCCACGCTTTTTAAAACCATTGGCGAGCTCCGGCTTCCAGCGCTGCACCAGTTCCTTGAGCGTACTGACATCCAAATTGCGATAGTGAAAAAAGTGTTGTAGATCGGTCATATAGTTAGCTAGAAAACGTCGATCCTGACAGATTGAGTTACCGCACATGGGCGAGCTACCCGCAGGTACCCATTGACGCAAAAACTCAATCGTGGCCAATTCCGCCTCGGCTTCAGTCACCAGACTCTGACGCACTCTTTCAGTGAGACCAGAACCGCCATGCTGCCGTGTATTCCACTCATCCATACCATCGAGCAATTCATCTGACTGATGCACTGCGATCATCGGGCCTTCGGCGATAACATTGAGATCTTTGTCGGTGACCACCGTGGCAATTTCAATAATCCGGTCACGCTCAGGGCTCAATCCGGTCATTTCTAAATCAATCCAGATTAAATTCAGCGGGTCAGAGTTGGGATTGGTGGTTGCAGCGGTCATCTAAATCTTCCAAGTGGGGTTAGCAAAATGTTCCTCGAGGCGGATATGCTATATCCTTGCAGCCGATAACGCCAGACATGGCGCTCAACCCAAATCCGCGAGAGCATTAATGGCCAAACGCAATCTCAGTAAACAGCAAAAAGGTCGTATCCAATCGATTCAGGAGCGACGCCGTGAGCGGGCTATTGCGAAAAAATCGGTATCCGAGGATCAGCTTGATAATCTCACCCAGCTGGGTCCAGAGATACTCGGAACAGTAATCACTAACTTTGGCGCTCAGGTGGATATCGAAGGTCTCGAAGATCGCTTTAAGGGCAATATTTACCGCTGCCATTTACGCACCAACCTCGAACCCCTGGTAACGGGCGATCGCGTGGTTTGGCGCTATGCCGAACCAGTGGGTGTTGTCGTAGCTAGAGAACCTAGGGATTCAGAACTACTGCGCCCTGACCCCTATGGCAAGTTGCGCCCAGTGGCGGCTAATGTGGATCGAATCGCCATTGTCTTTGCCGCTAAGCCGACACCCTACAGCAATCTTATCGACCGCTATCTAATTGCCTCAGAAGCCCAAGGCATTCAGCCTGTATTGATCATTAATAAATTCGATATGCTCAGTGACAGTGATTTTCCCAAGGTTGAGCAGCTGTTAAAGGACTACCAAACTGTGGGCTACGAGGTGCTCTGTGTCTCGGCAGCCACTGGTCAGGGTATCGAGGAATTGAAAAACTATATGGCTGCGCATACCTCGGTGTTTGTCGGTCAGTCTGGCGTCGGCAAATCGTCGCTGATCAATGAACTGCAACCAGACGCTAATATCTTGGTTGGCGAACTCTCCGCGGGCAAAGACAAAGGCCAACATACCACCACCGCATCAAAACTCTTTCACCTTGAAAATGGCGGCCACCTAATTGATTCTCCCGGCATTCGAGAATTTGCTGTGACCAATTTAAGTGATGAGCAGATTATCGATGGTTTTATCGAGTTCAGACCTTTTCTCGGCTACTGCAAATTTAGAGACTGCAAACATTCAGTTGAGTTGGGTTGTGCTCTGCTTGCAGCTGCGGAAGAGGGAAAAATTCTGCCGATTAGATTGCTAAATTATCGTAATATACTTGCCAGTCAGGACGAAGAATAATGGCCGCTGATATTCCGCGCCTGTTGGAGCCGGCGCTTTTGCAATCGATACTTGAGTCAAATGCGGTCGACAATAATCTCATTGTTGTCGACCTCTGCAGCGATGCACTCTATCGCCAGAGGCATGTGCCAGGCGCTGTGCATCTGCAGCCCGGCGTCTTAATGGCTGGCACCGCACCCTACCCAGGCAAGCTCCCGACAATCGAACAGTTAACAAATATCATCCAGTATCTGGGTATAGATGCTGACAGCCACGTGGTAATTTATGACGATGAGGGTGGCGGCTGGGCCGGACGCTTCGCCTGGACACTGGATCTGCTCGGCTATCAAAATTGGTCCTATCTAAATGGCGGGATAGTCGCCTGGATAAGAGAAGGGTTTGCTACCGAGAGCCAAGCCAATCAGGCAACAGCCTCTAACACCTCGGTCAGCATAGCCAATCCAACAGTATGGGTTAGCACTGACGACATTATCAGCCAGTTGGGTAACTCAGATTTTGCCGTTTGGGATGCTCGTAGTCCCGGTGAGTACAGTGGCGATATGGTGCGCTCAGCACGGGGTGGGCATATTCCCGGTGCGATTAATATTGAGTGGACGGAACTGATGGATCGACAGCGCAATTTGCGCATTCGCGAAGATGCCGAAACACTCCTCAGCAACGCTGGTTTGGGTAGAGATAAGGCCATTGCCACTCACTGTCAGAGTCACCACCGCTCCGGCTTCACCTATATGGTGGCGCGTATTTTGGATTATAAACATATCAGTGCTTACGACGGCTCTTGGGCCGAATGGGGCAGTCTCGATCACACGCCCATTGAGCGCGGCGATTGAGCTTTTTATTTGAGACACCGATGGCGCGACCAAAGACCAAATTAACAATTAATTAAGAGTTTGACACTATGAATCACCAAGCAGAATTATTTGTTGCTCTGCAGCGACTACTTCCCCAGCACGCCCTCTCAAGACTGATTGCTCGAGCCGCGGAATCGAAGATGCCCTGGCTAAAAAACCTGCTTATCAAACGCGCTATTGCCGCCTTCGATATCAATATCAGTGAAGCCGCAAGTAGCGACCTGGATGATTATAAAAACTTTAATGACTTTTTTACTCGCGCCCTAAAAGATGGCGCACGCCCAATGGATCAAGACCCAAAAGCCCTGGTCTCGCCCGCCGACGGCGCAGTCAGTCAGGCTGGACCCATTACCCAGCAACGAATTATCCAAGCTAAGGGCAGCGACTACTCAGCCAGTCGCCTGCTCGGCGATTCCGAAGAGGCCAAGCTGTATCAGGACGGCGCCTTCACAACAATCTATCTGTCGCCGAAAGACTATCATCGTGTGCATATGCCTATTGCCGGCACACTCATCAGCACGCGCTATATTCCCGGCGATCTTTTTTCTGTTAATGATATAACCGCTCAGGCTCTTCCCGGCCTATTTGCCCGCAACGAACGATTAGTCTGTCAGTTCGATTCGGAACTGGGGCAATTTGCACTGGTATTTGTCGGTGCCATGTTAGTGGCCGGTATAGAGACCGTATGGGGCGGATTTGAAACCCCTGGGCGCGGCGCGGTGCGCAACGCAGATTTTTCAGACCGTGACCTAAGCTTTGATAAAGGTGAGGAAATAGGACGTTTTAAGTTTGGCTCAACGGTTATTTTGTTATTTCAACAGGACAAAGTTGACTGGCAGGATTCATTTATTCCTCAGGCCGCTGTTCAGATGGGAGAAAAGATCGCCAGTTACAAATAGGAAACTAGCCGAGTAAGCGATGTTTTAACGCAGCAAAAAAACCATCTCTAGGCTCTGACTGCCGCTGGCTTTGCGTCAACAGTCCGGTTTTGGCAGACAGGGAAAAAGGCTTGGTGATAAGTAGGTTGAGCATTTTCTCATCGACACCGAGTTTTTCCGAGTCGATATCTTTCACTATGGCCAACTTACCCACATCATAGGCGCGGCGTGTGCCAAACTTTTGCAGCTGAGCACGGGCTCTATCTTCATTTTTAAGATCGACAAAAATATAGTTCTCAGGGTTAACCTTGCCCTCAACTGAGTCAAAAATCGCTAGTCTGGGTGACAACCGCGACTTGGGATTTTGCTCGATCACCATGCCCTGATCACCTGTGGTCAATTCCACTACTGTTCCAGCCGGATAGAGCCCGACGGACTGAATAAACTCAACGACCAAATCCTCGGCAAAAGCGCGGCCACGAAGTTCGTAGAGTCTGCCAGTAGCTTTTGAAGGTGTCAGTACCGCCGCTACTTCACGGGGATTGCAGAGACGATCAAACTCAGAGGCGATACCGACAATCGCGGCCAAGAAGGGAATTCGCTGACCGCTGCATCCTTTTGGAAACCCACTGCCGTCAAATCGCTCACAGTGGAATTTAATAATATTCATAACACGGCGATTATCGAAGTCAGATTGCTTTAGCTTTTCTAGACTGGCGCTAACAAAGCCACGGTATTCTGCCTCTTCCACATCGTTGCGATCTGACTTGCGCAACAGAGTTCGATCCATTCCAGACTTGCCTATATCCTTTAACAGACAGGCGAGACAGAGGTCTTTTAGCTGATCTAATTCAAGCCCAATATGGCGAGCAAACTGAGTCGCCCAGAGACCGGAACGGACGCTGTGATCATGGGTATGCCGATCTTTGGCGCGCAACTGCAACAACCAGGTAAAGGCATCGGGACAGCGCACAACGCTGTCCACCATATCGTCCACTGACTGCTGTAGTTGGTGCAGATTAAACTGACCGCCCTTGGTGATTTGACGAGTTGCAACACTGAGGCAACCGACCAAATTATTCATCACTCTTCGCGCAGCGGGCATCTCTTTAGAGAGCTCGACGGTTTTTCGGTATATATCGGGTTTGATAACAAAGCTGCGCGGGGCGGCAAGCTGGCGATTATCCATTAAGCCGCGAACAATCGGATTGATGTCCTGAGCTTTGTTGCGCAGGTCATTGTTGAATTGCCGGCTACCGGCAGCGGGACTTTTCAAATCCAGCGGCGAAATACCTTTGGCGATATCTATGTAAATGTAGTCACAGTAGGCTTTGACGCGGGACGCGTCGGCGGCGTTTTTAATCAGAAAACCCTGTATGGGAAATAGCGTCTCAGCCCATGGCTTGTCTAGCGCGGAAACAAACATTCCCACTTCAAGTTCATGAATAAAGACTTTAAGTTGCTGCAGTGACATACAGTTTTTAGATCTCTCTCAGCGCTATTTATGCAAAACCGAACCGTATCGAAATGTAACGCTTCTACTAGAGTAAAAGCGTGCGCCGGTGCGGTTTTAGTAAATATAGACTAAGAAGAGCTAGGGTAAATCAGTACTTTGCGGAAAACTTGTGAACGGCATCAATAAACACTTTCACATGGTCTGGGTTTATATCTGGTGTAATTCCATGACCAAGGTTAAAGATGTGCCCGGAACCAGCACCAAACCCCTTGAGAATAGACTCAACCTGGGATTCGATTACGGCGGGATCAGCTCGTAACGCTGCTGGATCCATATTACCTTGCAGAGCAACTCTGTCGCCAACGCGGCCCTTGGCAGCGGCAATATCGGTACTCCAATCCAGACCCAGTGCGTGACAACCGGTGTCGGCCATCTTTTCAAGCCACAGCCCACCGCCCTTGGTGAATAAAATAACCGGCACATCGCGACCGTCGTGGTGACTGATTAAGCCATCGACAATTTTCTGCATATAGGCCAGAGAGAACTCTGCGTAAGCGGCATGGCTCAGCGCGCCACCCCAGGTATCAAATATCTGGACTACCTGCGCTCCGGCACGGATCTGAGCATTGAGGTAATCAATGACCGACAGGGATAACTTTTCCAGCAGCTGATGCATTAATTCGGGCTGCGTATAGAGCATGGTTTTAGCGCGAGCAAAGTCACGGCTGCTCTGACCTTCAACCATGTAAGTGGCCAATGTCCAAGGACTGCCGGAAAAGCCGATCAGCGGCACACGACCATTGAGTTCGCGGCGAATCATGGTCACTGCGTCGGTGACGTAGGCAAGATCACTGGCGGTATCGATCACTTCAAGAGCGTCAATATCTGCCTCAGTTCTGACTGGTTTGCGAAACTTAGGACCCTCTCCCGTTTCAAAATAGAGGCCCAATCCCATGGCATCAGGGATGGTCAAAATATCCGAGAACAGAATTGCCGCATCCATCTCATAGCGCTCTAGAGGCTGCAGCGTCACTTCACAGGCAAGCTCAGTGTTCTTGCACAGACTCATAAAGTCGCCGGCCTGAGCTCTAACGGCCCGGTACTCGGGCAGGTAACGGCCGGCTTGACGCATCATCCACACAGGCGTGCGGTCGACAGGCTGGCGCATCAGCGCCTTGAGAAATCGGTCGTTCTTTAATTCAGACATTCAATTTCCAAAATAATAAAAGTTAGTGCAATAAAGTTAGCGGCAATATAGTCGATGCTGCGGATTAAACGTCGAGATAATCCAAAATGCCTTTGGCGGCCTCGCGACCTTCCCAGACGGCGGTAACCACCAGATCAGAACCACGCACCATATCACCACCGGCAAATATCTTTGGGTTAGTGGTCTGGAAGGGAAATGTCTGCTCTTCAGCGGCCATTACTGCACCCCAGTCAGAGGTATTTACTTCAATGCCAGTGAGCCAGGCTGGCGGACTTGGCTTAAAACCAAAGGCCACTAGCACTGCATCAGCGGGTAAAATTTCTTCACTGCCCGGAATCACTTCTGGACGGCGGCGGCCATTTTGATCTGGAGCGCCAAGGGATGTGGAAACCACTTTAACCCCTTCAACACGGCCCTCGGCATCGGCCATAAGCTCTACCGGCTGCATATTAAATTTAAACACTACGCCTTCTTCGCGAGCATTTTGAACTTCCTTGCGCGAACCCGGCATATTTTCTTCATCGCGACGGTAGGCACAGGTGACGCTGGTCGCGCCCTGACGGATCGAGGTGCGGTTACAGTCCATGGCTGTATCACCACCACCCAGTACCACTACACGCTTGCCCTTAAGGCCGATAAATTCGTCCTTGGATTTTTCAAAGCCGAGATTGCGGTTAACGTTGGAGACTAAGAACGACAGCGCTTCGTGAACGTTCTCAAGGTCTTCACCGGGAAATCCGCCTTTCATGGTGGTGTAGGTACCCATGCCCATAAACACGGCATCGTATTCACTGAGCAGTTCTTCGACCATGATGTCTTTGCCGATTTCGATATTTAAACGAAATTCAACACCCATGCCTTCAAGGATTTCGCGGCGAGTGCGGATTACTGACTTCTCTAATTTAAATTCCGGGATACCGAAGGTTAGCAGTCCGCCAATTTCTGGGTAACGGTCAAAGACTACTGGCTTGACACCATTGCGAATCAGAATATCAGCGCAGCCAATACCTGCAGGTCCAGCGCCGATAACAGCAACTTTCTTATCGGTCCACACCACGTCCGACATATCCGGACGCCAACCCATGGCAAAGGCCGTATCGGTAATATACTTTTCTACGGAGCCAATAGTCACGGCGCCAAAACCATCATTCAGGGTACAGGCACCCTCACAGAGACGGTCCTGTGGGCAGACGCGACCACAGACTTCCGGCAGTGAGTTAGTCTGATGACTGAGCTCAGCAGCTTCGATCAAGTTGCCTTCCGAAACCAGCTGTAACCAGTTGGGAATATAGTTGTGAACCGGGCATTTCCACTCACAATAGGGGTTGCCGCAGGACAGACAACGGTGGGACTGATCTGCAGCACCCTCAGCATTGAACGGATCATAAATTTCAACAAACTCGCCCACGCGACGTTTCATATCACGCTTTGGCGGATCGACACGCTGGATGTCGAGAAACTGAAATTGGTTATCTAATCTTTGGGTCATAAGTTTTATCTCTATTCTCTAATCGACGCTATTGCGGGTTGTCATGGGCCTGAGCTAAAAGGCTGTTCAGGGATGCCGCTTTTGGCTTTACCAACCAAAACTTTGATGCGTAATCAGAAAAATTACTAATCAGTTCTTGTCCCCACGCGCTACCAGTCTCTGCGACATGCTCGCGGATCATATTTTTAAGGAATACTCGATGGGATTCAGTGGCCTCAGCTGTAATACGCTGAATATCCACCAGCTCCATATTGTAGCGATCGACAAACTCACGCTCCATATCCAGAACATAGGCAAAGCCACCGGTCATACCAGCGCCAAAGTTGTAACCTGCGGCACCCAGCACGGCCACTATGCCGCCAGTCATATATTCACAACAGTGATCGCCTGCACCCTCGACTACGGCTGTGGCACCTGAGTTGCGCACCGCAAAGCGCTCGCCGACCGTACCTGCAGCATGCAGACGACCCCCAGTGGCGCCATAGAGGCAGGTATTGCCCATAATCGGCGTGTCGTTGGAATCAAAGCGACTATCGCTGGGTGGACGTAAGATAATCTTGCCACCAGCCATGCCCTTGCCAACATAGTCATTGGCATCGCCTTCCAGATACAGCTCTAAGCCTCCGGCATTCCAGACACCGAGAGACTGTCCGGCAACACCTTTTAAGTTCAACCGAATCGGCGCGGCTGACATGCCAGTGTTGCCATAGCGTTTAGCTATTTCACCAGACAATCGAGCACCGATGGAGCGGTCACAGTTATTGACGGTAAAGTCGAAGCTACCGCCACTCTGAGACTCAATACACGGAAGTGCTTGCTCAACCATTTCTTCTGCCAATAAACCCTGATCTAGAGGATTATTTTTCGGCTCTGAACAGGTCTGAGGTTTGCCATCTAACTCAGGTCGCACTTCGAGCAGTGGTGAAAGTTCCAAATGCTGCTGCTTACTGGTATCACCTGGCAGCGTTTCCAACAGGTCAACGCGACCGATCAGCTGCTCCAGTGAGCTGACACCCAACACGGCGAGCCACTCACGGGTTTCCATGGCAATAAACTTAAAGAAGTTAGACGCCATGGCCACGGTACCGCGATAGTGGTCATTGCGCAGACGCTCATCCTGAGTCGCGACGCCAGTGGCGCAGTTGTTCAGGTGGCAGATACGCAGATACTTGCAGCCCAGTGCAACCATGGGTCCGGTGCCAAAGCCAAAGCTCTCAGCACCCAAAATGGCCGCTTTAATCACATCCAAACCGGTTTTCAAACCACCATCAGTCTGCACCCGAACCTTGCTGCGCAGATCATTGGCGCGAAGCGTCTGATGGGTTTCAGTCAGACCTAGCTCCCAAGGTGATCCAGCGTAGCGTATCGAGCTCAAAGGACTCGCAGCAGTACCGCCATCGTAGCCAGAAATCGTAATCAGATCAGCGTAGGCCTTGGCCACACCCGCGGCAATAGTGCCAACTCCCGGACGTGATACTAGCTTCACTGAGACCAGTGCACTTGGGTTGACCTGCTTTAAGTCAAAGATCAGCTGAGCGAGATCTTCGATGGAATAAATATCATGGTGCGGCGGTGGTGATATCAATGTCACGCCAGGCACGGAGAAGCGCAGTCGAGCAATTAGCTCGTTGACCTTACCACCGGGCAACTGGCCGCCTTCGCCAGGCTTAGCACCCTGAGCCACTTTAATCTGCAGAACTTCAGCACTGGAGAGATAGGCCGGCGTAACACCAAATCGACCGGAGGCGATCTGCTTAATTTTCGATGACTTAATAGTGCCATAACGCGCTGGATCTTCACCGCCTTCACCGGAGTTAGAGCGCCCACCGAGCGTGTTCATGGCTTCTGCAAGAGACTCGTGGGCCTCCGGCGAAAGTGCACCGAGAGACATACCGGCAGAATCAAAGCGCTTGACGATATCCGCCACTGGCTCAACCGATTCAATATCTATCGGCGTGCAGTTTGTATTCAACTTCAATAAATCACGAAGCGACGAGACCGGACGGTTATTCACCAGACCTGCATATTCAGTGAAGGCTTTGTAATCACCGTTCTGAACAGCACTGTGAAGGGTCTGCACTACATCTGGATTGTAAGCGTGGTATTCCTGACCGTGAACATATTTCAGCAGGCCGCCAGGTTCGATCGGCTTGCGCAGCTTCCATGCCATCTTTTTAAGAGCAGCCTGATCAACTTCGATATCCTCAAAAGTAGCGCCTTCAAGACGACTGACAAGCCCGGGGAAACAGAGGTCGATCACTTCTGTACTGAGACCAATAGCTTCAAACAGCAGTGCGCCACGATAGGAAGCAATGGTAGAAATACCCATTTTCGAGAGTATTTTTAGCAGGCCTTTATTGATGCCTTTGCGGTACTGTTTGAAAGCTGTATCCACATCGACTAACAGCTCACCACTGCCGATCAGATCGCAGAGCACATGATAGCTGAGATAAGGATAAACCAGCGACGCACCGCACCCGATTAAGGTCGCAATTTGGTGTGAATCGCGGGCATAGCCTGTACTGGCGACTATATTTGCATCGGTGCGCAGACCCTGTTCAATAAGGTAATTATGCACAGCACCCACCGCCAGTAAAATATGGATCGGCTGTTTTTCGGGGCTAATATTATGATCTGAGAGAATACAGATAACGGCGCCGCCGCGAACTGCGTCAGCTACTTCAACACAGACGCGCTGAATCGCTTGTTGCAAATTCTCTTCTGTCGCATCGTAGTTAAGGGCAAATTTAGCCACCGGGAACTGCTCAAACTCGTTGCGTTTTAGAGCATAGTATTTGCGCGGTGAAAGCACTGGGCTAGATAGGCCAATTCGCGCTCCCAAATAGGGGTTTTCAGCGAATACGCTCTCTTCTTGACCCAGCTCCACGCCCAGAGACATGACTATGGCCTCACGCAGCGGATCAATCGGTGGGTTAGTCACCTGAGCAAACTGCTGACGGAAATAATCAAACAAATTACGTTGCTTCTTCGATAGCACAGCCATGGGGATATCGTCACCCATAGAGCCCGTGGCCTCTTGACCGCCCTCGGCCAATGGACGCAAAACCTGGTCCCGCTCTTCAAAGGAGACTTGGAACATCTTCATGTAGCATTTAATTTGATCGCGGCTGAGGCTGCCTTCGATTTCGATACTGTCCCGATCAAAGCTCGATTGAATAGCGTAACGGCCGTCTTTGAGCCACTCTTTGTAAGGGTGGCGAGCGGCTAGCTGATCTTCAATCTCATCGCGGAAAAAGATTTTTCCTTCCTGAGTATCAATCGACAATATATCGCCGGGCCCAAGACGCCCTTTGGCAACCACATCTTCACTGCGGTAGTCATACACACCGATTTCCGATGCAACGGTAATCACATCGTCATTGGTAATCACGTAGCGCGAGGGACGCAGACCATTGCGATCTAGGGTACAAACGGCAAACCGACCATCGGTAATAACCAGACCTGCCGGGCCATCCCAGGGTTCTTGGTGCATCGAAAGGTAGTCGTAAAGAGCGCGATGATCTGGATTGCGATCTTCAACATTCTGCCAGGCTGGCGGAACCAGAGTTCGTACAGCGAGGTGCAGGTCCATACCACCGGTAACCAGCATTTCGAGCATATTGTCGAGGCTAGATGAATCTGAGCCAGTGCGATTAACCAACGGCGCAGCTTCAGCCAGGTCGGGTAATAGATCGGTGCGGTATTTCGGTGTGCGCGCAACTGACCAGTTGCGGTTGCCCACAATAGTGTTGATCTCGCCATTGTGCGCCAACATTCTAAAGGGTTGGGCAAGTGGCCACCTGGGCATGGTGTTGGTTGAAAAACGCTGGTGAAACACACAGATCGCCGTCTCTAAACGTTCATCTGCCAAGTCCAAATAGAACCCTGGCAGATCTACGGGCATCATCAGCCCTTTGTAGCTAAGAATATTGGTGCCGAGGCTAGCAATATGGAAGCTGCTGTCGTCAGTGAGCTGTTTTTCAGCCTTGCGGCGGCCCATAAACAGACGCGCACTAAAGTGCTTCTCGTCAGTGATTTCACCTGGGCCGACAAAAACCTGTTCAAAGGCCGGCAGCGACTCAATCGCAATCGGGCCCAAGCAGTCGTTATCAGTAGGGACATCGCGCCATGCGAGAATTTTCAGACCCTGAGCAGTCAGTTCTTGTTCGAGAATATTTTTCGCTGCACTGCGCTGCTGATCATCGGTGTTAAGCATCACAGCACCGACTGCATAGAGCTCGGGAAGCTCTATTTGCTGGCTATCTCGCAACACTGTGCGCAAAAAGCTGTCGGGCTTTTGCATCAATAGACCACAGCCATCACCGGTTTTACCATCGGCGGCAACACCGCCACGGTGAGTCATACAGGTAAGTGCCTGAATCGCGTTCAGCAGCAAACTGTGACTTGTCTTGCCCTTAATATGAGCAATTAAACCAAAACCGCAATTATCTTTAAAATCGTCAAGCCGACATAAGCTCTGAGCCATAAATAAACTCTAAGTAAAATTCCAAGTTAAACTCTCAACGCAGCGCTATACCAGCGCCGGGATGCGCTAATAAAACAGCACTAAAGAGCAAAGTGATAATAGCCTTGAGAAACACAGATAGGCTAACCAGACAAAGTGATGCGCATTCTACACATTGCAAAACTGTTCGACAATTGTCTGTACGCACTAAACGGCGGTATGGAGCCTAATTGAGACGAAAAAGTCGCAGAATACACGGCCCCAGGCTTTTAAGTGGCAGCACAGGCTTTGGTCAATACCTGATTGAGGTGATCAATTGAAAACTGGTCGGTAACCCAGGCTTCGCCGAGGCGCTTGAGCAGCACCAGACGTAACTGTCCATCTAGGACTTTCTTATCTCTGAGCATTAACCGAGCAAAATCGTCCGACGTCATATCTGCAGGAGGAGTCACAGGCAATGAACAGCGCTGCAAAAGCGCTTTAGTCCTCTGTAAATCCGCTTCAGGGAGGTCCCCACTGACCACCGACAGCTCGGCGGCCATAACCATTCCCGCAGCAACCGCTTCGCCGTGAATCCACTGCTTGTAGTTCTGGAAGGTTTCAATGGCGTGACCAAAGGTGTGGCCTAAATTTAAGATAGCTCGGATACCCTGCTCAGTCTCATCTTCGGCAACAATACGCGCCTTGCTCTTACATGAAAGCTCTATGGCATAAGCCAGCGCCCGCTTATCACGCTGCAATAACAGGTCAATATTATTTTCCAACCACTGGAAAAAGTCAGCATCAACAATCAAGCCGTACTTAATCACCTCAGCAAGACCAGCATAAAACTCTCGATCAGGAAGCGTAGACAGCGTATCTGTATCAATAATCACCGTCTGAGGCTGATAGAAAGCGCCGATCATGTTTTTACCCATGGCATGATTAACAGCGGTTTTGCCACCCACGGAAGAATCAACCTGTGCCAGCAATGTGGTTGGAATCTGAATAAATGGCACACCGCGCTGATAACAGGCCGCGGCGAAACCAGTCATATCACCGACTACACCGCCACCCAAAGCAATCAGCGTGGTCTTCCGATCATGGTGACCGCCAATCAACTGATCAAAGATTAGGTTTAGCGTCTCGAGATTTTTATGCCGCTCACCATCTGCAAGAATAACGCTGTCTAAATGTTTGTCCGACAATTGTTGTTGCAGCGATTCAAGGTAGAGGGGGGCAATGGTCTCATTGGTGACAATCAGGACCTTTTTGCCGCTGACATAGCGGGCTATATCAGCATTACGAATTTCATCAGAACCGATATAAATAGGATAAGAACGATCACCCAAAGAAACCTGAACTTGTGTTGATTTTGAGGCCATGAATCACTCTGACTGAGACTAGTAAAGGGCGCAGCCACAGGGTGGCGACGAAAAATAGACTCGGGAGTTTATCATAGGGCAGAAACAGCTTCAGCCAGTTTCTTCGCCAACTTGAGGGGCTGTGTGGCCCCTGACGGAAATACCAGATCAGCGACTTGATGGTATAGCGGACTGCGAGTTTCGATAAGCTGCTTAATCACTGCCTCACGATCATCAACCTGCAGCAACGGTCGGGTTTTATCTCGCTTGGTGCGCTCGACTAGCTGCTCGAAGGTGGCAGAGAGGTAAACGACTAAACCACTGGACTGAAGGATTCCACGATTATCACCGCTGAGAATAATTCCACCCCCGGTGGCTATGACTTTCGGCTGTTTGTCCGCCACCAGATCGATTAGCACCTTGCTCTCACGCTCGCGAAAACCGGCCTCACCTTCCATATCGAATATCCATTGAATATCGGCTCCAGCTCGGGCCTCAATTTCAGAATCCACATCAATAAAGGCTGTCCCCAGCAATCCTGCCAGGTGTTTTCCTATAGTGCTTTTGCCGGCACCCATGGGGCCAACGAGAAAAATATGTTGTGGTTTCATCGATCCAGCAAATTATCGTCAATTATTTTTGGTGTTATAAAAATGAGTATTTCACGTTTTTCAATATTGCGCAGGTCATTTCGAAACAGCTTACCCAAAAAGGGTAAATCGCCCAGCAATGGCACTTTGTCTGTGCCATTAACTTCTTCTGTTTGGAAAATACCCCCCAATACCAGTGTCTGCCCATTGCCAACCAATGCCTGAGTCTCAATCTGAGTGATATCGATCGATGGCTCACCTGTGGGAGTAAAGGCGCCTACTGAGTCTTGAGAAACCAGCAAATCCATAATAATTCTGTTGTCCGGTGTAATCTGAGGCGTAACCTCAAGCTGCAACACCGCCTCCTTGAATTCTATGCTAGTTGCGCCGCTCGAGGTAGCCTTTTGGTAGGCTATTTCAGTTCCCGACTTAATCACCGCTTGCTGCTTGTCACCGGTAAGTACTTTTGGCTGGGAAAAAATTTCACCAAAGCCATCAGACTCCAATGCGCTCAACTCAAGATCAATCAGGAAATTATCGGTTAGATACCCGAGACTAAATGAGCCAGTTGGATTATCAACTCCTAAGTCCACCGCCAGACTGTCACCCAATCCAATATCATAATTTCGAGTATAAGTCGTAATCCCGTCATCGTCTGTTTCAATTTCATCAGCCGAGTAAGTAAAGGTTTCCTTTACGCCAGCGCCTGGCGTTAACCCAGACCTACGTCCCGAAAAGCCCAGAGTTTTATCGCCAAATGGGCTACCAATAGTGCCACCGGTCAGCTTTTCTATACCCGCCAAGCCCCAGGTTACACCCAGTTCCTTTTTGAAATCGGTATTGGCGATAACAATGCGCGCTTCAATTAACACCTGTTTAATCGGCACGTCAATTTCATCGATCAAACGCTTAAACGCGTTAATTTTATCTTCTGTGTCGGTGAGAATAATGGTGTTAGTACGCTCGTCAACTATGGCACTGCCGCGCTCCGACAATATGGTGGTTGTGGCATTACCTTCCCGACCTCCGCTGCTGGACTGACCCTCATCACCGCGACTTGCAGTAAACAATTCAAAAATTTCTGCGGCGTCAGCATATTTAATTCTAACGAACGTTGTTTCCAATGGTGCCAGTTCCTGAAGTTGTTTGTTGGCCTCGACCTGCAGGCGCTCCTGCTCGGCAATTTCAGCCGCCGGCGCCACCATGAGTACATTGCCTTCCTGACGCTTATCTAAACCCTTGGCTTTAAGAATAATCTCCAGGGCCTGATCCCAGGGCACATCGTCCAACCACAGCGTAATATTGCCCGTGACTGTGTCACTGGCGACCAAATTGAGCGAGGTAAATTTAGCGATAATTTGCAGTACTGAGCGCACCTCAATATCTTGGAAATCAAGGGTTAAGCGCTCACCATTAAAGGCAAATTTTCTCGACTGTTCTTCAACTTCTGCATCGGTGAGTGGTGTGATATTAACCACATACTGACCATCGGCTTGATAAGCTAAATAGTCATATTGGCCAGAGGCATCAATAGTAACAGTGGTGGTAGTGCCGACCTGCTTGCTATCGATGGCTTTAACAGGTGTCGCGAAATCCACAACATCCAAGCGCCTATCAAATTGATCAGGCAATTCAGTCTGATAAAAAGATAGCTGAATCTGATGATTGCTACGATTGATATCCACATTGACTGAGGGCTGGCTGAGACCAATAACTATGCTGCCTGAGCCATCTTCGCTGCGACGAAAATCGACATCGGTTACAGCTAAAGCATTGCGTTTAAACTGGCCAGCATCGGCGATATTGGTGGCACTAGATATCTGGGCGCTTGCTACTGGGGCTCGCACTAATTGAGAGCCATCTTCCGTCAGTGAGTCAGACTGAGCTGAGAGAATACTTTTAGTTCCAGCACCTGCGCGAACAGTAACGCTGTTATTTTCACTGTCGATCTCAAAAGGTATTGATTGATTCAGATTAACTATAAGTCGCGTTCGACTGCCATCGGAAATGATCACAGCCTCATTGGCATTCTCGAAGCCCAGGGCATATTTTTTCTGCGGCAAACTGCTTTCCACTCCCGGAAAGTCCACAACCAAACGAGCAGGATTGCCAATCTCATAGGCGTTGGCCTGGGGTGGCTGCTCGGAGAACTGTAGTCTGATCTCAAACTGATCCCCTTGCAGAGAGGCAAATTCAATATCTGTCACCTGAGTTGCAGCACCAGCAAGTCCCGGCAATAGCGCCAATAAAAAATAGATGTTGCATTTGATTCGACTGATCATTTTTCGATTCCCTAGCGAGTTGCTCATTCTTCCATGGCCAATGTGCGCGGTCGGTTAATCCATCCGCCTTTACCGTCTGGAACGGTTTCCATAACCTCGATCTCACGGCGATTTATAAGCGTAATTAATCCAAAATTCCTGCCTATATAATTTCCAGCTTTAACACGATGGACCTTGCCATCACCGTCATCCACAAGCGCCCACATCTGATTGCCTCTGGCCAAAATACCGGCCATGGAGAGCGATGTGTAACTAATCAATTCGAGGGGTTCTTTGATTCTTGACTGATCTGGGGCCGACACTGACTTGCCAGAAACTTTTTCGTCTCCAGTGAAAATGGCTGGTGCTTCAAACGGACTGCGCAGAGCCAGTGCAGAATAATTAAAGCGATCTGGCTCTGGATATTCAGGGAGCGGCTCTATAACCCCTTGAGGCCTAGTGCGCGCATCGCTCATTTTCTTATCCAGATCACTGTGCTGGCGATCGCTCGAACAGCCTGCAAGACTCACCACAAAGACTAATGCGATTGCTATAAAACATTTTCTCATTGCTCTGCCTCTGCTTTATATCTGTAAGTCCTGGCATCAATTTGCATATTTAAACGAGAGCCATCAGATTGCTTGATCACATAATCATGTAGCGTAACTATGCGAGGTAGGGAGGCTACGCCACTGACGAAGGAGCCAAAATCATGATAGTCACCCGTGACATCGATTTTGATCGGCAATTCCACATAGAACTCGGAAATCTTTTCGGGTTGCAGATTGATCGACTTCATCACAAGACCACTGCCATAGGCCACCTCAGTAATATCCTCTAACAGCCCTGGCACCTCGGTATCTTTGGGAAGCTGTTTGAGCAGTGCGCCGAAGGTTTCATCCAACTCAATCATCTGCTGGCGGTAGGCATCCAGATTGGCGGCGAGAAAGGCTTTACTCTGGTACTGCTGCAGTAACTCGTGCTCTTGAGTAGCAGCGCGCTCAGTTAACAGACTGATATCTTTGACCTTTAAAAAATACCCCAAGCCAATGATCAACAGCACGATTGATACGACTAAAATGGTTTTTAATGCCGCGGGCCAAACGCCAATCTGCTGAATATCCAGATCGGCAAAGTCGATATCCTTGAGTTCACTTAGATTCTCTTTAAATGACATAACATCCCTGCTATTAATTTTGTTCTGTTGTCTTAATTAGCGTGCAGTAATCTGTTTAAAAAGCCCTATTAGAGGGCTCTATTAAAAGGCTCGATTAAAGAGCTCAATCGAAGAGCTCTACTGAAGTGTTTTCTCTGGCACTGCCGCGGCTGGCCTCTCTATTTCCACCTGCAAATCAAAGACGCTGCCCTGCTCTCCCATCCTTGCGTCGTGCTGTACTTTGGTGAGATTCGAATTAGCGTATTTATTCGACATATCCAGATTTCTCATAAGAGCAGAAATGCGTTTATTGGACTCAGAATAACCAGATACTTTAAAGCTGGCGTTGCTGAGCTCCAGTGAATCCAGATAGGTACAATCGGGCACTGCACGAACTAACTCATCAAAGATCTTCACAATCTCAGAGCGATTACCCTGCAGATCCTGAATGACCTTCATTCTCGACAGCATTTCCTGCTTTTTGCCTTTTAACTGGCTGATCTCGGAAACTTTTTTATCCATCTCAGCGATATTTGACTGCAGGTAGCTGTTGCGTGAGTTCTGGTTGTCCAATTGGTTCTGGGCGAATAAAACCCATAAGAAAACTAGCGCAAAACCGCTGAGTGCCGAGGCTACTAACTTGCCAAGAAACGCTTTTCGCTCCAGTTCACGGGCTTCTTCCCGCCAGGGAAGTAAATTAATCTTTGTCATTTACTCAAAACTCCTCATCGCTAGACCCACGGCGAGGAGCATGGCGGGCGCATCATTGGCCAGCGCAGTGGAGTTGATCGACTTGTGTAACTGCATATTGGCAAAGGGATTGGCTACGGCTGTCGGTAGACCTATAACCTGCTCTACTTCATCAACCAGCCCCTCGAGAGCTGAGACACCGCCAGCCAAAAACAGCTGGTCGACATAATTAAAGTGGCTGGAACTATAAAAAAATTGCAGTGAGCGGGTGATATGTTGCACCAGGGACTCTTTGAACGGCGCCAAGACTTCAGTGGCATAGTCTTCCGGCAGCCCGCCTTTGCGCTTTGCCTCTCCAGCCTCTTCCCAGGAGAGCCCGTAGCGGCGCTGAATTTCTTCGGTGAGCTGTTTACCGCCAAACTGCTGCTCTCTACTGTAAATAATCTTGCCGTCCACCAGCACAGTAAAGCTAAAGACGCTTGCCCCTATATCGGCAATGGCGACCACCTGATCACTGACCTCATCCAACTGCCCCTCAATAAGCTTGTAGGCGCGCTCCACGGCAAAGCTTTCTACGTCGATGACTTTGGGATTAAAACCAGCCATCTCCAGAGCCTGACGGCGATGTTCAACATTTTCTTGGCGGCAAGCGGCTAAAAGCACTCGGACTAGATCGGGGTTATTTGCCGCTTCACCCAAGACATCGAAATCAAACGCCACCTCCTCCATTGGGTAGGGGATATATTGATCGGCTTCCACTTCGATTTGCATTTCCATCTGCAATTCAGTGAGGCCCGCCGGTAATTCAATCTCTTTGGTGATTACTGAGGATGAAGAAACTGCTGCCACTATGTCTGTGAGTTTGCTACCTGAGCGTTTGACTACCGCAGTAATAGTCTCGGATAGGGCATCGAGATCAGCTATATTTTTGTCGACAATAGTGTTGGGAGGCAGCGGAAGCACCCGGTAGGCCTCCACTTTAAAACTCCCTCCGGTCTTACTCAGTTCAATTAGCTTGACCGCCGACGAGGAGATATCCAGTCCCAGCATGGCCTTTGAGGGCTTGGTGAAAAAATCGAAAAAATCCATTTTCTTATATCAGTCCTTTATTTAGGCTACTCTTGCTCACAATCCCAAGTGGCGGCTCAAGGTAACAACCGACGGTATCCTTGCAAATGATGCACTTCACATTCCCTACACCCTATAATAGCCACTGATCTTGCTGGTGCCCGAAATTGGTGCCTTCAATTGGATAAGAGTGAAATAACATTTAGGCCACAGCAACCAAATGGTTAAGCGACAGTTATGCGAAAACTGATTAAACCCCTAGCCCTGCTAGCCCTCCTTGGAATAGGCGGGTTTCTCGTTGTCGCCTCTTGTTTGTACCTCTACCTTAGCCCAAAACTCCCATCAGTCGAGGAACTAAAGGAGATCGAGTTACAAATTCCACTGCGAATCTATTCACAAGATTTGAAAGTTATTGCGGAGTTCGGCGAAAAGAAGCGCTCGCCAGTATCATTCGACGAAATACCCCAACCAATGATTGATGCGTTTCTAGCTGCCGAGGATGACGGTTTCTTTGAACACGGCGGAATTGCTGTAACTGGCCTGCTTCGAGCTGCGAGTGAACTGATTACAACCGGCCGAATACGCAGTGGTGGCAGCACTATCACCATGCAGGTGGCGCGCAACTTCTTTCTTAGTAATCGTCAGGAATTTACGCGCAAGTTTAACGAGATACTGCTCGCCTTTAAGATTGAAGAGGGCCTCAGCAAACAGGAGATCCTATCTCTTTATACCAACAAGATTTACTTCGGCAACAGAGCCTATGGCATTGGCGCCGCAGCCAATGTGTACTATGGCAAAAAACTCGATCAACTGACTTTGGCGCAAAGCGCAATGATTGCAGGCCTGCCTAAAGCCCCCTCATCCTACAACCCGATTGCCAATCCCGAACGCGCACTGATTCGCCGAAACTGGATACTCAAGCGCATGCTGTCCCTGGACAATATCACCGAGGAACAGTATCAAATAGCGCTAGCGGAACCGGATCAAGCGTCTTACCACGGCTCTATTTCAGAACTCAGTGCCGCCTACATTGCCGAGATGGTGCGTCAGCAAGTTGTGGATAAATTTGGACTCAAGGCCTACACCGAAGGCTATTCCGCAATCACCACTATTGATTCAACCATGCAAAAGCAGGGCGTCGATGCTCTGCAGGTGGGCATACTTGCCTATGATAAGCGGCACGGCTACAGAGGTCCGGAAGTTACTGCTGTCGCAGAACAAGAGTGGCTTGAACTGCTCAACAAGACTGCCACCTTTGGAGCACTTGAGCCCGTTATTGTCAGCGATGTGGCCGATGACCGTCTCTGGGTACTCAACCGCAGTGGCGATATTGAAGAACTCAACTGGCTGGATGGACTTAAAAATCTACGTCTGTATAAAACGGTTAATGCCCGCAGCGCGCCGATTACCAGTGCCATAGATCTGTTTAGCCGCGGCGATCTGATCCGTATAATTCGCCGAGTTGACGGTTCTCCCACACTGGCCCAGATGCCCGAAGTACAGGCTGCACTGGTGGCACTCAATCCTCAGGACGGCGCCATCCGCACGCTGGTCGGCGGCTTTGATTTCCGCCACAGTCGCTTCAACCGAGTCACCCAGGCCCTGCGTCAGCCAGGCTCAAACTTCAAACCGTTTATCTACGCAGCTGCTCTTAACAGTGGTTTTACGCCGGCTTCAATTATCAATGATGCGCCGGTAGTGTTTAACGACAAAAACTTAGAGGATATGTGGCGACCGGAAAATGACGGCGGTAAATTCTACGGCCCGACCCGTTTGCGCGAAGCACTCTACCGCTCGCGTAATATGGTATCGATCAGGCTGCTGCGACGCATGGGTATTGATCGCACGTTAGAAGGGCTGCAGGCATTCGGCTTTGATACAGGCGATATGCCTATAGATCTTTCCCTGGCCTTGGGAAGCCACGCTTTGACACCACTCAAGGTGGCTAGCGCCTACAATATCCTCGCCAACGGAGGTTACAGTGTTTCACCCTATGTACTGGACACTGTAATCGACCGCGACGGCAACATTATCTTTCAGGCGACACCAAAGACGCGGTGCGACAGCTGTGAAACCAATACAGATGGAAGCCAAACTAGCTCTAAAGCGTTGACTGCAGATCAATCTGACGCTAACGCAGAAACCTATTCTGCTGCGGTCAATCAAGTGGATCTTCAGCTGGAAGAATTGCTCAATAGCCTCGCCAATGAATCTATAGCCGAAGAAGAGCGTAAGAGTTTAGAAGTTATTAAGCGCGCACTGCAGCAGCGACCAACCGACGAGACGGCTAAACCCAGAGCCGATAGAGTGATCAATAAACAGACTGCTTTTCTGATCGACTCAATGCTAAAAGATGTTATTTCGCGCGGTACTGGCGTCAAAGCAAAAGTGCTGAAGCGCACCGACCTTGCGGGCAAGACCGGCACCACCAATGGCCCAAGGGACGCATGGTTTTCTGGCTACTCGCCGCACCTGACCGTAACCACCTGGGTTGGGTTCGATGACAATTCGAAGATTGGTCGCAATGAATACGGCGGCTCAGCCGCGCTGCCGATCTGGATCGACTTTGCCCGTGAGGCACTTGATGGCAAGCCCAATATAGAACGACCGCAGCCAGATGGAATCGTTATGGTAAAAGTTGACGCCAAAACCGGTAACCGTGTAGCACCAAACCAAAGCGGTATTTTTGAATTTTTTAGAACAGAAAATGTACCTGAGTTAATCGGTGGTGAAACACTGCCCGGCGGCGCTGACAACAGCTTGCCAGATGATCTGTTTTAGTCACAACAACCCTTTGTAATTGCTGGATTAATAATAATGACGCTAAATTGGCGCGACATCGACACTGTACTCTTGGACATGGATGGCACATTGTTGGACCTGCATTTCGATACCTTTTTCTGGATGCAGCATCTGCCAAAGCGCTATGCCGAACAGCATAATATGTCTTTAGAACAGGTCGCCGAAAAGCTTGCTCGACGCATGAATGACTTTCAGGGAACCCTAAACTGGTATTGCACTGATTTCTGGTCTGAGGAATTCGATCTGGATATTCTTGCCCTGAAGCAGGAAATTGATCATCTTATCGGCTACCGTCCTCATGCCCGCTCATTTCTTGAAGCCCTGGGAACACACAACAAACGGCGCGTACTGGTGACCAATGCTCATCGCGACAGTGTTGACCTGAAGTTCGGCCTAACCGGCATTGATGCTCATTTGGATTCTGTGATCTCTTCCCATGACTATGGTCAGCCAAAAGAAGACCAGCGCTTCTGGCAGCAGTTGCAGGAGAATATTCGCTTCGACCCAAAACGCACATTGTTTATTGACGACTCGGAACCGGTGCTGCGCTCTGCCGAGAAGTTTGGTATTGCTAACCTGCTGTCCATAGAACAACCGGACAGTCAGAATGTCCGACGCCAGCCGTCCAACTACCCAATGCTCGATTCATTTGCCCATCTTATGACCCGCGACGGATTGAATTAAACTATGGACAAAGTGCGTATCGATAAATGGCTCTGGGCCGCACGTTTTTTTAAAACACGGTCTCTGGCGAAAGCGGCCATCGAAGGCGGCAAGGTGCAGATAGATGGCAATAAATCCAAAGCCAGCCGGCAGTTAGAACTGGGTACCATCTTGACCATTCGCCAGGGCTTTGACAGTAAAACCGTGGAGGTTATTGGCCTATCAGAGCAGCGCCGCGGCGCACCAGAAGCACTGTTACTGTACACAGAGACCGCAGAGAGCATCGCCCTGAGAGAGAAAGACAGCGCCCTGCGTAAAGCCGCCAATGGCTCGTCGATCAGCGACGGCAAACCGAACAAAAAACAGCGCCGTCAGATTCACCGGTTTTTAAGTAATTAAGGCAGGGGATTTCACTCAATAAGCCTCAGGTTTTGCTCAAATTAAAGTGGGCCCGTTGCAAAATATCAGTACAATGCTGCCCATGAATAATAAAGACAATGACACACTTCAGCGCTTCATTTTTGAAAGCACCGATATCCGTGGTGAAATCACCACTCTATCCTCAAGCTATCTGGATCTTTTAGCGCTGCAAAAATATCCTCCTCAGGTGGCGTTGTTATTTGGCGAATTTCTCGCTGCGGCTAGCCTTTTGAGCTCGAGTCTAAAGCACCGCGGCATGATCACAGTGCAAGCCAATGGCAATGGCCCCATAACAGCGATCATGGCTGAATGCTCACAGGACAATAAACTGCGCGGCATAGTGCGCGGCAACTTTGATAATCTCGGCGACCTCAGCAGTCTGCAAGAACTGCTCGGCAAAGCGACACTGGCGATTACCCTTGAACCAGAGGGCAGAGAGCGCTACCAGGGTGTGGTGCCTCTGGATGAAGACAATCTCAGTCAGTGCCTCGAATTTTATTTTTATCAATCTGAACAACTGCCGACCAAGATAAAACTGGCGTCGAACTCTGAGGCTGCTACAGGATTATTTATTCAACAGTTACCCTCATCCGGCGATCTAGAGAAAAGCCAAGAAGACTGGCAGCGAGTTTCAACTCTGTTTGAAACCCTCTCCTGCGACGAACAGCTGCACCTGTCTCATAATGACCAGTTATATCGGTTATTCCATGAGCAGGAATTACGCCTATTCGACGCCAAACCAATGCAGTTTTCCTGCAGCTGTTCGCGCCAGCGAACCGAAAATGCACTGCTTTCTCTAGGGCGCACAGAAGTCATGGAACTGTCCGAAGAGCAGGGCCTGATTATGATTCACTGCCAATTCTGCTCACAGGAATACCGCTTTACGGCGGCTGACGTCACTCAACTCTTTGACCCCCCAGAACCTCTGCTACACTAATTCTGTCTAGCCATGCCATTGCTTAAGCGCACTTAGATTCACTGCGCTTTTCTGGCATACTTGACGCTCAACTTTAGACCCTAAGAATCACCCTAAAAATCGTTCACCCTTTGGAAGAGAGGAAGAGAATGACCGACGCTGCTGTACACAGAGATCCCGGCTCCAGCGAGCTTGTTGAAATGGCTATCAAACGCGGAGAGGGACATCTTGCCGATACTGGTGCATTTGTCGCGACCACAGGCCATCGCAGCGGGAGATCTCCCGCCGATAGATTTATAGTCGACGAGCCCAGCTCGACCGACGCCATAGACTGGGGTTCAGTCAACCGACCCTTTGATGCAGCCCGCTTTGACTCACTCTGGGAACGAGTCTCTGAATATATCGCCGACCGTGAGCGTTTCGTTTCGGAGCTCCATGTTGGTCAGGACTCGGAGCACTATATACCGGTGCAAGTTACCACTGAAACTGCCTGGCACAGCCTGTTCGCCCGCAATATGTTTATTCGCACCGCCAAATATAATCCAGCCAACAAAGCGCCCTGGAAAATTCTCCATGCGGCTAACTTTGTCTGCGAGCCAGAGCGCGATGGCACTAACAGCGATGGCGTAGTGCTGATCAACTTTGCCCAGCGCAAAGTTCTTTTGGCCGGTATGCGCTACGCAGGTGAAATGAAAAAAGCCATGTTCTCAGTGCAGAATTTTCTGCTCCCTGAAAAGCAGGTTATGTCCATGCACTGTGCCGCCAATGTCGGTGAAGACGGCGATACTGCGCTGTTTTTTGGCCTCTCAGGCACAGGTAAAACCACCCTCTCAGCAGACCCAGATCGCTACCTAATCGGCGACGACGAACACGGCTGGGGCAAGGGTACAGTGTTTAATATTGAAGGCGGCTGCTACGCCAAAACAATTGATCTCAGTCAGAAAAACGAACCGGTTATCTGGGACGCCATTCGCTTTGGTTCGATTATTGAAAATGTGGTGATTTCAGAGGGTCAGAGAACCGCTGATTATTCAGACACATCGCTAAGCGAGAACGGTCGTTGCAGCTACCCCCTTGAACATGTGGAAAAGCGCTGCATAGAAAATCAATCCGGTGAACCGAGAAATATTATATTCCTCACCTGTGACGTGACTGGCGTTTTGCCTCCGGTTTCAATGCTCAGTAAAGAGGCCGCCGCCTACCACTTTTTAAGTGGTTATACCGCGCGAGTGGGATCCACTGAGCTGGGTGCGGAAGCCGGTATTCACCCGACCTTCTCAACCTGCTTTGGCTCACCCTTTATGCCGCGCCCTGCAAGTGTCTATGCAGAGCTACTTATGAAGCGTATCGAAGACTTTGGCTCTAAAGTCTATCTGGTCAATACCGGTTGGACTGGCGGATCTGGAGGTGCTGGCGGTGAAGGTAACCGATTCCCTATCCCGGTAACACGCGCTGTAGTCACTGCAATTACCAGCGGCTCTCTCGAAAACTGTGAGTCGGAACACTTGGATCTGTTGAACCTTGATATTCCCACCGCGATTGACGGCGTTGATAGCAAGTATCTCAACCCACGCAATGCCTGGGACGACAAGGACGCCTATGATCAAAAGGCGGCAACCTTGGCCAAGCTGTTCGTAGAGAATATCGTCAGCTTTGCACCCTCTCAGGATATTATTGATGCAGGTCCGCAGCTGTAATTTAAGCCGCAAGCATCAGCCAGAAACTAAATACCCGCCTATTAAAAAGCGGGTATTTTTTTGCCCTCGTTTTCGACCTATAAACAGCAGGCGTAAAAAAACCCGCCTGAGCGGGTTCTTTAATATGTGGCAGTTCTGACTTAAGGGCTCTACTTGCTGCCATCAAGAATATGATCTACTGCAGCCTTAACTTCGTCATCGCTACAATCCATACAAGTACCACGCATAGGCATACCGCGAATACCATTAATCGCATTGGTATAAACAGTTTCCAAACCCTGCTCAAGGCGAGCAGACCAGGCAGCCACGTCACCCATTACAGGTGCGCCTGCAACGCCTGAGCTGTGACAGGCAATGCAGTTGACCGCATAGATGTCACCGCCGGTACGAGCTGATGCTACAGCTCCCGAAACCACGGCCGCAACCTGACCCGCCATGGAGACATGGCCTGCTGGAGCGATTCTGGAAGCAACTTGTTGTTCCTGATTGGCGGTCAAACTAACCGTCTTATCACCTGCTCCACAGCCCCATAAAACGGCACTGGCGATAGTGATCAAAACGAGGTTCTTTAATCGACTGCTCATGATTGTATTCATCAAAGGTCATCTCCGGTTGAAACTTAATTAAATAACTTGGTTATTGAGCTCGAAAAAATCTCGAGAAAGCCAAGCTTAGTAGCAAATTTTGGCCGCATTATAGCGCGCAATGATTAATTTCTCATTATCAATACGTTGAATTTTTATCTTCGTATCGGCGCACTGAACATATTCTTACAAACGACCTAGACCAATGGTCTGATTCCAACCGCTTGACGCACTTTGGCGATCAACTCCTGACTTTCAGTTCGCGCCTTTTCAGCGCCTTGTTGCAGGATCTTTTCTATTTCAGCTGGGTCTTGTATCAGCGTCTCATAACGTTCCCGAGCATCGGCTAACTGGCTATTAACCAGCTCAAACAATTGCTTCTTGGCTTCACCCCAGGCAATACCGTTGGCAAACTGCTCTCGCATAGCAGCGGTTTGAGCTTCTGTAGCAAAGGCTTTCCAAATCTGAAACACCGCGGATGAATCAGGATCTTTGGGCTCACCAGGCTCAAGTAGATTGGTCTTAATCTTATTGATATGCTTCTTCAACTGCTTCTCCCCTAGAAAGAGCGGGATGGTATTGCCATAACTTTTACTCATTTTGCGGCCATCTAAGCCCTGCAACACGGCAACCTTGTCATCGACCACTGCCGCCGGCAGCACAAAGTGCTCCCCATAGTGGTGATTAAAACGCTGAGCGACATCACGAGCCATCTCCACATGCTGAATTTGGTCGCGGCCAACCGGAATTTTGTGAGCATTAAACATCAAAATATCCGCAGCCATCAGTATCGGATAACTAAACAGTCCCATATTGATGCCATGGTCAGCATCTTCACCCTGCTCTTCATTGGTTTGCACGGCGCCCTTATAGGCGTGCGCACGATTCATTAATCCCTTGGCGGTCATACAGGTGAGAAACCACGTTAGCTCAGGAATTTCTGGAATATCAGACTGGCGATAAAACGTCACCTTGTCTGGATCTAACCCTAGGGCCAACCAAGTGGCAGCGATCTCCATGGTTGAACGATGTACCATTTCGGGGTCTTGGGATTTGATCAACGAATGGTAATCAGCCAAAAAGAAGAACGACTCAAAATCGCCGCTGCGACTAGCCTCAATCGCCGGGCGAATAGCACCCACGTAGTTGCCCAAGTGGGGAGTTCCGGAAGTGGTAATACCGGTTAAAACGCGCTGCTTGCTCATATTGGCTCAATAATTTTTCAGGTTGAAAATAATGCTAATTATAATAATCGATTCGGCATCAGACTGCAGTTAAAGCTTAACTCTTAACTCTTAACTCTTAACTCTTAACTCTTAACTTCCCTGACAACGCTCAGCCACCGACGGTTATTTGCAAGCGCCCAGGTTGATTGAAAAACCTTGTTAGCACTCTGCTCAGTCGCTCGGGATCCAATGCACCCGTCAGCTCACGACAGGAATGCATGGCCAGCTGGGGAATGCCCACGTCCAGTGTTGGGATACCTAATTTTGCCGCGGTAACTGGACCAATGGTGCTGCCGCAGCCGAGATCAGTTCGGGTTACAAAGGACTGCACAGGCACATCGACCTGATCACATAGCTGACGAAATAAGCTGGAGGTAACACCGTTGGTGGCATAACGCTGATTGGAGTTAACCTTGATTACCGGCCCGCCATTTAACGCTGGCTTATGGCCCGCCTCATGTTTATCAGCAAAATTAGGATGCACTGCGTGGGCGTTGTCACAGGAAATTAACAGCGAGCCATCTAATACTCGGGCTTTATTACTGGCGCGCTTATCAGGGCACAGGTCATTGCACAGGCGATCGACGACCGATTCCAAGAATGGCCCATCAGCGCCCACAGAGGAAACGCTGCCGACCTCTTCATGATCATTGCAGACCAAGACCGATGTGCTAACTGTATCGGCATCAATAAGTGCTTTGGTGGCAACAAAACAACTGAGTAGGTTATCCAAACGCGCTGCAGCGAAAAATTCTTTCTTTAGACCAACCGTTGCGGCACCCTGAACATCATAAAAGCAGAGCTCGTAATCCATTACCTTTTCATTATCAGACAAAAAGTGTTGAGCCAGTAACTCACGGAAATCCGTTGTTTCCTCAGCCTGCATTAAGATTGGCGGAATATCAGTTTGAGAATTAATCGTTCGGTCTTTGTTAGCAGTGCGATCCAAATGAATCGCCAAGCTGGGAATAATCGCAATCGCCTCATCAAAGTTGACCAGCTTCTGTTTTAACTGGCCACTGACGTCGCTGTATACCAGTCGCCCAGCAAGAGACAGGTCGCGATCAAACCAGGGATTGAGCAACGCTCCGCCATATACTTCAACACCGAGCTGAAAGTATTTATTGTTAAGCATCTCTGGCTGCGGTTTAACCATCAGGCAGGGACTATCGGTATGCGCGCCAGCCATGCGAATACCACTCTCAGCCAGATCTTCGCTACCCGCCACAAAGGCGATAATCGATGAGCCATTGCGGGTAACAAAATATTTTTCACCCTGCTTGAGAGTCCAGTCTTCAGATTCGCTCAAAACCTGGAATCCAGCTTCAAGCAATAAACTCGCAATATTGGCTACAGCATGAAATGGTGTTGGTGAACCATCAATAAACTCCGCTAGCTGCTTATTAAAGTTCTCTGCCGGGGTATTAACCATGTCCATTTTCAATTCCTGTTCTCTGCTCGCTATAAAATATTTTACTCAAGACTTGTCGACATCATGTTCAAGTCTAGCCAACAAGCTCGAAGTGTCCCAGCGATTGCCGCCGATCTCCTGAACTTCCTCATAGAAACTATCGACCATTTGAGTCACAGGCAAGTCACTGCCATTAGCTCTTGCCTCATCCAGGGCAAAGGCTAAATCTTTACGCATCCACTGCACCGCAAAGCCATGGTCATATTCATTGTCCAACATAGTCTGGTAACGATTTTCCATCTGCCAAGACTGTGCTGCTCCTTTGGAGATAACCTCAACAACCTGATGCGCGTCAAGACCGGCGCGCTTGGCAAAATTAAGCCCTTCGGCAAGACCTTGAACCACACCGGCAATACAAATTTGATTGACCATCTTACACAGTTGACCACTGCCCACATCACCCATCAGCTGAAGAGATTTGGCGTAACTCTGAATCACTTGCTGCACTCTATCGAAATGCGCCTGCTGGCCACCACACATAACTGTTAACTGGCCGTTCTCTGCGCCTTGTTGACCACCAGATACTGGGGCGTCGACAAATCCAATCCCCAATGCATAGGCTTGCTCTGCCAACTCGCGAGCTAAGAGCGCAGAGGTGGTAGTGTGATCGACCAAGATTGAACCCGATTCCATAGCCGCTAATGCGCCAGATTCACCGATCACTACAGCTCGAACATCGTCGTCATTGCCAAGGCAGCTAAACACAATGTCGGCACTTGCAACAGCCTCAGCTACGGTATCAGCTGATATGCCACTGTAGTCACTCAACCAACGTTGACTCACTGCCTGGGTGCGATTATAGACAGTCACTGCATAGCCACGTTGACTAAGCCATCCAGCCATGGGGTATCCCATAACGCCAAGACCTAAAAATGTCACCGCCGCTTGCATCACAGTTTCCTCTTCAGTACTTAAAATCAGTTTATACAGATTGAGAATAGATCAAGCCGATAAGCACAGCACCCAAGACCATTCGATAGATCACAAAGGGCATCATGCCGACCCGCTGAATCACTTTCAAAAACAGCGTAATACATAGATAGGCAGTGATCGCCGACAAAACAGTGCCAACGGCCATTAATGTCCAGTCAACCGACTCAGTACCGAGCAACTGCGACCCTTTGTAGCCGCCGCTCAACATAATGATCGGAATCGCCAGCAGAAAGGAAAAGCGCGCTGCGGTCTCGCGATCAAAACCTAGAGCCAGTGCTGCAGTAATAGTAATACCCGACCTAGAGGTGCCGGGAACCAGAGCCAAAGCTTGGGCTGCACCTACAACCAGTGCGGTGCGCCAATTAAATTGATCAATACCACGACCACCGCCGCCGCGACGATCAGCCCAAGCCAGCATCAATCCAAAAAATATGCTGGTAAAGGCAATCACAGCCATGGACCGCAGATTAGCTTCAATAAAGCCACTCAATAACAGACCGGCTAAGGCCGCTGGCAAGGTTGCCAGAGCAATGTACCAGGCAAGATGGCTTTCGGGACTGTGGCGACGCAGAAAAATACTGTCCAGCCAAGCGCGAGTGAGTGCTGCCACATCGTGACGGAAATAGCCCACCACGGCGATCAGAGAACCCACATGCACCGCCACGTCGAAGGCAAGACCCTGATCCGGCCAACCCAGCACAGCAGAGGGCAAGATAAGATGAGCGGAACTAGAGATCGGTAAAAACTCGGACAATCCCTGGATAACGGCCAGCCAAAAAGCCTGCATCAAATCCATTTTTAAACGGTCCTTAACTTAGTATGTTTCTTCCATGCATCAGTGCCGCGTAAGTAAACTAGCTCAACCGAACCAATATCCACGACGTCGTTGCGAGCCTGTTTAATTAATGCAATGTCTAGCAGGTCTAAGGCGTCCGGGTGAAGACTCTGATAACTGTACTGCTGAAGCCCAGCAGTATCTATGAGAGCCAAAGCATCACCGACAATAACCTGCGGCTTCAATCGCTCCACAAGCTGCCCTGCGGCATCTGTAGTGAGCAGTTGATCTTCGATAACAGTTTTATACTGTCCATCGCTATTTAGCTGGTAGCCACCACAGTTGAATTCGCCCATACGCGCATCCAATAGCGGCATCACTATCCCCGAGTGCTCATCGTTATCGCTGTATTTGCGACTATAGGTCTCAGCCATTACCTGCAGTGTAGAAACGGGAATAACCGGCAGCTGAGCACCAAAGGCCAACCCCTGGGCTGTAGCAAAACCAATACGCAGACCAGTAAACGAACCCGGCCCAACGGTAACCGCAATAGCATCGAGCATAGGGACTGTTATACCCGCCTCAACTAGCACTGCGTCGACCATAGCCATAATTAGCTTGGTGTGGGAGCGGGGTTCTTCCGAATAGCGCGAAAATCTCGACTCGCCAACACTCAGCGCAACCGAACATGCAGCCGTAGATGTCTCAATCGCTAAAATGGATGTCATTAATACAGTGCCGTGTCTAGGGCTCACCAATGCAGCCAACGATACAAAGAAGAGCTTGATTTTAATTGGGCAGAAACAAAAATCCCCCACCGGTAGGCGAGGGATTTTACAGGTCTCAAGGCAATTAAACTATCTACAATTTACCGACTAATGAACCTGGCAGCTGGCTTCTTGGCTACAACTTTCTTGGCCGTTGCTTTCTTAGCCGCTGGCTTTTTGGCTACAACTTTCTTCGCTGTCGCTTTTTTAGCCGCTGGCTTCTTAGCTACAACTTTCTTCGCTGTCGCTTTTTTAGCCGCAGGCTTCTTGGCTACAACTTTCTTCGTTGTCGCTTTTTTAGCCGCTGGCTTCTTAGCGACAACTTTCTTAGCTGTTGCTTTTTTAACCGCTGGCTTCTTGGCTACAATTTTCTTCGCTGCCGCTTTTTTAGCCGCCGGCTTCTTAGCGACAACTTTTTTGGCTGTCGCTTTTTTCGCTACTGGCTTCTTAGCGACAACTTTCTTGGCAGCCGCTTTTTTAGCCGATGGCTTCTTGGCTACAACTTTCTTAGCCGTCGCTTTTTTAGCTACTGGCTTCTTAGCAACAACTTTCTTAGCTATCGCTTTTCTAGCAGCTGGATTTTTGTCTGCAGCTTTTTTAACCGCAGCTTTAAGTTTGGCTGCCACAGCTTTCTCAGCTGCCTGTAATTTAAGCGCTGCTTTCTTTTCAGCTAACTTCATTTTTTTCGAGGTTGCTTTAGCTCGGGCCTTTAACCAACGCTTTTCGAATCGTTTCATTGCTGCAGCAAGATCAGCGTCCTGAGCGGCCTGCAATCGCGCTTCTGCCTTCAACACAGACGCTTTGGCTGCAGTTTCAGCAGCAGCAACTTTATGCTTTAACTGAGTCGCTTTGAGCTCAACCTTCGCAGAGCGCAAACCGTCGCGCAGTGCAGCTGCAACTTTACGACTGGCGGAAGCTTGCGTGCGAGCTGCAGCCAATCCAGTCTTAGCAGCAGGGGTCGCTTTAGCGGCAATTTTTGCTTTGGCTTTATTAACTTTAACCACAACAGCAGCATGTTTTTTCTCATGAGCTACGATTTGCTTTTTAACGGAATCGACAAGTTTAGCTGCAGCTACTACAGGTGAAACTGGTGATTTTGCTTTCGCTTTTGATTTAGATACTGCTTTCTTGGCTGGACGTTTCATTTATGCGTTCCTCACGTAAATAAATAAAGGTTTTACCATCTCGATAAAAAGACTTTAGGTCATGTAAGGCGCGATTTTAAGCAGTTGTGGGATTTTTTTCCAATTAAAACACCGATTTTCGACGAAAATAGGGTTTTAATTGCAAAAAAAAAACAGGTTTTGAAGAAATAGTTTTAATAAGCAGCGTTTTTACTCACTGCTTATTAAAAAATTAAGCTAATGCGGAAACCAATCTAGCCTGCACATCATTGAGACTACCGAGACCATCTACAGTTGAAAATTTCGGCGCATCAGCGTCTTTGGCTGACAGGCCTTGATAAAATTCAACCAATGGTTTGGTTTGACTGTGATAAATACTCAGACGATTGCGAATCGTTTCTTCTTTATCGTCTGGACGCTGAATTAATGTCTCTTGGGTCACATCATCAAGCCCGGCGATATTTGGTGGATTGTGTTCGATATGATAAACACGACCGGAATCTTCGTGTACGCGACGACCACTGAGACGCGAGACAATTTGCTCATCGTCGACGGCAATTTCGACAACATATTCAATCGGTACATTGGCATCGACCAAGGCCTGCGCCTGAGGAATCGTGCGAGGGAAGCCATCAAACAGGAAACCGCCACTACAGTCTGGTTGCGCTATACGTTCTTTAACCAATGCAATAATAATTTCATCAGACACCAAGCCACCAGAAGTCATAATGTCTTTCACTTTAAGACCCAGTTCAGTACCTGCTTTGACTGCACTTCGCAGCATATCGCCAGTGGAAATTTGAGGTACTGAATATTTATCAGTAATAAACTGTGCCTGAGTACCTTTACCTGCGCCTGGAGGCCCTAACAAAATAACTCTCATCAATATGATTCCTTGAATAGTTAAAACTACATGGGGTGCCGAGCAGATGGATAAGCTAGAAACTAATATTCTAGAAGCTAGAGACTTAAAGGCTTAGACAACACCTTTAAACATCTGCGATCCCAAAAAGGTCGCTCACAATACACGGATTGAATTAGTCAGACAAGCGGCAGTTCAGGCTGATTAAATCAGCAGTTTAGTGCCAGCTCTTACTCGGCCAACTTGACCTCAACCCAGAGCTGTTCCATTTTGTCTGTGCTTAGCTCAGAAAAGTCGTTCCCAGCCCGCTCAGCCAGTTCTTCCATAGCTTGAAAACGTCGCTGGAATTTCCCATTAGCCTGACGCAGCGCACGCTCTGGATCCACCTCTAAATGGCGCGCCAAGTTAACGCAGCTAAATAGTAGATCACCCAACTCATCTTCTATGGCGGCCCTATCATTGACTGCAATCTCTGCCTCTAGCTCTTCGAGTTCCTCGCGGACCACTTCTACCACTTGATTGAGATACTGCCAGTCGAAGCCTTTAGTCGCCGCTCTTTTTTGCAATTTCTGGGCGCGACTCAACGCCGGGATCGCCAGAGGAATATCATCCAACGTTTTGCTCTCGCCCTTTGCTGCTCGCTCCTCAGCTTTTATGTCTTCCCAGACTTTTTTGATCCGCGCCTCCTCCACAGCATTATCCACCCGGCTGTCCGGCTCGATTTTGCTCTCAAGAGTACCCAGGGGAAAGACATGGGGATGACGACGCACAAGCTTTTCTACCAGCCCCTGCACCAGACTATCGAAATCAAAAACCTTCTGCTCTGCACCCAGCTCTGCATAAAAAACAACCTGAAATAATAGGTCGCCTAATTCCTCACCCAAATGATCAAGATCATTGCGCTCAATGGCATCTATAACCTCATAGACTTCTTCCAAGGTATGTTTGGCGATACTGGAAAACGATTGTTTTAAATCCCAAGGACAACCGCTTTCGGGATTTCGTAGTCGCTGCATTAAATAACGCAGGTCATCAACCGTGTATTGTCTAGCCATTGAGATAACCTCGTTAAAGATTTGAGCCTGTTAAATAGTTTGAGCGATGGCAGTCTAATCGCTGATGCGCCTAGCGGCCACCACATTGGGGATTTGATTTAACTGCGTTAATACTGCACTCAGCTGATCGAGACTGGGGACATCTAGTGCCAGCAAAATATGCGAGCTATTCATCGCTTTTTTACGTCGAGTTTTTTCATCGCTAGTCATTGAGGCTATATGCAAACCCAGGCGATCAACAGTTTTAGTAATATCCAATAACAGCCCGCTTCGATCATAGGTGTCCAAAGCAATTTTTACTCGGTAGTTTTTTTGTGGCTGCCCGCCCCACTCAACTTTAATAATACGCTGGGGCTCGCCCCCCTGTAAGCGTAAAAAGTTTCCACAATCCTGACGGTGAATAGAAATACCACGGCCCTGAGTAATATAACCCCCTATGCCATCACCAGGCAGTGGACGGCAGCAGCGGGCCATCTGAGTGAGCAGATTACCGACACCATGGATAAAGACATCTGAGGACTTAAAACGCTGGGCTGTCGAGAGCTCCTCGTCAGCAGTAGAGTCGAAAGCCTCCAGGGAACTAATAGAATCAAGAGCTCCCAAACTTCTGTTTTTCCCCTGACGGCTCTGCAGCGAATTAATCACCTGCTCTACCCCTACATCGCCGGCGCCGATTGCCGCATACAAACCAGGTATACCCTGTTTGTTAAATCGCTGAGCGGCTTTCTGCAGGTCAATACCGCTGATATTTAACTGGGCCAGCTCACGCTCTAAAAGCTTCTTCCCCTCTATCTGATTGTGCTCTTGGTTTTGTTTGCGAAACCAATACTGAACTTTGCTGCGAGCACGGCTAGTTTTCAGATAACCCATGGATGCGGACAACCAGTCTCGGGAGGGCTCACCCTGACGGGCAGTAATAATACTGACTTGATCACCCGTTCGCAGTGCGCGACTCAGGGGCACAATGCGGCCATTTACTTTCGCACCACGACAGCGATGGCCGAGATCTGTATGCACGTAATAGGCAAAATCCAGTGGCGTTGCCCCAACCGGAAGATCGATCACATGCCCCTCAGGCGTGAAGACATAAACGCGACCTTCACTTACTGATTGCTGTGCTTGCGCTGTCGACTCTTTACGCTCAATTTCCTTTGACCAATCGAGAACATGGCGCAGCCATTCAATTTTTTCTTCATAGCTTTTATCTGCGCTCTTTACACTACCGCCTTTGTAACGCCAGTGGGCACAGACACCCAACTCGGCGGCATTGTGCATATCGAAAGTGCGAATCTGAATTTCTAAAACTTTTTCTTCGGGCCCAATAACGGCTGTGTGCAATGACCTGTAACCATTTTCTTTGGGCGCGGCTATATAGTCATCGTATTCACTGGGCAGGTTTTCCCAGCGGCTGTGCATCCAACCCAAAACCGCATAACAGTCCGCCACCGTCGGCACCAAAACACGCAGCGCGCGAATATCATAGACCTGAGTAAAACTCAGATTTTTACGTTGCATTTTTGACCAGATCGAATAGATATGTTTTGGGCGCCCACTTACCTCACCCTCTATATTAAGGCTGTTTAACTGGGCTTCCACCTGTCGAATCGTCTCGGCAATATAGGCTTGGCGATCGCGGCGCTTTTCTGCCAACAGGCTTGCAACTGTTGCGTAGTCCAGAGGTTGAAGGTAACGAAAGGCCAGATCTTCAAGTTCCCATTTAAGGTTGCCGAGACCCAGGCGATGAGCCAGGGGTGCATAGACATCTACAACTTCCCGGGCAACGCGGATCTGCTTATCTGAACTGGCCGTTTTAACAGCACGAATAGCACAGGTGCGCTCGGCAATTTTGATTAGTGGCACGCGAATATCGTCAATAATTGAGACTAACATTTCACGGGTTTTATTCGCCTGCTGGCCAACTACATGACCAAAAACCGACTCACCCTCGGCGTTGCTAATAGTGCTAATCACCGCCATGCGCAGCACCTTATCGATCAGCCCTGCGACTTCATTACCAAACTCACGGCGCACCTTATCCAGCGAGATCCGACCTTCGCGAATGGCACGGTAGAGTATTGCTGCCTGAAGAGCGGCTGTATCAAGAGATAGTTCGGCGAGAATTTCGGCCATTTCAAGACCGGTGTTAAGACAGCCAGTGGCAGAGTTCCACAGCCGTTCAGGATCAAATTCGTCAGTTAGAGCCCGACGGGTGAATTCGCTGGCGTGAAGCAGTAATTTGGCATCGCTCTCAGCCATTTCATGGCGTTGAGTAAGCTCATCAGTCCAGCGTTGAATATCAACCTGATCGGCGTCATCCTGAGGATGCTGTTGACGAACTTTGACCATTTCCTTGATCTCGAATTGCGGCGCTGTACCTTATCCTTTTTACCTTATTGCTCACGCGCCTATAAATATTTTCGGTGATAGAACCTTATCCGTAAATTCCGGATGAGAGGTAACGGTCACCCCGATCGCAAATAATAGCAACGATAACGGCATTTTCCACCTGCTTACTGATTTCTAAGGCGGCGGATACAGAACCCCCAGCTGAAACACCACAGAAAATCCCCTCCTCTGTCGCCAAGCGACGCATGGTCTGTTCGGCCGCTTGCTGAGAAATATCTAAGGTTTGATCTACTTTGGCGGCATCAAAAATACTCGGCATATAAGCTGCAGGCCAACGTCGAATGCCGGGAATAGAGGCGCCCTCTTGGGGCTGTAGGCCAACAATTTGAATATCCGGGTTCTGCTGCTTTAAATACGCTGAAGTCCCCATAATGGTACCAGTGGTGCCCATCGAACTAACAAAGTGGGTTACAGAGCCCTGAGTGTCACGCCAGATTTCTGGCCCGGTACCCTCATAGTGGGCCAGAGGATTGTCCGGATTATTAAATTGATCCAATACTTTGCCCAGCCCCTGCTCTTGCATCTGCCGGGCCAAATCACGGGCACCTTCCATGCCCTGCTCTTTGCTCACTTCAATCAATTCGGCGCCGTAGGCGGTCATGGCCCATTTGCGCTCATCCGTGGCATTGGCCGGCATAATCAGGGTCATACGGTAGCCCATCATTGCCGCAACCATAGCCAGAGCGATTCCAGTATTGCCACTGGTAGCCTCGATCAGACGGTCTCCAGGCTTAATCTCGCCCCGCGCCTGAGCCTTTTTTATCATACTCAGGGCCGGACGATCTTTGACTGAGCCAGCAGGGTTATCCCCCTCCAGTTTCGCAAGAATAGTATTCGAGGTATTGCCCGGCATACGCTGTAACTGCACAAGTCTGGTGTTACCTATGCCTTGATCAATGGTTGGGTACTGCATGAACGCGACTCTTTATAAGGTTGTAATGGATCAAGAATTGAGTTGGTCATTGTGCCTGAACACTGACCCTGCTGCCTCTGCAGGACTGTTATAGCCCATAATTGTTTGGCATATGGCTACTCACTAAGCCCCAGATTAATAATTATTCGGAGAGTATGGCGTAAGCTACGGCGTAATCGCGCTCGTCCGCTAGACTCAGTAAGACTCGCCGGCCGCCGCGACTGTGCATTACTGCGGCAGCACCTCCAGATAGGTGCACCTGAGGCGCACCCTTTTCGTTATTGCTGATTTGCATATCCTGAAAGCTTACGCCATGACCTATACCAGTACCCAGCGCTTTTGCGATCGCTTCTTTGGCGGCAAAGCGTGTCGCAACAAAAGTTACTGGACGACCTCGAGAGGCGTATTGCTCCTGCTCACTGGGACAGAGAATACGTTCGACGAAACGCTCGGCCTGGCGCTCTAACACCTTGGCAATGCGCGCGATCTCAACTATGTCTGTACCTATAGCGATGGTCATGGAAGGTTCTCTTTAAATGCTCTTGATTTAGTAGCTCTTGATTTAACAGCGTTTGTTTAAACAGCTTTTAATTAACATTATTCTACATTGAGCCCTGAGACTGCAAATGCTGACGATAGAGTTCACGACTGTGTAGCTGTCGGCCACCGAGGTAAAAATTAATCACACCGCGCAATAACTGCTTGGCGGTTTTCTGAGCTGTGCCACTAGAAAACTCACCTGCGGCGATATTCATTAGATCAGCACCAGAGTAGCTTCCGGGCGCAGCTTCGCGCTGGTTAATCGCCATAAGTAGCCCCTGCTCAGGAATATACTGATAGTACTTGTCCGCAATCAACGGAGTACCAGTTTGTCCCTCGCAGCCCAACACCAGGCCGTAACCGAGCTCTTCAAGCAGCGTCATCTCCAACTGGCGCAAATGCACTTCGTCGGGCTGAGCACCACAGAGAATAGCCATAAACTGCTGGTACTGCTGGTAGAGGTATTGGTGAATATCCTGTTCTTGAAGCAGACGGTAAAATAACTCATTGATGTAGAGCCCGGTAAAAAGGCACTCTTGTTTGAGAAACACTGGAGCCTGAACCACGTCTGCTTTGGTCAGGGTTTTCAGCTCACCGCGACCCTGCCAACTAAAATGATGCTCTGTGTAGGGGAATATACTGCGGTTGATACCCTGCTTATTAGGCTTGCGAAAGCCCTTGGCAACACAGCGCACACGTCCATGATTGGCGGTGTACAGATCTACCAGCAGACTGGTGTCACGATAGGGCGTCGAGTGTAATAAAAATCCCGGCTCAGCCTCAATGCGCACAGCGCTTACCTGTCGGTGTAGCCGAGGCTGCGCAGGGCGCGCTCGTCATCAGACCAACCGCTGCGAACCTTGACCCAAGTTTTAAGCATGACTTTGCAGTCGAGCAGGCTTTCCATATCGGCCCGAGCCTGCTGACCAATACTTTTAATACGCTCGCCTTTATTGCCGATAATAATTTTCTTCTGTCCTTCCCGCTCGACCAGAATCAACGCGCCGATATGAGTGACATTGCGCTCAACGCGAAACTCTTCGATTTCAACCGTAACCTGATAGGGAACCTCAGCACCCAACTGGCGCATAATTTTCTCACGAACCATTTCGGCTGCCAGAAAACGTTCGCTGCGATCAGTAATCTGATCATCCGGGAACATATGCATGGCTTCAGGAATAAAGCTGCTAATTTTTTCTTCAAGCTGTTCAAAATTGGTTTTACGCAGAGCTGACAGGGGTATCAAATCCGCCGCCTTAACTTTGTCAGAGAGAAACTGCAGGTGCGGCAGCAGCTCTTCTTTATCTTCGATGAGATCCACCTTATTGATTGCAATAATCACTGGCACATCATAGTTGGCAATATATTTGGCGACATACTCATCGGCCTCGCTCCACTCAAAACGATCCACCACGAAGATCACCACATCCACATCGGCTATCACGCTGGCCGCGGAGCGGTTCATTACACGATTGATCGCACGCTCTTGATTGGTGTGGATACCCGGGGTATCGACAAAGATAACCTGGGTTTCGTCTACGGTCTTGATACCCAAGAGAGTATGTCTAGTGGTCTGAGGTTTGCGTGAGGTGATACACAGCTTCTGCCCCAAAATATGGTTGAGCAGCGTCGATTTGCCCACATTGGGACGACCGACTATGGCCACATAGCCACAGCGCATTGGTGTATCTGTCACTAAATATTCTCCAATTTTTTTACTAATTTTTCGGCAACCAACTGCTCTGCCTTGCGGCGGCTACTGGCAGTTGCCTCGGCAGTTTCGCCCACCGCGTCAATTTTACAGCTCATGGTAAAGAGGCGACTATGATCCTCTCCTTCGGTTTTTACAACCCGATACTCAGGTAAGGGCTTACCGCGGGCCTGCAACCATTCCTGAAGAGCGGTTTTGGCATCCTTAACCGGGGTATCCAAAGTTAGGGTGTTCAGCGAGGCGCCAAACCAATTTTGTACACAGGCCTCTACAGCCACTAGCCCCTGATCAAGGAACACCGCACCGAGCAGCGCTTCAACCGTATCACCTAGAATCGAATCGCGGCGATGACCACCACTTTTCATTTCTCCTGGACCCAGTAACAACTCTGGGCCCAGGTCGAGCTTTCGTGCGATCTCAGCAAGTGACTCGGCGCGCACGATCTGTGAACGGATTCGACTGAGGTCACCCTCTCGGGCTTCGGGAAAACGCTGAAACAGAAAACTGGAAATAGCCATACCAAGAACAGCATCGCCGAGAAATTCGAGGCGTTCGTTATTGTTGCTGCCGCAGCTCCGGTGAGAGAGCGCCAGAGTCAGTAGCTGGGAATCGCTGAACTGATATTGCAGGCGATCCTGAAGTTGCTTGGCATTGCTCGCCACGAAGTATCCTCACTTTAATTATGTTACTCGGCACTGTCATATTGGTTGCTAAAACTAAGCACTACATCGACATTGCCAAACATGGCAAAGCGCTTTTCATAGTCCAGGCTGATGCGGGTTGCTGTATCGCCACGGGCAATGACGATCTTTGCTATATCGACATCGCGAATATTATTAATGGTAAAAAAATTGGCAATCGTGTGGCGTATTTGAGCATCTGACTTTCCGCCAATATTAGATTCTCCCACCTGATTAAAGGCCGACTGGATCATCCTGTTATCCAAATAATGGGGCGCCAGTTTAAAAACAACCATAAAAAACAACCCGATTATGGCGAGCATAAAAAGTGTCGACACTGTGGTCATGCCCGACTGCTTATTGCGTCTCATACATTTCACTCCCTTTTCGCTGTACTGATTACATCCTGCAATCGCGGCTTTTAGCTTTTAAATTGAGCTTTTAAATTGAGCCTTCTACACCCTGACTTTGGACCCCAGTAAACAGCCTCAGTCTATAGAGCCAGCTCGCTCAAAACTTGGCATACTCAAGAACTTATCCCAAAACATCCATCGAGCGAAAGCTTTACCGACAATGCGCTCTTCAGGAACCGGACCCCAAACGCGACTATCACTCGAATTATCGCGGTTATCACCCATCATAAAGTAATGCCCCTGAGGTACCACGGCAGTATAGTTTTGGCTCAGGCGTGTCGGCAAAATGCGCCTCTGCATAGCGTGTTCGACACCGTCTAGATCTTCGGTCATCACCACTGAACGGGGGGAAGGAGTCTCACCATGCAGGACTTTCTGGCTCATTTTATCGCCGTTAATATATAGCACGCCGTCCAATACGTGAATCTCATCACCGGGCAAGCCGATTACGCGTTTAATAAAATAACGCTCTTCATGGGGCGGAAAGAAAACCATCACATCGCCACGCTCAGGTGAATTAAGCTCGATAACTTTAGTCCGCAGCACCGGCAGTCTGATACCGTATGTCCACTTGTTCACCAGAATAAAGTCGCCAACCTTGAGTGTTGGAACCATAGAGGAAGAGGGAATCTGAAACGGTTCTACAACAAAAGAGCGCAGCACCAAGACCACCCCCAAAACCGGTGCCAGTGAGGCAACAAACTCAACAGCACCCTCTGTCTGGCGCACAACGAATTTGTTCAACAGCCAAAACAGCGCTGAAACCAAAAAGATAACCGTTAAAATCAGTTCGAAATTTAAATCCATAGAGATATTGCTCCTTTCTGGTTGACCCGCACTGGACTGATCAACTTTTTAATACGGCGAGGAAGGCGTCTTGGGGAATCTCAACATTGCCCACCTGCTTCATTCGCTTCTTACCGGCTTTCTGCTTTTCAAGCAGCTTCTTCTTACGCGATACATCGCCACCGTAGCATTTTGCTGTCACATTTTTTCGCAGCGCTTTAACGGTTGTGCGAGCCACAACACTGCCGCCAATCGCAGCCTGAATTGCAACATCGAACATCTGCCGTGGAATCAGGTCTTTCATCTTGTCCGCTAGGGTACGGCCTTTATTCTGTGACGTATCCCGGTGCACAATCGCTGCCAAGGCATCGACGCGATCGCCGTTAATCAGCACATCAAGACGCACTAGCGAAGCAGCCTGAAAACGCACAAAGGTGTAGTCAAGAGAGGCAAAGCCACGGCTCACCGATTTAAGCCTATCGAAGAAGTCCATAACCACTTCGCTCATAGGTAACTCATAGCTAATCGAGACCTGGCCACCGACAAACTGCATATCTTTTTGTACGCCGCGTTTTTCAACGCAAAGCGAAATCACATTACCGACGTAATCTTTGGGCACCAAAATATTGGCTTCACAGATCGGCTCGCGCATCTCATCGATCTGAGCTGGATCTGGCAGCGCAGAGGGGTTGGACATCTGCAGTATGTCACCGCTATTGGTCAGAATCTCATAGACTACTGTAGGCGCCGTAGTGATCAGATTGAGATTATATTCACGCTCGAGACGCTCTTGGATAATCTCCATATGTAGCATACCGAGGAAGCCACAGCGAAAACCAAAGCCCAGAGCATCAGAACTCTCAGGCTCATAGAATAGCGAGGCATCGTTGACTGCTAACTTGGCCAGCGCTTCACGGAAATCTTCAAAGTCATCAGAGTCGACGGGGAACATACCAGCATAGACCTGGGGCTTAACCCGCTGAAATCCGGGCAGCGCTTCAGTATCTAAGGTACTTAGGTTGGTAATGGTGTCACCTACAGGCGCACCTAAAATATCTTTAATGCCGGCAACCATAAAGCCTACTTCACCAGCTCTTAAAATGCCCGTCTCTTTGCGCTTTGGCGTAAACACTCCGACACTGTCGACCACATGGCCCTTGCCAATGGTTTTGGCGACAATCTTGCTCTTGGTGGTCAATGTGCCTTGCATAACCCGAACAAGAGAGACTACACCCAGATAGTTATCGAACCAAGAATCGATGATCAGTGCCTGCAGCGGCGCATCCACATCACCCACTGGTGGCGGAACTTGACGCACGAGCTCTTCAAGTATGTCATTGATCCCTTCACCGGTTTTGGCACTGCAGCGGACTGCTTCAGTGGCTTCAATACCAATAATGTTCTCGATTTCATTGATAACTTTTTCCGGTTCGGCCTGAGGCAGATCCATTTTATTGAGTACTGGCAGCACTTCCAGACCCTGAGCAATAGCCGTATAGCAGTTGGCTACTGACTGAGCTTCAACGCCCTGGGCTGCATCAACGATCAATAGCGCGCCTTCACAGGCGGCCAGTGAACGGGACACTTCGTAGGAAAAGTCTACGTGTCCTGGTGTATCAATGAAGTTCAATTGGTAAGTCTTGCCGTCCTTCGCGGTAAAGGGCAGGGTTACGCTCTGCGCTTTAATCGTAATGCCGCGTTCACGCTCAATATCCATGGAGTCGAGAACCTGAGCGGCCATTTCACGGTCGGACAAGCCTCCACAAACCTGAATAAAGCGGTCAGCAATGGTCGATTTGCCGTGGTCAATATGGGCAATAATTGAAAAATTTCGGATATGACTTAAATCGGACAAGGGTTTGATCTGCCAGTAGAAAATGCGTGCGCAGTTTAGCCTATTCGCGGCCCCTGCGCTATCGGCTGCGCACCCTATTAATCAAGGGGCGCAGTTTAAAGAGAGCTTAGATATACAGACTTATTTTTGACTGCAATATGATCGTGATCAGAGCTTAACAAAACGCAATGTCATGCGATCGGTTTCACCAATGGCGCGATACTTTTCTCTATTTTGGTCTTTCTCACGGTAACTGGGCGGCAGAGACCAAACACCTTTAGAGTGATCCTTGGTATCTTTGACATTGGCATTGATTTCAGACTGAGCCACCAGTTTAAAGCCCATACTTTCCACCAACTCAATTAAATGGGCTTGTGGGATATAGCCTTTCTCAGCAGCTTGTTTGACATCGGCGTCCGGTGCAGCCCGATGTTGCACCACACCCAGTACGCCACCTTTCTTTAAAACACGATTAAAGGACGTGTAGGCTTGCTCTATACCGCCGAAGCGTATCCAGTTATGGCTGTTTCTAAAGGTCAGAACCAGGTCCTGTGAGTCGCTGGCAATCTTAGTTAGGTAGCCCTCATCTTCGAACAGCGCAACGTTAACAGCTCCGTAGACCTGGGGATTAGCCTCCATATTGGCGACATAGGCGTTGTGCGTATTGCGCATATAGTCGGAGGGATTATCGGCTCCAAAGCTGGCCACGGTTAGCTGTCCGCGATCTTTTAACGCAGGGGCGAGAATTTCAGTGTACCAGCCGCCACCGGGAAGGATCTCAAGCACCTTCATATCCGGTTTAACGCCAAAAAACATCAGAGTTTCTTTCGGGTGACGCTGACTATCGCGAGCCTTATTCTTTGCGCTACGATGATCTCCGGCAATGGCATTGTCAAGCAACGGGCCGACCGCCGATTCAGCACTAGAAACTGCATTGGCATTAAGTGCTAGAGATGAAAATGTAATAGCCAATAACGACGCTAGCATTGTCGTCTTTGTTGTGTATTTCATGTTTCGTCTTCCTAATCAGATTTAATGTTTACTGCCTAAAAGGCCATTATCATCCAAGAACGGCGCTTCAATTTGTCACTTCGCAAGGATAATCGTTCGTGAGATCGCTCTACCCTGCCGATAGAATCGGATTAATATTGGCGTATCCACAGGTAATTCTCGCACAACTTGTTTGTACTCATCGCTGTCATCAATACGACTGTAGCCGAGCTGCAAGATCACGTCACCGCGATTTAAGCCTGACTCCGAGCCCGCCGAATCTGGCGAAACCTGCTCCAAAATCACCCCACCGCGAATTCCCAGAGAGCTCCTTTCGCGATCACTGAGATCGGCAACCACTAAACCCAGGCGGTCGCTTCCATCAGAACCACCGGCGACACTGGAATCACCGCTATCCAGACGACCCACTGCGACAGTCAATTTCTTTAGCTTGCCCTTGCGATAGAGCTCCACCGGAGCCTTTTTCTCAGGCGCCAGCATACCGACAACATGAGGTAAGTCACCGGATTCAATAATCTGTTGTTTGTTAAACCGCACGATCACGTCGCCAGGCTTAATGCCCCCTCTGTCTGCCGGGCTATCCGGTTCAACAGCATTAATGAGTGCGCCCTGCGGCCGATCCAGATCCAGTGATTGAGCCAAATCTTTGTCTACATCCTGAATCACTACACCGAGCCAGCCGCGCTGCACTTCGCCATTTTCCTTAAGCTGTTCGATAACACCGACTGCGACACTGGTGGGGATGGCAAAAGAGAGCCCAATAGAGCCTCCAGAGCGAGAATAGATCTGTGAGTTGATACCCACAACCTCACCGTCCAAATTGAACAGTGGGCCACCGGAATTTCCTGGATTAATTGCCACATCAGTCTGAATAAAGGGCACGTAATTCTCCCCTTTTTCTGTGGGAATACTGCGCCCTATGGCACTGACAATCCCGACGCTGGCCGAATAGTCGAGACCAAAGGGCGACCCTATGGCCAACACCCATTCACCGACTTTAAGTTGGTCTGGCGCGGCAAGTTTGAGCGTAGGCAAATTATCTGCTTCGACCTTGAGCACGGCGAGATCTGAGCGGCGATCTTTGCCCACCACTGTGGCAGTAAATTCGCGTCGATCTGAAAAGCGCACAACAATCTCGTCAGCACCATCAATCACATGGTGGTTGGTAATAATGTAACCATCTTCGGAAATCACAAAGCCCGATCCCATTGCCATAACAGGACGCTGGGTTTGCGGCCGCTGGCGCTGCTGAAATAGATCGCGGAAGATCTCCGGAATTTGGTCAGGCGCAATCTGCCCCGATCTGTTCTTGCGGGCTTTCTGCACCGTGTTGATTTTCACCACTGCAGCGGAGTTATCTTCAACCAATTCAGTGAAATCTGGCAGCTGAGCAAGCGCACTGAGAGGGTTAAAAACAAGACACACAAAGGAAGTAACAAGCAAAAGTCTTTTAAGCACGAAGTGTTCTCCAAAAATTAATGTAATTTTTCTCTATTACTCATAGTGGCTTTCTTAAAAGTCTATTTAGAAAAGCCGCTCTAAAAAGCCGCTTTAAAACCCGCTGTAAAAAGCATAGCCAAATTAGGTTACGGCGGGAGCTGGAATTTCGATTTTCACTCAACGGTTCTTGATTGAAGCTTTAACCGAGTAGATTTAGACGTTTTAAACCCCGTAAATAGATCAGACAACAGGGTTAAAAAATAGTTAGCCATTTTTTGATAAGAGCGACTAAGAAGATACTTACTGCTGAAAGTTGAGAATGCTAGGTTGAACCGGCTCTTCGATAAGAACAGGATTAAAGCGCATATCATCACGCTTTTTTAAGCTGTGCAGATTGACCATTAGGCCACCCAGCAACAGTCCCCCAAGAGCACCGGCAACAGCCTGCAAGTCACTACCAGAAAATAGCCAGGCGCCGCCTATGGCAGCAAAAATTGGCAGCAGATAAACCAGCAGAGAGGCCATCACAATAATATCCTCAGGAATACCTATGGTCACTGACTGACCCACCGAATACTCCGCCGAAGATTGCTTATTGCGCAACACCCGGATACTGACAGTCTTTCCCGCCAGCTTGGATAGGAATTTTTGCCCACAACCCTTCTCCGCCACACAGACTTCACAGGCAGACTTTTGAATCGTCTCGACCCATAGACCATCAGGCTCAACCGCAACAATAATGCCATTTTCAAGAATCATGGAAGCATCGACCCTAGGGTAAAGGTGACTTTGAGGTTATTGGAGAGGGTGATGGAGAGGACGAGGATGATGGGGAAGTTAACGGGGAAGTTGACGGGGAAGAAGACATGGAGATAGCGCTGGCAATTTGACTTGCCGTTGCACGTGGGATCTCACCCACCACGCAGATAGCATACTCCTGATTATTGATCTCAGCCTTGGTTAACACCGCTACTGTAGCCCCCAAATTGGCCTCTATGGCCGGTAGAGAACGCGCTTTATCTATATCGATAAACACCGAAAAAACCGCCAAACCATCGGTAAACATCATCGATTCCTGACCTTGGTTATCGACAAGTTTATGAGACGCCATCACAAATCCGGGAGGCATCCACTGGGTGCTCCAACGAGATGCCGAGGTCGTAATTTGACTGTTGCTGTCGATGCAGTTGCCTTGATCCAAGGCAACATCGCTAAAATCGCTAGCCTCGGAATCAAACCCTAACTCGGCCATTGAACCGCCGATCTGAATATCAACAAACTGAAAGCGCTCTAAAGGCTTGCCGGTATGGCTCATCAATACTGACTGCAAGAGCAAACCAGACTCTTTATCTATTGCCACAACATAGCCGTAGCGATGCTTATCTTTGGGCAGAACATGGATCATCACCACTTGGCGATTGGCGATGCGCCCCTGGCCCTTGATATGAAACTCGTAGAAATCTTCTAAGCGGGCATAACTCTGGTCGTTTAATCTATAGGCGCTGCCGCGGAGCAACATATCACCAGTGCGCAGGCAGTCGACATTGTCGGTGCGACGCAGAGCATTGCGCTGAACACCATCCATATGCTGCATACGCTCGAAAATTTGACCATCTTGCACTGCATGAGTCAGTTTTACACTGGTTAAATTACCGCGGTACTCGTAGGTAAACAAACCCTGATAATTTAGTTCTCGTGATGCTTTGGCCATTTTCGAAATCAAATCATGGGCCGATTCCATCTGCGCCGCAAATAATGGTCCATGTAGCAAAACGGCGGCTACTAGAGCCGCCACTTTGATTTTTTTAACGAATGATAAAAACACCATTATTACGATTTATTCCTTTTCGGCTGCTGCCTCTGCTTCATTTAAGCGAGCAAATGGCAACATTCCCTGATTGCTGTTTAACGCCGCATGATTCGAGTGCCTGGCCATGACATCATTCATATAAGCGCGCAGCTGAGCTTCCGAATAGTTGCGTTCAGCCTGTTGACGAACTTCAATAACCGGGGTTACAAACTGTGAACTCTTGTTGTTGCCGCCAGCACTGACGGTGCGAGCGTTAATAATTGGCTGAAAACCTGAGGGGAACTGTATAGCCGGGCCAACATTCTCTTCATCGACCTGCTCAATACCGGCAAACTCCGATACAGGTGCAACGCTGTCCAGAGGGCTATTGAGTTGTTGAACACCCAACACCGCAACCAGTGCGACTGAGGCGGCTATAGCAAAGCGACCAGCAGATCCGACGAATCCCGCGAGAGCGCTCTGACGGTGAGACGGTTCTTCATCTATGGCGGCAGAAATAGCAGCGGAGTAATCAATTGGGGTAATGGCCGCATCACCTTTAAGAGCGGAAGAAACCATATGGTAGCGCTTCCATTTGTCGCGCAGCTCGGATCCCTCAGAGACCTCTTTAAGCAGGCGGTGCAATTCCATATCGGTCGCCTCTCCATCCATTAGAGCGGAGAGTGATTGATCTAAGCGTTCTTTGTGATCGCTCATTAATTTACCTCGTCAACACGAAAGTGAGTTACCTTAACATTAGCCTTAAAATTAGCCTTAATAATGGCCGAACTTATAGCGCGGTTTTGCAAATAGTGTGGGTAAGACCCATGTTTATATAAAAGGTTCATCATTCTTTTAATGACCTTCAACTAATTCCACTACACGTGCATCAATGGCCTCTCTGCCACGAAAAATGCGCGATCTAATAGTGCCTACAGGGCAGTCCATGACCGCGGCAATATCCTCATAGCTCAGGCCTTCATACTCTCTCAGCGTCACCGCAGTTCGGAGGTCCTCCGGCAGTTCAATAATAGCCTGGTTGATCGCCACTTCAAGCTGATCGCGAAACAGCTGATTCTCAGGTGAACTGTGATCTTTTAGGCTGTCGCTGCCAGAGTAATACTCCGCATCGTCTAGATCAACATCCGAGGATGGCGGTCTTCTGCTGCGTGCGACCAAATAGTTTTTTGCGGTATTCACAGCAATTCGATAGAGCCAGGTATAAAACTGGCTGTCGCCCCGAAACTTGGGCAGTGCGCGGTAGGCCTTGATAAAAGCCTCTTGCACAACGTCGCGCACCTCATCGCTATCGCGAATAAACCGCGCCACGATGGCATGTACTTTATATTGATACTTTAGAACCAGCAGATCAAAGGCGCGTTTGTCGCCTTTCTGAACTCTGACAACCAACTGTTGGTCAGTGGGTTCTGTTTTCTGTTCTGTCATCTAGCAATCCATTTAGCCTACATATCCAGTTTATTATCTTTTTCTGCCGCATTCGTGGTGCGATAAAAGTTAACCCCAATCATAGACAGACCGCTGGGTCTCGATTTAGTTCGCTTGCAACTTTGGCTTATACTATCATGCCGCGTCAACCTATTGTGGCCAGCAAATGAAACCAACCAATCTATATGATGTGCTGATTATTGGCAGTGGTGCGGCAGGCTTAACCGTCGCCCTCCAGCTAGACCCAAGTCTGCGCGTCGCGCTTATCAGTAAAGCCAGCCTTCAAGGGGGTGCCTCTTGGTTAGCCCAGGGCGGCATAGCGGCCGTTATCGACAAAGATGACAGCGCTGAAGCGCATATTGCCGACACACTTGCCGCAGGTGCAGGTCTCTGCCACGAAGACGCCGTGCGCTTTGTAGTTGAAAATGGGCCCAAGGCGGTACACTGGTTAATCGACAGTGGTGTCGACTTTACCAAGGAAGTGGTCGAGGGAAATGGAGAGGGGAATGGAGAGCCAAGCTATCACCTCACTCAGGAAGGCGGTCACAGCCATCGCCGTATTTTGCATACAGCAGATGCCACTGGCAAAGAAATCACCGGCACCTTGGTCGAGCGCGCTCTGGCCGCCGAAAATGTGGAAATCTTTGAGCATCACTGTGCCGTCGACCTCGTTACGCAAGCGGATAAAAGCTCGCGTAAAATACGCTGCACCGGCGCCTATATCCTCGATATTAATAGCGGCGATGTTGAACTGCTGCAGGCCAAGAGCGTTGTCTTAGCATCCGGCGGCGCGAGCAAAACCTACCTTTATACCAGCAACCCAGACGGCGCCAGCGGTGATGGTATCGCTATGGCGTGGCGTCGTGGCTGCCGTGTCGGCAACCTCGAATTTAACCAGTTTCACCCTACCTGCCTTTATCACCCCAAGGCCAAGTCATTCCTGATTACCGAAGCACTGCGCGGTGAAGGAGCGATTCTTAAACTGCCCGATGGTACGCCATTTATGCAGAATTTTCATACAGACGCAGAGCTGGCACCAAGGGATGTAGTGGCCCGAGCTATTGACCACGAGATGAAACGCCTCGGCAGTGACTGCCTGTATTTGGATATCAGCCACAAGCCAGCTGAATTTATTATCGAGCACTTCCCTACTGTTTATAAGCGCTGTCTGGAATTTGGTATCGACATCACCACCACACCGATCCCAATAGTTCCAGCCGCCCACTACACCTGTGGAGGCATAGTGGTGAACACCAAAGGGCAAACTGATCTGCGCAATCTATATGCCATTGGCGAAAGCGCTTTTACCGGGCTCCATGGTGCAAATCGCATGGCCAGTAATTCGCTATTAGAATGCTTGGTTTATGCCCAGGCAGCAGCCACTGAAATCAACCAGCTCAATGACAAAATTCCCCAGCCAGACTTTGTTCGCCCCTGGGATGAATCACAGGTTGAGTACTCGGATGAGAATGTGGTGATTTCTCATAACTGGGATGAGTTGCGGCGCTTTATGTGGGATTACGTCGGCATTGTGCGCACAGACAAGCGCCTTCAGCGGGCTCAGCACCGCATCCAACTGCTGCAAAAGGAAATCCAAGAGTTTTACAGTAACTATAAAGTGGGTCGAGATCTGCTGGAACTGCGCAATCTCACCACAGTCGCTGACTTGATTATTCGCTGCGCCCTGCAACGCAAAGAGAGTCGCGGACTGCATTACACGCTCGACTATCCGCAACTGGCACCGATCGCCAAAGATACCATTCTGGTGCCGATCAACTTTGCTGGGCAGGATGTTATTATCAATCTCGATTAGGCGCATAACGAAACTATGAGCCAAAAGCCCGACCGATCAGCACCATTCGCAACAGCCGATGCTGCGGGGCAGATAGAGCATCTCTGGGAAGTACCCGAACGATCTGTCGCCCCTGAGGCAACTTGAAATAGAGGATTACTAAGTAACGAGTAGCAAACTGTGTTGGCGCTAACACCAGCTCCACTGTCTCCGCTGCCTCAAGAGCCTTGAGTACAGACACCAATCGCCATCGATCCTCACTGGCATCCAGCATAATCAGCGTCTCGGGACTCTGACCTAGGTAATCCACAATTAGCCAACGAGCCGCTAAACCAAGACTTAGCAGACCCATTATCTTTGCCCAAATTAATAGCGGCAATGCAGCAGTCAGTGCGCTGGCGATGATAACTAGAACCAGCCGCGCACTGAGGTAATAGAATGAGGGTCGAAGCTGAAACTCAGCCGAGTTGGGGACGGGACTCATGAATGATCTGCACAATCCTTTGCATATCGGGGTTTTCCGGTGCCTGACGCTTCATCAGCCACATAAACAGCGACTGGTCTTCACTTTCCAACAGCACCTCAAAACGTAGCTGATCAGCTTCTTCCAGAGCCTCGTAAAAATTCTCAACAAATGGCTCAAGAATCAGGTCGAGTTCCAACATGCCGCGGCGACAAGCCCAGCGTAGACGATTTTTATTCATAGCTAATCAATCATTGTTTTAAAGCCGCATTATAAGAGACAATCTCCCAATAACCTACTCAGTCGACAAAGGATTGGCTATGACTCTGCAAACTTCCTCCGGTGGCGATTCTGCTCTCGCAGGCTCAACCCGTGGCTATATCAAACTTTCGGGGCCCGACAGCGGCAAGTTTTTACAGGGTCAGGTCACCTGCGATATGGATAGCCTTAGCCCATCAAACAGTATTGATGGCGCCCACTGCACTCCCAAGGGGCGTATGGTGTTTCTGTTTACTGCCCACTGTGATGAAGATGGCAGCATTATCTTGGAAGCTCATCCATCGATCATTGATAGCGCCCTCGCCAATCTAAAAAAATATGGGGTGTTTTTTAAAACTGAAATCACCGATATTAGCGACGGCTATTCGAACAACCAGCCCCATCTATCCGATCTCGAGCGATTGCGGGCGGGAAAAGCTGAGGTAGTGGCTGAGACTCTCGAGATGTTTATTCCCCAAATGCTCAATCTCGATGCACTTGGATATATCAATTTTAAGAAAGGCTGTTACACCGGCCAAGAAATTATCGCCCGCGCTCATTATCGCGGTGCCGTTAAACGCCGCATGTATCACCTAGCACTGACCACAGAAAGTCTGCCCAGGCCGGGTGACGAAATTAAAGATAATCAGGGCAAGAGCATCGGTAATATCGCCAGCGCCGTTAGAGCTGAGGATACCAAGGTTGAAATACTGGCAGTGCTCAACGACAAATGCAGCGACACCAATGAAATGCAGATTGGCGATCAAGCGCTGACCGCAGTCACCCACCTTCCCCTACCCTATGAGATTCCAACCAGCCCGTGAACGAGTTATTGGGTTGGCTATCTGATCATCAGCAACTATTGGTCTGGGTGGGCGTTGTATCATTTGTCGTTTTTATCCTCAGCCTTTTGTCACTGCCCTGGTTAGTGGCACAGATTCCCGAAGATTATTTTTTACCCAAAAAGCGCCAGCCAGCGGAGTGGAAGCGCCTGCATCCAGCTGTTCGAATACTGGCTTTAATGGGCAAGAATTTGATTGGTTATGGTTTGATAGTGGCCGGCCTGCTGATGCTGTTTTTACCGGGCCAGGGAATTCTTACTCTGGTGATGGGCCTTCTATTGGTCGACTATCCCGGCAAGTTTAGGTTAGAGCGGAAACTGGTTAAAACACCGGCGATACTAAATAGTCTTAATTGGTTGCGCAAAAAAGCCAAGAAACCACCGCTGATAATGTAGTTACAAAAGCCCTGAGATTTCTCCCTTCGATCGAGATAACAGAATCATGCGGCTAAGCCAATACAATGCACCCTCATCCCGACAGAGCGCAGCGACGAGGGACCTCAAGCTCCCAGCCACCCCCAAACTTAACAACCGCAACAACTCCTATCTGGCTACCTCAGGCAAATAAACCACCTTTCCAAAAACCACCTCATTACCCGCCCGCGGTGCCAACGGAATATTCCGCGCCAACGGTAAACTCACCAACGCCATACCCGACCCCATCAAAAACACTAGCATCGGCGATACCAACCAAACCAAACCAAATAGCACCGGTATCACCACCGCAGCAATATGGTTAATCGTAAACGCCACACCAGCAGTCGACGCCATATCCGCCGGATCAGCGATCTTCTGAAAGTAAGTCTTGATCGCAATGGCGAGAGAGAAAAATAGGTGGTCAGCCACATAGAGCACTGCTGCCCAGTTGGCGCTCTCAACAAACGCGTAGGCGGTAAATACACAGAACAGGCCACAGTATTCAAAGGTCAGTGCCCGACGCTCGCCAATACGGCCCACCAGAGCACCTATGCGACCAGCAAAGGCCCAATTAAAAAGATGATTAACAATAAATAGAGCCGCGATATTACTGACGCTATAACCGAATTTTTCGACCATTAAAAAACCGGCAAAAACAGTAAATATCTGTCGCCGTGCACCGCCCATAAATGTCAGGGCGTAATACAGCCAGTAGCGTTTGCGCATCAGCAGATGCTTGCGCTGTGGTGTCTTGGCTTGAAAACGCGGAAATCCCAACCAGGCAAATAGGGTTAATCGCAGACAACAGCCACCACCGATAACATAGATCATCTCGTAGCTAAGACTAAGATGGTCCTGAGCCAGCCATAAAAAACTATAGGCCAGCAGTGACACCATAGAGCTCACGGCAATTAAGCGACCGAGCATCGCCGGCGCCTCCTCAATACTCAACCACTGCAGCGACAATGACTGCTTAATGGTCTCGTAATAGTGAAAACCTACAGACATCAAAAAGGTCGACAAATAGAGCCCAATCACCGAGGGAAAATAACCGGTTATAGCTACCCCAACTCCTAACAATGCCAAAGAGAGATAAGCAAAGGTCTGCTCTTTAACAATTAGTAAAACTAGCACCGCAGTAAAGGCTAAAAACCCAGGAATCTCGCGGATACTTTGCAGCATGCCGATCTCAGCTCCGGTAAACGCGGCCCGCTCAATAACAAAATTATTTAACAGGGCCATCCAGGTTGCGAAGGCGAGCGTCATGGCCACAGACATAACAATTAATAGGCTCATTGGCGTTTGCCAGGATTTTTCGGTAACCGTCACTCACTACTCTCCAGAACTGAAAATTAAAGCCCAATATCTTGTTCAGCAGGCAACTGCCAATCTATAGGCGCTCTGCCCTGCTGCTGCAAGAATTTATTGGTCTTGGAAAAATGTTTGCAGCCCAAAAAGCCGCGATAAGCAGAGAGTGGGGATGGGTGCACAGACTTCAATACCAGATGCCGGGACTGATCAATAAAGGCGCCCTTCTTCTGGGCATAGCTGCCCCACAACAAGAACACTATGCCTTCACGCTGATCATTTAAGGCCCGAATAGCCCGATCGGTAAATTGCTCCCAGCCCCTGCCCTGATGGGCACCGGCATCGGCCTGTTCAACAGTCAAGGTGGCGTTTAGTAGCAACACACCCTGCTCCGCCCAGCTGGTCAGACAGCCGTGACCCGGCGGCACCAGATCTAGATCAGCTTGCAATTCTTTATAGATATTGGCCAACGAAGGAGGCACTTTGACACCGGGCAATACCGAGAAGCACAGGCCGTGAGCCTGACCTGGCGCGTGGTAGGGATCCTGCCCCAGAATCACCACGCGCACCTTATCGAAGGGCGTGGTGTCGAAGGCGCCAAACCATTGTGACGCCGGCGGGTAAATTGTTTTTCCCGCCGCTTTTTGAGCTATTAAAAACTCACGCAACTGCGCCATGTAGGGTTTATCAAACTCTTCTCCTATTGCTCTACACCAGCTTGGGTGTAGCTTGATCTTTCCTTGATCCGCCATATCCATCTCATATTCTGTTTTCAGTTTAAAACTCCTAACCCCGAATTGCAGACGAATGGTAACATGCCGCCATGAAACCAGTCTCGACACTCAATATCTGGCGCCTTACCTGGCCAACCATGCTCAGCAACACCCTCTATATGCTAATGGGTGTCGCGTTTTTGAAAATGGCGGGGACCTTTGGCACAGATGCGGTTGCCGCTGTAACCATAGGGCAGCGCCTCTACTTTGTTCTGCACGCCATTATGATGGGCCTCTGCAGTGGCACCACGGCTATGGTCGGACGCTATTGGGGTGCCAACGATAAAAAGATGGCTGGACGCTTCGCCGCACTCTCGGTACTGGTCTTTGTTATCGATGGCGCCTTACTGTCCTGGATTGCCATTCCTTTTCTCGACCAGCTTATCGGGATGTTTAGCCTCGCCGATGAAGCGCATATTATGGCCATAGAGTTCACCTTCTGGACCGCTGTTTATGCACCGGCAGTGTTGATCACACTGGTCTTTAATATGTCATTTCGCGCTGTCGGCAATGCGACCACACCACTTTGGACAGCCCTAATCGGTGTTGCTCTGAGTATAGCGCTGGGTGGAGGACTAGCCTTTGGCTGGGTCGGCCTGCCCAATCTCGGCCTAAACGGTATCGCTATTGGTGGTGGTATTGGCATCGCCGTGACTATAGCCGCCTATTTACTAATTTGGGTTCTCGGCTGGCTTTCCTTTAAGCCGACAAATCCTCTGCCGGATATTGTCAAAAATGGTAAAACTCTAATTGATATCGGCATGCCCGCCGCCTTTGAACAGGCCTTTTTCCAAGCCGGCATGCTGCTATTTATGATCTTCCTGGCTAGCTACGGCAATGCCGCCTTTGCTGCCTATGGTATTGGCTTATCGATTCTCGGTCTGATTATTGTTGTTGCCTCTAGCTTTTCGATCTCTGCTGCAACATTGGTCAGCCAGCGTCTCGGCGCTGGCGACAAAGAGGGTGCCTACGATGCCGGCTGGCGCACCATGCGCACCTGCGTCTATTTGATGATCGGCTGTAGCCTAGTTATGGCGCTCTATGCTGAAGAGATTGCGCGATTTATGCTCGACGACCCAGAGGTGATCGGACATATGGTGGATCTCACCTATGTACTCTGCTTTAGTCTGCCGTTTATGGGCGTAGAATTTAGTATGGCGGGTTCGCTGCGCGGCGCTGGCGATACGCGCTTTCCGATGATGGTGACTATTTCTGCCATGCTATTAACGCGACTGATCATGCCATTAATACTGATTCAAATAGGCGCCGATGTGATCTGGCTCTACGGTATGTCTCTGCTCGATTTCTCGATTAAAGCAAGTCTAAATATGTGGCGTTTCCGTACCAAGACATGGTTAGGCGTCAAGTAATCAGTCGCTACTTTTTTACTACTAAGTTAACGGTTAAAGCATTAATGTCTCACGCAAATACAGCTCTGCAACTCAACAAACAATATGATCTGCAAATCGCCTACTGGCTGCTTGCCTGTGCCGCCGTAATCTTCGGTATGATTCTGCTCGGCGGTGTCACACGCTTGACCAACTCGGGCCTATCTATGGTCGAGTGGAAACCGCTGATGGGTATTATTCCACCGCTAAATCATGCTGACTGGCAGGAATTGTTTTTTAAGTACAAACAGTTTCCCGAGTACCAGAAGATCAATGCCGGTATGTCTCTAGAAGCCTTTAAATCCATCTTTATGTATGAATATCTGCACCGTGTACTGGGCCGGTTTATTGGTGTTATTTTTGTTCTGCCGTTTTTATATTTTTACTTTACCAAGCGCATCAAGCCTGGTCTGACGCCAAAACTCCTGCTGATGTTGCTGCTCGGCGGCGGTCAGGGCCTGCTCGGCTGGTACATGGTTAAAAGTGGCCTAGTGGACAACCCAGACGTCAGCCAATATCGCCTAACGTCTCACCTGGGCAATGCGGTTTTAATCTTCGGCTTTATCTGGTGGACGGCACTGGGTTTGCTCTCAACGCCCAAACCTCAGAAAGCCGGGCTTAACAGTTTTGCTTACGTCTTGAGTGGTCTAATTTTCTTAATGATTCTCTCCGGCGGACTGGTTGCCGGCACCAATGCAGGGCATGCCTACTCAACGTGGCCGCTGATGGGAGATAGTTTTATCCCCGCCGGGCTATACAGTTTGCAACCCGCTTGGTTATCGGCCTTTGAAGATATCACCACGATCCAGTTTAACCATCGCATGTTTGCCTATTTGATTGTTGCTTTGGTGCTGACTTTTGCATTTAAAGCACTGCGTGCAGAGATTTCCAAGCCGGTTAAGACTGCCGTTTGGTGCCTGCTTGGACTGCTAGCCTTACAAGTCACTCTGGGCATCAGCACATTAATATTTTATGTTCCTGTGCCGGTTGCAGCAGCGCATCAGGTCGTCGCCGTCGCACTGTTGAGTGCCTCACTATTTATTAGCCACAGCTTTTTCCACAGCTCGGGCCAATCAAATTAACCATTGGAGAAGTACTATGAAAATTTTCACTACTACCTTATTAGCAGCCGCCCTTGCAGTAGCATCCTTGGGCGCACTGGCTGGCGATCCTGTGGCAGGCAAGGCTAAGGCAATGTCCTGTGCCGGTTGTCACGGTGTCAACGGCATCAGCAACAACGGCATGTGGCCCAATCTTGCAGGTCAGAAAGAAGCCTACCTCGCCAGTCAGTTGCAGATGTTTAAAGACGGCCGTCGTAACAATGCGATGATGTCGGCTATGTCTAAGGGTTTGTCGGACGCTGATATTGCTAACTTGGCGGCTTACTATGCTGGTTTGAAGTGATCGGCTAAGCCTATTATGCCGACAGTACATTGCGACGAGGGATCTACGAGTAACTATTGAGATCTCTCACATGCGTTCGAGATGACAGAGGGATGGTTCGAGCGACAGCGGGATGGTTCGAGATTACAGCAGAGTGATTCAGGTGATAACCTAGCGGTTCGCAATTACAGCTCTCACTGTGATCCCGACAGAGTTAAGCGACGAGGGATCTCATGCCAGCAGGCAGAGATCCTTTTTTGTGCATTCATATAATCAGTGTCAACAGAAAAAAACATACCAAAATATTAAAGACATACCTGTTTGTTTTATTTAAAGCCTGTATAGTTATGGATAATAAGAAGCCAAACACTGGCCAACTTTCCACAGGAGCTCTCCCGCCAATGGCAGCAAAGTCCAGATGCATTATCTTAGGCGCCAGCCATGCAGCGGCCCAGCTCGCCCCGACACTGCGCCAACAGAGGTGGCCCGGCTCTATCTCAATGATCTCCAATGAATACGCCCTGCCCTACCATCGTCCTCCACTATCAAAAGATTATTTAGCTGGAACAAAAACTGCCGAGCAAATTCTAATCCGCCCCGCAGCTGTCTATCGCAAATGTAATGTTGGTATCACCATGGGTGTCACCGCGGCGGCCATTGATCGCAGCAACAAACAGTTACTCCTCGACGATGGCATGGCCCTCGACTACGACAAGCTGGTGCTGACCACGGGCGCTCGAGTACGCAAAATAGATATTCCTGGGGTGGATTTAAACGGCGTATTTTATTTACGCGACCTCAATGATGCCCAACAGATCAAAATGTTTACCGGCGCCAATAAGCGCGCGGTGATTATCGGCGGCGGCTATATAGGCTTGGAAACAGCCTCAGCACTGCGCAAACTCGGCATGCAGGTCACCGTCCTCGAAGCCATGCCGCGTATTTTACAGCGCGTCACCGCGCCGGAAGTGGCAGCATTCTACTCACGCATACACGCCGAAGAAGGCGTGGAGATTGTTGCCGACGTGCAAGCCGTAAGTATCAGTGGCGAGAAGCAGGTGGAATCGGTGCAGTGTCACGATGGTACTGAATATGAAGCAGATATAGTGATTATCGGTGTAGGTGTCATACCCAACACTGAGCTGGCTGAGCAAGCCGGCCTGAAAATTGATAACGGTATACTGGTAGACGAATACGCTCGCACCAGCGATGAGGATATTTTGGCCGCTGGCGACTGCACCTCACATTACAATCCCATCTATCAGCGCCACCTGCGTCTCGAGTCAGTACAAAATGCCCTAGATCAAGCCTCGGTGGCAGCTAATACCATCTGCGGCAATCTCAAACCCTATTCAGCACTGCCCTGGTTCTGGTCTGATCAGTATGACCTCAAGCTACAGATCGCCGGACTTTCCCAAGGTTATACCGATGTAGTAGTGCGCGGCGATATTGACGGCAGTCGAAGCTTTGCTGCCTTTTATATGCGCGAGGGCAAATTGCTCGCAGTGGACGCCGTTAATCGACCGCAGGAATTTATGTTCGGCAAAAAACTGATTATGCAGCGCAATCAGCTCGATACGGCTCAGCTAGCAGATGACAGCCTGTCCTTAAAAACCCTTTTAACCAGCTAACTAAATCATTTATTTTTACAATTACTTACTATCGGAGTTCAGTTATGCCCAGAGTCACTTATATTCAGGCCGATGGCCAGAGCCAGGAAGTTAACCTGGAAGCCGGTAGCAGCCTGATGCAAGGTGCCGTTGACAATTTGATCGACGGGATTGTCGCCGAGTGCGGCGGTTCATGCAGCTGCGCAACCTGCCACTGCTATATAGATGCCGACTGGATCGATAGAGTCGAGCCCGCCGAAGAAATGGAAACGGATTTACTAGACTGCGTTAGTGAACCAAAGGATAACAGCCGCCTGTCATGTCAGGTAAAGGTCAGCGATGATCTTGATGGTCTGGTGGTACATTTGCCAACAACGCAGTTTTAGGGGTAAGTGAAACCTAGAATATGTCATCCAAACAGAGCTCTTTTATGCTTTCCCGCTGAAGCTCTTTTATGTCATCCCGACAGAGCGAAGCGACGAGGCATCTCCGGCTGGCTAACGAGATCTCTCACATGCGTTCGAGATGACAGGTTGGAGCCTTTGAGGTGACGGGTTGAGCCATTTGAGATGGCATATACCTAAAACATTGTCATCCCGACAGAGCGCAGCGACGAGGGATCTCAAACTTCCAACTCAATCCATTGCGGATTTATACTCTCCACCAGCCTGTTCTTCTTTTCCCTGCGCCACTTCTTAACTTCTTTCTCTCTAGCAATCGCCGACAAAACATCATTGGTCAATTCATAATAAACCAGCCTATCGACACGGTATTTAGCAGTAAATCCAGATACGGACTTATCTTTATGCTGTGCTAAGCGCCTCTCCAAATGACTGGTCACACCCACAAACATAACCTTGTTACTTCTATTTGTCAGAATATAAACCGCGTATTGTTTTTCCATTATTCGCTGCTGTTAGTAAGATCAAGATTATTCTATTGTTGTCTTCAGTCGCGTGATTGTATGGGTTCACGTTTTGGTGACAGGCTAGAATTTAAGGGGAGTGCGCTGCACTATCGAGGCCTGAGATCCCTCGTCGCTGCGCTCTGTCGGGATGACAAGTTTTATATCACTCTTAATGCCCTCTTGAACCACACCACTGCCCTCTGGAACCACACCGTTTTCATCTCGAGCTATACCATTGTCATCTCGAGCNNGCCATACCACTGTCATCTCGAGCCATACCACTGTCATCTCGAGCTATACCACTGTCATCTCGAATGCATGTGAGAGATCTCAGAATCCAGCACCGGAATACCCAAATAGTCCCCGACCATACCCTTGCGGTCAATCGGGGTCCGTTTATGGGGACGATTATTTTCAGAAAAAGAGAGCGCATGTTTGAGCGTAAGCGAGTTGTGCGAACTCTGAAAATGAACGGACCCATGGGACCGACCGCAAGGGTATGGTCGGGGGCTATGTGCGCACAAGCCGCCTGCCCGCCAAAAAGCGAGCCCCCCTTAGTCGCTGTGCTCTGTCGAGATAACAATTGAATCACTCAAGACGACAGTGCCCAACCACTTAAACCAAAATCGACCTCTTCCCCTAAGCCATTCCAAAACCTAACTCTAAAACCATCCATCTTGTTTGTTTTTTTTAAACAGACGCGGTATAGTTTCTTAAGCCTAATACTAATCATAAAAAAGGGGCATCTCTATGCCATACAGCACCGAATTTCTGCTCTCAGCTTACCGCACGATGAAGACCATCCGCGAGTTTGAAGAGCGCTGCGTCAAAGAATTTGAAGGGGGGAACGTCCCCGGTTTTACCCACGTTTCCAACGGTCAAGAAGCGATTGCAGTCGCTGCCTGTATCGACCTAAGTTACAGAGACATTATTGGCAGTACCCACCGCGGGCACGGCCACTGTATCGCCAAAGGCTGTGACGTTGGCGGCATGATGAAAGAAATTATGGGTCGATCCACTGGACTCTGCAAAGGCAAAGGCGGCTCTATGCACATTGCCGATATCGACAAAGGCATGCTCGGTGCCAACGCCATCGTTGGCGGCGGGCCACCACTGGTGAATGGCGCAGCCCTAGCCGCCAAAACCCTGGGCACCAAAAATGTCGCACTGTCCTTTAATGGTGACGGCAGCGCCAACCAAGGCACCGTTTTTGAAGCCATGAATATGGCCGTGGTATTGAAATTACCCCATGTCTTTGTCTACGAAAACAATGGCTACGCTGAGGGCACCGCGGCCAATTATGCCGTCGGCTCCAATAGTCTAACCGAGCGTAATGCTGGCTTTGGCATGCCTGCCGAGTCCGTTGATGGTCTCGATTTCTTTGCCACTTATGAAGCACTCAAGATTGCCACAGAGCGTGCCAGAAATGGCGACGGCCCCACCGCTATCGAAGCCATGTGTGTACGCTTCGATGGCCACTTTATCGGTGACCCACAGCTCTATCGCCCAAAAGATGAAGTTAAGAACGCGCGCAAGAATCAAGACTGCATAAAAATATTCCGTGAGCGAGTGATTGCTGAAGGCTGGCTAAAAGCTGCAGCCATGAACGCCATCGACAAAGAGGTAATGGTTGAAATTGAAACCGCTGTTGTCAATGCCCTAGCGGCACCGCACCCAGACCCCGCCACGGACCTTATGTCCGATGTCTACTGCTCATACTAAGGATACTGAAATGACCAATCATTCTAATAATCCCGCTATTAGCGGCAAAACCTCACTCAAGACGATTCGCGAAGCGATTAATGATGCACTGCGCGAAGAGATGCGCCGCGATCCAACGGTTATCGTGCTCGGAGAAGAGGTCTCCGGTGGTGCTGGCTGTGAAGGTGAAGATGACGCCTACGGCGGTGTCTTTGGTGTTACCAAAGGTTTAATGCCCGAGTTTGGACGCGAGCGTGTTATCGACACGCCCATCAGTGAAGCTGCCATTATTGGTGCCGCCGCTGGTGCCGCCAACAATGGCCTGCGCCCAGTTGCTGAACTGATGTTCTTCGACTTTATCGGCGTCTCCTTCGACCAGATCTTTAACCAGGCAGCCAAGTTTCGCTATATGTTTGGCGGCAAGTCAAAAACACCAATGGTTATTCGCGGCACCGTCGGTGGCGGTTGGCGCGCCGGTGCGCAGCACTCCAGTATGCTGCACTCTATTGTTACCCATATCGCCGGTCTTAAAGTGGTGATGCCCGCCAATGCATATGATGCCAAAGGCCTTATGGTGCAGGCGATTCGCGATGATGATCCGGTTATCTTCCTCGAGCACAAGGTCATGTATGACATTGCCTGTGAAGTGCCAGACGAGCAATATGCCATTCCCTTTGGTGAAGCGGCGTTTCCCCGCCAGGGTTCCGATGTCACCATCGTCGCCATATCCAATATGGTCACCCATGCCATTACCGTCGCCGATATTCTGGCTAAAGAAGGTATTAGCTGTGATGTTATCGACCCCCGCACGGTATCGCCACTGGATCACGAAGCCATTCTTGAAAGTGTAGAAGTCACCGGTCGCCTGGTAATTATCGATGAAGGCAATCCACGCTGCGGCCTGGCCACAGATATTGCTGGCATAGTTGCCGAGCACGGCTTCTTCAGTCTTAAAGCACCGATTCGCACCGTTACGGCACCTCACACACCAGTGCCATTCGCCCCAGAACTGGAAGATGCTTACCTGCCCAACGCAGAGAAGCTGATGGTCGCCGTTCGGGAAGCACTGGCCGCGGGCCCATCGGGAGCATAGTCATGACAAATGAAATCAAGCCGATCAATATGCCCAAGTGGGGCATGGAAATGTCTGAAGGTGATATCAATGCTTGGTATTTCGCCGTCGGTGATCAGGTCAATGCTGGGGATGATTTAGTCGATATAGAAACCAGCAAAATCATTAATACAGTCACCGCAACAGATAGCGGAATTCTCAGAGCCATACTGGGTGCAACGGGTGAAACCCATGCAGTCGGTGCTCTGCTGGGCGTTATCGCCAGTGCAGAGACTAGCGATGGGGATATTCAGGCGTTTATCAACAGCAATAGCAGTGCAGCAGCTGAGCCAGAGGCTGTCACTGAAGCTGCAGCTCCAGTAGCCGCAGCAGTAAAAACTGCTCCAGCACCTGCACCTGCTACTATTCCACAGGCCGCCAGTGGCCTCAGCAAACTCGCTGAAGGTGAAGATGACAGTCTGGTTGCCGCATCACCAGTGGCGCGTCGACTGGCCGCCGAATATGGCGTCAATCTTAATAATATAACCGGAACTGGCCGTCATGATCGGGTTTCCAAATGGGATCTCGAAGCCGCGGTAGTAGCCGCCGGCGGTCAATTAATCGGCAATAATAGTAGCGCTTCAAGTGCCGTTCACTACGGCGATGACAGCAACGTTAAAGCCACACCAGTTGCCCGTCGCATAGCCACTCAGTTGGGTATTAACCTGCTCGAATGTCGTGTCAGTGGCGATCGTGGTCGGGTCTGTAAAGCCGATGTCGAAGCCGTTGCAGCACTTAAAAATAAAATGCCAGCCCAGACAGATAGCATCACAACAGTGAGTAGCAATACCGTTGCATCTCAACCGATCAGCGGCATGCGCAAAACCATTGCTGCACGACTACAGGCATCGAAACAAACTGCACCGCACTTCCGTGTCCACATAGACGCCGAAATCGATACCCTGCTCGCCGCGCGCAAGCAGATTAATAGCAGCAACACTGACGCCAAAGTCTCGGTCAATGACTTTATTGTTAAAGCCTGCGCCAGTGCACTGATAAAAGTGCCAGCACTGAATGTGCAATTCGATGGCAAGCAACTGAGCTATTTTAGCAATGCCGATATCTCAGTGGCCGTGGCCATAGACGACGGTTTGATCACTCCGATTGTTAGCGACGCCAATCACAAAGGTCTGGTGGAGATCTCCAATACCACTCGCGATTTGGCTACTCGAGCCAAACTCGGTCGGCTTAAGCCTGAAGAGTTTCAGGGTGGCAGCTTCTGTATATCCAATCTCGGCATGTATGGGATCAAGCAGTTTGACGCCATTATCAACCCGCCTCAGGGTGCCATTTTGGCCGTCGGTGCTGGCGAACAACGCCCAGTGGTAAAAGACGGAGAGTTGGCGGTGGCAACGGTGATGAGCCTGACCCTATCCAGCGATCATCGCATTATTGATGGTGCTGTCGCGGCGCAATTTATGTCTGTTCTCAAGGGTTATTTAGAGCAGCCAGCCACCATGCTGGGTTAATGGAGTAACGACAAAGTGACTACGCAACAATTTGATCTAATGGTCGTAGGTGGCGGCCCCGGCGGCTATGTGGCAGCCATTCGCGCCGCACAGCTGGGCTTCAAAACTGCCCTAGTGGAGAAACAGCACCTCGGTGGCGTATGCCTAAACTGGGGCTGCATTCCCACCAAGGCACTGCTGCGGGGCGCCGATATTGCCCATACTTTAAAAGAGGCAGAGCACTTCGGTTTCACAGTCGACAACCTTAGCTTTGATATCAAAAAGCTAGTGCAGCACAGCCGCTCAGTGGCCAGCAAACTTACCCAGGGTGTTGCCTATCTCATGCAAAAGAATGGCATCACCGTAATCGATGGTACCGCCAGTCTGGCTGACAAGTGCCTGTTAGATGTGGAACAGGACGGTAAGGTCACACGATATAAAGCCACTCACATTATTCTCGCCACCGGTGCACGGGCGCGCAATTTGCCGAGTATTGAAATCGATGGCGATCGCGTCTGGGGTGCTCGTGAAGCCATGACCCCCACCGCCCTGCCAAGCAAGTTGCTGGTGATTGGTGCCGGCGCCATCGGCGTTGAATTTGCCAGTCTCTACAATGATCTCGGCAGCGATGTCACGCTGGTTGAAGCGGAGCAGCGTATTACGCCCGCAGAAGATGCCGATATTTCCGCCCTGGCTGAAAAAGCTTTTATCCAGCGCGGCATTAAGATTTTAACCAACAGTATTGTCCAGTCTTTGGATAGCTCCGGCGCAGACACAGTTGCCCTCATAAGCGACCCCAATGGCGAGCAGCACCTAGAGTTTGATCAGGTGATTCTCGCGGTGGGCATTACCGGTAATATTGAAAATCTCGGCCTTGAATCCTTAAAGGTTGAAACCGAAAAAGGCTTTTTGCAAACCGATGGCTTTGGCAAAACCAATCTCGCCGGCTTATATGCCATAGGCGATGTTGCCGGTCCACCTTGGCTGGCCCATAAAGCTAGCCATGAAGCCGTTATCTGCGTAGAAAAAATTGCCGGTGTCGACGCTGTTAAACCACTGAATAAAGATCAGGTGCCAGGCTGCACCTATTGCCGCCCACAGATTGCCAGTGTCGGCCTCACCGAAGCCCAGGCCAAAGCCGTCGGACACAGTATTCGCATTGGCCGTTTTAACCTTAATGCCAATGGCAAAGCGCTGGCCATCAATGAAGCTGAGGGGCTGGTAAAAACCGTCTTTGACGAGCAGTCAGGTGAGTTGCTTGGGGCCCATATGATCGGCCCAGAGGTCACTGAACAGATTCAGGGTTTTGGTATAGCTCAGCAACTTGAAGCCACAGAGCACGAGTTGGCCCAGAGTATTTTTGCCCACCCCACGGTTTCCGAAAGTATGCATGAGTCTGTCTTGGACAGTCTGGGCATAGCTCTTCATAAATAGCGATACATCAACAGCTGGTCACCAATAGAGCGTAATTATGAGCAACCAAGTCCCCATCCATGAAGGCCTATTTACCTGGCCTTCCGCCAAGCCCCAGCTATTAGGTAGCCGCTGCGTCAACTGTGCAGAAACCGCTTTTCCGGCCCAGCCCGACTGCCGCAACTGTGGCTCTCGCGAAACCACGATTGTTGAACTGGGTGATCAGGGCATATTGTGGAGCTGGACCATTCAGACCTTTATGCCCAAGGCCCCTTACAAAAGCGATGAGACAGCAGAGACCTTTCAGCCCTACGGCGTTGGCTATGTGGAAATGCCCGGCGGCGTTCGTGTCGAATCTCGCCTGCTGCCCAATAAGCCAGAAGATTTACAGATTGGTATGCCCATGAAGCTGGATATTATTCCCTTTCGCACTGATGGCACTGACGGCAGCGGCGACCAAATAATGACGTTTCGTTTTAGCTCATTTAAGGAGGCATAGATCATGGATGTAGCAATTATCGGTATAGGACTTCATCGCTTTGGTCGCTCACCCGACCTCTCAGGCATGCAACAAGGCGCATCCGCAGTGCGTAACGCATTGGCCGACGCCGGACTCTCCTGGAAAGATATGCAGTTTGCCTACGGTGGCAGCCAAGATGCTGGCAATGCCGACGCACTGGTTAACGAACTGGGTCTTACTGGCCTGCAATTTACTAATATCTGGAATGGCTGTGCCACCGGCGGTAGTTCATTGCATGCCGCTTACAGCGCGATTAAATCTGGCGAATACGATGTCGGTGTAGTGGTCGGTTTCGACAAACATCCCCGCGGCGCCTTTAACCCGAAACCCGCAGACTGGGGAATCGACGAATGGTATGGCGAGACCGGCATGATGCTTACCACCCAGTTCTTCGCCCTAAAAACCCAGCGCTATATGCACGATCATGGGATCACTGAAGAATCATTGATTCGGGTATCGGAAAAAGCCTTTACCAATGGCTCCCTGACGCCCACCGCCTGGCGTCAGCAAGCGTTGAGCTACGATGAAATTGCCAACTCCGCAATGATCAGCGACCCGCTGCGCAAATATATGTTCTGCAGCCCAGCCGAAGGTGGCGCCGCACTGATTATCTGTAATGCCGACAAAGCCCACCTATACAGCAGCAAACCGCTGTATCTCAAAACCGCCGCCGTGCGTACCCGCCACTACGGCAGCTTTGAAGTCTTTGCCCCCTCCCAAGCTATGAATGTGGCCGACGCCTCAACGGTCACCGCCTCCAAAGCCGCCTTTGAGCAGGCTGGAATCGGCCCTGAAGATATCGATGTGATGCAGCTCCAAGACACCGACAGCGGCACCGAAATTATCCATATGGCCGAGAATGGTTTCTGCGAGCACGGCGAACAGGAAAAATTATTGCGCGAAGGCGCCACCGGTATTAATGGCTCAATGCCCATCAATACAGACGGCGGCTGTCTCGCCAATGGCGAACCCGTGGGCGCATCAGGCCTGCGCCAAGTCTATGAAATCTGCGTGCAGTTGCGCGGTGAAGGCGGCGCACGACAGGTACCGAATAATCCCAAGGTTGGCTATACCCATGTCTATGGTGCCCCCGGCCTCAGTGGCGTCAATATCATTACCAAATAATTACAATAAAAAGCAGGAGATACTCTATGTCCGAATTAATCAAAGTAAAGCAGCAGGGTGCAGAGCGCTGCGAAGGTATTAGCTATCAAAATCTACTTGATGAAGAAACCATTGAGGTCCCGGCCTACCTGCGCGAAGACACCAACCCCTATATGGGTGACGAGGATATCAGTGTCGATCGTTGGATCTCCCGCGACTTTCACGACAAAGAAAAAGAGAAACTCTGGCCAAAAGTCTGGCAGATGACTTGTCGCGAAGAAGATATTCCCGAAGTCGGTGACCACCATATTTATGAGATCATCGATCAGTCGATTATTGTCACCCGCACCGGTGAAAATGAATTTAAAGGCTTTATCAATTCCTGCTTACACCGCGGCCGCATTCTCCGCGACTGCGATGGTCATGCAGACGAATTTGTCTGCCCCTTCCACGGTGCCACCTGGGATATCAATGGTGAGTTTAAAGGCATTCCCTGCAAATGGGACTTTAGCCATCTAGACGAAAAAGATATGAGCCTGCCACAGGTCAAAGTAGGCACCTGGGGTGGCTTTATCTTTATTAACTTCGACGAGAACTGCATTCCCCTGGACGACTACCTCAGCCCACTGCCAGACCATTTCTCACGCTTCCCACTGCATGACTATTACAAAGGCGCTCATGTTCAGCGTGAAGTCCAGTGCAACTGGAAAGTCGGTGCCGAAGCCTTTATGGAGTCATTCCACACCTTGGAAACCCATAGCGAAATTTTGACCTTTACCGGCGATGCCAACTCCCAGTACGACACCTTTGGCGACCATGTCAGCCGCTCGGTCACGCCAATGGGCATTCCCAGCCCGCATTTGCCACATGTAACTGAAGCAGAAACCATGCGCGACATTCTCGAGCTGTCAGGACGAATGGCCACCGACAGCGCCGAAGGCCACGAGATGCCCGAGGGAATCACCGCAAGGACCTATGTCGCCGAAACCAACCGGGAAATGTTTAGCGAAATAATCGGTGAATCACTGGATCACGCCACCAAGTCAGAGCTAGAGGACGCCATACTGTATATGCTATTCCCCAACACTCAGGTCTGGACCGGTTACCACGGTAATATTGTCTATCGCTTCCTGCCCAATGGTGACGACCACAACAGCTGTATCTTCGAAACTATGATCCTGCTCCGTTATGAGAAAGGCACCAAGCGCCCAGACTCCGCGGAAAAGAATATTCTGCGTCCCGATCAAGCCTTTAGTGAAGCCCCAGAAATTGGCGGTCTAGGCCCAGTATTTGATCAGGATGACAGCAATATGGCCGCCGTACAGAAAGGCATGATCGCCTCGAGAAAAGGCGCCGTGAGTCTTGCCAGCTATCAAGAGAGCCGGATTCGTCACCTGCACCAGACAATCGATAAGTATTTAAACGCTTAAAGGCTAATACCTGCCGGGTTTCAGAATCACTGAGCCCGGTATTTTTTTCTGTCACAAATTTATGAGAGCTCTATGACCACCACAGCAGACACATTAATCCCCGCCATCGACATCACCGATAATCAGACTGTGGCTGTCACCTTAGAAGGTAAGAATATTCTTATCTGCAAGGCCAACGGAGACTATTACGCCGTGGATAATCAATGCACCCACCAGCGCGCGGAACTCACCGGGGGCCGCATTAGAAACTGCTATCTCGCCTGCCCACTGCACGGCGCACGCTTTGATTTACGCACCGGGATGCCCAAGGGCGAACTCACCCGAGTAGCGTTAAAAACCTATCCTGTCTGCGTCGCCGAAGATGGCAACCTGCACCTAGAACTGGATTAATCATGCCGATCAATCGCCAAGTAGTACTCGCCTCATTTGTCACCGACGCCGCCAAATCGGAAAACTTCGCCCTATCTGAAGGACCCATGCCAGAGCCCAGCGAAGGAGAATTTCTGTTGCGCAATATGTACTTCTCAATGGAACCGGCAATACGCGGCTGGGTCGATGGCAAAGCCAACTATTTTGAACCCATCCCCATAGGCGGCGTGATTCGAGGCCCCTCGGTTGGACAGGTGATTAAATCTAAAAATCCAGATTTCGCCGAGGGCGAATATGTCTACGCCCTCAACCAGTGGGAAGACTATTCACTCTGTCACAGCGAAGCGATCTTGTTAGAAAAACTTAAGCCAGAGCCGGGTATTCCCCTCTCCTATTATGTTGGCTCTCTGGGTGGTGCAGGTACCACGGCCTATATCGGCCTTCGTGAAGTGGGTTTAATTCAAGCTGGGCAGACAGTCGTTGTAAGTGCCGCAGCCGGCGCAACAGGCAGCATGGCCGGGCAGATCGCCAGACTTACTGGCTGTAAGGTTATTGGTATTGTTGGCAGTGATGATAAGGCCGAATTAATTGTTGAACAGTTTGGTTTTGATGCCGCGGTGAACTATAAAACGGAAGATGTCACTGAAGCGGTGATGGCTCTTGCACCAGAGGGTGTGGATATCTATTTTGATAATGTGGGTGGGCCGGTGCTGAATGCCATGCTTAAGACTATGAAGACTTATGGGCGCATTGTGGCCTGTGGGATGATCTCGGACTACAACCGTACGGATAATCCCAATCCGATTACTAATCTCTGGGAAATGGTCTCGCGACAGCTGACCATGCAAGGATTTTTATTGCCCACTTATCAGGATGAAGTGCCGGCCGCCATGGCACAGTTGGAGGAATGGATTCGCGCTGGAGATATTAAGGTGTTGGAGAATATTACTGAGGGGTTTGTGAATACGCCACGGGCATTTTGTGAGTTGATGTCGGGGGGGACTGTGGGGAAGGCGTTGGTTAGGGTGGATATTTAGAAGAGACTATTTAGAACAGACTATTTCGACTGAGATATTTGAGACCTGCTGCTATCGCGAGAGCGGCTAGGCCAATCAAATCGATAATGGTAATTTTGGTTATAGATGCATTGTAATGATCGGCAGCTGCGACAAAAAACAAAAAACCCAACATAGAAATAGCCGCCATCACCATAGCTACGGATTGATAAGAAGGTTTCCATACGGAATAAAGCATAAACCCACCGATCAACCCAAATAGCAATGCTCGGTGGCGCATCAAAATAACTATATCGTTACCAATCAACTCTACTGCATAGGCAGCAGATAATTTTTCGGCTGAAATAATCCCTATTACCGGCAAAAAATTAATTAAACCGACAGTTATCAGAAGTATGGAGATTGTTAAGTTCATATCGCTATCCTTATCGAGTTATTACTGGCTCTCTAGATGAATTGGAAGTGAGCTCGAATTTTGGTTTTAGGGCGATCTTTAATGTGTAATCTAAAGTGCTTTAGTCAGGTTTCTTACTAGATCATAGGCATAAAATCAGGCGTATATTGAATTTAGTTTGACTCTAACTTTTCTGGGTCAGCATAGTGCTAACAAGAGACATAAGGTCTTGGCGCTTGAAAACTTAAGAGTTGGCCTTGGCGGGCTGGTTGTTTCGAGATACGTTTGGGATTCTGAGATCTCTCGTCGCTGCGCTCTGTCGAGATGACAGGGTGGAGAGTCTGTCAAGATGACAGGATGGAGGGTCTGTCGAGATGACAGGATACGCATTCGGCGAGAAGGCTGGCTGGGGCTCTAGTGGGATAAGACAGTTTAGGCTTGGGATGTCGCAGTTTAGTCTCTTACTTGTCACCCTGAGCTTAGTCGAAGGGTCTCCTGCCGACGGATTGAGATCCTTCGGCTACGCTCAGGATGACGGTTTTTTGCTTGGGATCTAAGAGTTTTGGCCTGACTAAAAGGGAGTAAAGTCGACCCCTACTCCCGCTCCAACTGCACCTGATCCTCAGCCAAGGTCAACCAACAATGCTTGCGCTCAGTCCACACATGCACCGACGGCACCAGATCATCAACCTCATCCAATGTCCCAGCCTTAATAAAGATCAGCCCCATCTCCGGCGCATGCTCTGTATCCGTAATCACCGGTGAACCACAGTTGCCGCAGAAGCGCCGAAAGACTGTCTGGCCACTGGTGCCTTTATCTTCAAAGATCTGTAACTCGCCCTCTAACTGCAAACTATCTCTTGGGAAAAACGCTACAACGGAGAACGCAGAACCGGCCTGCTTTTGGCAATTGCGGCAGTGACAGACGACGGTTTCTACTGGTTTAGCTGGCACTCTGTAACGCACCTGACCACAGAGACAACCGCCCTGCCGTGTTTCTTCACTCATGGGTTGCTCCTCATTCAATTAAGACAAAGTGCACCATCAACAGTAAACGCCGAGCCTGTAACAAAGGAGGCTTCATCGCTGGCAAGATAAACAGCCATAGCCGCCACATCCTCTGGCTGGCCTATTCGTCCAATGGGATGCAGTGCTCTATAACTATCCATTAAGGCTTCGCCATCTTCTACCTGGCTTATCACTTTCTTGAGCATATCGGTTTCAATTACACCGGGATTAATGGAATTAACATTGATGCCATAACCGCTCACGGCGCAATGGAGGGCGACCGATTTGGTCATCATATCGACACCGGCTTTTGAGGCGTTATAGGCCACCAGTTCCGGTTTGGCTTTTACGGCAGAAACGGAGGCCATATTGATAATGGAGCCGCCGTGGGTTTCCGCTGAGTTGCTCTTCATTAATTTGATCGCGCCCTGACAGCCGAGGAAACAGCTGCGCAGGTTGATGGCCATGGTTTTATCCCAGGTCTCTAAATCCAGTTCTTCAATGGTGCCCATTAGGGTGACGCCGGCCACATTGACCATAATATCGAGGCCGCCGAAGTGTTTCTCGGCGTAGGCAAACACACCGTCCCACTGACTGGCTTGGGAGACATCATGGTGCACAAACTGGCAGTTATCACCCAGTCTCTGGGCGGCGCTGGCACCGCCCTCGGCATCTATATCGGTAATAATCACAGCGGCGCCTTCGGCGAGAAAGCGCTTGGCAATGCCATAGCCAATACCGGTGGCGCCACCTGTAACTATGGCGCGTTTACCTGCTAGTTTTGTCTGTGACATAGCCCTGCACCTTTAAATATAAACTTTTTAACTTAAACCTCTTTAACTTAAACCTTGAGCATTAACTTACCTTTATTACTGCCATCAAAGAGTTTGTGAAATGCGGTTAGGGTGTTATCAAAACCATCGACAATCTCATACTTAAACTGCAGCTTATCGTCGGTAAGCAATTCGGCAATAGCAGCGGCGCCGGCTTCAAACTGGGGGAAATAGTTGCTGATCAGGAAGCCTTGAACCGTGGCGCTCTTGGCCAGTATCTGCCACCAGTTATAGGGACCGGGAACTGGCTCTGAGGCGTTGTAACTGGAGATGGAACCACAGAAAACAATGCGGGCATTGCTATTGATATTTAACAGGGCCGCATCGAGTATTTCGCCACCAACATTATCAAAGTACACATCCACACCTCCGGGGCAGGCTGCGGCTATGGCGGCATTGAGATTGCCCTGCTCGGTTTTGTAGTTGATCACGGCATCAAAGCCAAGGTCATCGGTGAGCCACTGACATTTCTCGTCTGAGCCGGCTAGGCCAACAACTCGACAGCCCATATTTTTTGCCAACTGGCCGCCCAGTGAACCAACCGCTCCGGCGGCAGCACTCATCAGCAATGTATCACCCGGCTTTAACTTGGCGGCATCGGTAATACCGAAATAAGCTGTCAGACCAACAGCACCAAAGGCGCTTAGATAGTAGTGCAGCGGGAATTGATTGTCCTCTGGCACCTTGGTCAAAAAGTAGCCATCGGAGACACTGTATTCTTCCCAGCCATTAAGTCCGTAGACCACTTCGCCTGCGGCGAAGTCCGGGTGCTTGCTCTCAACAATGGTGCCTACGGTAGAGCTGCGAATCACATCCCCTAGGTCAATCGGTGGCATATAGCTGGGCTCGTCACTCATCCAGCCACGGATCGCTGGATCAAGTGAGAAATACTCATTTTTAATCAGCAACTGGCCATCGGCTAAGCCATCAACTTCAACTGTGCGGACTCTAACATCACTGTCGGTCGTATCACCCACTGGGCGCTGGTGGAGGTAGTACTGTTTGTAGTTGATAGACATGCTAGTTCCCGTTTTTATTCTAATAAGTGGGCTGTCGATATTGCTCTTTATAGCAGCCGACAGCAAAGGTTTAAGCTACAGGGCAAGGTACCCCTTTAACAATAAAAAATCAACTGAGATTGTTTTTTTGACATGCTCTGCTGTATAGTCTTTGCAATCAAACAATAACAATTTTAAGGGGTAGTATTATGGCTTTTTCAGGACCGATCGAAGACCGTCTCGCCATCCGTGAGCTGATGGATATCTACGCCGATGCCGTAAATCAGCGCGATGCTGAACTCTGGGGTTCCACCTGGGCCGAGGGCTCTAGCTGGAAACTGCCGGTTATCCCTGGGATGGAAAATGTTGCTGGTAAGGAGAATATTGTCGCTGCCTGGAATGCCGGGATGGCAATGTTCCCGTTTATCTTTATGTCTATTTCAGTGGGCGATATTCAGGTGGATGGCGATACCGCCACAGCACGAGCCTATACCACTGAGGTGGGTACCACTCTAGATGGCACCGAGATTCGACCCCGTGGCCAGTACGATGACAAGTTAATCAAGGTCGATGGCGAGTGGTTATTTATTGAGCGTATTTTCAACTCACTTTATGGTGAGTGAAGAGCTGGAGGCACTATGACTGTTCTAATTAATGGCACTGTTAACTTCAATCCCGATGATGCGGTAAAAGTGTTGCGTGAAACCGCGCAACTAATGATTGATACTCGCACTCAAAAAGGCTGTCGTCACTATGTCTGGAGTCTCGATCCAGCGGTGCCCGGGCGCATCTATGTCCATGAAAACTGGGAGTCCAGTGAGCATCTTGCCGCTCATCTCAGCAGTGCTTATTACACTGATATGCTGGCCCTGCTCTATCAGTATGAGATTCATGACACGGATATTCTTAAGTACCGTATCGATCATGCCGAGCCAGTCTATGACGAGACAGGCACACCGCGGGCCGATTTCTTTACCGGCTAAGACTTATTGAAAAAGCGTCCACTATGAAAAGTGTAGAGCAACGTATTCAGACTCTCGAAGATCGTCACACGCTGCAGGAACTGGTTAGCAGCTATCTGATTGCACTGGATGATGCAGCAGATCTAGAACAGCTGCTCAGCCACTTCACCGAAGATGCGGTGTTCGATATGACGGCGTTGGAATATCCGATCTTTGAGGGCATGGCGGCATTGCGGGAATTGTTTGCCGGCGCCTTTGCCAGCATGAGTCACAGCGCCCATTACGCGACCAACTTTAAAATTGATTCACTGGAGCAAGATACAGCTTCAGCGCGAACCCATGCTATGGGCATGGGTGTTCCTGCGGCGGCTGCACCTGAATCTAAAGGAAGCGAATCGGTAGTGTTTTATGTGCAGTACCATCTCGAGTTTGCTCGCATTAATGACAGCTGGAAAATATCCTCTCTGCGAGGGCAGCCGCTAATGCCTAGCTAGCCCTATTGTGCGCCTTGCGCAGTGCCTTCACGGCAAGATCAACGCCCTCTCGGGCTGCTTCGATAATCCCCGCCTGCGAAAAGAAGCCATGCACCAAACCATCAAAGCGCCGCATTTCCACTTCTACACCGGCAGCTTTTAAGCGCTGAGCGTAGGCTTCACCCTCATCCCGCAGCGGATCAAACTCTGCGGTCATCACCAGAGCCGGTGGCAGTGTCGATAGATCTTCTGCGGTTATGGGACTGGCTAGGGGGTCAGCTCGCAGATCGACATCTGGGCAGTAGAGATCCCAAAACCAGGCCATCATGGTTCTCGACAGCAGATAGCCATCGGCATTATCGCGGTAGGATTCACTTTCCATTGTTGCATCGATCACCGGATAAATAAGCAGCTGCATTGCTATAGCGGGCCCGTTGCGATCACGGGTCATCAATGCAACTGCGGCGGCCAGATTGCCACCGGCGGAATCGCCACCCACACTGACCGGGCCAGGCAGCCCGCCCAACAGACCTTTATTTGCCGAGGCCCAACAGAGAGCCGCGTAACAGTCCTCTGGTGCGGCAGGGAAAATATGTTCCGGCGCCAGGCGATAGTCCACTGCCACCACCACGCAATCCGCGCCCGCACAAATTTCACGACAGTCGCGATCATGAGTGTCTAAGTCGCCAATCACCCAACCGCCGCCGTGAAAATGCACATGCACTGGGGCAGGTGCAGCACTGGGTCGGTAAATACGCACTGGAATAGGGCCAGCTGGCCCCTCGATGGTTGTACCTTCGACGCTATACACCACAATTTCAGGTAAATCAGGCTGCATCTCTCGATACATTTCACGACTTTCGGTGACCGCCATATCGTATAACTCGGGGCCAGCCTCTGCGGCTATATGGGCCAAAATGGCGGCAGTAGCAGATTCTAATGGCATGGTTTTATCCTTGCGTTTTTTTATTTTTATTTCTAGTAAAAGCACTTAAAAAAATTTTGATTACCACTAAGCCAAAACCCTCCGCACAGAGTACGAAGGGTTTTGGCGCCAGCAAGATATCGGGGGGAAACTGCTATTGCTAGAGAGCTCTCAATTCCAGAGCCCTAAACACTATTTTTCAAAGCCTGTCGTTTACGATCTAAAGCTTAACTAAGCATTTACCCGTGCTATTACCATCCAACATATCGATAAACGCCTGCCCCGACGATTCAATCCCCTGGGTGATATGCACCGGACTAACCAGCGCATCAGCCTTGAGCATGGCGGTAATATAGTCGAGGGCTTCTGGATAGCGATCGACATAGTCAGAGAACATAAAGCCTTCGGCCTTGGCTCGTTTGGTGATCAGCTCCCACATATTGGCAACACTTTCATGGCCACCCTCACGCTCATATTGAGAGACCGCTCCACAGAGAACCACTCGCGCATTCTCTGCCAGATGACCGAGCATAGTGCCGAGCATCGGGCCACCCACATTATCAAACATAATGTCGGCGCCTTCCGGGGCCAGTGCAAGCAGTTGATCATCGAGAGATTCGCCAGATTTATAGTCAATCACATGGTCATAGCCGAGTGTATCTTTTAACCAAGCACATTTGGCTGGACCGCCAGCAATACCCACAGTGGTGCAACCCTCAGCCTTGGCCATCTGTCCAGCCAGAGAACCGATGCCACCAGCAGCAGCATTAATCACAAAGATATCGCCACTTTTAGGCGCGCCAATATCCATTAAACCGAAATAGGCTGTCATGCCAGAGGGACCGAGACTGGCAAGGTATTCATAGGGCTCGACATCGGGATCCAGATCGAGAATCGCCATAAAATCGGTGCCATCATCAATACTGTATTGTTCCCAGGAGGTTCTGCCCATCACCGTGCTTCCCACCGGATAACCACTGTGACGCGATTCGATAATGCGGCCCATAATAATACTTTGTACCGGTTCACCCAGAGGCATAGAAGCCAGATAGTTATCCCCAGAGCCCTCATTCATCCACTGGCGAAATCCAGCATCCATCGACAGATAGGTGTTCTGAATTAGAAACTGCCCTTCTTCTATAGTGCCCAGTGGCTGCGTATCTACCTCAAAATCAGCCGCTACCAAATGCTCGGCTGGCCTGCGTGCCAGTAGTACGCGAGTGTTCATCTGCGTCATAAACCTATACCCATATTTATTAATTATCCTGACAGCGAATAACAACAGCAGCTGTCATACTTGGGCCTTATGTTACCGCAGCTAATGGCGCAGGTAAATAACAAACATGTTTGATGGTTTTTATTGACTGATACTAGGTGGCCAAGTAGTATTCATCACTGATAAAGACAGAATAATAACAGTATTATTCGGCCCCGCAGCCATCTCTGGAGCCGAATCAAATCATATTGGAGCCCTGCAATGGCAAATCAAGATTCACAAAATTTTTCTGATCACCTAGAGATTCAAAAGGTGCTCAACCTCTACGCCTCAGCCCTCGACAAGCAAAATTGGTCAGAACTGGAGCAGGTGTTTACTCCTGATGCAGTGGCTAACTTTATCGGCATTGGAGAGTTCGCAGGCCTTGAAGCGATTACGGGTCTGGTCTCCAGTGTTCTCACCCAGTGCGCATCCACTCAGCACCTGCTCGGCAATTACGATATTCAGGTCAATGGTGATGAGGCCCAGACCACCTGTTATCTGGCCGCTATGCACGCCGGACTGGGTGATTATGCCAGCGAAGTGCTGACCGTTTGGGGTGAGTATTCGGATAAATTAGTTCGCACCGCTGACGGCTGGCGTATTGTCCACCGCACATTGACCTCACTCCATGCTCAGGGCGACATTGGCCTCAATGCATAGCTAGATGTACCCAAAGCTGGCAACCCAAACAGGTTTGACTGGGTCTACCTGTTTGTTTAGTTTGAAACATCGCAAAAAAACACTGCCCCATCTAGCCTTTTGCTGGGCAGTCATTATAAAAATTATAAATAGCGAGACCTCCAAGATGATACGACTGCACTCTCACCACGATATCGGCGCGCCGCGAGAAACAATCTGGCAGCTACTGATGGACTTCGGCAATATCGAAGCCTGGTGGCCAGCCAATGCTCCGATCGATATTGACCGGGTTGAGTTAGATGGCAGCGGTGTTGGCATGACCCGTCATATCTACAATGTCGGTTTCGACTCCCCTGTCAGTGAGCGCCTCGATGCTCTCGATCTGGAAAACTATATAGTGCAGCTCTCCATTGTCGGCGAAAGACCGGCTGGGCTTTTGCACTATCAGGCCAAAGGCCAACTGACCGTTTTAGATAATGGCGGCTGCCGCCTTACCTATGACTCAGAATTTATTGCCGAACAGGGCCGCGAAGAGGAAGCCAAAGCGTTTCTCCTGGGAGCCTATGAGCTTATGTACTTGGGCTTTGACGGCGTAGACGCCTAAAAAAATAACAACCATTGTTACCAACATAAAATAACTCGGGATTCGATTATGTTAGCTATCTCCGCAAGAATTGAACTAGCGCCTAAAGACGCCGCCGCCTATATTGCCGCCGCACAAAAAATCATTGAGCCTACCCACGCTGAGCCTGGCTGTCAGCTCTATGCAATCGCTGTGGATATCAATCTGCCCAATGTGATCTGGATAACCGAGCAGTGGGAGAGTGAGAGCGCCATTATGGCTCACCTCGGAATGCCCCATATCGTTGAGTTTATGGCCTTCTGTGGCACAGTCGAGATCACCGATATGAATGTTATTAAATACGATGTATCAGCCGCTGGCCCGCTGGTGCTGCCCGAAGCCTAAACCCTTCATCAGGTGAGGAATATTGAACATGACTATTGCAGAAAACTATAACCGTATTGTCGCTCGCATCATTGATGATGTTGACAATAACACCACGGACCAAGCCGAAAGCACGCTGACGGTACCCTCTAAAAATTATACCGATGCCGATATTTGGCAGCAGGAAATGGACCTTATCTTTAAAAAGGTGCCTGTTTTTGTCGCCCTGACCGCCGAGCTGCCCAATGCTGGCGACTACAAAACCTTTCAGTTTCTCGACAAGCCACTGCTGATTACCCGTCTTAAAGACGGCACTGCTCGAGTAATGCTCAATGCCTGCTCGCACCGCGCCATGACCGTGGCCACCGAGCCCTGCGGTAACAAGTCACGCTTTACCTGTCCCTATCATGGCTGGATGTATAGCAATGACGGTGTGCTGCGCGGCGTTGCCGATCAGCAGAAATTTGGTGACTTTGATAAGCAGACCAATGGCCTCACTCAGCTGCCTGTCTACGAGCGCGGCGGTATGATCTTTACCGTGCTTGAACCCGGTGAAGACGAGGTAGATTTCGATGGTTTCTTGGGCGGCATAATGGAGGATATCGGTCTTCTGGGTATGGAAAACTGGCATTTCTGTGGCCAGCGCAAGATTGATGGCGCCAACTGGAAGGTGGCCTATGACGGCTATCTAGAGGGCTATCACTTTGCCGCAGCTCACCCGGACACCATCGCTGAGCGCACCTATTCCAATGTTATGCAATTCGATGCCTACGGCCCCCATACCTTGATCTGCTTCCCCCATTTAGCCATTAAAGAAAACCTTGCGGATGTGGCGCCAGAGGATTATCACAAGCACGAAAACAATGGTTACGATTGGATTCGTACATTGTTCCCTAATATTTCGTTGTTTGTGGCACCGGAAATTACACTGGTCAGTCAGATTATTCCCGGCCCACTGCCCAATCAAAACACTACCTATATCAACTTTATTCACCCCACCAAACCCGCCGGAGAAGATACCGAACTCCAGGGCATGATGGACTTCTTCCAAGAAGTGGTGGATGTAGAAGACTATCAAGTCGGGCTGAAGATTCAGAAAGGTCTGGAATCTAATGCTCATGCCAATGTTACCTTCGGTCGCAATGAAGCGGGCAATCAACTGTTCCATAAGTGGGTTGAATGGTATTTGGCGCAAGACCCCTCCGCGCCCAAGCCTGAATTGGACAGAAAAAAGGGTGCCCTATGAGTATTCACGAAAACCGCGCAGGCCGAATCAACTGCTTATTAATTGCCGGAGGCGTGTGGCACGACATCGATCATGCGCGGCTCGAACTGCTAAAACTATTGTCGGAAGATGAGCGTTTTAGAGTTCGTGTTTTTGAAGATTATGAAAATATTCAGGCCATCGAAGAAGCGGACTTTATTGTCAGCTACACCTGTAATGTTGTGCCCTCTCTCGGCGCCCAAGAGGCCCTTAAAGCCTGGGTTGAGCGAGGCGGTCGCTGGTATGCACTGCACGGCACCAATTCGATTATTCGACTGATGTCCAGTGGACTCTATGGCACTCCAGACTGGGCGCCACTGTTTGTTGAAACCCTCGGCTCGATGTTCCGATCGCACCCGCCAATTGCGCCCTATACCGTGTCTATTGCAGACCCGGATCATCCACTGGCACAGGGTATTGAACCCTTTGAGTCGGACGATGAACTCTATCTGATGAAGACCTATGGTGACCTCCACGTTATCTTGGATACTGAGTACGGCGGCAAGGCCGAAGGCTTTGAAGAGGATGAATGGGAACATGCACGTCACCCGGTGTTTTACACCCATAAGGTGGGAGATGGGGAAGTGCTCTATCTAACTCTGGGGCACTGCCGTCATCATCATGATATGCAGCCGCTGCTGGACTTCTGGCCCACTATGGATCGCGGTTCGTGGGACTTGCCGGTATTTTATCAACTGTTGAGACGGGGTATTCAGTGGGCGATTGAGCCTATGGATAAAGACACTGCTGATGCACTGGCTAAGGCTCGAGCTGCTGTCGAATAATAGCCTTGGATTCCACATAAAAAAAGGGACATGTGAATGTCCCTTTTTTTATATTCTGTTTTATACATGTTGTTTTAAATTGTTTGTTGATACTCTCTTAACAAAAAGCCTAATCGTTAAATTACCAGCGTAGTTTTAACTCATTAACCACACCCACAATACCGCTACTGAAACTGATCGGACTGCTCTCATCAACCTCAAAATTCGGAATCCGCTTCAGCCACTCTTCGAGTGCCACGCGCAATTCAACTCGCGCCAGATTTTTGCCCGGACAGGTGTGTGCCCCGCGGCCAAAGGTAAGGCTATTACCCTGTTTGCGACCAAACTCAACATCCACTGCATTGGCGGTAAAACTATTATCCATACCCGCCAGTGGTGTTGGCGCGGCAATCATATCGCCAGCCTTTAACTGGATGCCGTGAAATTCCATATCCTCGGTCACTTCTCTCGCCACAGTCACCAGCGGAAAGCGCCTTAAGATTTCTTCAATCGCTTCCGCGGAGGAGACTTGTCCCTGAATTATCTGCACGCGATGCTTTTCGTTGCGAGCCAAAAACAGGAATACAAAGCCCAATAAATTAACCACTGTGTCAACCCCGGCAATAAATACCTGAATGGATAATTTAATCGCTTCATCGCGGGTCAAACGACGACCAGCCGTTTCAGTGTTAATCATGCGACTAAGCATATCGGTGCCCTCTTGGCCCATGCGCTGATCCACATAGGGGGCAATATAATCTTTTAGATTTTGCAGTGCATCGGCAAAGCTAATGGTGCCATCGGGTCTAATTAATTGGTCGGTCCAATACTTGGTGGTGGCAATATCATCTTCCGGCAAATCCATCATTGAAAGGAAGATACGGATAGGCAAGATATCGGCAAACTGCTGGGTAAAGTTACACTGACCTTGAGCGACAAAATCATCGATCAGAGATACCACAATGGCGCGAATCTCTTCCTCCATCGTATTTACCGATGGCGGTGATAGCGTCTGATTAAGGGTCTTGCGATAGAAGTGATGTTCTGGAGGATCTATGGTGGTGGGCAACAGGCCATGGTCGGCGCTATGGCTTTTGGGAAGAATAATGCTGCGGCTGGAAAACTTGCTGTAGTCGGTCAACACCTCTTCGATAACCGCTGAGCGGGTTGGTAGCCAATGGCCTTCATTGGCCTGAGTCCAGACCAGCGGACAGTCGTCCGATTCTTGCAGTAGAGTTGCCCAAGCCTGATGAAAGTCTGCATCGATGCCTGGTGGTGCATAGATATTAAAATCTCTTACCAACGCCTCTGGCACATGGTCGGGCAAGATTACACTTTCCATGGGTGCTCCCACTTTTTATTATTTTAAGTCTGCCCCGCTAATGCTATTAGCCCAATCGAATTGAGTGAGCAGCATCCACAGTGATTACCGAACCACTCATATAACTGGAAGCATCACTGGCCAACAATAGCAGCGCCCCATCCAATTCCTTCAGTTCACCTGCGCGCTTTAAGGGTAAGCTGGCAAGGTCTCGCTGACCGGCTTCGGTGGCATAATAATCGCTCACCATATCAGTCATCATATAGCCCGGCGCCAATGCATTCACACGAATGCTGTGCTCTGCTAGCTCATGACCCATCACCGCGGTGAGCTGATTGAGCGCCGCCTTTGAAGAACTGTAATGGGTAAGTCCCTTAAAGGATGCCACTGCGCAGATAGATGAAATATTGATAATGCTTCCGGGTTCGCCTGCTGCAACCATGCGTTGGGCGGCTTCCTGCCCAAGATTAAACACACCTTTTAGATTCACATTAAGTACGTTATCCCAAACCGCTTCTTTCATTTCAAGAAAGGGCTGCGCTCCGGTTGCTCCGGCATTACAGACAACAATATTCGGTGTACCAAGCTGTGCTTCTGCGGCATCAAAACCGGCTTTCACCGAGTCTCTGTCCGTCACATCCATAGTCACCACTATGGCCCGGCCGCCCTTGGCAGTAATCCGATCGACCACCTTTTGTAAGCGATCGGTTCTGCGTGCGGCACAGATAACAGCAACGCCGTTATCGGCAAACATCTCCGCCATATGCTCACCTAAACCACTGGAAGCACCGCTTATCAGAGCGACTTTGCCCTCGATAGAAAATTTATTATCTGTCACTGAATTTACCTTTTTTTATTATGTAGCTACTTATATAGCTGTTTAACCACGCCGCTTTTCAATTACAAAGCCCAGCGTCTAATCCGATTTCCCTAAAACTGGATTCGCTTGGTGAAGCCACCATCGATAACCACATTGGTACCGCTGGTATAACCGGAAAGTGGACTCAACAAGAGTGCAACCTGAACGCAGACTTCTTCAGGTGATCCCATACGTCCCGCTGGAATATTGGCTACGGTGCCCTCATAGATCTCAGGCATTGCTGCGCGGATATCTTCCCAGGCGCCGCCTTTAAAATAGATTGGGCCAGGGCTTACGCTATTCACACGAATACCCGCGGGTGCCAGTTCCTGAGCCAGATTGCCAAAGTAGTTGAGCAGTGCCGCTTTCATTGCGCCATAGGGCACAGCGCCGGCAAAGGCTTCGAGAGAGGCGGTTGAACCTATGCTGACAATTGAGCCGCAATCTGAGGCTTCCAGATAAGGCTTCACTGCGTTGACCGCTTTCCAGCTAGCCAGAACATCCGCTTCGAAGTTACTTCTCCAGCCAGACTCTTCATTGTCGGCGCCACCGGCGCTGACATTGGCGACAAAACCATCGATGCCACCCAGGGCTTCGGCACAGGCTTTAATCCAGGCTTCAAGAGAGGCGCTGTCAGTCACATCCACCACTTGACCATGAGCCTTAACACCCATCGCCTGAATCGCGGCAACTGCAGCATTCACTTCATCGGCATTGCGCGCGCAGATGCCCACATCACAGCCTTCGGCGGCCAATGTTTTTGCCATGGCAAACCCAATACCCTTCGAAGAGCCGGTAATCAATACTGTTTTATTTTTTAGTTGAAGATCCATAATGATCGTTCCTTATTATTATTCGAATGTATTTTGGTTAACGCTCATGCTTGGGACGACAGCTGAGTGCTTAATTGGGCGTAGCGCGATAGGTGAGAATCTCTGGAGCCAAACATCACTCCTATGGTCGCCAAACGTTTAAAATAATGTCCGACACTAAACTCGTCGGTGGTGCCTATGCCACCGTGAAGCTGCACGGCATTGTGTGACACATAACGGCCGGCCTTGCCCACTTTGGCCTTTAACGCGGCGACACATTGCTCCGCATCGGCGGCGTTGTTATCCAACTTCCAGGCTGTGGCCATAAGCAGTGATCGGGTCAATTCAATTTCCATAAACATATCGACCATGCGATGTCGCAGAACCTGAAATCCAGAGATCGACTGACCAAATTGTTTGCGCTGTTTGGTGTAATCCACTGTCGCAGTTAGCAAAGCGTCCATCGCGCCCACGGCTTCAGAACAGACTGCTACCTGGGCACGGGAAAACACCGGCGCTGCAATTGCAAAGCCATTATGTAATTCACCGATCAGAGCTTCGCCGCCGACCACGACCTGATCCAACTGCAACTCAGCAGCAGAGCGGCCATCGTAGGTTTTATAATGTTTACTGCTCAGGCCCGGCGTATCTTTGCTGACAAAAAACAGACTGATACCCGCAGTGGAGCCCTGTTTGGCAGCACCTGTACGCGCCGAGATAATAAAGAAGTCAGCCTCTGGGCCATTTAGCACTACGGTCTTTTTGCCGTTTAGCACAAAGCCATTTGGCTCAGAACCGTCAGCACTGACCTCAGCGGTTGTCTGAACCTGAGTTGGGTCGGCAACACTGCCCTCTTCCAAATAGGCGAATGCACCCTGTAATTCACCGGCGATCAAAGCGGATAAAACGGATTCTTTTAGGGCGGGCTGAGCACCTGCTTCAATAAGGCCGCCAGCTAAAACAACGGATTCCACATAGGGTTCAAGCACCAGAAATTTGCCAAACTGTTCGCAGAGAATCATGGTTTCCAGAGCACCGCCGCCAAAGCCATCGGACTCTTCTTTAAAGGTCATCGCCAGCCAACCCAACTCTGCAAAGGTCTGCCATTGCTCAGCGTCAAATCCACGGGCCCGCTTGACGGCGGCCTGACGGTTATCAAAGCTGTAGTTGTCGCGAAGATAACGCTCTGCGCTGTCGCGCAACATATTTTGCTCTTCGCTATATTCAATAAACATTAAATGTATTTTCCTATTTTTATTCCTGGCTCTGTCTCTCTATCTTTTCTAGCTAGAGATGCAGAACACGCTTGGCGATAATATCCCGCTGAATTTCAGCCGAGCCACCATAGATGGTCGCCGCGCGATTATTAATATATTCGGCCATAGTGGTCAGGCCACAGCTGGGACCTATGGGCTCGCCCTCAAATCCGGGAAGCAGTGCATCGAGTTGTTTAACAAAGGCATGTTCGGCCATCATTTCCACACTCAGTTCATTAAAGCGCTGGCCAATTTCGGTACCCATTACTTTAATCAAGGAGGACAGTGCACCGGGATTGCCACCGGCCTCAAAAGCGCCTTTCACGCGCAACTCGGTAAACTCCAGAGCTAGGGCATCAACTGCAACATCGGCCAACTTAGCCTCAAATACTGGATTGTCTTTCCAAAGGCCGCCGTCGCTTGAGAGCTGCGTACTGGCCTGACGATGAATTTTTGCCATCTGTTTTTTGTGGTCGATGGTGAAGTTATGGCCACCGCGCTCAAACTCCAGCAGTGACTTGGCCACATCCCAGCCCTGATTTTCTGCACCGACTAAATTGGCTGCGGGAACCCGCACATCATCGAAGTAGACTTGGCATTGTTCAACGGTGCCATCGAGACCCACTATAGGCTCAACGGATAAACCCTTGGCATCCATATCCACAAGAATAAAGCTGATACCGGCTTGGGGCTTACCCTCTTTCGAGGTTCTAACCAGACAGAAAATTTTATTGGAATGCTGAGCGTAACTGGTCCAGATTTTGGAGCCATTAATAATATAGTCATCGCCATCGCGAACCGCGGCGGTCATCAGTGATGCTAGATCAGATCCAGCCCCGGGCTCTGAGTAACCCTGACACCAAACATCCTTACCGGAGAGCATGCGCGGCAGGTAATAATTTTTTTGCTCGGCGGTACCGTAGCGAATCAACATGGGCCCAAGCATCTGCAGTCCCATGGCAAATAGCGCTGGGGCATTGGCCAACTTGCACTCTTCTTGGAAGATATAGCGTTGCCCTAGGGTCCAGCCAGTGCCGCCATATTCTTTCGGCCAATCCGGAGCAACCCAGCCTTTGGCATAAAGGGTTTTGTGCCAGTCCATAGTGGCATCAAAGTCGGCAAACACACTGGTCATCAGCTCACCCGCACGCTTAATCTCTGGCGTTAAAGCCTCAGCTAGAAAAGCGCGAACCTCTGTGCGAAAAACATTGTCAGTCATAAATCATCTCTGTTGAACTGCGGCTTTAACATTAAACAAGCCAGTTTGTTTTTATTTTATGACTATAGTTAAGCGAATGCAATGGCAGAAACGCAAACAGATGTCTGCCCAGACTAAATATTGCTAAAAGCGTCTAAAAACTAGCTCTCAGATTCAATGAGTGCCTTTACCTTTTGGCGCAAAACATCCTTGCGCACTTTTCCGGAAGCGGTTTTTCCCAGTTCTTCACTGAGCTCAATACGCTGGGGCCATTTTTGTTTCGCCAACCCACTCTCTTGCAAAAAAACTTGCAGCTCAGGCATGCCAAAAGCCGCTGAGTCACGCATCACCAGAAAGGCACAGACGCCCTCCCCGAGTCGCTCATGAGGCATGGCAACCACTGCTGCCTCGCTGATCATGTCGTGGCGATGCAAGACATCCTCAATCTCTCGGGCGGAGATATTTTCGCCGCCGCGAATAATGATGTCCTTCTTGCGATCAGTGATCAAAATGGCACCCTCTGGGGTGATATGGCCTATATCTCCGGTGGCAAAATAGCCTTGGTTATTGATCGCCTGACGGGTTTGCTGTTCCTCGCCATAGCCGAGCATCAACGCCGGCCCTTTAACTAGAATCTCGCCATCGGCGCCCTGAGCCAAAGACTGCCCTTCGTCATCGACAATCAGTACATCCCAGTTATTAATGCGGCCATCGGTGGTCGCCGCTAGTGCCTCTTCCTCAGGCTGCATAAAGCCGACGGTGATCAGCGGCGCTTCGGTGCAGCCATAGACTCTAAAGGCACGGCAGTTGGCGAATACTTTATGTGCATCGGTTATTAGGTTCGGGGGTACTGAGGCACCCCCACAGGCGAAGAATCGCAATGACGGCAAATCCAGAGAGTCGCGCTGGGCTTTCTCAACCAGCTCTTGCAAAAAGGGTGTCGCACTGACACAACCTGTGGCACTCACCCGGTCTATATAGGCAACCGCCAGATCCACATCCCAGCGCTCCATAAAGGCTGTTTTACAGTCGCTGATAAACGCCTGTTCAATGCCGTTGGCAAAACCGGTGATATGGGTCACAGGGGATGGCATTAACATCACGTCACCATCAGCCAATCCCCAGCCTTCGACGCCATTATCTATAGCTCGGGACAGTGACTGATGAGAGTGCCGCACCGCTTTTGCACGACCGGTGGTACCAGAGGTATACATCACCACCTTAACGGCGGACATATCGGTGGGCTGTTTTGCCGGCACCAGTTCATTGCGCGGCTCAATCAAATTTTCATAGCGCAGCATATTAGCCTGCGCGCCCTCGCGGGACTCTTCATCGCGCACGGTAATCACATGCTGCAGATCAGGAAGCTCTGGTGATAGCCGCTCAATCATTTCAGGAAAATCATAGCCGCGGTAGACACCGGGAATAAACAGACAGCGACAGCGACTGTCAGCAAGAATAAAGGCCAACTCGTGATCTCGGTATATGGGGATTACCGGGTTGACCACCAAGCCCAACCACACCGCTGCTATATCCAGTGCTACGGTCTCGCGCCAATTGGGCAATTGAAAGCTAACCACATCCCCGGCTTTTAAGCCGAGATTGGAGAGTGAGGTCGCCAGAGCCATAGCCTCTTTAAAAATACTGCAAAAACGGATGTGCTCGCCATTTTCTAAATAGATGGCGACCGCTTCGGGTGTTCTAAAAGCTTTGTCTTGAGCATAGTCAGCTAAATTTTTGGTACGTAGTCGCATTGTCGGCCTTAGGCTGCAGGTTTAAGTATTCAAACTGGAGTGATCGAAGTGGCTTTAAAGTAACCTAGATTATAAAAACATTCAATATTGTTTGTAATTTGACTAAAGGGGTCGAAGCGCCTCACAGAGTCCGCTAGAACTTTCCCATGTTAATCAACAACCTACCCTTTCTAGTAGCCATAGATCGTAACTAAAATTATCCATTTGAAGCTTAATTGACCGACAATTGAGTGAATAAAATAAGTTGAACTTTGCCAATCAGAGGTTTATATTCAGCGCAGTCGAATTAAAAAGCAGTCTCGATTGTTTTTTGTTTGCGGGGAGAGAAAGCGGAAAAATGCCGCCTTTAGTGGGTTACAGAGCATCTGCTTTGAACAAAATTATAATAATGTCCTGAGGGGATAAATCGATGAATTATCAGAAAAACTTTAAGAAGCAGGTGCTTCCAGCCCTGATTTCTGTGTGTATGGTACCGCTGTACGCTAACGTAGCCGTTGGCGCGACCGTTCTTGAGGAGGTAGTTGTTACTGCTCGAAAGCGTCAAGAATCCATTCAGGATGTTCCTGTAGCCGTTTCCGCAATCACTCCAGGTCAACTAGAGCGCGGTTCCATTACAAGCTCTCTTGAGCTAGGTAAACTGGTTCCAAACGTGGAATTGCACGAAACTGCGATTGGCTCTGAATCTCTTAGCGCTTCAATACGTGGCATGAGCTACGATGATATTGAAAAGTCAATCGAACCAACAGTCGGTGTTGCTATTGATGGCGTATTCTTGGCCAGTAACTCAGGCGGTGTCTTTGACATGTTTGACGTTGAGTCTGTCGAGGTGCTCCGTGGGCCCCAGGGCACATTGTTTGGTCGTAACACTATTGGTGGCGTAATTAGCGTCAATAGAACGCAGCCAACTGGCGAATTTGGTGTCAAATTGGAAGCCACTTTTGGCGAAGAAGATCTGACTGATATCAAAGGCATTATTAACTTGCCTTTGGGTGATAGAGGCGGCGTCAAGCTTTCCTTTAAAGATGTTGAGTCTGACTCTCACGTCTACAACACTACGCTAAATGATCGGCGCCCAATGAAAGATTCATCGACTGCGTCTATATCGGTGAAATATGACCTGACTGACAACACAACTGCACAGTTAACTTATGATGATTATGATCATAACACCACCGCAGCTGACACCGTGTTTGTTGCTACAGGGTTCCTGGCATCGATCGGCTACAACGAAGGTGCAGCGGCTTCCGAAGCGAATGACTGGAAAACTTCTCCTCAGCTTAATGCGCTTACGGCGACTCTTGAGGGCGAAAACACGACCTTCAAATTATCCCATTCTGGCGACAACTACGAGATCAAGTACATCATGGGTATCATGGACTACAAAGAAAAAGTCCGTGAATCGTCTTGGGGAACACCTGGCGTGTTTTTCCCAGTTGATAGAGATCAAACCTTTAAGCAGACTTCCCATGAACTGCAGTACATCTCAGACCTAGATGGCCCAATGAACTTCGTTGCTGGCATCTACACGCTGGAAGCTGACTCGGACATCACCTCTGGTCCAGTTCAAAACTTCCATGCTTTGCACTTTCTGGACAGCACCGCCTACTTTGGTGAAATGAGCTATGAAATCAATGATCTATGGTCATTTACTTTAGGCGCTCGTTACACTGAAGAAGAGAAAGAGCTCAATAGTCGCTCTTACCCGCAGGCTACAGGTAACGCGGCACGACTCGCCAACAGCTTCGATCCAGCTGATCTGCTAAATTTTGCCAACCCAACCTTCGAGGATAACAACACGTCATTCCGAGCAGTGTTGCAGCGCGAAATTGAGTCTGGAATGGTTTATGCCTCTTACTCAACTGGTTACCGCAGTGGTGGTTTCTTCAACCGAGGCATTACACCTTTAGAAACTCAGCCGTTTAAGTCAGAGGAAGTAACCAGCATAGAGTTGGGTCTTCGCAGCAACCCAACTGACAATACTCAGATCAACCTTACTGTCTTTAATGCTGAGTACACCGACAAACAAACTACCGTTATTGTTCCTGCAGAAGATGCGCTCTGTGCAAAAGAGCAGAACGAAGCCGGTAGTGTGACCTGTTCTTTTGTTCGTAACGCAGGTGAGGCAACAATGAGCGGTATCGAGTTTGAAGGTATGTACATGCCCTCAGATTCTCTTACGCTTCGCCTTAGCTTTGGTACGCTTGACTCCGACTACGATGAATACGATTACAACGGCGTAGATATCTCCGCTCAAGCACGCATCCTGTATGCGCCAGAGTTAACCGCTTACCTAGGTGCTGAGCACACGTCAGAACGCGCTGGTGGCACACTGACTCTGAACGCTGGATTCAGCCACAAAGGTGAAGTAGAGACTCAGGCAGATTGGTCTACCTACAACCCTGTAACTGGCCCAGAAGTCACTATTGAAAGCTTCCAAACTTTGGATATCTCCGCAACCTATATGAGAGAAATGGGTAACGGCACTCTAAAAATACGGGCTTACGGTACTGATGTACTAGAAGACGGAAACCGAGTAGGCCGCCGATATGATGCCGGCGCATTTGCTTGGGCAGAGCTAGTTCCCCGTCGTCAGATGGGTGTTAGTTTAGGATATGAGTTCTAAGTATCTGAACTCTTAAAAAGCAGTAACTAAAAGGCGGCTGAACTTGGTTCAACCGCCTTTTTTTTATATTTTTCGCCTAACAAAACCACTAACAAATCATCCATAAAAAATAGGCACGCAACCATGCGACAAACTGAGACTACAGTACTTAACCGTCATATCGAGGATGGCATTCTGTGGCTAACAAAAAACAATCCTCAAGATAATTTTGGTATGTCTGTGGCCATGCTTAAGGCCATGGGCGAAGCTCTTCACAGTATTAGTGGCCAGCCTGATATACGCGCAGTCGTTATCGACGCCGGCGGTCGTGGCTTTCATGCCGGTGCAGTGGCCGTAACAGAGCTGCAACCTCGACTGGAAGATCTAGGCCGCGATGACTTTCAGCGGCTGGTAAAAATGGGCCATCAACTGGGCAGCCAGATTGCCGCACTGCCTATTCCGGTAGTTGGTATAGCCCGCGGCGGTGCCTTGGGTGGCGGCTTTGAGCTGCTACTGCGCAGCGATTTTCTCTACTGCCTTGATGGGGCACGCTTTAGCTTCCCAGAAGTGACTCTGGGCTTTGTTGCCGCCTGGGGTGGCACTCAGTTAGCGGCTCGACTAATGCCCTTTAGACGGGCTCAGGAGATGCTTTTACTGGGAGAATCGATCAGCGGCGTTCAGGCTGCGGAGTTTGGACTAGTGACAGGTTCATTTGCCACTCCTGAGCTCTTAGATGGACATCTAAGGGATGTACTGACCCGTTTACGTCACTGTTCACCCGCATCGATGCAATGGACTAAGGAATGCTTAGGGGCTGCCTGGGAAGGCTCTCTCGATTTGGGCTTAGATAAAGAGATGGAAGCGGAAACCGAAACCATGGATAGCGGCGACTTCCTCAAAGGCTTAGACGCCCTTGGCAGCGGCCAGATCTATGATTACAGCGCGGGAAAAGCCGTGGCAAAGAAAAGCCGCTGATGGCAGCGGCTTTTGGTGCTCTTAACTTTTCTTAAATGCGCTTTGCTTTTTTACTATAAACCCTAAATCAAAAACCCATCTCTGTGGCCGTAGGAATACGACGCAGAGTTTGGCCGCCAGAAATATCCAACATCCTACCCGTCATAAAGCACTCATCGGATAACAACCATAGCGCTGCGTTAGCCATATCATCAGTGCTGGGCAACTTACCCAGTGGAATCTCATTAACAAAGGCCTTCTCGATCGCTGGCATCGCCAGAAAGCCCTCGGTCATAGCACTGGGCGTAAAACCCGGAGATAGCGAGTTAACGCGGATATTCTGTCCGCCGTACTCCACTGCCGCTATACGCACTATATGATCTGCCCCGCTCTTGGTGCCGGCGTAAGCGGCCAGTCCCGGAGGCGCTAACAGAGCAGTCTGTGAGGAGGTTGTTACCACGGAGCCACCCTCTGCCATGCGTGCGGTCATATGCTTAATAAACAGCGTAGTGCCTAATAGATGGACATCGCAGTTCTGCTGCAATACTTCGCGACTGATATCGGCAATCGACGATGAGGTTTCAATACCGGCAAAGTTAATTGCGCCATCGAGTTTTCCGTAATGGGCTACAGCGGTATCAGCCAGAGCTGCAAGTTGCGCTTCATCAGTAATATCGCAACCTACTGCCACCGCGCCAATGGGATCTGCAATAGCCTGGACTTTATCCAATCTCCGCGCGGCTAATACTAGCTTAGCGCCCTCAGCATGACAGCGCTGTGCTGTGGCGGCGCCCATACTGCGCTCATCAGATGCGCCCAAAATAACAATGACTTTGCCTTCTAATCTACCGGCCATGATTGTGCCCTCTAAGTCCGTAATAAATAGTTTTCTTATTTTTTATTAAATTTTAACCAGCTGCTTGCCAAAATTATGACCGGCAAAAAGACCCGCCAGACCAGCAGGACATTCTTCAATACCCTCAAGAATATGTTCCTTGACGAGGATCTTGCCCTCATCAACCCACTGGCTTAACTGCTCTATCGCAGCGGGATAACGCTCCACATGATCGAGCACAATAAAGCCTTCCATATGGGAGCGACGAATCACTAACTGCATATAATTTTTCGGCCCCGGCGGCAGTGCTTTAGTTTGATAACCACTGGAAATACCCCCACAGAGAACCACCCGTGCATGGTTGGACAGATTGACCAATGCCGAGTCGAGAATGTCGCCGCCAACATTATCAAAATAGATATCGATGCTGTTTTTGCACAGTTCTTTCATACGCTCATCGACAGATTCTGATTTGTAGTCAATCACGGCGTCATAGCCGAGCTCATCAATAAGCCACTGACATTTGGCCGGGCCTCCAGCGATACCGATTACACGACAGCCCATTAGCTTGGCAATTTGACCCACGGTGGAGCCTGTAGCCCCTGCCGCACCTGAAATTACCACTGTATCGCCAGCTTTGGGTTTGCCTATATCGAGTAATCCAAAGTAAGCCGTTAAGCCGGTGAGACCATAGATATGCAGTGGGTAAGCTATAGGCATCCCCTCGGGGATTTTTGATACTGGAAAGAGTCCAGTGCCATCGCTGATAGCATATTCTTGCCAGCCAAAACCGCCCTGCACACGATCACCCACCTGATAGTCAGCGTGCTTGCTGGCAATAATTTCCCCCACTGCCATAGAGCGCATCACTTCACCGATGGCCACTGGTGGCACATAGCTGCGCACATCATTGAGCCAGCCTCGCTGGGCAGGCTCAAATGAAAGATACTGATTCTTGACCAAAAATTCGCCATCCACTAAATCGCGGATGGTCTCCTTCTCAAAGTTAAAATGCTCTGCGCTAACGGTGGTTTCAGGACGGGATTTAAGCGTCCACTTTTTATTGATTACTGGTGCTGTCATGGGGTGTACCAAATAGGTGATGAGTAGGCGCGATCTTGAATGGTTTTGGGTGCTCGGGGATCTATAACTGCACCAAAATATTTTTCGTCATAGGCAGTCCAGCGCGGGGTTGGAATCTGAATCACTCTGGCATAGTAGAATGCACGCTGGTCTGGATCGAACTCGGGATCAGTCCAAACTGCGGTTAATTCGGCGGCACCTATGCTGTTGCTGTAGGTGACATTTTCACTGTCAACAGTATTGCCCACCGCGGGAATCTCGCCAGTTAACCAACTCTTCTTGCGGCCATCGGAGAGGGCCACATCAAATATCTGCTCCGCCGTTTCGCCACTGGCATTGAGCCAGCCTTTAATAATCTGTACACGATCCAAGTTGGCACCATCTGGATCTCTGGTGGCGGCGACCATAAAGCGAGGGGCTTTAGCGTCGGGACCGCGGGTTAAATCGCCCCCCATAGGAACGCCCTTTGCATAGCCGATACTGGCGTAATCAGCGCTCAGAACATCTGCCTGTGCATATTCCCAGCCACCAAAAAAGCGCAGCTTAATGCGGGTGCCCGAGGTGGCATAGACTTCGCGACGCTTAATCGCATCAAAGATCGACTCGCGAGTATTTTCCTCAGACCAGACCGCTGCCAGACCGGAGGATACTAGCCGCCAGATTTTCTGTAGCTGATCCGCCATACGTTTTTCGGTGCGGTCCACTGAGGGCTCATCATGGGCAAACTTACCAAAGAAGTTATCCTCATTGGTGGTGGCCATGCCGGTGTGAGAATCGGTGCTACCGATAATGCCAAACTTAAAGGGGTTGGTACCCAAGTTAGCCTCGTGGCGGAGACCTTCGCGGAGGGCCGAGCGGGTATATTCGTACTGCAACATTTCCGGTTCTTTGTCCGTGCCTAAAGTGATATTGCCCTGATCCCAGGTTTCAAAATCGGCAAATTCGTCATCTGGAGACAGGTAAGGATGTGCCTCACCATCGCCTTTTACCTGAGTGGTCTCATAGACCGGTTCCCAACGTGCACGTTTGCGGGCATAGGACGCATCTAGGGGCAGTCCGTTTTCCCGGTTCGGCGAAAACATGCGGCCATTACTGACATTACCATTGTGGGCAATGGCAAGTACTTCACCCCCGGTTTGCTTTTCATAGTCCGCTAAGGCGTCCCATAAATCTTCCGGGTCATTGCTGTGCTGTGCCGAGAAAGGCGTCATCTGAGATGCGGTCTCGGCACCGTCTTTATAGATCACTACGCGGTGTAGATTGTCGCCGGTAATCATGGAGGTCCATTCGTAACCCACAAAGGCAGTAAATAACCCTGGCTCATTGTATTTATCAGCAACGGCAGACGCCTCCTGCCAAATAGAGCTGCGCAGGCTGTCGGGCGTCAGATACTCTGGTTCACTGGTCTGAATCGCATCTGAGAATGCCAGAGCTAAGCTCATCATATCCCCCTGACGCATTAACTCTTTCCAGTCCGCACCCATTTTCCATTCATCTAAACGGGGATCATCGAGGGCCATCTGAGCATAAATACCCAGATATTCCGCATGATCTGTCACCGCTAAAAAATCTAATGGGCGACGTAATTTGGCCGGCATGCCATTATCCGCCTGAACCGTTTCACCACGGGCAAACTTAAATGCCTGATCTTTGGTCAGTCGCGTCTGTAAAATATAGGCATCGGCTGACAGTTGAGAGTGCAGGTGCAAATCACCCCAATAGAGGTTTGTCATACTGTCTCGCACCGGTGCTGAGTAGAGCAACTTTTGATCCGCGAGCGAGGGCTCTGCCGCGTTTGCTGGCAACGCCAACGCAGCCAGTAACGAAACATAAATAAGTTTATGCATTATTTTTTTCCTATTTATAAACATTTACTCGGCTACTTCAATCCGAATCAACTGCCCCTGATTTTTATTCGGCAGCCAGACGGTAATACGATCGGCGGAATTATCGACCACGACTTTGCGCGCATCGTATTCTACCGGCATAAGATATTTGACGACCTTTCCAGTCTCTGGATCCAGCCGCAACAGGCGGTCGGAACCGGTGCTGGATATCCAGATTTTGCCATTGCGATCTGGGCGTGCGTAGTAGGGAGAGATATGTCGCGGCTGCAGCGGATACTCGGTAATTTCGTCATTATCGAGATTGATCACCGCGACATTGTCAGCAAAGAATTCGGTAAACCAAAAACCATTATTGGTATCTCTATAACCTCGGCGCGGATAAGCATTGGGCGTCGGTGTCGGCACTAGGCGAACATTGCCCTCTCCATCAGAGCGGGCAATAGAGGACGCTTCAGGTGCAGTGCAGAGGAAATTCCCCGCGGCATCCTGATCCATCATGTAGCAGTAATTTAATTGGCCGACTCGATCGGGATCTGTGGGGAATGGTTTGTCATCAAAGAGCATTATGCCCTCACCCACTTCACCGCTTTCGATATCCAAGCGGAAGGCGTGCTCATGGCGAATACCTCCCTCGGGTATCGAGGTGATACCTGTTGCCCAGAGTCCCTTTTCACCGGCTCTCACTGGCCCTAAAAAGGGGTTTTTCCAGATCACCGGCAAATCAAATGTCTGCCAAGTTTCAGTCTCAGGAGAGAACGCCGCATGCTTATTGCCGCCTATACCTACCCAGACGGTATCGGTGCCATCCACCTGTATATCCTGAACACCGACAATACGACTGAGGCCCTCTTCCGGCTCGGGTAAAAAGTTCGGTGCCGGCCATTCAGAAAATTCGCCACTGCGGGGATCGAGTTTGCCTATAAAATCCCACCCAGTATTGCCGTACCAAACATTGCCTTTTGAATCTACATCCAGATCATGGATCACGCTGGGCTGCCGGGGAATCGGGTACACGGTGACTGTGGCATTGGTGCCTTCACCTGAAGGGCGCGGCAAGGTTTTTAACGGGTAATCCCAGGTCGACTGCCCCTGACTGAGATTAACTGTGGCTAAATACTTTGCTATATCAGTGGCTTTCCGTCCGTACCAAATAAAATCTTCTAGGGGCAACGGGTGGCGCACTATCTGGATACGATCGGCGGAGGCATGGTCCGTCTCATAGGTGTGCATGCGCTGAATCACCTGAGTAAATTGCTCTGCGTTATAGCCGGAGCGAGCAATGCGCTCGAGGCTGTGGCAGAAACCACAGTTGACCATATTGCGCACCAGCAGATCTTTTTCTGACTCGCTTCCGGGGAAACTTTTCACCCAGTCCAGAGACGTTAGATGAGAGGCTAGGCGCAGTGGGTCGGTAACCGCCTTTAGAGACAGCTCAATTGATGATGGGCGATCTTGAGTAATCACTACCTGTTGGGCGCTGGATAATTCATAGCCAGCGGCTCGCACTGTGACCTCATAGGTACCGGCATTTATACGCTCGCGCCTAAGACTAAACTGACCGGTGGCATCAGAGGTCACTGCGGTCAACAGGGATTTATCGACTCCCCGAAGAATCACCAAAACTCCTTCCATAAGCTGTTCTTGGGGTGAAGACACTACCCCCGTGAGAGCAATATCAGGTGATCGGTTATCACGCTCAGTGCAACCCGCAGCCGCTAGCAACACCAATAAACTCATTCGAATAAACATACTCAAACTAGACCTTGGTTGCATTCTTAATCCTCTTTGCTGGAGAGCGGCGTCACTATTTCAATTAGGTTGCCATTGTTATCGCGGATAAACAGCAGGCGAACCCCTGCCGCATCAAAATCGGTTGGGGGCAGTTCAAGCTCGACCCCACGACTGACTAACTCTGCCGCCACGGCGTCTACATCGGCACTGCGAAAGGCAATGTGCACATAGCCGCGGTCGGACATGGCAGTGAATACATCTGGGGCAACTTCCTCAGCCTGAAATGCCTCCGGGGTACCTACCACTTCGATCATAAAACCATTGGCGGCTATATAGCCCACATCCACCTCGGCGTAGCCCTCGATGTCCCACTCGCGAACCACTTCAAAACCGAGAATATTGTGATACCAGTCAACGGTGCCCTGATAGTCTGCGGTGGAAATCATAATATGATCGGCACGCATAAGAGCCAGTGGATTCGGTATCCGGGAACTGTCTTTTTGTGAAAGGTCTTCAGCAAACGCACCGGCGGTAATAGCAGACATGATCATGGCAACAACAATGGCTTTAAACACTTTGATTACCTCAGCTGATCAGAGTTAATAATGTCGGTGCTCACATCCGGGTTCACATAGTCATTGAGCAACTCGTGGAAACGCTGCACGCGCTTCTCCTGATGAGTCAGAATGCAGCCACTAAATCCGCGGGAATTAAGCCCCTGCTGCTGACTGGTACCAATACTTAAATCCTGATCCGCCACATAGCCCACCGACTGACCGTCGCCATAAACACTGTGACGATTTTCCGCCCATTCCAATGGCATGGGCCCAATGGGTGTCTCCACTTCGGTCATACCTTTAACTGGCGGCGCTATCACCCAGTGATGGAAAACACATTTCTGCGGATCCGTTGGATGGGGTTCGGTGCGCAGTATCTGGCACTGCTCCGGTGACATGGTAATGGTCAGATTGGGGAACAATGTGCAATGGAAATAATCCACCAGCTGCTGATCGCTCATATTTTCATAGTTGGTAAAACCGCGCTCCGGGCCAAGACGGCGTTTGGCGGCGATAATCGCCTCGCGGATATCACCGGTATGACCGTTAAAGTCGGCTGGATCTACCTCCCAAGCGCGCGCCACGTCATCTAGCGGTGAGGGCACGTCGCCAGTATGGAACTCTGGATTGCGGGTGGTGGCCTGATGGCCTTTCATCCACATGGCGTTATGACCGGTTTCATACATCTCAAATAATGTATCCGGCAGACCATCATTAATAAAGGTCGACAGTTCTGGGTGAATAGTGGGCAGGTGATAACTTTCATTAAAGTTATCGCGGATAATTTTCCAATTAAAATCGGCATCTGCCGACAGATACATCACTCGTATCCAGTTATCGAGACCGTAATCTTTAAGGCGTTCTGGCAATGGCGCCAGCCAGTCCAATAGGGGTTTTACCTCTGAGTCCATGCAGTAAAATATAAACGGTCCCCAGGTTTCACAGCGCACTTCGCTAAGCGTCACTTTGCCGCAGGGATTGCCATCGGGGAAATCATCTGGGTCTTGAACATTGACCAACACACCGTCGGGAGCAAACTGCCAGCCATGGTAGCCACAGGTAATGCGGTCACTGCCGCCAATATCACCGAGAACCAGACGGTTGCCACGGTGGGGGCAGGAGTTATAGAAAGCTTTGATGCTGCTGTCGGCCTGACGAATCATAATCACCGATTCGGTGCCCAGATTATGGCGCACATAGTCCCCTTCCTGTTCTAACTCAGCGACCATGCCACCCAGATGCCAAACCTTTGGCCACAGATGCTGGTTCTCCAGCGCCATAAACTCTTGGGAGATATAGCGGTCCGCGGTGATGGTGTCGCCGCGCACAGGAATATCAAAACCTTTGGCGTAGCGGGACGTGTCAGATGGTGCGCCCATAATATGGCTCTCTATAATTGGCAGTGCTGATTAATAAAAAACAGGTCGAATAGACTGCAATAAAAAGAAGCTGACCAGCTAAAAGGTTTTGCTGTTTAACAAAACCTATTAGCTAATCAGCATTCCCGGGGATTACTTTGAAATAAGACCGCCATCAACCACCAGCTCAGCACCAGTGACATAGCTGGATTCATCGGAGGCTAAAAACAGTACACAGTTGGCCACTTCCACTGGATAGCCCATACGACCAAATGGCACGGTGTCGCCAAGCTTTTCAAACTCATCTGGATTATCGCGACGGGAGTCATTTTGAATATTGGTGTCGATTAAGCCTGGGTGCAGAGAGTTACAGCGAATACCATCGGCAGCATGTTCCAGGGCAATACTCTTACTGAAAATTTGTACACCGGCTTTAGCAATACCGTATACCGAGACGCCGGGAATGCCGCGCAGTGCAGCAACAGAAGACATATTGACAATAGAGCCGCCACCGGAGGCGATCATTGCTGGCAGGGCTTTTTTACAGCCGAGGAAGACACTGCGAATATTCACATCCATCTGCAGATCGTAGTCTGCCGTGGAGTATTCACTGATCGGTCGCATAACCGCAATACCGGCATTGTTAACCAATATATCCAGACCGCCAAAGCGCTCTACGGTGGCATCAATCACTTCCTGCCAGCGCTGCTCATCGACCACATTTTGCTCCATAGTCAGTACCTCAGCACCTAGGGCGACCATCTCTTTTTCAGCGACAGCCAGTCCAACCATATCGATATCGGTCAGTACCAGTTTGGCACCCTCTTGGGCAAAGCGCATAGCAGTGGCATGGCCGAGGCCCGGGTTAGAGGCAGCGCCGGTAATAATCGCAACTTTATTGAATAATCTAGACATGGAATTTTCCTTATAATATTTTTTTAACGTGCTTTAAATTTAATTTTTTAAATTTTGTATTTTTTTATTCTTTGCTGTTTATTTTTTTCAGGCCCTAAATCGCATTCCAGCCGCCATCCACTTCGAGCAGACTTCCGGTACTAAAAGACGAAAGGTCCGAGGCCAAAAACATCACCCCATTGGCCACCTCTTCAGGCGTACCCAACCGTTTGATCGCATGCTTTGTTGCCAGTACCGATAGATCATCAACCAGGCTCACCACTAAAGGAGTCGCCACATTTCCCGGGCAGATCGCGTTAATCCGAATATCGCGATCGGCATATTCCACCGCTACTGTGCGGGTCAGACCGGCCACGGCAAATTTGCTGGTGACATAGGGCGAGGCATTGGGGTAGGTGTTGCGACTGGTGGCCGAGGCCATATTGACTATCCGCCCCCCGCCCTGCTCTAGCATTTGGCGGATCTCCGCCTGCATGCACAGCCATACACCTTTTAAATTTACCGCCATTACCCGATCAAATTCCGCCTCACCCACTTCATGAAATTCCTGTAATGGGGTTGCTGTACCGGCATTGTTGACGGCAATATCGAGACGACCAAAACGCGCCACTATGGCACTCATCATGGCACTGACATCCGCAGAATCGCTGACGTCATTAATCAGACCCAGTACCTCAGCGCCAGCCTGTTCAAGCTCCTCAACGGCCTTATCCAATGGCTCCTTGGATATATCGGTAATCACCAACTTAGCACCAGCCGCTCCAAATGCTTGGGCGCAGGCATAACCCAAACCACCGGCTGCGCCGGTGATTAACACGACTTGATCGTGAAAATTAAATGTCATAACACTGCTCTTATTATTTTTATGATTATTGTTTTTTTATTATCAATCGGTGAAAATTGCTCTTAGGTGGCATTGCCACCATCGACCATATACACACTGCCGGTGCAGTAACTGCTGTCATCACTACCTAAGAAAACCATCATATTGGCGATTTCCTCCGGCTGGCCATAGCGACCCAAAGGTGTCACCGCCTCAACCATAGCTCTAAAATCACCGGCGCCCGCTTCAGCAAAGCCATCTTCAATGGATTCCATCATGCGGGTTTCCACAGCACCTGGGTTAACCGTATTGACTCGGATACCAAATTGCGCAGATTCCAGAGCCGCGCAGCGCATCAGACCAATCACCGCATGCTTGCTGGTATTGTAAGCGGCGGTATTGGGCGAGCCCTGCACGCCTGCACCAGAGGACGTGATAATAATGCTGCCACCACCGCCATCGCGCATCACCGGCATGACGTAGTGCAGCCCCAACCATACACCTCTGACATTGACTGCCAATACCTTATCTAGGTTGCTGACATCGGTATCCATAATCGAACCGATCTTGCCCTCGGTGCCTGCGTTGGCCACAAAGACATCAATAGAGCCGAAGGTGTCGACTGTGGTGCGCACCATATTCTCAACTTGATCCGCTTCAGCTACGTCAACGGCGACACAGGCGCAGCGATCGGCACCTAGTTCATTGACCAATGGCTGAGTGATATCAGTATTGATATCCGCGAGCATGACTTTGGCGCCCTCACTGACAAACTTGCGCACCGCTGCCTGACCAATACCGCCGCCAGCACCAGTGATCAATACCACTTTTTGATCTAATTTCATGTTCTTTCTATCCTTGTTCTTTTCGCTGCTTTTGGTTTCAGGCTATTGATTACAAGCTATTGGCCACAGCCTATTGCCCAGGTATTTCACCCGCCGCCACCATGGCATCAAATAATTCAGTACCCAGTGGATTGCGGCGCAGACAGAGACCGCCGTTGACCTGCAAGTTTTCGCCGGTCATAAAGCATTCATCGGAGGCGAGGAATAGTGCAGCGGCGGCAATATCGTCACTGCTGCCAATCCGACCCAGGGGGTAACAGCTTTCAAACTCTGCCAGCAGTGCAGCGCTTTTTAGGGGTTCTGCAGTCATCGGGGTATGAGTCAAGCCGGGGGAGATACTATTGGCGCGAATGCCTTTTGGACCATATTGATTGGCAACACAGCGGATCAGGTGGTCGGTGCCCGCCTTGGTACCCATATAGGCAGCATGGTCATCGAGCATAATATTGGCGGTGGCCGAGGAGATCTGAATAATCGACCCGCCTGTATCAGCCATAACCTGAATCAGCTTCTGCAGCCACACAAACGGCCCTTTGAACTGCAGATCAAGCATCTGATCAAGCTGTTCCTCTGAGTTTTCTTCTAAGGGCACTAATAGACCCCAGCCAGTGCTATTTATCGCCACATCGAGCTTGCCATGGCGCTCGATAATCGAGTCGATCATGGTGTTAATAGAGGCTTTTTTAGAGAAATCACAGAGCACCCAATCGCCATCAATCTCTTCGGCGAGTTTGCTCAGTGCAGCCTCATGACGACCGGAAACAACCACTTTCGCCCCTTCAGCGGCGAAACGGCGAGCCATAACCTGCCCCATATTATCTTCACCGGCAGCGCCGACTATTGAGACCACTTTTCCAGTAAAACGCCCCATCAGAAACCCCTTGCTAAAGCTATTTTGGTTTTATTCTCATTATTATTGTTTTTATGCTGCTTAGTCAGTCTGCCAGATAATTCGAAAATTATCGCAACTGCATTTTACAAAACAGACATGCATGTTTCTTTTTTAAGACTATATTATCAATGGCTCCAAGCTGCAACTGGTTTGTCCTGAATCTGCTGTCAGATAACCTGCCCGGCGCATTAAATTAAGGCGACTTAAAGGGCTTTGCCATAGATGGTAGAGGGCTATTGTTTAAATAAGGAGATCAGCTGCAATAGTGAACGTTGGAGAAGTTGCGCGAGAGGTATAGGGGCCTTTAACGAGGCCTGTAGAGAGATATGTAGAGAGGTATTTAGAGACGTTTCCAGGCAGGCAACTAGAGAGACTTTTGGCAAAGAGCAGGCGCGGGAAGCCAAAAACTTCCCGCGCTGAATAGTTACTTTTCCATCAAATCCGCTTCTTTGTAGATATCATGGAGAATAGCGGTCAGGTAGGTCATCACGCGCTTGGCGCGAGCATTTTTGCGCACTGACATATGACTCAGGGCCATGCCCTTCATCAAGAACTGCACCATATCGTGAGCGCCTTCCAGTCGCGCCAGATTTTGCCAGTGTGGGAACACCGCTTTTACAGTGTCGAGAAACTGCTTTTCAAAGTCTTTTTCTACCGGCTCAATAATCTGTCGCAACTCTCCATCAGTGCGCGATGCAGCAAGCATCTCTTGGTAGGCAAGAAACGATGGAAGGTTCACATAACGCCATGCAGCCTCAACTGATTCGCGAATCGCTTTATCGGTCAAACTGCTTTGAGGATCATCAATATCGACCATTAGATCGCGGTACTCTTGCAGACGCAAGACATGAAGATAGTCGATCACCGCGCGCATAACCGAAATACGCGAGGGGAAGTGGTGCATCATGGCGCCCCTTGAGACGCCGGCATAATTGGCAATCAAAGCGGTAGTGGTATTGGCATAACCCAACTCGAGAAGGCATTGAATGGTGGCCTCGAGAATTGCGGAACGCGTCATTGCACTCTTCTCGGCCTGCCATCCCTTTTCATTGCGCTGCGGCCGCTTTTTGCTGGCTGCCGCTGTTGTTTTCGCCGCGCCCTCTTTACCTTTTGCCACCACCATGCCATCTGTCCTCTAAAATATTTCGTTTGCATTAACATTCATAATAGTAAAAAACCGACAGCTGTCGGTAATTTCAGAATGGTATAGAAAAGTCTTACTTATTTCACCACTCTGAATAGAAAACAGGTGTAATTGTTTAGAATAATCACTATTACATTATTTTAACCGATCATTTCTACCGCCATTTGTGCCAGCGGCTTGACCAACACTCTCATTTCAAGCGCTTTATCACTTGAAGCATTGCCACCCAGGGCGCGCTGACCCACACCCTCGAGTATTGCGGCAAACCGAAACATGCTGAAAATTACATAGAAATTCCAATTGGGAATAGTCTCTAGACCCATGCGCTGGCAGTACAGCGCCACATAGTCCTGTTCGCTGGGAATGCCCAAGCTCTGGCGATCGATACCTCCCAGTCCCGCCAGCACGCAATTGTTATCAAGGCGCAACTGCATGCACTGATAGGCAAGATCGGCGTAAGGGTGACCCAGTGTCGATAGCTCCCAATCGAGAAGTGCAATCGCCTCGGACTCGGTGCCGTGAAACATCATATTGTCCAAACGAAAATCACCGTGGGCGAGAACTAATTTGCCATCGTCCTCCGGGGTATTCGCCGGCAGCCATTCAATCAGTCGGTCCATATCGGCAATGGTTTCGCTCTCTGACGCCTGATACTGTTTTGTCCAGCGGCCAATTTGGCGGGCAAAATAATTTCCCGGACGGCCATAGTCCTGCAGGCCAACCGCATCTATATCCACTGAGTGCAGTGCCACCAAGACACGATTCATTTGATCGAAAATATCACCCCGATCAAGATTGCTTATGCCGGGCAGTGCCGGATCCCAGAATACCCTGCCCTGCTTGTATTCCATCAGGTAAAACATGCTGCCGATAATCGAATCATCGTCACAGAGATGGTAAACCTGGGCCACGGGCACATCGGTGTCGGCAAGGGCCGACAGCACCCTGAATTCCCGATCCACCGCATGGGCCGATTTCAATAACTCACCCGGGGGCTTGCGGCGCAGCACATAATCAGCGCTCGCCGTGGTAATTTTAAATGTCGGGTTCGACTGGCCACCGGGAAATTTCTCAGCTGTTAGCGGCCCTTTAAAACCGATAATCTGAGATTCCAGATACTGCGCCAGCCTCTCGGCATCAAAGTCAAAATGTGACTGCATTATTAAGCCTTAGCGCCGGAATAGCGTTCAATAATTTGCTTGCCCAGGGCCATTTGATGAACCTCATCCGGGCCATCTGCCTGACGACACCAACGAGCATAATTAAACGCTTCAGCCATGCAGTAGTCTTCAGTGAGTCCACCAGCACCGTGCATTTGGATAGCTTTGTCGAGGACATTTTGGATCAGTAATGGAATCGTGGTCTTGGTGGCGGCAATCATATCCACCGAGGCCGGAACCCCTTGCTGGTCGATTTTGTGACAGGTTTTTAGCACCAGTAAGCGGGCCATTTCGATCTCGGAAAACATCCGCGAGATATTTTCTCGCACCGACTGATGTTTGCTGATTTGGCGGCCAAAGGTTGAACGCGCAACGCTGCGTTTGCAGGCCAACTCAAGGGCCCGCTGACCGGCACCGATTAGACGCATGCAGTGATGCATGCGGCCGGGACCCAGTCGTCCCTGCGCAATTTCAAATCCGCGGCCTTCACCGAGCAAAACATTGTCCAGCGGTACACGACAGTTTTCAAAACGCAGTTCGGCGTGGCCTATAGGTGCATCGTCATAACCAAAGGTGGTCAGGGGACGAACCAGAGTCAGGCCCGGAGTATCTTTGGGCACCAGTACCTGAGTCTGCTGCAGGTGGCGGCTGGGGTTTTCTGGGTCCGACTTGCCCATCACAATAAAGATTCGCGTACGCACATTCATGGCGCCGGTGATAAACCACTTGCGGCCATTGAGCACCCATTCATCGCCGTCTTTAACAATGCTCAGCTCAACATTGGTGGCGTCACTGCAGGCCACTTGTGGCTCGGTCATGGCGTAGGACGAACGGATTTCACCGGCTAAAAGAGGCTGCAGCCATTTGCTCTGCTGCTCTTTGGTGGCGTAGTTCATAAAGACTTCCATATTGCCGGTATCCGGGGCATTGCAGTTGAACACTTCCGGAGACCAGATTACCCGCCCCATAACTTCGCAGAGTGGTGCATATTCAGCAAAACTGAGTCCGCCGTGATCACAGTATTCTGCGTGAGAGGGGGGTACAAATAAATTCCATAGGCCGGCGGCCTTGGCTTTTAATTTTAACTCTTCCATTAATGGCAGCGGGGCGAAACGATTCTCGGCATTGTGTAATTGCTGAGCATAAGCAGCTTCATTGGGATAAATATTCTCATCAAAAAAACGCTCTAGCTTTTCCAGCATCTGCTGAGATCGTTCACTGTTTTGGTACATGTTGATGCTCCATTAAAAGGACCGTGTTAAAAAATAAAATTAAAAAGCGGGTAATACAATGCTTACCACCAAGGGAAAAAGGGTGGCATACCTGTAGCAATTTTGGCTGGGAAGTTGGCCTGACGCTTTTCCAAAAAAGATGCCACGCCCTCCTTGCCATCTTGCTGACTGGTGTAAAACACCGCCAGTGATTCCACCTTGTGCGCCTGATCCGGATGCTCTGCTGCTGAGTTGCGATAGAGCATCTGGCGGGTCAGTGCGACAGATACGGGGGCGGTATTGTCAGCGATTTTTTGCGCCATCTCATAGGCCTTGGGGAGCAGAGTATCTGGGGCACAAACCTCCAATACTAAGCCACCCTGATAGGCCTCTGCCGCATCAAAAATATCACCGGTCAACATCCACTTTAGGGATTGCTGCATGCCGACAATACGCGGCAAAAACCAGGTTGAGCAGCCCTCTGGGACAATACCGATCTTGGTAAAGACAAAGCCGAAACGGGCTTTTTCTGAAGCCAGACGAATATCCATCGCACAGGCCATGGTTGCCCCCACTCCCACTGCAGCACCGTTAATGGCACCGATAACCGGCTTTTTACAATCATAAATAGCGAGTGTGACCTTGCCTGCGCTATCGCGAACGCCGTCCATTTCTTCAAATGATTGCATCTCATCAAGGGTCGGAGTTCGAGTCTCATCCAACCCAAAGACATTGCCCTCGGCGGATAAATCCATACCGGCACAAAAGGCTCTGCCAGCGCCAGTGACAACAACTACGCTGACATCAGCATCATCGCTTGCCCGGTTAAATGCGTGCACTAGCTCATTACACATTTCGATGGTGTAGGCGTTCATCACCTCTGGGCGATTTAGCAGTAGAGTTAGGATTTTGTTATCGACTTGGTATTCGATAGTCTTGTAGTCGATAGCTTTGTAATCAACAGCCTTGTAATCGGAGTTCATGTTTTATCCTTGAGCTCTTTCGCCAGAATGGCTTATAAGCTCTTTCCTGGAGAGTATTTGAAGGCGCAGCAAACGTTGCGCTAATGTATTTGGTGATTTAAATTTTCTGAGGTAATACTACCATTCATAAAAAAAACAAACTAGCATAACTTTTATTTTGAAAGGGTAAGAACCCGCTAAGAATGCGTTGGGCAGGGCTTAACTGAGAGGGGTTTTGGTCGGACCATCGAGATCTCTCACATGCGTTCGAGATGACAGTTAGGTGGTTCGGGGTGGGAGTTTAGTGGTTCGGGGTGGGAGTTGAGTGGTTCGGGGTGAGAGTGCAGTGGTTCGAGATAAAAACATCCACTGTCATCCCGACAGAGCGCAGCGACGAGGGATCTCAAACCAGCTTATACCCACCCATCGGAATGGGTACCACCCAAACAAAAAAGCCCAGCAATGCCGAGCGTTTCAAAGTGGCCTGAAATAAAGATATCCAATCAACCAAATTTTAACGCCTGATAATCATCCAGATCCACCGTGAGACGGGCCAACCAAAGGTCATAGTTATCTTGCATTTGCAGCCAACTCTCTGGAGAGCGACCTATTACCTTGGAGAGCTTGAGCGCCATCAAAGGAGAGATATCGGTCTTCTCATTGAGCAACCGACTCACCAGACCAGGACTGACTTTTAACTGCCGAGCGAGCTGATTAGAACCCACATTAAAAGGCTCTAAATAGACCCGACGAATGAAGGTGCCGGGGTGCATGGGCTTATGCTGTTGGATATCCATTAGTGATAATCCTCATAGTTAACGACATAGACATGACCATCGATAAACTCAAACACAACGCGCCAGTTACCACTAACATTGACCGCCCACTGCTTGTTTCTACTGCCTTTAAGGGGATGTAAACGCCAACCGGGAATATTCATATCGTCCACATAACAGGCGGTATGCAATGCCTGAAGTCGCTCTTCGAGCCGCGCTCTGTGCTGGGACTGGATGCCAGCTGTATTCCCGGTAGTAAAGAAATTCTCGAGCCCTTTGTGTTTGAAGCTTTTTATCATAGTTCCGAGCCATGACAGTAGCGGAGTGTTTACTGTTATGCAACAGCAAACACCTCGACTCCCATTACTCTATTATTGGTAATGGAGGATCAAACACTATTCTGGGCGCATATGGGGGAACAGCAGCACATCTCTAATGGAGGGAGAATCAGTCAACAACATCACCAGACGATCGATACCAATACCCTCACCGGCGGTTGGCGGCATGCCGTATTCCAGAGCGCGGATATAGTCGGCATCGAAGTGCATGGCCTCATCATCACCGGCATCTTTCTCTGCTACCTGCTGCTTGAAGCGTGACTCTTGGTCTTCGGAATCATTGAGCTCAGAGAAGCCATTGGCGATTTCGCGGCCGCCGACAAAGAACTCAAACCGGTCGGTGACATGGGGATCTTGATCATTGCGTCGCGCCAGCGGAGAGACTTCAGCGGGATACATGGTAATAAAGGTTGGCTGCTCTAAAAGATGTTCAACAGTCTTTTCAAAGATCTCAATCTGCACCTTACCCAGACCCCAGATATCTTTTAATGGGATATGTAAGTCTGTGGCGATTTTCCGCGCACCGGCTTCATCGGCAAGCTGCTCGGCACTGATCTCAGGGTTGTACTGCAAAATCGAATCGAATACTGACAGGCGAATAAACGGCTCGGCAAAATCATAGTGAACTTCGCTGACCACTTCTCCTTCAGCATCCTTAGTGGTGTTAACCACTTTGGTGGAACCCAATACTTCGGTGGTCATCTTGCGCAGCATATCTTCGGTCAGATCCATCAGATCATTAAAATCCGAATAGGCCTGGTAAAACTCCAGCATGGTGAACTCGGGATTGTGTCTTGTGGACAGACCCTCATTGCGGAAGTTGCGATTAATTTCATAGACCCGCTCAAAGCCGCCAACCACCAAACGCTTTAAATAGAGCTCAGGAGCAATACGCATATACATATCGATATCCAGAGCATTGTGGTGGGTGACAAAAGGTCGTGCCACAGCGCCGCCGGGAATCACTTGCAGCATAGGTGTTTCAACTTCCAGATAGTCTGCAGCATTTAAATAGCGACGGATGAAGTCGACAACCTTGGAGCGTATCCGAAAGGTATTGCGCACATCGGGGTTAACAATTAGATCTACATAGCGCTGACGGTAGCGCATCTCTTGATCCGCGAGACCGTGAAACTTATCGGGCAGTGGACGCAGGGCTTTGGTCAGCAGCTGGTAGTTGTCCATTTGCACATAGAGATCACCTTTGCCCGAAAGGTGCAGGGCACCGGTGATGCCGACTATATCGCCAAGATCCAATGACTTGGCAAAGGGTCGCGCTTCTTTGGTGACATACAGCTGGATGGTGCTTGAGCTATCTTGAACCACGATAAAAGCACCGCGGTTGCGAATCACACGACCTGCAACACTGACGACTTTACCCAACTGCTCGAGGGCCTCTTTAGTCTCTTCGCCAAAGCCAGTCTGCAATTCTGCAGCGCTGTGCTGGGGGCGAAAGTCATTGGGGAACGGGCTGCCACCCTGCTCACGCAGTGCAGTAAGTTTGGCGCGGCGCTCGGCGATTAGTTTGTTTTCGTCTTGTTGGTCGGTCATAGTGTTTTTGGTTTCTTGGTTATTAATTTGAATTTTTGGTCTTGTCTTTCAGTGTTTCTTGGTCGTCCGGCAACTACTTATCCTGTTACCCCGAGATCTCTCACAGGGGTTCGAGATGACAGTGCTTACTTTAATCACCCCAACTATTTCTCACTTTCCCAAACACCAGCTATGTCATCCCGACAGAGCGCAGCGATGAGGGATCTCATGCCATATTCTGAGATCTCTCACATTCGTTCGAGAGACAGTGCCGGCTGTTCGAGCCGACAATCTATACCTAAAGCCCCGCCTTCAAAGACGCCACAATAAACTGGTCCAACTTACCATCCAGCACTGCACCCGTATTGCGTGTCTCTACTCCCGTCCGCAAATCTTTAATCCGCGCATCGTCCAATACATAGGAGCGAATCTGACTGCCCCAACCAATATCAGATTTGGTATCTTCAGTAGCCTGAGCCGCTTTCTGCCGAATGCTCACCTCAAGCTCATAGAGTTTGGCACGCAACATCTGCCAACACTTATCCCGGTTCTGATGCTGCGACCGCTGACTCTGGGACTGCACCACTATACCACTGGGCCCGTGGGTCAAACGCACCGCGGAATCAGTCTTGTTAATATGCTGACCACCAGCACCAGAGGCGCGGTAGGTATCAGTGCGAACATCCGAGGGATTGATATCAATTTCAATATTGTCATCAATTTCAGGGGACACATAAACCGCAGAAAAAGAGGTGTGACGACGATTGCCCGAATCAAATGGTGACTTGCGCACCAGACGATGCACACCAATCTCAGTGCGCAGCCAGCCATAGGCATACTCACCGGAAATCTGCACCGTGGCGCCTTTGATACCGGCAACATCACCAGCGGAACACTCCACTAATTCTGCTTTAAACCCCTTGTCATCGGCCCAGCGCAGATACATGCGCAGCAGCATCTCAGCCCAGTCTTGCGCCTCAGTGCCGCCAGAGCCAGACTGAATATCCAGGTAAGCATTATTAGGATCCATCTCGCCGGAGAACATTCGGCGAAATTCTAATTTAGCAAGCTGCGCTTCAAGCGCTGCGATCTCCGTTTCCACATCGGCAACGGTATCCGCATCATCCTCTTCAACCGCCATAGCCAATAGCTCGCGAGAATCCGCGACACCAGTGTCTAGGTCTTCAATGGTTTTTACTACAGCTTCGAGGGCGGAGCGCTCGCGGCCCAGTTCTTGAGCGCGCTCAGGTTCATTCCAGACATCGGGTTCGCCGAGTTCTAGTTCAACTTCAGAGAGACGATCTTTGCGGTTAACATAGTCAAAGATACCCCCTCAACACGTCGGTGCGTGCCTGCAGGTCATCGAGGGCGTTATAGAGCGGATTCACTTCCATGAAATAATCTTTTATCAACGGCTAATAAGCTGCGCATTTTACATGACCGGCCATGCCACACCAAGGGAAAACAGCGCGCAGCTCAAGGTTGATTAAGCTGCGGCACTAGCGCACCATGCCGAGTCAGATCTCACTGAAAAATCTCTAAATAAAAGAGCCGGGAGCAAACTATCATGCTAAAAACCAGCCTACTAATAATCATCGCCCTTTTCGCCTATCTACTATTGTGGCCAGTACCCATTGATCCGGTTAGCTGGAATGCACCGGTGAACAAACTCTACACCGGCGATTTCCAGCAGAATACTCGTCTCGATAAGATTGAAATAGTGGAATTAGAGGACACCCATGGCCCCGAGGGGCTGGCGCAGCTCAATGGTGAAATCTATACCGCCACTCGTGAAGGCTGGATTATTCGTTTTAACGAAGCCACTGGCACCATGACCAAATGGGTCAATACCGAGGGTAGTCCACTGGGTTTGGCTTTTGATGCCGAGGATAATTTACTGATTGCCGACGCCTACAAAGGTCTGCTCAGTGTCTCCCCAGCAGGTGAGATTACGGTTCTCACTGACAGCTATAACGGCGTGCCTATGGAATATGTTGACGATTTAGATGTGGACGCAGAGGGTAAAATCTATTTCAGTGATGCCTCCACAAAGTTTGGCGCTCAGTCGAATGGCGGCACCTATGCAGCAAGCCTATTAGACACTATGGAGCATGGCGGTCACGGTCGTCTGATGGTTTATGATCCTGCAGATCGATCCACCAAAATGCTCATGGACGGCCTCAACTTTGCCAATGGCGTCGCCGTAGCAGAGGACAGCAGCTTTGTTTTGGTCAATGAAACCGGCTCTTACCGACTGCATAAATACTGGCTGAAAGGTGATCAGGCTGGCACCTCAGAAGTACTGATCGACAATCTGCCAGGCTTTCCCGACAATATTGTCCGAGGTCGCGATGGACGCTTCTGGGTGGGGCTAGTATCACCCCGCAGTCAACAGCTGGATGATATGTCAGCCTCACCGTTTTTACGAAAAATCGTTCAGCGCTTGCCCGCTAGTATGCGCCCCCAGGCAGTGTCTTACAGCCATGTTTTTGCCATGGATAAAGATGGCGCGGTGATCACTTCACTGCAGGACCCCGACGGTGAACATCACACCAACACAGGTGCGTTGGAAACCGATAACTGGCTCTATATCAGTAGCCTTCACGCAGACAATCTCGCCCGAATCAGCAGGGAAAACGCCGGAATCTAATGACTTTATTTATTGACCGTTTAGAACACACCTATTTTGAAAGCTTTAAAGAACGGGAGGACGCGCACTTTAGTCCAGTGATGGCCTCCCGTTTACTCGACCCAGTTGTGGTCAGCAGCAATAAACTGTTGGCAGGAGAACTGGGTATAGATCCAGACAACTTAGATAGTCCAGAAATGCTGGAACTGATGAGCGGCAACTTTATGACCGCCAATATCAAGCCTATTGCACTGGTTTACTCCGGGCATCAGTTTGGTGTCTGGGCGGGCCAGCTTGGGGATGGTCGAGCGATGACATTGGGTGAGTTGCCAGTAGCAAAGTCAGCTCTAGGTGAAGACGAACTCGTAGAAACTGAAGTCCCTCACAGCGAACTTTGGGATATTCAACTTAAAGGCGCAGGGCCAACCCCCTACTCGCGATTTGCCGATGGTCGTGCGGTACTCAGGTCGAGTATCCGTGAGTATCTCTGTTCCGAGGCCATGCATGGACTGGGCATTGCCACGACCAGAGCACTGAGCCTGGTAGACAGTAAAACTCAGGTCTATCGTGAAGAGGTGGAGTCCGGCGCCACGGTCTGTCGTGTGGCTCGCAGTCATATTCGCTTTGGGTCCTTCGAACATTTCCATTATCGAAATCAACCAAAATCTGTGCGCGCGCTCGCCGACTATGTAGTTCAGCGACACTTTCCACAGTGGACAGAAGACTCCGATCGCTTTATAAAATTATTTAAAAATACGGTTTTCAAAACCGCCAAAATGATCGCTCAGTGGCAGTCGGTTGGCTTTAATCACGGCGTGATGAATACCGATAATATGTCGATATTGGGTGACACGCTTGATTTTGGTCCCTTTGGATTTCTGGATAATTACAACCCGGAATTTATCTGCAATCACTCAGATACCAATGGCCGATACTCATTTAAAAATCAGCCTTCGGTAGGACTTTGGAACCTCAATGCACTGGCCACATCTCTAACGTCACTGCTTAGCAGCGACGAGCTAATCGATGTACTAAAACAGTATGAGCCAGAATTTTTAAATCAGTTTCGTGGGATTATGGCGAGCAAGCTCGGATTGGAACAATACCAAACTGATGACGAACTCTTATCCAATGAATTGTTGGATTTGATGCAGACCAATAATGTGGATTACACCATTTTGTTTAGATCGCTCTGTGACTTTACCGCGACCAATCAAACAGTCAGAGACCAGTTTAATGATCGTGAAGGCTTTGATCAGTGGGCGGTTAAGTATCTTGCGCGGCTCGAGCAACAGCGCCTGAGTGATGCACAGCGCCGGGATAATATGCGCGCCATAAACCCGAAATATGTGCTGCGTAATTACATGGCACAGGGGGCAATTGAAAAGGCTCAGACCGGTGATTACTCTGAGGTAAACCTGCTATTGAAAGTGTTGCAGAGCCCCTGCGAAGAGCATCCAGAGGCCCAGCACTATGCTGGCCTGCCACCGGATTGGGCAGAGACAATATCGGTTAGTTGTTCGTCTTAAAAGTGTCAATTAACCGCTGTGCGGCAACCGTAGCCGGCAGCAGACCATCGAGCACTGCCTGTTCCAACTGGGGAACCAGTGCTTTGACCTTGGCATCACTTTTTAGATCACTCACCAATGCTTCGGCGGTTTCAGCCCACATCCATGAGCGCGCCTGCTGAGCGCGCTGTTGTTGCAGTTCACCATCGGCATCCAAAGCCTTACGAAACGCAGCAACCTGCTCCCAGACTTCCTCTATACCTTTGTTTTGCGTTGACGAGCAGGCCAGAACCTGAGGCTGCCAATTGGCAAAGCGTGACTTCATAAAATGCAGCGCCGCGGCATAATCGCCTTTGGTTTGCTTGGCAGTATTGGTCTGATCGCCATCGGATTTATTCACCAGAATCAGATCTGCCAATTCCATAATACCCCGTTTAATGCCCTGCAACTCGTCACCACCAGCGGGCAGTAACAACAGTAAAAACATATCGGTCATATCGGCCACGGCGGTTTCGGACTGACCCACGCCCACCGTCTCTACCAAAATCACATCGAAGCCAGCGGCTTCGCAGAGCAATAAAGATTCACGGGTTCGGCGTGTTACGCCACCCAGAGTTTTGCCTGCGGGGGATGGTCGGACAAAGGCATTTTCAGCAAAGGCCAGGGTTTCCATGCGGGTTTTATCCCCGAGAATAGAACCTCCGGTGACTGCGGAAGTGGGATCCACTGTTAGCACGGCAACCTTGTGACCCTGCTTAATTAAGTAATTGCCAAACGCTTCAATAAAAGTGGATTTACCGACGCCAGGGACACCGGAAATACCCAAACGAATAGACTTGCCGGTGTCGGGCATCAGGGTTTCCAACAGAGCAGCGGCCTGCTGACGGTGATCGGCGCGGGTGGATTCAACCAGCGTAATCGCCTTGGCTAAGGCGCGGCGGTCACCGGCTTTAATCTGCTCTGCTAACATTTATTGGCCTTTTGGGTCCTTGTTTATGTCTGTGGGAACGGCTGCAATGAGATCTCTCACATGCGTTCGAGATGACATATAACTAAATTATCATCCCAACTGAGCGCAGCCAAGAGGGATCTCATAGAGATATCTCACATACGTTCAAGATGACATGTAACTAAATTGTCATCCCGACTGAGCGCAGCGACGAGGGATCTCATAGAGATATCTCACATACGTTCGAGATGACATGTCACTAAATTATCATCCCAACAGAGCGCAGCGACAGGGAATCTCAT
>ENA-UZWV01000399-UZWV01000399.1-metagenome-genome-assembly--contig:-Day-3-1m-contig-399_pt1 | contig 168689 bp, 173 predicted proteins | sample MGYA00260342_ERZ794902 | MGnify/ENA metagenome assembly ERZ794902
TCACCGCTACACAGGAAATTCCGCCACCCTCTACTGTACTCTAGCCAGACAGTTCTAACTGCAGTTCCCAGGTTGAGCCCAGGGCTTTCACAGCTAGCTTATCAAACCACCTACGCGCGCTTTACGCCCAGTAATTCCGATTAACGCTCGCACCCTCCGTATTACCGCGGCTGCTGGCACGGAGTTTGCCGGTGCTTCTTCTGTAGGTAACGTCAAAATTGGTGAGTATTAATCAACAACCGTTCCTCCCTACTGAAAGTGCTTTACAACCCTAGAGCCTTCTTCACACACGCGGCATGGCTGGATCAGGCTTTCGCCCATTGTCCAATATTCCCCACTGCTGCCTCCCGTAGGAGTCTGGGCCGTGTCTCAGTCCCAGTGTGGCTGATCATCCTCTCAGACCAGCTACGGATCGTCGCCTTGGTGAGCCTTTACCCCACCAACTAGCTAATCCGACTTGGGCTCATCCAATAGCACAAGGTCCGAAGATCCCCTGCTTTCTCCCGTAGGACGTACGCGGTATTAGCGTGCGTTTCCACACGTTATCCCCCACTACTAGGTAGATTCCCAAGCATTACTCACCCGTCCGCCGCTCTACTTGCCCCGAAGGACTTTCGCGCTCGACTTGCATGTGTTAGGCCTGCCGCCAGCGTTCAATCTGAGCCATGATCAAACTCTTCAGTTCAATCTTTAACCTCACCATTTAAGGAGAGGAAATGGTTACGCAAAACCTGCTTCACCATTCAAAATCTCGGTTTCAAAAACCATACACTTAACGACTCATCTAAATGAGTCAGTGAGCTACCTGCTTTTGATATTTAATAATCCAATATCAACTAGCAAGTACCCACACGCATTGCTTGATTAAATTTTTAAAGAACGATTCGCTCATCAGAGCGGGGGGCGCATTCTATAGAAGGCCGACCCATTGTCAACAGTAGATTTTAAATAATTTTGAAACGCTTATTTAACTACTTTTCCTCGCCGCTGTTTTGGCGCGTCACCCTTGTTGGGAGGCCGCATTCTACAGACAGCTGGCATACAGTCAACAAGTATTTCTTTTAATTTTTCAACTCGCCTGAAAGCTATTAAATACGCTGTAAAAGATGGTATTTTTTCTTGCCTAACCGGACGAGGAAAAAGCGCCCAAACAGCGCATTACTCGAATCGAACAATTCAGCCGCTTTCATATTTTGCTCAGCCCCTATGGCACGACCATTAATAAACACCGACTGGCGCCCTAAAGCGTCTTTTACTTCGCGCCCGGCCTTTGCCATTCCACAGTCCATCAACAAACTGGTGAGCGGCTTGTCTGCCAATTCGGCAACCGGCAGCTCAGATGACGGCATACCATCTAGGCAAAGTTGTTCAAAATCGGACTCGGGCAACTGATTGGGATCTCCGGTAAATAGCGCCTCAGTGATTCGCAACGCTGCCGCGAGTCCATCTTCGCCATGCACAAGGCGTGTCGCTTCCCGCGCCAACACCGCTTGACCCTGAGGCTTACCCTCAGCCTTATTGTCAGCCTCTTCCACCGCGCTGATTTCCTCAAGGGATAAAAAGGTAAAATAGCGCAGGAATTTATACACATCAGCGTCGGCGACATTTAGCCAAAACTGGTAAAACGCCAGAGGAGAGGTCTTTGACGGATCGAGCCAAACCGCACCGGCTTCAGTTTTGCCAAACTTGGTGCCATCAGATTTGGTAATAAGAGGAACAGTGAGAGCAAAACATTGGGATTTGTTTTGTCGACGCGCTAAATCAATGCCCCCGACTATGTTGCCCCACTGATCACTGCCACCCACCTGCAGGGTGCAGTTATGGCGGCGATTTAATTCAGCGAAATCCATGCCCTGTAACAGAGCATAGGAGAATTCGGTAAACGAAATACCCGACCCCTCGCGATCGAGGCGCAGCTTTACCGACTCTTTATTAATCATATTATTTACTGAAAAGTGTTTGCCGACATCGCGAAGAAATTCTAGGGCCGACATCTTTTCTGTCCAGTCGAGGTTATTAGCCACTACTGCACTGTTTGCGCCGCAATCAAAGTCAATAAACTGACTGACCTGGCCTTTGATTTTATCGGCCCAGCTTGAAATGACATCAGGCGTGTTGAGCTTGCGCTCAGCGGCCTTAAAGCTTGGATCGCCAATCATGCCCGTGGCACCCCCAACGAGTGCAATAGGAGTATGACCCGCCTCTTGAAAACGCTTGAGCACCAAAAGCGGCACTAAGTGACCTAAATGCAGACTGTCAGCTGTGGGGTCAAAACCGCAATACAGCGCTCGCGGCTGATCTAAATGCTCTTCTAACTCATTATCTGCGGAGACCTGCGCGACTAGGCCACGCTGGCGTAATTGATTAATTATCTCACTGCCACTCTGTTTCATTGCAACGCTTTTCACTGTATCGAATTTGGAGGCCAACTCTACAGATTGAGAGAGCAAATACAAGATGTTCTCGCCGCAATCTAAGCAACTACCAGCACTGGAGCTGTTTTTAGCGGTAAAAAAGCGGAAGTAGCTCGCTGTAACTTATCAATTGATTAGGCTAAACTTGCGCGAATCGTACAAAGCTGGCTGACTATGATCGTATTACTTATGCAAAAGGCGACACGTTTTTTGCGTCTCATACTCAACGTTTTCCCGCGACGGCACCTTATAGCGGCGTCGGTGGTTAGCTGCTGCCTACTTATACTGGTCGCCTACCCGGTCACTGAGGCCGAGGCCAAACGCCAAGTCTCGGAACAACTGGTCCTGCCAGCTAAATCAGCCTCTGAAACAATTCCTGAGATAGATACCTCTGAGGCAACACTCAGATGGGTCGAACAGTCGGTGGGCTCTGGGGATAGTCTTTCACTGCTTTTCAGTCGCGCCAAACTCAGTGCTGCAGATGTTTATAAAGTCAGCTCATCCAGAGATGGCAAGCTGCTGCGAAACTTGTATCCGGGAGAATCCTTCCGCTTTGGTCTGAACAAGGCAGGCGAGCTTCAGGAGTTACACTATATCCAGTCAAAGCTAGTAAGCCGTATCTACAATCTTGAGAACGACAGCTATACCTCTGAACTTAAAGAACTCGAACCGGACACATTGCTCAGCTATCGCGAAGGTATTATTGAGGACTCCCTCTATCTATCAGCTCAGCAAGCTAACCTGCCAGACAAATTGATTATGGAGTTAGCTAACATCTTTGCCTGGGATATCGATTTCGTCTTTGATATTCGCCAAGGCGACTCATTTGCGATTCTTTTTCAAGAAAAGTATTTGAACGGCGAGAAGTTTGCTGTTGGCGATATTGTCGCCGCGTCTTTTACTAACCGCGGCAAAACATATGAAGCGGTACTGTATAAAGACAGTAGCGGCCGCTCGAGCTATTACACGCCGGAAGGCCTGAGTATGCGCAAAGCTTTTTTACGTGCACCTCTGGATATATTTCGCATAAGCTCTGGCTTTAACCTTAAGCGCAAACACCCAATTCATAAAATGATCAAAGCCCATCGCGGGGTCGACTATGCAGCGCCAAGGGGCACGCCAGTGTTTTCAGCAGGCGATGGCAAGGTCATAGCAGCAGGTTATAGCAAGGCCAACGGTAACTATGTCTTTGTCCAGCACGGACAAACCTATGTGACAAAATACCTGCACTTGGACAAGAAAAAAGTACGCAAAGGACAGACCGTTAAGCAGCGCCAAACTATAGGCACAGTTGGCTCAACAGGTTATGCAACTGGACCTCACTTGCATTACGAATTCTTAGTGAATGGCGTGCACCGCAATCCACGCACAGTGAAGCTACCCCAAGCGAACCCTATCTCTACGAATGAGTTAGCGGCATTTAAGCTGGCAACTACTCCAGTGCTGACGCAGCTTGCCCAAGCCGGCGCTCCGTCTGAGTTCGTCCAGCTGGAGCCACTGTCCAGTGCGCAAATAGGTATCGCCAGTGCCAACTAGACGCCACTGATGTCGACCTCAGAAATCTATCTTGGACTAATGTCCGGCACCAGCATCGATAGTATCGATGCTGCAGCGATGACTTTTTCAGGCGGAAAATTAAAACTGTTAGGCACATATGCAGAGCCTATTCCAGCACGGGTTAAACAGCAGATTGTCGACCTCTGCCAGCCTGGTAAAGACAGCGTACAGTTACTTTGCGAAACCGATAACCAGCTAGGTGAGCTTTTTGCCCAAACCGCGCTGGCTTTAATGCAAGCAGAGGGCATTCGCCCAGAACAGGTAGTGGCCATAGGTAGCCATGGACAGACCGTTCGTCATTCACCACCCAGATCCGGCGCCATAGCCTTTACTCACCAAATTGGCGATGCCAATATTATTGCCGCGCGCACTGACTGCCATGTGGTTGCAGACTTTCGACGCAAGGATATGGCCCTCGGCGGCCATGGTGCCCCGCTGGTACCGGCATTTCATAAAACACTTTTCTCATGTGCTCAGACTAATCGAGTGATTGCCAATATTGGCGGCATCTCAAATATCACCGTCCTACCTAGGGAGCGCAGCTGCTATGGCTTTGATACAGGCCCCGGCAATTTGCTACTCGACGCCTGGTGCAGCAAGCACACAGGACAGAGCTTTGATGACCGAGGATCTTGGGGAGCAATAGGAGAGGTATGCCAAAAACTGCTCAATCAATTAATGGACCACCCCTTTATCGCTCAAGTGGCGCCAAAGAGCACTGGGCGAGAGATGTTTAATTTGGCTTGGCTCGAAACACAGCTCAGTGGCTTCAACGTAAAGCCTCAAGACATTCAGGCGACGCTGGTGAGTTTTACCGCGCAATCTTTAGCCGATGCTATTAATAAATTAAACGAGCCTGTGGATGAGGTCTATATCTGTGGCGGCGGGGTATTTAATGATCAGCTTATGGCACAACTGCAAATCGCCCTGAGACCTAGAGCTCTGCACTCAACTGAAAAACTCGGTTTGGATCCAACCTGGGTGGAGGCCTGCGCCTTTGGCTGGCTAGCACATCAGTACATCAATAATCAGCCGGGCAATTTGCCCAGCGTAACCGGTGCCAGCCGGGAAGCTGTGCTCGGAGCGCTATACAGACCTTAAGCGCTTGATCGAAAGAGAATAAAAACGCTCAACTCAGAAAAAACTGTAATCCTCTTCTTCCAGCAAGCGCTTCAACTCAGCTTGCCCAAAATCCACCGGTGAAACAAACGGCAATAGATCAGCCCTATCGAGACCAACCGCTTTCGAGCTCACCTGACAGACTCTAATATCTATCACGCCAAAGGAAGAGAGCCGCGCAGCCAGATCAACTGTTGATTTGTACATTCCATAGTTTTGCTTGAAGAACATCGCCACATCAGGCCCAAAGATTACGAACGCAATCGGACCTGCATGGTTATCCAAGTAGTCGAAGTAGTCTTTTGACTGGAAGTGTGCCTCAGCGCGACGCAGCGCCTCAGCAATCTGACCCGGCTTGTTTAGATCTATGCGTGCCACATAACCGGGCGCTGTATCTACAGTGAGAACAGCCGAATTTAAATCAGATGGTGAATAAGCGCTTTGATTGACGCCAGCACCTAATTCCAGAAATGGCTGCGCGAGCAAAAAGCCCGGCAAAAAAGTCAGTAAAAACCAACAGTAGCGCATAACAACAATCCTTGTTTGTAACGCTAATTTTAGATCGATCAAGATAAGGCTAACGAGCTTAGATGGAAAAAGATGCTCCGCAGCCACAGGTTGTGGAAGCATTGGGGTTGGTGATCAAAAATCGCGATCCCATTAAGCCTACTTCGTAGTCTACAGTCGAGCCAACCAGATACTGGTAACTCAAAGGATCAATCAGCACTGTAACGCCATCTCGGGTTACAGCAGTATCGTCTTCAGCCATAACATCTTCAAATGAGAAACCATACTGAAAACCTGAACACCCACCTCCGGTGACATAGACCCGTAACTTCAAATCGTCATTGCCCTCCTCCACTTTTAGAGCATCAACTTTGGTCACCGCCTGTTCAGTAATATTTAGCGGTGCTGGGATGTATGTTTCAATACCTGACATTGTTGCTCCGTAATCCAGTTTCTGTGTGCAAGGCGTTGTGGCGCCGGACAAAAGCGCCAGACAAGCTCCTTGTCCGACGGCATATTTATTACATTAGCCTAGCTGCCGAGCTCTTTTGAGTCTGCTGGGAACTGGGTAACGTTGTTTGGTTTCTGATGATAAACAAAACTGCCAACAACTTCAGCGCCTTTCTCAATTTCAATCAACTTGTAATTGACGCTTCCTTGGACCACAGCCTTGGCTGCCAGTTTAATTAATTGGCTAGCATAGAGATCGCCACGAGTATTGCCGTTGATTACTATATTGGCAACCTCAATGTCACCAGTGACTGACCCACTGTTGAGGATACGAATTTTAGCATTTTCGTCGGAGGAGGTGATATTACCAACCACTGCCCCTTCAATTTCCAAGTTGCCACTGAATGCTATATCACCCGTTAGCCTGGTGCCCTCGGCAATCAGTGTCGTTGACCCTGAGCTGTTGGGGTTGTTGCTATTATTTGTACCAAACATTATTTAAACCTCAATTTTCCACTCAAATTTCTTGTCGAACTGAGCTCTTTCCATCCAGGGGTAGCGCAACACTATGCGTATTTTTTCGGGCTCAAAATTCTCCGGCAGCCTTAACAGGCCTCGATTGATTGAGAAATACTTAAACTCTAAGCGCAGAGGGAACTCTGTTATCTCAGCATCAAGCTCTTGAAAAGATATTTCCACCTGCTCACCATCTAAGGCTCCTAACAGCCACAGCTCACTCAGTACCTGCAGCGTTTTCATTTTGACGGTCTTTTGCCGCGCCACCCAACTGTAATCAATACGGCCATCATCGAGTGGCGTAAGACGCAGATCAGCGACAGATAATCCATCCGGCTGATCCTTGTCGCGCAGCAATTCTCTATAAAGCTTTAGCTCCTCATCGCGCTTGTAGATACTGCGTTGCAAAACGATCATTTCTTGGCGACTATTTTCCAGCGCGGCTATATCCACCTGAGAGCTCAGTCTGATCCGGCTTAACTCGTCCTGCTGTTCTTCAACTCTGACACTCAACTCTTCGGCCAACAACTCAAGCTGGCGCTTGTCACTCATCTGCTGCGTAAATTCTTGCCCGCCCCAGAGCTTACCCAAAAACAGCGCCAGCACCACCATCGCGCCGCAGGCTGCAACGGTAAGATAAACTAATCCCGGCCTGTAAGAAACGACAACTGATTTGATTTCAGGCATCAGGGCAGCAGCGCTGGCGCAGCTAACCCAGCATTTTCAGCCAGGCCGCAGATAATATTCATACATTGAATACCCTGACCTGATGCACCTTTTGTCAGATTATCTTCCACTACCAGCACAACTACCTTAGCGCCGCCATTGGGACGGTGCACTGCGATGCGACAGACATTAGAACCGCGTACAGAGTTGGTTTGGGGATGACTGCCAGCTGGTAGCACATCGACAAAGGGCTCGCCCGCATAGCGAGCTTCAAAGAGGGCCTGCACATCGATAGTTAAGTCCGTCAACGTGGCATACAAGGTACTGTGAATACCACGATTAATCGGCAACAAATGAGGTACAAAAGTGAGGTTAACCGATGCATCTGCTGATCCCTTCCCAGACAGCGCCATATCATTTAAACCCTGCACAATCTCAGGAAGATGGCGATGGCCTGACGCTGCATAGGCTTTAAAGCTATCACTGACCTCGGTATGCAATGCGCTGATACTGGCCTGACGACCCGCACCGCTGACACCGGATGCCGAGTTGGCGATCAAATCATTGAGATCTATACAGCCCGCTTCCATCAATGGCAAAAAGCCCAACTGCACGCTGGTGGGATAACAGCCGGGGCAGGCGATTAGACTGGCGCTTGCTATGGCCTCACGATTGAGTTCCGGCAATCCATAAACTGCCTGGGGAATTAATTCGGGGGCGCCGTGGGTCTGACCGTACCAGCTCTCCCAGGTGGGCACATCTCGAATACGGAAGTCCGCTGACAGGTCGATAACTTTAACGCCGCGCTCGAGTATGCTGGCAACCATGCTCTGGGCGACACCGTGGGGCGTAGCAAAAAATACCACGTCGCACTGGGCAAGCTGATCCACATCGGGCAGAGAAAAAGCCAGCTCTACAATACCGCGCAAACTGGGATAGAGATCGGCGACAGGTTTGCCCTGCTCACTGCGAGAAGTGATCACCGTCACTTCTGCTTCTGGGTGCACGGCCAACAACCTGAGTAACTCCGCTCCGGTGTAACCTGTTGCTCCAACAATACCAACTTTAATCACGGGTCCTCTCTTTTCGTTATCTAGAAATTCGGTGTCGGGCTATAATACCCGAATCTTATAGCGTCTGTGCGTTTTAACAACGGATATCACATCCCGTACAGCCAGTAATTTCCGGAGGTGTTACGTGTACGAGTGGGTCTTGGCCTTTCATCTTATTGCAGTTATCTGCTGGTTCGCCGCACTGTTTTATCTACCTCGACTGTTTGTCTATCACGTTATGTCCGATGACAACCTTAGCATCGAGCGCTTTATTGTTATGGAGCGCAAACTTTATAACGGCATTGCTACGCCATCGATGGTCGCCACGGTAGTACTCGGTGGCTGGCTAGTATCCATGTCGGTTGATTACTATTTAAGCCAACTGTGGTTTCAGCTAAAAGCGTTGGTAGTGGCGATTTTGATTGCCTACCATTTAACCTGTGCCGCCCATCTGCGCAAACTGCGCGATGGCGTTAATGAAAAATCTCACGTTTACTTTCGCCTATTTAATGAAGTGCCAGTGCTCTTTTTAGTGGCGATCGTGATTTTGGTGATCGTAAAGCCGTTTGCATAGTCGGCCTTAAAAGGGGTCATCCGCCGATAAGGCACTGTCGTATCAAAACCCTCAGTACTTAATACAATTGCCATCGGTCAATAGGATGGCAACGCTGCAGTATATTCAGGATAATGCGGCCTTAATTCTCAAGCTGCCTTAGAGGCATTACTCATTTAGGAATCGTCAATGACCTACGCTGGCCCCCGCTCCAAAGAACTTTTCGACGCCGCTCAAAAACATATTCCCGGAGGTGTTAACTCTCCGGTTCGAGCCTTTCGCGCAGTCGGCGGAACGCCGATATTCTTTGATCGCGCAGCTGGCGCCTATATGTTCGATGCAGATGGCAAACGCTACATTGACTACATCATGTCTTGGGGACCGATGATTCTGGGCCACGGCCATCCTCAGGTCCTGGATGCAATTCGCGAGCAGCTAGAAAAAGCCATGACCTTTGGCACACCCACCGAACTGGAGATTCTGCTTGCCGACAAAATCTGCGAGCGCGTACCGGGAATGGATATGGTACGCATGGTCAACTCCGGCACCGAAGCCACAATGAGTGCGATTCGACTTGCCCGAGGCGCTACCGGACGGGATAAAATTGTTAAATTCGAAGGCTGCTACCACGGCCACTCTGACTCTTTATTGGTCAAGGCTGGCTCCGGCGCACTCACTCTCGGCGTACCCAGCTCGCCCGGCGTGCCCGTATCTCTAGCCGATCACACCATCACATTGAGCTACAACAACATCGAGCAGGTGAAGCAGACCTTCGCAGAAATCGGCGATCAAATCGCCTGCATTATCGTTGAGCCGGTGGTTGGCAATATGAATTGCGTGCCACCGATTCCTGGGTTTTTACAGGCACTGCGGGAATGCTGTACCGCATCCGGGGCCGTATTAATCATGGATGAAGTAATGACCGGATTCCGTATTGGACCTCAGGGAGCGAGCGCTTACTATGAAGTGATGCCTGACCTAGTTTGCTTAGGAAAAGTTATTGGCGGCGGTATGCCAGTGGGCGCCTTCGGTGGCAAACGCGAACTGATGGAACAGATAGCACCTCTTGGGCCGGTCTATCAGGCCGGGACTCTGTCCGGTAATCCTGTGGCCATGGCCGCCGGACTGACCACCCTCAACTTGGTTTCTGAGCCCGGCTTTCTAGATCCGCTAGTCAGACGCACAGGTGACTTGGTAAAAGGCCTCAGAGAACGTGCCGCCAGCGCCGGCATCCCCCTCACCAGCAATCATGTGGGCACCATGTGGGGAGTCTTCTTCTCTGAAGAAGAGAAGATAGTCAATTACCAGCAGGTTATGAAGTGCGATACCGAACGCTTTGGTAAGTTCTTTCACGGCATGCTCGAAGCTGGAATCTATCTGGCTCCAGCCTCCTACGAGGCCGGTTTTATGTCTGCCGCCCATACAGATGACGACATTCAATTCACTCTGGATGCGGCAGAAAAGGTGTTCAAAACACTCTAGAGCGCTAACGACAGTGTCCATTAAAGCGCCAAATAAAAAGTAGCGGCCACCAGATAGTTATGTGCCAATGTGCGTTTTTCCGTATCATGCGCAAAACAACGCACTGCAGACATAACTGAAACTCTACTTGGAGTAGCAATGAGCTTTTCAAGCCAACGTGGCCCCTATCCTTACACGCGAATGCGACGCAGCCGCGCCTCAGACTTTTCACGACGCTTGGTGCGTGAGTCAGCGCTCAGTGCCAATGACTTGATTCTGCCAGTATTTGTGGTCGAAGGTACCGGCCAGCGCCAAGCAGTGGAGTCCATGCCCGGGGTTGAGCGCCTGTCCATTGATCTTCTGGTAGAAGAGGCACGCGAAGTTGCTGCCTTGGGCATCCCAGCCATTGCGCTATTTCCAGTGGTCGGGGAAGATAAAAAATCACTGCTCGCAGAAGAAGCCTACAATCCTGAAGGCTTAGCTCAACGTGCGGTCAGAGCAATCAAGCAGGCCGCTCCCGGATTAGGTGTAATCACCGATGTCGCCCTGGACCCATTTACCACCCATGGCCAAGACGGCATTATTGATGAGCAAACCGGTTATGTGCTCAATGACATCACCGTTGAAGCCCTTGCCAAACAAGCCCTTTCCCATGCCGAGGCTGGCGCCGATATAGTCGCGCCCTCGGATATGATGGATGGTCGCATCGCCGCGATTCGCGAAGAGCTCGAAGAGAACGGTTTTGTCAACACTTTGATCATGGCCTACGCCGCCAAGTTTGCCTCCAGCTACTACGGCCCCTTTCGTGACGCAGTGGGTTCGGCGGGTAATATTAAAGGTGGCGACAAAAAAACCTATCAGATGGATCCCGCTAACAGCGATGAAGCGCTACATGAATGCGCCCTGGATCTAGACGAAGGCGCCGATATGATTATGGTCAAACCGGGCATGCCGTACTTAGATGTGGTACGCCGGGTTAAAGACGAATTAAAAGCCCCGACCTTTGCCTATCAGGTCAGCGGAGAATATGCGATGCACTGTGCGGCTTTTGATAATGGTTGGCTGCAGCGTGATGACGCTATTCTTGAATCCTTGCTGGCATTTAAACGTGCCGGTGCCGATGGCATTCTCACCTACTTTGCCAAATATGCGGCACAGCTACTTAAGAACCAATAATGCTCAGACTTGATAAATATATTAGCAATGCCACAGACCTGTCGCGGGTGGAAGTTAAACGCTATATCAAATATGGCGACGTCACTATCGACGGTGAAAAAGCCATTAATGGGGCGCAAAAAGTAAGCGGTGATGAAACCATCTGCATCGAGGGTTCGGCAATCACCTTCGCAGAAAACCGTTACTTTATGCTGAACAAACCCGCGGGCGTGGTCTCGGCCACCAAAGACAGCAACAACAGCACCGCCTTGGATTTGATATTTGAACATCGCAGCGACGAACTGCAAATCGCTGGACGTCTAGATATAGATACCACCGGCCTACTACTGATTACCGATGACGGGCAGTGGAACCATCGCCTGACCTCACCGCGCAGCGATTGCCAAAAAATTTATAGGGTGACTCTAGGTATTCCTATCACTCCCGACTATGCCGAAAAGCTGGCCAATGGTGTCTGGCTCAAGGGCGAAAAACATCCCTGCCTGCCGGCCACTATGGAACAGATTGACGACGAGACGGTTTTACTGAGCATTGCCGAGGGTAAATATCATCAGGTTAAGCGCATGTTTGCTGCACTGGGCAACCATGTCGAAGCACTGCATCGCACTCAGGTCGGCGGCATAATTCTCGACAAGTCTCTCGAACCCGGCGATTATCGCGCGCTGACTGACGCCGAAGTGGCCAGTATAATGGCGCCTACAGCATGAGCGATCCCAGCGTAGCGCTACTTGCCCAGCAACTCCATGATCTAGAGGGCAGCTGCTTGATAGTTGCCGATGAAAATTGGGACGACGCCCCTTGGATGACTATTGCCCAATCCGGCAATGCCAAGCGTATTCTTCGCAGCAATCGCTACGAAATTGCCCAGGCCGCCACTCAAGCTGGCCTGTCGACACAATTTAGCGACTTTGATTTCAACGATCTTGAGACCGCGAGTTTCGACAGCATATTGTTTCGTGTATCCAAAGAACGAGCGGTCAGCCACCACGTTATTAATCAGGCATCAGTTTTGTTAAAGCGCGGCGGCACATTGATGCTCAGTGGCGAAAAAACTGACGGCGTAAAAACCTATACCAGTCATGCCAATAAGCTGTTTGGCGATAACTGCCAACCGCGAAAGTCCGGCAACTATTACCTGTCGCGCCTGACAAAACATAGCGATGATGGAAAACACTTGGATGACAAAAATTACTTAACCCTGCGCACTATCGGCAGTCCCGAACATCTGCCTCTACAGAGCAAGCCGGGAATTTTTGGTTGGAATAAAATCGACCAGGGTAGCGCGCTATTAATTCATCAACTACCTCAGTTTATACAGTCCTTTGGAGAGATTAACCGACCTCAGTCGCTGCTCGATCTTGGCTGTGGCTATGGCTTTCTCTCCTGCGCCGCCGCACAACAAGGTCTTACAAAGATAACCGCAACCGACAACAATGCCGCTGCTTTAAAAGCCTGCAAAGTCAATTTCGACGCACTGGAAGTAGATGGAACTGTGCTTGCCGGTGATGCCGGCTGCCAGATCGAAGAGCGCTTTGATGCCATTATCTGCAACCCTCCCTTCCATCAGGGTTTCAATATTGATAGTGAGTTAACCGCGAAGTTTCTAAATGCGAGCAAGCGGTTATTGGCGCCGAGAGGACGTGCGCTATTTGTTGTGAACAATTTTATTCCGCTGGAGAAAAAGGCTCAGGATTATTTTCCGAGAGTTAGAGAAGTAGCCAGAAGTAATTCGTTTAAGCTGATTATGGTTTCATTTAAGGATTAGGGTGCCACGGGGAGGTGAGATCTCTCACATTCGTTCGAGATGACAAGTTTGGGTTGAGAGAACGACCCTAGCCTGTCATCCCGTCAGAACTCTCCCTACTCTGTCATCCCGACGAGGGATCTCACACTCTCTTTAAAGCCCCATCACCTGCTTAATAATCTCGTTCTTCAACGGCTGAATTTGATTCACCTTGCTCAGACCCATATTACGCAGCAATCTCACTGCCAAATTGTCCGCAGCAAATAATCGCTTAAAGCCTTCCATTGCCGCCATAATCGCCAAATTTTCCGGTTTGCGCAGTCGCTGATACTTGTTCAATGTCATCAGAGAACCCAGATCATTACCCCGCACCGCCTCAGCACAAAGTACCTCCACTAACGCCTTAACATCGGCAAAACCCAGATTGACACCCTGCCCTGCAAGGGGGTGAATGGTATGTGCCGCATCTCCCAGCAAAGCCACCCGCTCAACCACATAATCTTTCGCATGGCGCTGGCGCAGTGGAATGGCATAACGCTTATCCACGGCGAGGATTTCACCCAAACAGTGCTCGCTGGCATAACCTAATTCGGCACAAAACGCGTCGTCATTCAGGGCCATCAAGCGTTCAGCTTCATCGGACTCTTGAGACCAAACCAATGAGCAGCGATGGTGATCACACTGTTTATCGAGAGGCAACAAAGCTAGAGGACCCGTAGGCATAAAACGCTGCCACGCAGTCTGCTGATGAACTGACTCTGTTTGCACTGTAGTGACAATCGCACTATGCCCATAATCCCACTCACGAGTGGCAAACTTAAACTGCTCTCTGACACTTGAATTGCCGCCGTCCGCTGCCACTAACAGGGATGCAGCCAAGGTTTCACCACTGCTTAATTCGACACTCACCTGAGAGTCAGACTGGTTATATTCAGCGACGCTGACCGGGCAGATAAAATCAATATTGTCGAGTTTGCCAACCTCGGCTAGAAGCGATTCAACCACTAAAGAGTTTTCAACAATATGGCCAAGATTTGGCTGCTGAACATCCTGACAATCGAAACGAATTTCGCCGGCTCCCTCAGCATCCCAAACCTGCATGGCAGCGTAGGCACTGATGCGCTGGGCGGCGATTGAGTCCCAGGCTCCGCAACTATTTAGGAGACTGCGAGATTTTTCAGTGAGCGCCGCAACGCGAGGGTCAAACTGCTGCGGATCAAAGGCGGCCGTTTCGCGAGCCTCTAACAAGGCTATAGATAAGTTGGTATTTGAGCGCGCCAGTAAACAGGCAAATGCAGCGCCGACCATTCCCGCGCCCACCACGATCACATCGTATAGACGCGATTGCTGTGATTTAGCTTTCTTAAGCGCCATGCCCCGCCTCCTTATTCGCCATGCCCATACCAAATTTCGCAAAACGACTGCGCAAACTCGGCAGCAAGTCCATCATCACCAATCCAGAGTTTCGCCCCAGGGCCACAACCGACGATGGCTGGGCAAATAATTTAGGCAAGTTATCGCTAAACATCAATGTATTCTGCTGGTCGGCTAACTGCTGTTGCTGATAGCGTTCAAGAGTCTCCAGTGAGGAGAAATCTGTGCCTGCCGATTTAGCCTTGCCCAGCACATCCGCCAGAGTTGCCACATCGCGCAACGACAGATTAAAACCCTGACCGGCGACTGGGTGTAAACTGTGGGCAGCATTGCCAAGCACCACAATATTGCGACGCACCTGCTCGCTAGCCGTGGTCAGTGCCAAAGGATAGGCTACACGCTCGCCAACTTTTTCCACCATACCCATGCGATAGCCAAAGCTCTCTTGCAGCGCCTGCAAAAAATCTTTATCGGTGGCAGTCATTAATTCGGCAGCGCGCTCCGGCGGCTGTGTCCAGACCAGAGCACAGCGCGGACTGCCATCAAAGTCTGGCAGTGGCAACATGGCCATGGGGCCCTGATCGGTAAAGCGCTCATAGGCGACACCATTATGAGCATCCTGCAGTGCAATATTGGCGATAATCCCCTGCTGGCCATAAGGCTTTTTGTCGCTGTGAATACCGAGCTTTTGGGCGGTTTGGGAATTGGCACCATCGGCTATGACTAGCAGAGAAGTTTCAATCGCCTCGCCACTTTTTTCAAGATTTAGACGCACGCCAGACTTCAACGGCGTAATTTTCGCGACACGCTCTGGGGCCATTATTTCAACCGCAGTAGCAGTGAACTTTTTTAATAGCACATTTCCAATCCAACGATTTTCAATCACATACCCCAGGGCGTCAACGCCAGCCTCATCGGCACTGATTCTGGTTAGGCCTATATGACCGCGATCACTCACGTGAATATTTTTAATCGCGCTGGTATGAGATTCCAATTCAGACCAGAGTCCAGCAGCTTGAAATATCTTGCGACTGCTCCAGGAAAGAGCGGTTGAGCGCGAGTCAAAGCTTGGGTGATTGCTGTGGTTGTCGGAGTTGTCATAGGCCTGAGCTTCAAGTAGCAGGACCTTCCAGTCAGACTGCTGTTGCGCTAACAATAGCGCCAGACTGATGCCCACCATGCCACCGCCTACAATTACTAGATCGTAGTTTTTGGCATTGTTTTTATCTGAATTACTCATGGCTCTCTCTTGCTCATGGCTGTTTATACTGATGGCTGTGCAACCATCAGCAGCTCAATATCACTGCGTGCCTTTGGCACACCAGAGGTTAAATCTTCGCAACCAGTTTTAGTCACCGCTATATCGTCCTCTATGCGCACCGCTAACCCTCGCCATTTTTCCGCCACATTGCTGTTATCAGGCGAGATATAAATACCGGGCTCCACAGTCACAACCATACCTGGCTCATAGACACGCCACTGATTATCTATTTTGTAGTCGCCCACATCGTGGACATCCATACCCAGCCAGTGTCCTGAACTGTGCATATAGAAATCTTTATAGGCTTCCATTTCGATCAGCTCATTGACCTCGCCATCGAGTATACCCAGATTACGCAGGCCTTCAGTGATCACCGCCACAGTGGCGTCATTGGCAACGTTGTAGGTCGCCCCGGGAGTGATTTTGGCAATAGCCTCGAGCTGTGCCTGCAAAACAATATCGTAAATGGCCGCCTGCTCTGGACTAAATTTGCCGTTCACGGGGAAGGTGCGCGTGATATCGGCTGCGTAATTTTCGTACTCACAGCCGGCGTCAATCAGCACCAAATCACCGTCGCTAATTTTTTGCCGGTTTTCTATGTAGTGCAGAATGCAGCCATTTTTGCCACCGCCAACAATACTAGTATAGGCCGGCGCCGACGCACCTGAGGCCATAAACTCGTGTTCGATCTCAGCCTGTAACTGATACTCATAGATTCCAGGACGACTAACTTTCATTGCCCGGCAGTGGGCCCGCGCCGAAATCTCTCCAGCTCTGCGCATCAACTTAAGTTCTGAGGCAGTTTTGATTAGCCGCATTTCATTGACCAGATGATCTAGGTCGATAAATTCACCAGGAGGCACGGAGCCGCGACTTTTTTCCTCGCGAATCTGGTTGATCAATCTCATCAGATGACGATCAAAGTCGGCATCTTTGCCGATGGCATAGTAGACCCGCTCTCGGCCCTCAAGCATACCGGTCAAAATTTCATCTAGATCGTCAATGGGGAAGGCATCATCTAAGCCAAAGTCTGCCACCGCACCCTCGGGCCCGGCACGATAGCCGTCCCAGATCTCGCGCAGCTTGTCTTTTTCGCGACAGAACAACAGACACTGACCCTGATCACGGCCCGGAATTAACACCAAGGCCGCCTGAGGTTCGGCAAAACCGCAGAGGTAACTCAGGCTGGTTGCCTGTTTGAAAGGATAGTGTGTGTCTCGGGAGCGAATCTTTTCCACCGCCCCGGTAATAATCGCAATGCTGTTTGGCGCCATCATCGACATCAGATCGCTGCGCCGAGTGGCGTACTCCTTAACAGTGATCATAGCGCTCCCTTGGGCATGCAATGGCTTGCTTGAAATGGATTTGAAACAGATACTCTTTAGACGGGCTTAATGTACCGTTGGACCAGCATTGGCCTCCGCTTCTGGGTGCAATTCCGAGAAAATAAGCTGCACTGCGATTCGGATATACTCGACCAACTCTGAATAGTCGCGTTCGCCATCATCGTCAGTCTCAAAGTCCACCGAGACCTGAGCTATAGCTGAAATATCTTCCAGCGCTTCTTTAACATCATCGGATACCGCAAAACCGTCAGTCATGCCATCGCCGACACCAGACAGATAATTGCTACACCACTGGCCTACGGCAACCAAACGCTCCGGCAGTGGCAGCTCGTCATCGGGCAGCACAGGCTGAAACAAAAAAGACACATCTTCAAGACTGGTGAGTGCGGCCTCATAGAAATCTCGCAGCGGATAGGACGCGCCGTCGGCCTGTTCTTCAGTTAGCCCCAACCAACCGGTGGAAGTCTCGATCAACTGGTCTAAAGGAATTTTTCCGCAGCACAGACGACCGCAGAGAAAACCGTGGAATCCGGAGGGATCAGCCTTTACTCGCAGTTTAAAAAATAGATCTTCAAGTTGTTCAAATGTCATCGGTATGCCTCGTTCAGGTAGCTGGCATCCTAACATTCTAATAATTTCACTGCACGCCACATTGACTTAATGACGTGATTGACCAAAACTGAGACAATGCCTATAGTTAGCCGGCTGCAGTGCTTGGATATTAGCGCCTTGACATTCACTAAAAAGAACTCTGATTATGAGTGGTTACCAAGAGTTAGAAGCAAAACTGGACAGCTTGATCGAGCTTTGCCTACAACTGAAACGCGAGAACCAGTCTCTGCGCGCTAGAGAGTCGAGCCTTGCCGGTGAGCGCGGCAAGCTTTTAGAACAGAATGAAATGGCCCGGCAAAAAATTGAGACCATGATCAACCGTCTCAAAAATCTGAACGCGGAGTAAGTATGTCGTCTATATCCCTCACTATCCGCATCCTCGACAAAGACTATCAGGTCAACTGCCAGCCGGACGAGCGCGATGCACTAATTTTGTCGGCAAAAATGCTCGATGAAAAAATGGAAGAGATCCGCCGCGGCTCGCATATTATTGGCGTAGAACGTATTGCAGTAATGGCTGCGTTAAACCTTGCTCATGACCTTATTCGCAGCGAACAGTCTGCTCAGGACGGTGAGGAGACTTCTCACCTTTTGCAATCAATGAACAGTAAACTCAGCTCTGCACTCTCCGACCTCAACGGATAACATCAGCTTAATTTCCTGCCGTTTTGCGGGTTCTTTTTTAGCTCGCTCTGCTATACTAACTTTTCCTGGGGTGTGCGCCAGTCAAGAAGTCCCTGAGCCGATAATTATTACCCGGTTTCTCTCCGTCAATGTTGTTGTGCACTTCCGTGCGTCGGAAAGCCTGATATATTGCGAGGGCAACCACCTTGAACTTTTCGGTTCGAGGCCACGTTGACAGCGGCACTCTGGGGTTTATTTTAACCATGGCCATCTGCCAATGAATCCCAGCGAAATCCGAAGTAATATTCGAGAAAAACGACGAGCACTGAACCCTAGTCAGCAACGTACGGCCTCAGAACAATTGGCCAAGCTACTCTGTCGACAAGACTTTTTTCAGCGCGCCAAACGTATCGGCATCTATCTGGCCAACGATGGTGAAATAGATCCCAGCGCGATCGTCACTGCCGCCTTTAGAGCTAAAAAGGCCTGCTTTCTTCCGTTGATTGACCCGCTTAAAGCCAACAGCCTTCACTTTGCCGAATATCAGCTCGGCGACACGCTGCATAAAAATCGCTTTGGCATACTCGAACCGCAATTCAGATCCACAGCTATAACGCCACCCTGGAGTCTCGACTTAATTCTTTTGCCTTTAGTGGCATTTGATCGCGCCGGCAATCGACTGGGTATGGGGGGTGGTTTTTATGACCGCACTCTGGCTCCAAGACCGGGCAAGCCAAACAATGTCAAACTGATTGGCCTTGCCCATCAGTGCCAAGAAGTTTCAGGACTGTCGCCGCAGAGTTGGGACATCCCCTTACATAAAATAGCCACTGACCAAGAGATAATATGCGCAAGACTAAAATAATTTGCACCATTGGGCCGGCAACAGACTCGCTGGAAATGTTAGAAAATCTGGCCAACGCAGGTATGAATGTAGCGCGACTCAATATGTCTCACGGCACTCATGAGTTTCACCGCAAGGTGATCGATGCGATTCGCGTGCTCAACCGCAAACTCAATCACCCTATCGCCGTTCTGCTCGACACCCAGGGCCCCGAAATTCGCACCGGTGATCTAGCCAATGATCTGCATCTCAACGATGGTGATACCATCTCGATCGTCGCCCGCGGTGCCGAAGATGTGGAATCTTCTTCAATCCATATCAATTATGAAGATCTGATCACCGATGTGGGTATTGGCGACATTATCACTGTAGACAATGGTCTGATTAACTTAGAAGTACTGAGCAAAGAAGAGCGCGTTATGCGGTGCAAGGTGCTCGATGGCGGCCTACTGAAGAGTAAACGTCATGTGAACCTGCCGGGTATTCGCGTCAATCTGCCGGCTATCACTGACAAAGATCGCCGAGACATTGAATTTGGCATGTCTCTGGATGTCGATTTTATTGCCCTCTCGTTTGTCCGTCAGGCTGAAGATATTCACGAACTGCGGGAACTGCTCGGCAGTAAAGCCGATACGATTAAAGTGATCGCCAAATTAGAAGACCAGGAAGCGATAACCAATATGGTCGAGATTATCGCTGCCGCCGATGGCGTTATGGTGGCCCGTGGGGATCTAGGCGTTGAGGTTCCCCTCGAAGTGTTGCCGCGGATTCAGCGGCGTATTCTGCGCACCTGCGCGGAAATGGGTACCCGGGCAATTGTTGCAACCCATATGCTTGAGTCAATGATCGAAAACCCCAATCCCACCCGTGCCGAAGTGACTGATGTGGCCAATGCGGTTTATGAAGAAGCGGATGCCATTATGCTCTCTGGCGAAACCACCGTGGGCAAGTACCCGGTTAAGTGCGTCGAAATTCTAGATCGTATTGCTCGCTCCACAGAAAGCAGTCGCGGTCTCAGGTTTACCGATAACCTCGCTATCGAAGGCGATAAACAACAGATCGCTCAAGCGGCAGTAAATCTTGCCGAGGCGATCTCGGCAAAGGCGATTATTGTGCCTACCAAACGTGGCCGCATGGCTAATCGCGTCACTAACTGTCACCCCCAAGAATCAATTATCTGCGCCTTTACCAACAGCGGTGCCACAAGACGTCAGCTGGTAATGAACCGCAATGTACTTAGCTATCAAATTGATTTTGGTAAAGATTCCGATTCCACTCTGGCTGCAGCCGCGGAGATTATGATTAAACGCGATGAGTTTTCGCCGGAAGATCGAGTGGTGGTTATTTCAGACACCCTGGCGGGCGATGGTATTGAAGCGATTCAGATTCGTCAGATTGCTGATCTGCTATAAAGAGATTAGATATCCGGCCCCTAGAAAAATCTAAGGGCCGAATCGAAAGAGTTAAAAGCCTAAGAGCCAAGAAAAAACTGATAGGCCTCATTCTCAGTTTCGTTAACATAGTGGTAACCCAGATTATCGAGAAAACCTGATAGCGTCTTAAGATCTTTCTTCGACGCCTGAATACCCACCAGCACACGACCAAAAGCAGAGCCATGGTTGCGGTAATGAAACATTGAAATATTAAACCCGCCACCCAGCTGAGTAAGGAAGTTCAACAGCGCACCGGGACGCTCAGGAAACTCAAAGCGAAAAACCTGCTCTTCTCCCACCTGAGGTGAACGCCCTCCGACCATATGACGAATATGAGATTTAGCCACTTCATTGTCGGTCATATCGGCGACCGTATAGCCCTGCTTACGTAGCTCAGCCACCAGCTGATGGCGATCCTCGTCATCAACCACCTGAGCGCCAACAAAGATATGCGCCTTATTAGCATCGCTAAAGCGATAATTAAATTCAGAGATATTGCGCTTGTGCATAGCCTTGCAAAACAACTTAAAGCTGCCCGGCTTTTCATCGATGGTCACTGCCAATACGGCTTCGCGTTTTTCACCAATTTCGGTGCGCTCAGAAATATAGCGCAGTCGATCAAAATCTATATTGGCGCCACACTGAACGGACAGCAATGTCTGTCCCTCCACAGCCTCGCGCTCGACATATTTTTTCAGGCCGGCCAAACCCATAGCACCAGACGGCTCACAAATTGCGCGAGTATCACTGTAGACATCTTTGATCGCCGCACAAATTTCATCCGTGCTTACAGTGATCACTTCATCTACCAAATCTTTCAGCAAACGGAATGTCTCTTTACCAATTTGCGCAACGGCAGTGCCGTCGGCAAAGATACCCACTTCCTTTAAGCGCACTCGCCGGCCAGCCTTTAGCGCAGCATCAAGGCAGGCACTGTCGTTGGCTTCGACGGCAATAATTTTCACATCCGGACGCACATATTTAACATAGGCCGCCACACCGGCACAGAGACCGCCACCGCCAACAGCAATAAAAATCACATCCAGATCGCCGGGTAATTGACGCAAAATCTCCATGCCAATGGTGCCCTGCCCAGCAATGACATCCGGATCGTCAAATGGATGGATATAAACCAAACCTTTCTCTTCGACCAGCTTTTGCGCATGAGCAGATGCGGCATCATAATTGTCGCCCACCAAAACCACTTTGGCGCCGCGAGCACGCACTGCATCCACCTTAATTTGCGGAGTGGTTTTCGGCATCACAATGGTGGCTTTAACCCCCATCTTTTTTGATGCCAGAGCCAGACCCTGTGCATGATTTCCCGCCGACGCTGCAATCACACCGGTGGCGCGCTGCTGATCGGTAAGCTGGCGCAACTTGTTATAAGCACCGCGCAACTTAAACGAGAATACCGGCTGCAGGTCTTCACGCTTTAGCAGCACATTATTATTCAGGCGCTGCGAAAGCAGTGGCGCAGGATCAATCGGCGTTTCGATCACCAGATCATAGATACGCGCGTCGAGAATTTTTTTCACATACTTCTGTGGCATGGAAAGTCCATAAATTGAGTCTGAAGAATCAATGGTAAGTTGATACGCCTATTTACGCCAGCCTGAAAGCGATGAATCTGTTTTATTGCGCTTATCACCGTATAATTGCGGCCCTACAAAAACAAATAACGGTCGAGGTTATAAGGTGGATCAGAATCAATTAAAACTCGCGGTAGCTGCCGCTGCAGTGGAGTACACATTAAGCAAGATCAACCCCGAGAGTATTGTTGGAATTGGCACGGGTTCAACCGCCAACTGCTTTATCGACCTACTCGCCGAACATAAGAATAGCTTTCAAGCTGCAGTGGCAAGCTCTGATGCCTCAGCTGAGCGCTTGCGCGGCCATGGCATAGAGGTTATCGAACTGAATGCAGCAGCAGAAATTATCATTTATATCGATGGTGCCGACGAAGCCAACCCCCACCTTGAGCTAATCAAAGGTGGCGGTGCAGCATTGACCAGAGAGAAAATTGTCACTGCGGTGGCCAATGAATTTGTCTGCATCGCCGATGAAAGCAAGTGGGTCGACTTTCTTGGTCAGTTCCCGCTGCCAGTAGAAGTTATTCCGATGGCGCGCAGTCATGTTGCCAGAGAATTGGTCAAGTTGGGCGGCGACCCAGTGTGGCGTGAGAATGTGATCACCGACAATGGCAATCAAATTCTCGATGTGCACCACCTCTATCCTGTTGCATCTGCTCAGGCTCTGGAAGAAAAAATTAATCAAATCACCGGTGTGGTTACCAATGGCTTCTTTGCTCTTAAAGCGGCTGATGTATTATTTTTGGCAACCCAGCAGGGTATTGTCACTCACTACCCAAAAGCATAGACAGCGGCGATTAAAACAATGAAAAAATATCACGTCTGTGGTCTTGGTAATGCCTTGGTCGATACAGAAATTGAAGTCAGCGAAAAAAACCTCAAGGACCTCGGAATTGAAAAAGGCTTGATGACTCTAGTGGATGAAGAGCGTCAGCATTTTCTACAGAATAACCTCAGTGATCATCTGGTGATGTCGAAGCGCGCCTGTGGTGGTTCCGCAGCAAACACGGTTATTTCTCTGAGCCAGTTTGGCGGCAAAGGCTTTTTGTCCTGCAAGGTGGCAGACGATGAAAATGGTCAGTTCTATATGCAGGATCTGATTGATAACGGCGTCGACTACAATGCAGATGCGCAGATTTCTCAGGGCATTACCGGAAAATGTCTGGTGATGATCACCGATGATGCCGATCGCACCATGAATACCTTTCTCGGCATCAGTTCCGAACTCGCCACTACCGATATTGACGCCAGTGCCATAGAGGATTCGGAATACCTTTATATTGAGAGCTATTTAGTCACTGGAGAGAGTTCTCTAAACGCAGTTCTTGAGGCCTGTGATATCGCCCGGCAGGCGGGCACTAAAATCGCTCTGAGCTTGTCGGATCCGGGTATTGTCGAGTATTTTCGCGACGCTTTAAAAAGCATTGTTGGCGATGGTGTTGACCTGCTGTTTTGCAACGAACAGGAAGCGCTGAGCTGGTGTCAAACCGACGATCTGGATCGGGCCTTAGAACAGTTGCAGAACAGCGCAGCGCAATTCGCCGTGACGCTCGGCAGTGAAGGGGCAGTGGTATTTGATGGCAGCGATTATCTCCGCGCGCCGGCACAGCCGATTACCGCAGTGGATACCAATGGCGCAGGTGATATGTTTGCTGGGGCCTACCTCTATGGAATCACTCAGGGTTACTCCTGTCTGTCTTCAGCGGTCTTTGCCAATCGCGCGGCCAGCGCCGTTGTCGGCCAATATGGCCCGCGGTTACACGGCGCTGAGTATGACGGTCTTAAGGAAGGTCTAAAGTCATTTCTGGGCGCGTAATCAGCGCCCGATTTGGTCCAGCGGCTGAGGATGCTGAAAGAGAAAACCCTGTAGGTAATCGACACCAATTTTCTTTAGCAAGCGCAGCTGATTTTCGTTCTCTACGCCCTCAGCCACAGTGGTGACACCCATAATGTGGCCCAGATGGTTGATCGTACTGACCACGGAATAGTCCACATCGCTATTTTCCATGGTGTGAATAAAACTTGAATCAATCTTCAGGCAATCGATCGGCAATTCCTTTAAATAGGCAAATGACGACAGCCCACTGCCAAAATCATCCAGTGCAATCGACACACCCACAGAGCGCAATGTTGAGATCAAACGCTTAGCTTCCTGAAGATGTTTGACCGCAGCAGTCTCGGTGATTTCAAACTGAATGTGTTTTGGCGAGATTCCGGTGTCACTAAAACCGCCTAGAATATAGTCAATCGCATTCTCATCTCCCACCGTGGTGCCCGAGAGATTAACCGAGAGCAATGGCAAGGGCGAACCCTTAGCCTGCAGGCGCTGAAGGAATTTTAACGAGTGGCTGAACACCCATTTATCCAGATCATCAATCAGCGAAAAATGTTCAGCGCCGGGCATAAACTCTGAAGGCGGTAAAATAGTGCCATCACTTTCGCGCATACGCACCAGCACCTCATAACACTTCGCCGTTGTCGCGCTACCCTGTAACGGCACAATTGGCTGAGCAAATAATGTAAAGCGATCTTCGTCTAGGGCCGAGACGATTTTCGGCATACTGGTGGCAAGACTGCGCCGTCGCGCAACCTCTTCGTTAAATGATTGAAAGTGAATTTTATTTCGGCCCTTGTCTCGTGCTGTGGCGCAGGAAGAGCCTGCAGAAATCATCAAATCTATATCGGAGAGCGCTGTGTTATCGATCAGTATGGCGCCAATACTCGCGCCAATTTTTAATACCTCGCCCTCCCAGGGAACCCGCAACTCTTTGACCTCAGCCAGAATACGCTCCGCCAGCATTCTCGATTTATCGTAATTAACCCTGTGTATCAGCAGGGCAAATTCGTCATTGCCAATGCGTGCGGTTATATCGCTGGGGCCAGCCAGTCTAATCAGTAACTGAGCAAACTCTCTTAGCAACTCGTCGCCGGCGGTATGCCCGCTGGTATCGTTGATCACTGAGAAGTTATACAGATCAATATAGAGAAGGGCATGGGTTGCCCCTTCATGGCGAGCCATCTCAACGGCTTTTTGAATGTGCTTAGAGAGTGATGCGCGGTTCGGCAATCCGGTGAGAGAATCATGCATTGACTGCCACTGCAGGCGACTGGAAACCCGACGCGCTTCACTGAGAGGCCTGAAGATAACCAGACACTTAACAATACGACCCATGGCGTCACGCAATGGAAATGCCGACACCGAAACACTTACCGGTGCTGCGCCACGAACTTTTAATAATAGGGACTGATTAGACTCCACATTAAGAGCCTTGTTTAAGGCATCCTGAACCGGCGTTTCGGCAATACCTGTGTCTTCGTTCGCCAGAGGCATGACAGTATGAATTTGTACCGGCTTGGATTTATCCAGTTTAAGGCCCAAAAGCTGTTCGGCAATCGGGTTCATTTCTAATACAAAACCCTCGGCATCTACAAGCACTACAGCGTCTGCAATATGTTTTGAAGTAAGATCGTAAAGCTCTCCGCGATTAATAAGTTCCTCGGCCTGCTGACTGATCTGAGTACAATTATTGCAAAGAATAATTAGCTGATCCTGATCGGCCGCCGAATAAAATAGTTTGATATCCAAATAGCGACTTTCACCATGGCAGGTGGCAGCAAGGATATAACCCTGACTATGCTGAGCGGCAAGAGTATTAATGTTTTCAACAAGATCCAGACCTTGCATTTCATCGAGGCCGGGGAATAGAGTTCGCACTGAACAGCCGAGTAATAGTTCACTGCTGTAGCCAAATAGCGTCTCAGCGGCAGCGCTAATCTGAGAGATAAAACCAAATTGATCAGCGATCATATAAGCAGCGTTTTTATCCACAACAAATGCTTCGGGTTGTTGATCAATTAATTCGACGTTTTTTGGTTTTGTACTACTTTTTGTACTACTTTCTGCACCACTCTTCAGGCCAAGACTATTCAGAGCGCTAGTGTCTGAGAGGGGTTTTCTGTCAATGACGTTTTTTGTCGCAGCCTGGAGACTAAAGCGGATCAGGCAGTAGTTGTTGGAACCATCGTCGAAGGCGGTCATAGACACCCCCAGCAGCGAACAACTGTCTCGGGAAAAAGCCTCAGCAAATTGATCTAGCAGTGTATTGTCCGCTGGCCGCTGAAAACTACTGGTGCCGGAAGCACTTATAATTTGATGTAACTCTCCAGAGAAGTCACTGCCCAACAACACTGGAAATAGCGCGTAGAAACGCTTGCCTTGAGACTGACCTGAAGAGACCTGACAGAAGTCCGCGGCCTTGCGATCAATCATTACCACTCTGAGATTGCGGTCTACAACCATCACGCCGCCCTGCAAGCGCGCCGCAATCAGAGCCCGACTTAACTCGGACCCTGCTCCACCAACTCCTGTTACGTGGAATATATCATTCATCCTTTTTATACCTTTTATAGGCGCCTTTACTGCGGCCTTTTATGCCACATCAAACTTATCCCTGAGAGAGTAACTCCCGAAGATCGATAATCGCCGCATTGGCACGACTGATATAAGAGGCCATCACTAGAGAGTGATTAGCGAGTAAACCAAAACCTTCACCATTAACAATCATTGGCGCATTGACTGGCTGCTGACTCATTTCCAGCTCACGGATAATCTGCTGCAAACTGGTAATCGCATTTTTACGCTGCAGCACATCGGCGAAGTCCACTTCCACAGCCTTTAAAAAGTGCAGCAGAGCCCAGGTAGTGCCGCGCGCTTCGTAGAACACGTTATCAATCTCAAACCAGCCGGTTTTAACAACGATTTCCTTCGCGGTCTGCGTCGACTGGCGACCTGCAGCGTCACCGGAGAGATCAGTATTGATACGCCGTTGACCAACACTGGCGGAGAGTCGCTGAGAGAGGCTGCCAAGTCGGGTTTCAACAGTACTCAGCCAGTAGCGCAGGTTATCCGCTCGGGCAAAAAATTGTGCATCAGGGGCCTGTGTATCGGCGAGTCGCTCGAGATAGCTACGAAAATATTGCTGGCCTTCGGCGTATTCTGATTCTGGCCATGGCACAGCCCAACGACTGTGATCTATGTGCAGTCGCGGCTCGGCGATAGCCAGATCTCTATCTTCAGTTGACTGGGATTGGGAGCGACTGAAGGCTTCTCGATTGGCTTTGCTGAGGTCGCGAATCTGTACCAGCACTCCAAACTCCCAGCTGGGGATGTTATCCAACCAAACGCCGGGAGGCATCATGTCATTGCTCAGAAAACCACCGGGCTTTTCCAGCAGTACGTCGATGGTATGAATCAATGTTGCGGTAGTGGTCGCACCTACTACCAGAGGCTTGCCAGCGAGCGCTTTCTCCGACTCGCCACGCACATCAAAAAGGCCGGGCTCGTTACTCCAATACCAACCCAGTCCGAGCAACAACAACCCAACAACCAACAAAGTCGTCAGTGCATAACGCAGGTAAGCCGGTCTCTGGCTATCAACGTAGCCATCAGTTATTTTTTCTGCGGCATCGAGAAAGGGTCTTTGCCCAACAGTTTTAATGCGACGCCAAAATCTCATTTATGCATACCATCTTTATGCTTACCGTCTTTATGCATATTGTGCATGTTATGACCTGAGTGATCGTGCATCGAATGATCATGGGCCTTCTCCGCAGCAGCGGCTTTCTTAAACAAGCTGCGCACCTCAGCAGTTATTTCAATAGCGCCGCAGTCTTCGGTCTGTAAACTCATATCATGGGCTTCACCCACCACCAAGGCAGTTTCTACACCGAGTAACATGAGATGAAATCCACCAGGTTGCAGTACAAGGGTTTCACCCGCTGCAACTGTCACCGCAGTAACCGGACGCATTTTCATCATGCCGTCGCTCATCAACTGCTGATGGATCTCCAGCTTCGCCGCCATGGCTGAACTGCCGCCGATAATTGAACAGGCTTTGTCATGGTTATTGGTTACCGACAAATAGGCTGCGGTTGCCGTTCGCCCTGGAGGCATAACACGCATATAGGCGTCTCCCACCGAGAAGCCAGAGGCGCTTGCCGCCAGACCAAATGGCATGGAGAGACAAAAAACAAAACAATAAATTAATCGAGTATTCATAGGATTCCTTGTTGAAACTATAGCATGGGATCAAAAAATTGACCGCAAACCGGTATTATTGGCCTAGCCTAAATCGCGCCAGTTAAAGAATTGAAATCAGTTTAGCGCGCAGCTGCGTATCTCTCTGCATTATACTAGAGTCATTTAGAAATACAGTCATGAATAACTGAGCGGAAAGGCTATGAAGATAATAAGTAACCTCCTACTGGGCCTAGCGCTGATTTCCGCTTGGATACCAGCAGCGGCAGACAGTGACTTTTTATCTAAGACTGGTGACAACAGCTGGGCGACCGAACTCACTAATCCAGAGTTTGTTCCGGTTGAGCAAGCCTACAGTGTAACCGTCGTAATAGAAGACCAACGCCTACTGTTCAATTGGACCATTCGCGACGGCTACTACTTATACCGTGATCGTTTTAAATTTGGATCTACGGATAGCAGCGCTACCCTAGCAGCGCCACAATTTGGCAGCGGTTTGGTGAAGTGGGATGACTATTTCGAGAAAGAGCTTGAAGTCTACTACCAGCAAACTCGCGTTGCATTGCCCTTCACCACCGAAGCAACTCAACTGAGCCTAGAAATTGAATCCCAGGGCTGCGCCGATGCAGGACTCTGCTACCCACCCTATAAGCAGTGGCTGGAAATAGACCTGCTAACTGGCATTGTTGAAATTAGCAGTCAGCCCCCCGCCACCGCACAGCAGTCAGGCAATATTAACGACAGCTCGGCCCTCCCGCTTTCCCTGGTGCTGCTTTTTGCCCTGGCCGGCGGCATGATTCTCAACTTGATGCCCTGCGTATTTCCGATTCTATCGATCAAAGTGTTGAGTTTTACCATGAACCACAAGACTGATCGAAGTCGACATATTCATGGACTGGTATATACCGCCGGAGTGGTTTCCAGTTTTGTACTGATTGCTGTGGCCATGCTTTCCCTGCGTGCCGCGGGCGAGAGCATTGGCTGGGGCTTTCAATTGCAGTCACCCCTATTTGTGATCTTTTTGATCTATCTATTTTTTGTTATGGGCCTTGGGCTCTCAGGCTATCTCGAGATCGGCAGCAGCCTGATGTCGGTGGGCCAAAATAGCCAGAGTGAAGAAGGCTTGCGCTCTTCCTTTATGACCGGTGTACTCGCCACCACAGTTGCCAGCCCCTGCACTGCACCTTTTATGGGTCCGGCTCTGGGATTTGCGATCAGCCAGTCTGCATCCATCGCAGTGTTAGTGTTTGCCTTTCTCGGCTTGGGCATGGCGCTGCCGTTTATTTTATTGGCCTGGATCCCAGGACTCACCAAGCGACTGCCGAAGCCAGGGCCCTGGATGGATCTGTTTAAACAATTTCTCGCCTTCCCGATCTATATGACAGCCGTCTGGTTGCTCTGGGTTGCCGGACGTCAAACCTCAATCGACGTCGCAGCGGCAGTGATCATCGGCCTGATCCTAGTAGTGATGGGTTTATGGGTCTGGAAACTCAATAGCAAACCGCTGACCAGACTGATAGCCGCCATTACATTTGCCGCCGCTCTTGCAGTACCTATAACGGCTATCTCGGAATCAGACGTGGAGCCAGAGTTTTTGACCTATTCACCAGAGTTGCTCGCTGAGCTGCGCGACGACAATCAGCCGGTGTTTATCAATCTCACTGCTGACTGGTGCATTACCTGCCTGGTGAATGAGCGCGTAGCGCTTAGCTCAGAGAAAGTTATAGGACTGATGCGCGATAATGGTATCAACTATCTCAAAGGTGACTGGACCAACAGCGATCCCCAGATCACTGAACTGCTTGGGCAATTCAATCGCAGTGGTGTGCCACTTTACCTGCTCTACCCCAGAGGCCAGGGTAAGGCAGTGATCCTTCCGCAAATACTCACTGAATCAATGGTTATTGACGCCCTCAACCAAGCAATAAACTGACTTCGGCGATTTTAGCTGCATTAATGCTACACCTTTAAGGTTTTAGACGATTTTAGCGGTTTTTAGCCGTTTTAGCTGCGAAAACCCCGCTAAAAACCCCTATCGTCGCCGTTTCAGTAAAAACACTCGGACAAAAAACAGCCAACATGCTGAATATCGTCGTCATTTTCTGGTAATTTCGGCGAAAAAGGTATTTATTAAATTTTTCGTGGACAGTACTTTTAATTTCGGGCAGACTCCTCCCAAACTGGCAACCAACCTATTTCCGAGGGTTCCAATGGCTTCACTACTGGTTCTTCATGGTCCAAACTTAAATTTGCTCGGCTCTCGGGAGCCAGAAATTTATGGCGCCGAATCTCTTGAGCAAATTAATGCAGCCCTGACCAGTCAGGCAGCGGCAGCCGGACATAGCCTTGCAGCCCTGCAAAGCAATGCCGAATTCGAGCTAATTCAAAGAATCCACGACGCTAGAAACGAAGCCGTCGACTTTATTATCATCAATCCCGGCGCTTTCACTCACACGAGTGTAGCTCTGCGCGATGCATTACTCGGCGTTGAAATTCCGTTTATCGAAGTGCACCTCTCTAATGTTCATGCCCGAGAGGCCTTCCGTCATCACTCCTATTTTTCTGATATTGCTGAAGGCGTTATATGCGGCTTCGGTGCAAATAGTTACCAGCTGGCCCTGCAAGCAGCACTCGGCAAGCTTGATCATTAATCTTAAAACGAGAAAACTACATGGATATTCGTAAAGTAAAAAAACTTATCGAACTGCTCGAAGAGTCGAACATCAATGAATTAGAAATTACCGAAGGTGAAGAGTCGGTGCGCATCAGCCGCGGCGCACCTGTGCAATCCTATGCTGCACCAGTACCAGCTGCCCCGCAACCTGCAGCCGTAGCAGCGCCCGCAGCAGCTCCTATCGCTGCCGCCCCTGCAGCCGCAGCTTCTGATGAACTTGCTGGGCACGTAGTTAAATCACCCATGGTTGGTACTTACTACGCATCGCCTTCACCAGATTCGGCAGCCTTTGTCACAGTTGGCAGCACAGTAAAAGCCGGTGACGTGCTCTGTATTCTCGAAGCCATGAAAATGATGAACCAGATCGAAGCCGATAGAGCGGGCACCATTGGTGCCATACTTGCCGAAGACGGCGAGCCTATCGAATTCGATCAGCCATTGTTCACCATCGTTTAATTGTAGCCAGGAAAAAAACTATGCTCGAAAAAGTCCTGATCGCAAATCGCGGCGAGATTGCTCTGCGTATTCTGCGCGCCTGTAAAGAATTGAATATTAAGACGGTTGCCGTTCACTCAAAAGTGGATGCCGATCTTAAACACGTCATGCTGGCTGATCAGTCGATATGCATAGGCCCCAACCCCTCGGCTCAGAGCTACTTGAACATTCCGGCTATTATTAGCGCCATGGAAGTGACCGGCGCCACCGCGGTCCATCCAGGCTATGGTTTTCTCGCTGAAAATGCTGACTTTGCCGAGCAGGTAGAAAATAGCGGCTTTGTCTTTATCGGACCAACCGCCGACTGCATTCGCATTATGGGTGACAAGGTTGCGGCGATTAAGGCGATGAAGTCTGCCGGGGTACCCACGGTTCCCGGCTCTGACGGCCCACTGGACGATGACCCGGCGGCTCTTCGCGCCATGGCCAAAAAAATTGGCTACCCGGTAATCATTAAGGCAGCTTCAGGCGGCGGCGGTCGCGGTATGCGCATTGTCGAAAATGAAGAAGTCCTGGTTAACTCCGTTGCGATCACTAAATCCGAAGCTGAGGCAGCATTTGGCGATGGCACTGTCTATATGGAGAAGTTTCTGCAGAACCCTCGCCATGTTGAAGTGCAGGTACTCTCAGACGGTCAGGGACATGCGATTCATCTGGGTGATCGTGACTGTTCGTTGCAGCGACGTCATCAGAAGGTTTTGGAAGAGGCTCCGGCTCCGGGAATTCCCGAAGAAGCTCGCCAGGCGGTTTTTGAAAGCTGCACCCAAGCCTGTATTGAAATCGGCTATCGCGGCGCCGGTACCTTTGAGTTTCTCTATGAAGATGGCGGTTTTTACTTTATTGAGATGAATACTCGGGTTCAGGTAGAACATCCTGTATCGGAAATGATTACCGGAATTGATATTGTTAAAGAGCAGCTGTCGATCGCCAGTGGGCGGCCACTGAGCTTTACTCAGAAAGATGTCATCTTCCGCGGCCACTCTTTTGAGTGCAGAATTAACGCAGAAGACCCTGTCACCTTTATGCCCCAGCCTGGCACTATCACCTCTTATCATGCCCCTGGCGGCAACGGTGTGCGTGTCGACTCGCATATCTACAACGGCTATCGCGTGCCACCGAATTATGACTCTTTGATCGGCAAGATTATTACCTACGGTCGTGACCGGAATTCAGCGCTTTCGCGCATGCGCAACGCACTGGACGAAATGATGATCGACGGTATCAAAACCAATATTGAACTACATCAGGATCTGGTTCGCGATTCTGAGTTTCAGAAAGGTGGCGTCAATATCCATTATCTTGAGAAAAAACTCGGACTGTAATCTGCAGTCCGGCGTTTTGCTCAGCGCCATTTGTTCAACTCGCACCCCAAATAATAGGCCGACCCTATGCAATGGCTCCAGCTGATTGTAGGCAGTACCCGTGACGCCAGCAGTGCAATTGAAGACGCGCTGCTCGAACTAGGCGCCGTTTCAGTCACCCTGGAAGACGCGGCCGACCAGCCTATTCTGGAACCCGGTGTTGGCGAAACACCACTCTGGGATAACTGCACTATTAAAGCGCTGTTCCCCGATGACACAGATACCACTCAGACAACCGTGCAACTTGAGCAACTAATTTCTCGCCCACTGCAGTCAAGCTGGCAGCAACTGGAAGACAAGGACTGGTCTCAGGAGTGGAAGAAATATTTTTCACCGATGAAATGCGGCGAACGCCTGTGGATCTGTCCCAGCTGGATTGAGCCCCCTGACGCTAACGGCATCAACCTCAGTCTCGATCCAGGTCTTGCCTTTGGCACCGGCAGCCACCCAACGACCCACCTCTGCCTGCGCTGGCTCGACAAGCAGGATTTGGCCGGGCAAACAGTGATCGATTATGGCTGTGGCTCAGGCATTCTTGGGATTGCTGCGCTGCTATTGGGCGCTGAAAAAGTGATTGCCGTAGACAATGATCCTCAGGCATTGCTGGCCACAAGAGACAATGCCGAGCGCAACAATATCGCCGCCGAGCGAATTAGCACCTATCTGCCTGAGGAACTTCCAGCAGATATCGTTGGGCAAACCATGTTGGCGAATATTCTTGCTGCGCCATTAATTGAACTGGCACCCAAGCTTACAGCGTTGACCGCGAGCAATGGATTGATCTGTCTATCGGGCTTGCTCGAGCATCAGATCACCGCCGTCTCGCAACCCTATCTTGGCAATTTTGCTTTTGATGATCCGGCCATTGAAACCGAATGGGCTCAGCTGGCTGCGCGTAAAACAGCCCTGAGCCAGTAAACAGCCCTGAGCTAATGTAGAGCCCTGAGCCAGTAAACAGCCCAAGCAGCGACAGATTTCTGATGCTGCTAGACTCAGCAAAACACCTGCTGGAAACGCCATGTCACAACTGACCACTGACTGCCCTAACTGCGGCACCAAATTCCACCTAGCCCCAGAACAGATAGAGGCGGCTCGAGGCTTAGTGCGCTGTGGAAAGTGCATGACCGTCTTTAGCGCCAGTGATCTTAGGAATGCGGAGCAGCAACAGAGCAGCGAGCAACCGGAAGACAGTGCCAAACTGCCAGTTATGACCGAATTGCTCCATAGCGAATTCAATCAACAGCAAGTAGTCACAAAAGACCAAAAGCCCAGCAGGATTTTCGCGAAGCTAATAGTGATTTTAGTCGGCACAGCACTGTTAGCTGCACAGTACAGCTATTTCTTCAGCCGCGAGCTTAGCCAGACTGCAACCTATCGCCAACCATTGATCGACTTCTGTCATTTCACCGGTTGCACAATAGACCTGTTTCGCGATGTAGACAGACTTGCAGTGCGACAATTTTCTGTCTACTCCGACCCCAGCCAGCAGCCAAGTCAAAATGGAGTACTAACAGTCGATCTGATTATCGAAAACCTTGGGCTGTTCGATCAACCTTACCCAAAAATTGTCCTGCGCTTTGCCGATATGGACGATCAGCTTGTTGCCGAACGGATCTTTTTAGCGCCTCATTATTTATCCCGCGACCCACAGAGCCTTTCAGCAGAGCCTAAGCTGATCCCCAGGGGCAAACAGAGGCGGATCAATTTCAGTCTCGTCGACCCCGGCGCGAAGGCAACTAATTACTCCGTTGAACTAAAAGAATAATAAATCTCTGTTTTTCAATTGATCACTTTTTAATCAGCTTGTCTCAGGGTATCATTGTCAGCCTTTAATTCCAGACCCGTCCTCTCGAGGCAAATTTGTTCAATATCGGCCCCTATCAGATCAACCGAAAAACAGTTTTGGCACCTATGGCAGGTGTCACTGACCTACCCTTTCGTCAGCTCTGTCGTGAGATGGGCGCGGGTATGGTGGTGTCTGAAATGGTCGCTGCAGACCCGAGTACCTGGTCGAGTAGAAAATCTAAGCTGCGCATTCAATTTGCCGATGAACCGGCGCCAAGATCGGTTCAAATAGCGGGCTATGATCCGTTGATGATGGCTGAAGCTGCGCGCTTTAACGTTCAGCAAGGCGCTGAAATTATTGATATCAATATGGGCTGCCCAGCAAAAAAAGTTCTTAAAAAAGCCGCGGGATCAGCGCTGCTTCAGCACCCAGATCTGGTGCAAGATATTCTCCGAGCGGTTGTCGACAGTGTCGATGTTCCTGTGACATTAAAGATACGCACCGGTTGGGATCGTCAAAATCGCAATGCCGTGAGTATTGCCAAAATAGCTGAAGATGCTGGCATTGCCGCTCTTGCGATTCACGGTCGCACACGCGCCTGTCGCTTTGTTAAAGAAGTGGAGTACGACACCATAGCCAATGTTGTCGAAGCCCTCTCAATTCCAGTTATCGCCAATGGCGATATCACCACACCAGAAAAAGCCCTAGCAGTTTTAGAACAGACTGGTGCAGCCGCGGTAATGATTGGCAGAGGCGCTCAGGGGAATCCCTGGATCTTTAACCAGATTAATCATTTTCTAGATCATGGCGAGGCCGCAGAAAAGCCCTCTATCGAAGACATTGAGCTTGTGGTCTGTCGCCATTTACAGGCACTGCACGCGTTTTATGGCCCCCATGCGGGGGTTAAAATTGCCCGCAAACATATAGGTTGGTATTTCAGCGCACTGCCCGGTGGAAAACAATTTGCCCGCCATTTTAACCGTATTGAAGATCATCTTGAGCAGCAGAACCTGCTGCTGCAGTTTTTCCAGCAGCCTACTATTTTTCAGGAATTAGCGGCATGAAGTATGCAGAAGCCGACACCGGCTCAACGCCAAAAGACCCGCGCAGCAAACAGCAGTCTCTGCAACAGAGTGTTACCGAAGCTATGCAACGCTATTTTTCCGATCTCGACGGCCAGGCAACGCACGATCTCTATGACATAGTGATGGCCGAAGTCGAACCACCACTACTCAAAGCCGTTATGGCTTACACCAGACAAAATCAAAGTAGGGCCGCGGAAACACTCGGCCTTAATCGCGGCACCCTACGTAAAAAATTAAAACAATACGACCTTCTGTAATCTTCCTAGAGGACTCTATGAGCGACCTGAAAAAAGTTTCACGCGCCTTAATCAGCGTTTCTGACAAGACCGGCATTGTTGACTTTGCCCGTGCACTCACGGCACAGGGTGTTGAAATACTCTCTACTGGTGGCACCTTTCGCCTGCTACGAGAGAACGATATTGCGGCAACTGAAGTATCGGATTACACCGGCTTTCCGGAGATGATGGACGGTCGCGTCAAGACTCTGCATCCAAAAGTACACGGCGGTATTCTGGGACGTCGCGGCACTGATGATGAAGTAATGATGGAGCACGGCATTAAGCCAATCGACATGGTTGTAGTCAATCTATACCCCTTCGCCGCAACTGTTGCCGACCCCAACTGCACCTTGCCAACCGCAATTGAGAATATTGATATCGGCGGCCCAACCATGGTTCGTTCAGCAGCCAAGAATCACAAAGATGTGGCCATAGTGGTTAATGCTGGCGACTATCAGGCAGTCATCGACGAAATGTCTGCCAACGATGGCCAGCTGGATTACGGTACGCGCTATCAGCTGATGGTTAAAGCCTTCGAACACACAGCAGCTTACGACGGCATGATCGCCAACTACTTCGGTGCTCGTGATATCGACAATCAGGCGCGCAATTTCTCTGATACCTATAACGTTCAGTATCACAAGACTCAAGAGATGCGTTACGGTGAAAACCCTCACCAGAAAGCCGCTTTTTATGTTGAAGCTAACCCTACTGAAGCCAGTGTTGCCACGGCCAAACAGTTGCAGGGTAAAGAGCTATCCTTTAACAATATTGCCGATACAGACGCCGCCTTGGAATCTGTTAAACAGTTTGACCAGCCGGCCTGCGTTATCGTCAAGCACGCTAATCCCTGCGGTGTTGCCGTGGCTACGGATATTAAACTTGCTTACCATTTGGCCTTTGCCACTGATCCAGAATCCTCCTTTGGCGGCATTATCGCGTTTAACCGTGAACTGGATGCAGCCACTGCTGCGGATATCTGTGAGAAGCAATTTGTTGAAGTGATAATTGCTCCGTCGGTATCAGAGGAAGCCGTTGCCGTCATCGCGGCGAAGAAGAATGTTCGGCTGCTCGAGTGTGGAACCTGGGGTTCTGAACGACCACAGGACTTTGACTACAAGCGTGTTAATGGCGGACTGTTAATTCAGGATCGCGATAACGGTATGGTGGCTGAGAAAGATCTAAAAGTGGTCAGTGAGCGAGTACCGAGCAATGACGAAATGGCCGATATGATGTTTGCTTGGAAAGTGGCCAAGATGGTCAAATCCAACGCCATTATTTATGCCAAAGATAATCGTACTGTGGGTGTTGGCGCGGGCCAGATGAGCCGCATTAATTCGGCGCGTATTGCTGGCATTAAAGCTGAGCATGCAGGACTTGAAGTGGCGGGCGCCGTGATGGCATCAGATGCATTCTTCCCCTTCCGCGACGGAATTGATAATGCAGCGGCAGCTGGTATCAGCTGTGTGATTCAGCCCGGTGGTTCTATGCGTGATGATGAAGTGGTTGCCGCGGCCAATGAACACGGCATGGCGATGGTGTTCACGGGAATGCGCCACTTTAGGCACTAACAGGCGGGTTATTTTGTCTTCTGACGGCGTTAAAAATGTACTCAGTCGGTCGCTTATAAAAAAGCTCCCTCCCTGCGTGCATTTTTCCCTTATCGGAAAACAGTATCCCTTTCCCTACGAACATCTAAAAAAAGCGACCGTTTTTTAATGTTTAAAGTACATCATTCTTGGTCATTTTAAAGGCCGCCAGAGCGCGTTCGCGAGACTCTTTGATATCGACAATCGGCGCTGGATAGTCAGTGCCGATTTCTACGCCAGCCGCAGCTAAAACCTCAGCAGGAGCCAGCCAGGGCGCATGAATATACTTGGCCGGCATATCAGCTAACTCAGGCACATAGCGACGAATATAGTCACCCTGTTTATCAAACTTTTCACTTTGGGTTATCGGGTTAAATATTCTAAAGAACGGTGCAGCATCGGCACCGCATCCGGCGATCCACTGCCAGCTGGCGCTGTTGGCAGCCAGATCGGCATCTACCAGACAGTCCCAAAACCAGCGCTCACCACTGTGCCAGTGAATCAGCAAATTCTTAACCATAAACGAGCCGACCACCATGCGGACACGGTTGTGCATATAACCCGTGTTCCACAGTTCACGCATCCCGGCATCCACTAGGGGATAACCGGTTTTACCTTTTTGCCAGGCGCGAAGTTCGGCGTCAGTATTCTCTGCCCAGGGGAAAACATTAAATCGTTGTTGTAAGTTGTCGGTGGGTAATTTGGGGAAATGGTAGAGCAGATAATAGGAAAATTCACGCCATCCCAGTTCGCTCAAAAAGGTATCCAGATTACTTTCATTATCAATTAACGCCGACGCATCGTTAGCCGCATACCAGGCGGTATTGACCGACATTTGACCGAAGTGAAAATAGGGTGACAAACGTGAGACATTCTTTTTATTGGGGAAATTGCGGCCCTCACGATAATCTTGAATACCATTAAAGACAAAATCATCTAAACGATCTTTGGCACCGTCCTCACTGATATCCCAGTCCCCGTGCAATTTTTTATCCCAATCTATAGCTGACAATAGGGACAGGTCCTCGACGGTCAAACTGTTATCGGCCCTAACCATATCCAACGTTTTAGGTACAGGCAGCGGTTGTCTAGGCGCGACTTTTTGCAAGCAACCTCTGCGGTAATAGGGCGTGAAGACTTTGTAGGGCGTGCCATCTTTTTTTAGTACCTGCCAGGGTTCCCACAGCAGTGAACCGTTAAAGCTCTGAACATCCAGCCCCGCCTCTTTAAGGCGGGTCTTTATATTGGCGTCCCGGTCAATACTCTGTGGCTCGTAACAACGATTCCAATAAACGGCTTTAGCGGACATTGAAGCGCTGAGCTCTGAGAGAATTGCCAGCGCATCGCCACTGAAAATATTCAGCTTACCGCCCAGACTTTTATCCAGAGATTGCAGTGCATGATGCAGCCACCAGCGGCTGGCACCGCCGAGCGTCCAGTCTTGGGTATTGCTCTGATCAAAAATATACACGGGAATAACCGCGCCGGACTCACAGGCTGCAGATAGCGCGGGATTGTCAGCAAGGCGCAGATCCTGGCGAAACCAGTAGATTATGGGCCGCGAAACTGACTCTGTATCTGGGGATGCGGTCGTTGCCGCGATTGGAGAGGCGATAGCGATGTCCTTTATTTTTATTTTATTTACGGCTGCTAAGCACTGGGTAGATCCTCTAAGCGAGAATAAACTCAGGCCTCCATTACAGCATATTTAGCGGTTTACTCTGCTACAATCTGCGCCATTATTTTTTGACTTTGGATTTAGACAAATGAATGTATTGGTTATTGGCTCAGGTGGTCGCGAACACGCTCTAGCATGGAAAGCCGCTCAGAGCACCGACGTAGAAACTGTATTTGTCGCACCGGGCAATGCCGGCAGCGCCAGAGAAGCCAAGGTAGAAAATATTGCCCTAGGTATTGATGATTTCGGCGCACTGGCGGATTTCGGTGCCAGCAATAATGTTGGCCTGACCATAGTGGGTCCTGAGCAGCCATTGGTCGACGGTATTGTCGACTTTTTTAATCAGCGTGAGCTGCCAATATTTGGTCCATCAAAGGGTGCTGCCCAACTTGAAGGGTCCAAAGCCTTTACCAAAGATTTTTTATTGCGCCAAAATATCCCGACAGGCTTTTACCAAAACTTCACCGATATAGCTGAAGCCACTGCCTACCTGCACAAAGTAGGGGCGCCAATTGTGATTAAAGCCGATGGCTTAGCTGCCGGCAAAGGGGTGATTGTGGCCATGACATTGGCCGAGGCGGAAGCTGCGGTGCAAGATATGCTCGCGGGAAATGCGTTTGGCGAGGCGGGACATCGAGTGGTTATCGAAGAGTTTCTCGACGGCGAAGAAGCCAGCTTTATCGTTATGGTGGATGGCAAAAATGTTCTGCCCATGGCCACAAGTCAGGATCATAAGCGCGCCAGTGATGGCGACACCGGCCCTAATACAGGCGGCATGGGTGCCTATTCTCCAGCACCGGTTGTAGACGACGTGATCTATCAGCGGGTGATGGACGAAGTCATTTATCCGACAGTTAAAGGGATGGCCGAGGAAGGCAATGATTACACCGGCTTCCTCTACGCCGGACTGATGATTATGGCCGACGGCACACCCAAAGTTATTGAATATAACTGCCGCTTTGGCGACCCAGAGACACAGCCTATTTTAATGCGCCTAAAGTCCGACTTAGTCGGCCACTGCCTCGCCGCCCTCGATGGCGGGCTAGATAAAGAACAAGCCAACTGGGATCCTCGCCCTGCAGTAGGCATAGTCTTGGCAGCCGGCGGCTATCCCGGTAGCTATACCAAAGGCGACGCCATAACCGGTCTTGAGACTGAGAGCTCTGAGACGGCCAAAGTATTCCACGCCGGTACCGCGATCAAAGACGGCCAGGTGGTTACCAATGGCGGCCGAGTACTCTGCGCAACAGCTCTGGGCAAAACTGTTGCCAAGGCGCAGCAAGCAGCCTATGAGGTGGCCGCAGGGATAGAGTTCACTGGTTTGTACAAACGCTCAGATATTGCCTGGCGCGCAATCGAGCGCGAGCAAAAGAGCTAGCATCGCAGTGGCTCTGTGGCAGCAGTTTCTCAGCGTCGAGATTGAGTTCCATTCATTTGGTGGTCAGCATATTGGGGCGCTAACTGCATTTGCACTCTGTATGCTGGCGACGGTCTGGTGTATCCGTCATTTTGATGAGCGGCAAAATCTTCTCTTCAGCAGAGCAGTGTCTATTGTCCTAGTGATCACAGTGGTTATTTTTAGCGCCATCAAAATCTACTTTGATCGTTTTAACCTCTTGATCGATCTTCCTATTTCTCTGTGCAATCTTTTCGCCGTGTTAGCGCCGCTACTATTTTGGCGCCCAAATCAATGTCGCCTCGAAGTGATCTATTATTTGGTTATGGCGGGCACATTGCAGGCTATGCTGACGCCAGATCTGTATGTCGGCTTTCCCAGCAATGAATTCTTTAAATACTGGATTGTCCACGGCGGCCTTGTGGTGCTGGTGGTGCATAATATTTTTGCCTTCCAAATGTATCCGCGATTTAAAGGCGTAGTGATTACCTTTGCCTGGGTTAATGTCTATTCAGTTGCTCTCTGCGGCCTTAACCTGGCGATGAATGCGAATTACTTTTATCTGGTCAGCAAGCCAGGCAATGCTTCAATTCTCGATTTATTTGGACCCTGGCCTCTCTATATCCTTGTCGCCGAAATGGTCGCCATGGTGTTCTTTGCGCTGTTCTATCTGCCATTTATGTTTATCAAGAAAACTGACCAGCCGATCAGGGCGTAAAATTAGACAGGCCGAGTTAAAGCCACTACAGTTCCATTAAATTCAGCGTTAGTAATGATACAAACATTCTTTTGAGACCGATTATGTCCCAGTCAAAGCCAACACTCTCTGTATTTGATCAGTTTATAGTTCAAGCAGATCAAGCACTGCGCACTCTTGCGGGCAGTGCACCGACGCCACAGCGCAGCTCGCCAGCCGCTGGCACAGCGGAGGGCGAGCTATCTGAACAGGAACGCAAGCATGCTGAGGGTTTGATGCGTGTTAATCACGCCGGTGAAATCTGCGCTCAAGCGCTCTATCAAGGCCAGGCACTCACAGCAAAACTGCCCGAAGTGGGTCAACAAATGGAAGAGGCCGCAGCCGAAGAGATTGACCATCTGGCCTGGTGCGAAGAGCGAATCAACCAATTGGATGGCAGTACTAGTCGTTTAAATCCAGTTTGGTATGCCGCCTCATTTGGTATTGGTGCAGCTGCAGGATTGATCAGCGACAAGCTCAGTCTTGGATTTGTGGCCGCCACCGAAGAGCAGGTATGCAATCACCTTCAAGAACATTTAGATAAGCTGCCTGAAGACGATCACAAGAGTCGTGCGGTGATTGAGCAGATGCTGATAGACGAAAAACATCATGCCGAAAGTGCTCTAGATGCCGGTGGCTACCCCTTCCCAAAACCGGTCAAAAAACTGATGACGTTGGTCTCAGGTGCCATGACTGCGAGTAGTTATAGGCTCTAATCAAACAGCCTCTAATCAAACAGCATTGACTGCGGCTCATGAGGATTTTCCATATCCCGAGCCAGTTCGACAATCTTCTCCGACAACCACTGATGAATCGGTGATCCCAATGTGCGCTTGTGCTGCAAGAGCACCAGAGGAACCGTTCCCTCGTGGGGAAGATCATCCGGATAGGTTTTAGTGACAATCCGATAGAGCTCTCGTTCCATACCAGAACCAAACTTGGCCGATACCATTAAACAGTCCGATGCGCAGATGGTTTCAATCGCGGTCATCAGCTGATTCGTCACCATTGCCTTAGAACGGCTGCGCCCCTGCTTTCGCAAAGCTCTGTCAAAACGGGCATCTGTGCGAGCACTTACACGTTTCGCGATTAGCAGGTAGTACTGCACATAGGGATATTGAAGAATTTCGTCCAACGTCACGCGATTTTTTTTCGCCAGGGGATGACCCTCTCGCATCCAGATCGACGGACTAAAAATGGACAAATGACGAGCTGTCACTTCAGCGGTGATCTCTCGCTTAATATCAATAGCAAAATCCAGTACACCATCTGATAACTCTCCCGCCACGGAATCTGTCTCACTTGAGATCGACAGAATAACCCCCGGAGCATACTTGTTTAACAGCGCAGTCAACTGGGATGCTAGGGAGATAGCAATAAACTCAGGGATGGCAATGGTTATCTCGCCAACATAGGTGGCCGGGTCAAATTCACCATCAGTGACCATATCAAGGATGCCATCGAGTAGCATGGGCAACCTAAGTTGTAATTCTTGAGCCTTGGGAGTGGGGATTAAGATATTTCCAGTGCGCGTAAACAGCGGATCATCCAGCTGCTGACGCAGTCGCTGCAACACTCGACTCATGGCTGGCTGTGTAATAAACAGCCGCTGTGCCGCGCGGGTAACGCTTTTCTCCTCCAATAAAGCTTGAAGTGCAACCAGTAAATTAAGGTCGAGGCGGGACAGTTTTTGCAAATTCATGGGTTATTCTCAATGTCATTACAATTTGGTATATAAATAATGCTAACAATGCATTTGGATTATGACATAGGTCTGGGTATATTGTCACACATAGGGCGGCGTGCCCACAAACACTCACGGAGATAGACCATGACACTCGTATATATACTAATCGGATTCACTGGATTAGCGGGTGCTGCAATTGCGAAAGATGACTTCGCGAACGTTAAAGCACCAAAACTCAAAGCTTCCGATAAGTCGCTGACCCACTAAATCAGCGGCTTCGCACCAAACCCCTCTTAATCCTTGCTATAGGATTCTTTTATAGGGGCCCTTCTTGGGCCCCTTTTTTTTATCTTGAAAAAAAGCCTTTCTAAAACTTTCTCTAATTTCGACAGAAGCCAGCAACACTCTGGCCCACAGCTCAAATTTTTTAGGTCATTACATAATGGTATGACTACAATGCAAACAATTCATTTGCAGTATGGGCCTCAGATTTCTACTATACGTCCATTGAAGTAGTACAGAGTTTTGGAGACGTGCTGTTTAGCAGGTCTCACACAGTTTTACCCCTACCCCTTCCTTTGAGACCTTCTCAGGATTTTTTAGGAGCCTACCTTTAGGCTCCTTTTTTTTGTCTCGGATTTAGTCAAATTAGGCGTCAATTACCTCATAGCTATGGCTCATCTCAACACCAGCAGCATTGAGCATAATAGAGGCCGAGCAATATTTCTCAGCTGACAACTCCACCGCTCGTTTAACCTGTGTCTCTTTAAGCTTTCTACCCGAAACCACAAACCGCAGATGGATCTTGCTAAACACCGCTGGCACAGCATCGACTCGCTCGGCTTCAATCTCAGTGCGACAATCGGTTACTTGCTGACGACTCTTGGTCAGCATGCTCATCACATCAAAGGACGCACAGCCTCCCAAACCTAATAACAGCATCTCCATGGGACGAACACCCATATTGCGACCACCCTGACTCTCGGCACCATCCATCACCACACTGTGGCCACTGCCGGACTCGCCAAGAAACATTACGCCGTCTACCCACTTAATTGTTGCCTTCATATACTGCCTCACTTTCAGAAGCGCAAAGATTACCATAGGGTCGTTGTAAATTTTACTCGTGACAACTTTTTTTTGACTACTATTAAATTCAGGAGTCGCAGATAAACAGTCTATAAAGCGGCATGTTGCTAAACGTGTAAATGGAGAAACAAATTGGCGCCTGCACCTCTGACACCACATATTGAAAATGTGGAAGAATTCTTATCCCACTGCCACAGACGCCGCTATCCGGCTAAATGCACCATTATCTACGCCGGTGATCAAGGGGATACTCTCTACTACATTATCAAGGGTTCGGTCACAGTGATGATTGAAGACGATAGTGATGGTAAAGAGATCATTCTCGCCTATCTCAACCCAGGAGATTTTTTCGGCGAGATGGGACTCTTTGATCAGGAGCATCGCAGCGCCTGGATCCGCACTAAAACCGAATGTGAAGTAGGGGAAATCAGCTACGGGAAATTTATTGAGCTGAGCAATAAACACCCCGCGTTTCTATTTGCCATCAGCAAACAGGTCGCTCAAAGACTCAGAGATACCACGCGAAAAGTCAGAGACCTGGCGTTTTTGGATGTTACTGGCCGAGTGGCGAGAACCCTGCTGGACCTGTGTAAAGAACCGGATGCAATGACCCACCCGGATGGCATGCAAATCAAGATTACGCGCCAGGAGATTGGACGCATAGTCGGCTGCTCGAGAGAGATGGTTGGCCGTGTGCTCAAAGAGCTTGAGACTCAGGGGCTGGTTTCTGTATCCGGTAAAACTATGGTGGTGTTTGGCACTCGCTAGGCAAACATCTCAGCAAGTCGCTGACCCGGATCTTCGCTGCGCATAAACGCTTCGCCAACCAAGAAACTATTCACATTGTTGCCTCGCATAGCAGCAACATCTTCGGCGCTGTGTATGCCGCTCTCGGTGATAACAATTTTGCCAGCGGGGATTTTTCCGAGTAGCTGATAAGTGTTCTCTAGAGAGACTTCAAAACTGTGCAGGTTTCGGTTGTTGATGCCAACCATTGGGTTGTTGAGCTTAAGTGCTACATCTAGTTCCACTCCATCATGCACTTCAATCAGCACATCCATACCCAGCGATTGCGCCAACTCATGGAGATGAGTCAACTGCTCTTCGGTCAATGCCGAAACGATTAATAGAATACAATCTGCACTCATAGCGCGAGCTTCATAGACCTGATAATCATCGATAATAAAATCTTTACGAATAACCGGTAGCTGCGTAGACGACCGTGCCATCTGCAAATACTCATCTGCGCCCTGAAAGAAATCCACATCGGTCAAAACTGACAAGCAGGCTGCACCACCCTGCTCATAACTTTCGGCAATGGAGGCTGGATCAAAATCCTCACGGATGACCCCTTTACTCGGAGAGGCTTTCTTAATCTCTGCAATGACTGCAGATTGACCAGCAGCAAGCTTGGCTGCCAGTGCTGCGGCAAAGCCTCTAGGCTTTTCGGCAGACTGGGCTTTTTCAATTAGCTGCGCAATAGAAACCAGGGCACTGCGCTCACCAATTTCTTCATGCTTGCGGGCGAGAATTTTTTTCAAGATGGTGGGTGTATCTGAGCTCATTGTAATTTCTCGTTGTTTTTAAGCGTCTTGTTGGACCTGAGTAAAGGTCGCCAGATCAGTTAGTTTAGCCCGAGCTAATCCTGCGCCTATGGCGTCCTGCGCCATGGCAATGCCCTCGTTGATACTGTCGGCGCAACCAGCCACATAAAGTGCAGCACCGGCATTAAGGGCGATCAGATCAGCAGCTTTTCCACCATTGGCGCTTGACTGCTTACCCAGCGCATCTTTGATCAGCTCTAGGGATTGCTCGGCGTTATCGACGGTCAAACCCTCGAGGCTCTGACGCTGCAACATAAAGTCTTCTGGAGCTATGCTGTATTCCCTGACAGCGCCGTCTTTAAACTCAGCCACTGCGGTTTCTGTAGCTATGCTTATTTCATCCAAACCATCGGCAGAGTGCACTACCATAATATGCTCAGCACCAAGACGCCCGAGCACCTCGGCCATGGGTTTGCACAGGGCCTGATCATAAACGCCTATCAGCTGTCTGGTAACGCCAGCCGGATTAGTCATGGGGCCGAGAATATTAAAAATAGTGCGCAGGCCAAGTTCGCGGCGGGGGCCAATAGCATGCTTCATGGCGCTGTGATGGGCCGGGGCAAACATAAAACCGACACCTAACTCTTCCACGCACAACGCCACTTGATTGGGGCTAAGATTTAAGTTCACTCCGGCGGCTTCGAGGACATCAGCGGCACCGCTTTTGCTACTGACTGAGCGATTGCCGTGTTTCGCCACAGAACCACCGGCCGCGGCAACCACAAAGGTGGAGGCGGTGGAGACATTAAATAGGTTTGATTCATCGCCGCCAGTGCCGACTATATCCACAAGACAGTCACCGGAAACTTTAACGCCAGCGGCCAACTCGCGCATAACTTCAACGGCACCAGCAATCTCATCGATGCTCTCACCCTTCATACGCAGAGCCACAAGAAATGCACCGATCTGAGCTTCAGTGGCATTGCCCGTCATGATCTGGCGCATCACATCGCGCATCTCTGAGGCGCTAAGATTTTTCCCCAGTACAACATTTTCTAATGCTTGTTTGATATCCATGCTTAACTCTCGAGGAAATTATTTAGCAGGTCGTGACCATGCTGGGTGAGGATTGATTCTGGATGAAATTGTACGCCTTCGATGGGTAGTGTCTTGTGTCGCACCCCCATGATTTCATCGAGGCTGCCATCTTCATTTTCAGTCCAAGCTGTGATTTCAAGGCAGCTGGGAAGACTGCTCTGCTCGATCACTAAAGAGTGATAACGTGTGGCCTCAAAAGGATTAGTCAGCCCATTAAAAACGCCATTATTACTATGGTGCATAGGCGACGTTTTGCCGTGCATAACCTGTTTGGCGCGGACAATCTTGCCGCCAAAGGCCTGAGCAATACTCTGATGCCCCAAGCAAACGCCCAAAATTGGCAGGCGGCCGGCAAAGTGCGTAATCGTTTCTACTGAGATACCTGCCTCATTAGGCGTGCAGGGGCCAGGCGAGATAACAATCTTTTCCGGTGCCAGACGCTCTATGTCAGCAATGCTAATTTCATCATTGCGATAGACCTGAACATCGGCTTTTAGCTCGGCAAGGTACTGGACAATGTTGTAGGTGAATGAGTCATAATTATCGATCATTAAAATCATTTTGACTCTCCAGACGCTTTGTTACAGACCATGGCTGCTGCGCTCATAAGGGCTCGGGCTTTATTGTTGGTTTCTTTCCACTCCAGCTCGGGAACCGAATCGGCAACTACACCAGCTCCAGCTTGAACGTGCAACATCTTGTCTTTAATCACCGCAGTGCGAATCGCGATAGCAGTGTCCATATTGCCATTCCAGCCTATATAACCCACAGCGCCGCCGTAGATATTACGCTTCACTGGCTCCAGTTCATCGATAATTTCCATGGCCCGAATTTTCGGTGCACCGCTCAGGGTACCGGCAGGTAAGGTTGCCTTCAGAACTTCCAGGGCACCCATATCATCGGTGACTTGGCCGACCACATTAGAGGTGATATGCATAACATGAGAGTAGCGTTCCACGACCATTTTTTCGGTGACTTCGACAGTGCCAGTTTTACTGATGCGCCCAACATCATTGCGACCCAAATCAATCAACATTAAATGCTCAGCAATTTCTTTAGGATCGGCAAGCATCTCATCTTCCATGGCCTGATCTTCTTGGGCTGTTGCACCGCGCTTGCGAGTGCCAGCAATTGGCCTAACGGTCACCTCTCCATCCTCAAGACGGGCGAGAACCTCTGGGGACGAGCCGACAATATGGAAACCATCAAGATCGAGGAAGTACATATAGGGTGATGGGTTAAGGCGGCGCAGTGCGCGGTAAAGATTAATCGGTTCCGCATCGAAGGGTGCCGACAGACGCTGAGACGGCACCACCTGCATAACATCGCCGGCCATGACATAGTCTTTGACTTTATTGACTGCCGCTTTGAAATCCTGCGCACCAAAGCTCGAGACAAAATCGTCTTCAGATAGACCGTCGCCAGCCATGTTCATCGGCGGCAGTTGCGGTGTCGGCTGCTCAAGCTTAGCCTCAAGTTCATCAAGGCGAGCTTCCGCGCTAGCTAGGGCATCTGGGTCTTTAGCATCCACATGAACCACTAACATGATGGTGCCTGAGAGGTTGTCGAAAATCGCCACCTCATCCGAAGCCATAAGCAATATATCAGGCGTTCCCAGCTCATCCGGTGGCGCAGTCTGAGCTAATTTTGGTTCGACAAAACGCACAGTGTCATAGCCAAAATACCCCACCAGACCGCCAGTGAAGCGCGGCAGATTAGGCAGGTCGGGCATGCTAAATAATTTTCGGAATCGCTCGACTTCGCCCAGAGGGTCAGAGGTTGAGCGGTTAACCATCGGCTTGCCGTCACGAATAATTTCGAGCCGCGTTCCGAATATCTTAAGAACTGTTGAGGTATGCAGACCAATCAGCGAGTAACGGCCCCATTTTTCGCCGCCCTGCACTGATTCAAATAGGTAGGAGTTTGGCCCAAAAGCCAGCTTTAAATAAACACTAAGGGGGGTTTCTAGATCAGCCAGCACTTCCCGAGTAACGGGGATACGGTTGTATTCTTGGCGGGCTAACTCAGCAAATTTTTCGGCGGTCATAATCGGATCCTTGTTCTTTAACAGAATGTGGTTGTGCAGGCGTCAGTGCGCCTCGGCTGCTCTAGTTGCGCCAACGCCACGTGTGACAATTGCTGTCAAACTGTTTAGAACTTGAATCTTTCACAAACCATCTCTGCATTAGTTGTGGGCATTGTAATCAATTAACCCAACTCTTTGTACGCTTTAGGCCGATTAAACTCTGTCGATCTTTAACTTATGCCTTGGCTAACTCGCTGCGCATCTTGGCGATGACGTCAGTATAGTCATCGGCGCCGTATATTGCTGAACCAGCGACAAAGGTATCAGCACCTGCCGCAGCAATTTCGCGGATATTATTGACGGTGACGCCACCATCGATCTCAAGACGAATATCATGACCACTGCTGTCAATCAGCTTGCTCGCCTCGGCAAGTTTATCCAGTGTGGCGGGAATAAATTTCTGGCCACCGAAACCTGGGTTAACCGACATCAGCAAAAGCATATCCATTCGATCCATCACCCAGCGCACAGTTTCCAGGCTGGTTGCTGGATTTAATACCAGACCTGCCTTGCATCCGAGATCGCGAACCAACTGTAAAGACCGATCAACATGGTTGGATGCCTCCGGATGAAAGGTTATGTAGGTTGCACCTGCATCGGCAAACATGCGGATCAAATCATCCACTGGTTGGACCATCAAATGAACGTCAATAGGTGCAGTGACACCATGATCACGCAGCGCTTTGCAGACCATCGGACCGATCGTTAGATTGGGCACATAATGGTTGTCCATAACATCGAAGTGGACAACATCTGCGCCGGCTTCAAGAACGGCATCAACCTCTTCGCCAAGGCGGGCAAAATTGGCAGAAAGGATGGATGGGGCAATCAAAAAGTCAGTCATATAACACCAGGAGTTAATTCAGGCGTAACTATGCGGGACTTCCTTATGGGGTGCAAATAATTTGCCTGCGAAAGGGGCCAGATAAATAAAAAGAGCGGCAAAAAAAACGCGGCAAAGAAAAAAGACCAACTGTTTCAAGCTGGTCTTTTCTCGACTGACAACTTATTGCTGATTAGTTTTCTTGTTGCTGACGCTTTTCTTTCATTATTTCGCGGCGTTCCTGCTTGGCCGCGCGGATCTCCTCTTTGGTTAGGGAACCATCGCCATTGCTGTCCATTTTTGAGAAACGTTCGCGGCGTTTATCAGCCATTTTCTCTAGAGCTTGTTCATGCTCCTGTGTAGACACGACACCATCACCATCTTGATCAACCTGTTTAAACATGCCTTTATGGTGGCGGGCCTTACCATCATGATCACCTTTGTGGTGCTCGGCCAAGGTACCTAGCGAGAACACCGCCAGTAGAGTAAAAATCAGTACGTTACGCATACACTATCCTCTTGATTAAATTAGTAGAGCCGCTTTATTGGAGCTTCTTTATGAGACTCTCTTTATGCGACTCTCTTTATGAGAGCCTCTCTCCAGAACAGCCTATAACGCCAGACTCTACTAATCGGTTGACACTCAAGAGTAGGCATACTCCTTAAACTGGTCGCGCAGATCTTTCTTACTGATTTTTCCGGTTGCGGTATGAGGAATCTCCTCGACAAAAACACAGTCCTCAGGTGTCCACCACTTGGCGATCTTGCCATCAAGGGAAGCCAGGATGGCATCTTTGTCAGGAGTCGACCCTTCAACAGGAATCACAATCAACAGCGGGCGCTCAGTCCACTTCGGATGCGAGACACCAATAACGGCGGCCTCTTGCACATCTGGATGTGACATAGCGGCATTCTCCACATCGATGGAGCTAATCCACTCGCCACCAGATTTAATCACGTCTTTGATACGGTCAGTGATAGTCACATAACCCTGCTCATCTATAGCGGCCATATCGCCGGTATTGAACCAACCCTCTTCGTCTACCGCAGGCTTATCGTCGAGACGGTAGTAGCCACTGCAGACCCAGGGGCCCTTCACCAGTAAAGCACCGGAGGCGACACCATCCCAGGGCAACTCATTATTATCACCATCGACAATTTTCATTTCGACACCAAAGACTACGCGGCCGGCGCGAACACGCCAAGTATCCTGCTCTTGCTGGGTGCCATCCTGCATCCATTCCTGAGGTCTATTGTAGGATCCAAGAGGGCTCATTTCAGTCATACCCCAGCCCATATGCACGATAACACCGTGCTTTTCCATTTCCTGCATCAGCGACAGCGGGCATGCAGAGCCACCACAGACGACAGAATTAAGTGATTCTATGGTTTTCCCTGTGTCATTGAGGTATCCCACCAAGGCCAGCCATACAGTAGGCACGCCGAGGGAATAGTTCACTTTCTCTGAATTGATCAACTTGGTCAGTGTCTCACCATCGGCCATTTTGGGCCCTGGGAACACTAGCTTGGCACCAACCATTGGGCCGTTGTAGGCCGTTCCCCAGGCATTGACATGAAACATTGGCACTATCGGCATCACCACATCTTCCGCGGCGAGGTTCATCACTTCTGGCGTTGAGCCAACAATGGAGTGTAAAACTGTACTGCGGTGGCTATAGAGAACGCCCTTAGGGTTGCCGGTGGTACCAGAGGTGTAGCACATAGAGCTGGCGCTGTTCTCTTCCAACTCTGGCCAGTCAAAGCTCTCTGACTCATCTGCAATAAAGGTCTCATAACAGTGGGCATTTTTTAGGCTGGTCTCGGGCATATTTGCCGCATCAGTCATGACGACGAAGCCCTGAACCGTAGGAAGCCTATCTTGCAGCTGCTCCAGCAGAGGCACAAACATGGGATCAGTGAAAACAAACTTGTCTTCGGCATGATTAATAATATATTCGATCTGCTCGGGAAACAGCCTTGGGTTTACTGTGTGACACACCTGCCCCGAACACGAGATCGAGTAGTAGAGTTCAAAGTGACGATAGTCATTCCAAGCCAAAGTGGCAATTCTGTCCCCTGACTGAAAGCCCACCTTTTGAAGAGCGTTAGCCATCTGGCGCACACGTCGAAAGGCATCTTTATAGGTATATTTATGCAGTGGGTTATCGCCGGTCACTGAAACAATTTCGCTCTTTCCGTTGATGCGGTCAGCGTGCTTCATTATCGACGTTATAGTCAGCTGGGAGTCCATCATTAAGCCATTCATGCTCTGTTCCTCAAGATATCTTTTTTATTATGGTTTTAATTATTATTGCGAGTGCCAGCGCTAAGACTACCATTGAGGCAGGCTGCTTAATACTATTAATCTGTGGACGGCAAGTCACCCGCTCTGCGAGGATACAGAGCAGAGATTTAATCCGGGGAATTAATTACTGATTGTGAGGAATGTCGCGCAGGTGGGTTTCAATTTCTTCGAAATCTGGCAAATCCAAATGCTGCCCATCGAGATCAAAGCTTAGGCTGATACAGGTGGCAATTTCGACCTCTCACATTTGCCAAACCAGTTACCCAAGATTTTACGCGGGGTAATTTTGTCGATTGGGGAAGTTCGAGTATCTCACTTACCTCATTTAGCGGAATCAGATAGTTGTGTCCCAAGACACTAAAGGCGATTAATTTACGCGCCTCAACGATCTGCTTTTGCGCGGGTAAACCATAGACCGACTCACTGAATCGACTGGCAACAGCGTTAATGGTTGAAAAAAGTTTTGTGACTTTAGACACGGTGCTGGATCCTAATTTAGGACGCTGGTGATGGCAGAGACTAGCTGTTTCTCATCGATCGGTTTGACGAGATAAGCCATTGCACCTTGACGTTCACCCCAAACCTGATCCGACTGTTGGTTTTTAGCGGTAACTATTATGACTGGGATATGCTGCGTTTCCTTGCCGCGACTAAGCTGCCGGGTAGCCTGAAAGCCGTTTAACCCGGGCATCACTATATCCATCAAGACCACATCGGGCTGCTCATCTCGCGCCAAGTTAAGCCCCAGCTCCCCAGAATCTGCTGAGAGCACAGAAAACCCATTGCGCTCAAGAATATTGGCCAACTTATAGGTCTCTGTAGGAGAGTCATCCACAATCAGTACTTTTGCCATTTGATAAAACCTCTAAATCCTTTAGTTAGTTTTGGGTATGTTTTTCTAATACATCGAGTAATTCTGCGCGACCAAAGGGCTTGGTCAGATAATCATCGGCGCCGACAATACGACCTTTGGCCTTGTCGAAAAGACCGTCTTTGCTCGATAACATAATCACTGGAGTGGCTTTGTAGTCGGGATTGTTTTTGATTAATGCACAGGTCTGATAACCATCGAGACGGGGCATCATTATGTCGATAAAAATGACATCTGGTTTGATATCGACGATTTTCGACAGGGAGTCGAAACCATCTGACGCGGTTGATACCTCACAGCCGGCTTTTGCCAACAATGTTTCTGCGGTGCGTCTTATTGTATTGCTGTCATCTATGACAAGCACTTTAAGGCCCTGAACATCCATATTTTCACCATTGTAAAACCACTTAACGCCTTAAGTACTGCCAACATCACTTAAGTTATGGAATTTTAAACACACTTGTAATATATAATCCACAAGCTTCTAAATTTTGTAAAATAATTGATTTATAGGTCACAGAATTTTTCAGGGCAGCGGCCATATCAGTTGCCACACTTAGTTATAGCGCAAATATCAACCTAAGGCTGTCATTTTATGGGCACTTCCCTCGGCGTCATTATGGACCCCATCCAATCGATTTCTTTTTACAAAGATTCAACTCTGGCAATCTTACTGGCGGCTCAGGCTCAGGGGTTCGAGCTCTTCTATATGGAGCAGTCTGACCTCTATATAGATAACACTGGACCCAAAGCCCAGCTGCGTCCTCTAAAGGTTTTCAATGACGCCAACAAATGGTTTGAACTAGGGGACAGCAGAGACGCTGCACTGGAAGAGATGGATGTCTTAGTGATGCGCAAAGACCCGCCATTCGATAGCGAATTTATCTACTCCACCTATATCCTTGAAGCGGCCGAACGACGCGGTTCACTGGTGGTTAACAAGCCCCAGAGTCTGCGCGACTGCAACGAGAAAGTGTTTGCCACAGAGTTTCCCCAGTGCACACCACCGCTATTAGTCAGCCGCGACCAAGAACGACTAAAAGGCTTTTTAACTGAGCATCAAGATGTGGTCTACAAACCTCTTGATGGAATGGGCGGCACCTCGATTTTCCGTGTCAAAGAGGGCGATCAGAATCTTGACGTAATCCTCGAAACCGTGACGAAACAGGGTGCTGAGACGATTATGGCGCAGAAATTTATGCCCCAAATCACGCAGGGTGATAAGCGCATACTGGTAGTGGACGGTGAAATTATTCCCTTCTGTCTGGCGCGCATACCCACGGGCAGTGATTTTCGCGGCAATCTTGCCGCTGGTGGTCGTGGCGTTGTGCAACCACTGAGTGAGCGAGATCTTTGGATCGCTCAACAGGTTGCGCCGACATTAAAAGAGCGCGGACTGATTTTTGTCGGTCTCGATGTGATTGGTGACTATCTCACAGAGATTAATGTCACCAGCCCAACCTGCATTCGCGAGATTGATAATGCAGAGGACACTCAAATTGGCAAACGCCTTATAGATGCAGTGCGCGCAAGACTGGATCAGCGATAGCACCTATAACGAAAATCTTGTGATGGAAAGCCTGTAGTGGAAAGTCTGTAATGGAAAGCCTGACCGATGGACATTGGAACACCAGCGATCAACGCCTGCGTAAAACTTTCTCGCTGGCTCTGGTGATCCATGGCCTGCTGCTAATCGGCGTGAGCTTTGCCATGCCAGCAGGTTCTCCCCCGAGCCCATCCTTAGATATCACCCTGGCTCAGCAGCCCGCTGAAAAAGCACCGGATCAAGCAGACTTTATTGCTCAGACTAATCAGCTGGGAGCTGATGACCAACAAACAGTTTTGCAGCCGCAAAACCCATGGCAGCAACCGTCAGTTGAGCAGCAACGCATAGACTCTGCGGAGCAGGCTCTGTTAACCCACAACAGCGATGCTCAAGTCAGCGATTCCAAAGAGGCCCCGAAAGCAGACCAAGAGCAACCCGGCAGGGATGTCATGCAGGCAGAGCTTGCTCGGTTAAAGCAGGCTTACAACAATATTCCCCGCGTACTGCGCATGACCTCGGTATCGGCCAAGTCGGCAGATGCCGCTGCCTATATGGTTTACTTCGAGGAGAAAGTAGAACAAATTGGCAACCTAAACTACCCCAGAGAAGCGCGCTCTCAGGGTATTTTTGGGCAGGTGCAACTGATTGTCGTGATACTTGCTGATGGGCGTATAAGGCGTATTGAAGTGTCAAAAGGCTCGGGGTCGCGGCTACTGGATCAAGCTGCCGTGCGCTCGGTTCAATTGGCCTCGCCATTTAAGCCCTTTCCCAAAGAGCTGCGCAACCGCGACGAGATTCATATTATTCGCACCTGGCAATATCAGTCCAATAATGTACTAACAACAAACTAATCTGCCTCCGAGCTTGAGTTTGAAACCATAAAACTCCATATTGCTTCCCATGACGACTTTGAAACCGAAAAAAATAAATAGCTTAAAAGATCACTTCTTGCTGGCCATGCCTGGCCTCGAGGATCCGACCTTCTCGGATTCTGTGGTGTATATTTGCGAGCACAATTCAGATGGTGCCATGGGCCTGATTATCAATCAGCAGATGGATATTCCGGTGAAGGCTATATTTGATCAACTAAAGCTCGAATATCAAGACGAGTGCGGACGGCCGCTGCTATTTGATGGCGGCCCAGTGCAGCGAGATCGTGGTTTTATCTTACATGCCAATTGCGAGCAGCAGTGGGAGTCGACACTGATGATTTCCGATCAGGTTTGTCTCACCGCATCCCGAGATATACTTTCCGATATGGCTCTGGGCAAAGGTCCCAAAGACTCTCTGGTGACGCTCGGTTACTCAAGCTGGGAAGCTGGACAACTGGAGCGTGAACTATGGGAAAACAGTTGGTTGACCATCCCTGCAGAAGCCGAGATTATCTTTAAAACCGACTGCGCTAAACGCGCTTCAGCCGCAGCCCTGAGCATTGGTTTAGATCTGCGTATGCTTTCGCATCAGGCCGGTCATGCCTGAAGCCACTAAGCACAAACGACTGCTCGGCTTTGACTTTGGCCTCAAACAGATCGGCGTCGCCAGCGGGCAGACCCTGACCTTGTCGGCCACAGGCTTAACCATCCTCAAAGCCGTCGACGGTATTCCCAACTGGGAGCAAGTGGAAAAGCTATTAACAGAGTGGAAGCCGGATCTTGTGGTGGTTGGACTGCCGTTAAATATGGACGACAGTGAAAGTGATCTCAGCAATCGAGCGCGTAAATTTGCCCGTCGCCTTCAGGGCCGTTTTGCGGTGGACGTGGAAATGGTCGATGAACGCCTCACCAGTCGCGAGGCTAAAGCTTTAGGTCGAGATCAGGGTACACAGGATCTGACAAAAATCGACCATATAGCAGCATCGCTAATTCTTCAGAGCTGGCTCGACACACCCTCAATAGGCAGTGCGCCCTAAGCAGAGTTTGTAAAACCTTACCAGCGCAATTTGTTCGAACTGCCTTCCTCAATCGACAGATCATCCGCACTGGCACCCAGTTGCTCAACATAATTTTCTGACTGCATCTTAATCATCAGGCGTAGGTCATTTTTTGAATCCGCATGGGCAATGGCATTTTCATAGCTAATCTGTTCTTCAACATATAGTTCATAGAGCGCCTGATCAAAGGTTTGCATTCCGTGCTCAGTAGAATTGCCCATAATCTCTTTTAGTTTATGCACCTCTCCCTTGCGAATAACATCGGCTACCAATGGCGTATTAAGCAAAATTTCAATTGCCGCGCGGCGGCCTTTACCCTCCAGAGTCGGCACCAACTGCTGAGCAACTATGCCACGCATATTCAGAGACAGATCCATCCACATCTGATCGTGACGATCTGCTGGAAAAAAGTGACTGATGCGGTCTAGGGCCTGATTGGCATTGTTAGCATGCAGAGTGGCCAATACCAAATGGCCCGTCTCGGCAAATGTGATGGCGTGCTGCATGGTTTCTGGAGTACGAATCTCGCCGATCAAAATAACATCGGGGGCTTGGCGCAATGTGTTTTTCAGTGCCACATCAAAGGACTCTGTATCTACCCCTACTTCGCGCTGGGTGATGATGCAACCCTGATGCTCATGGACAAATTCAATAGGATCTTCAATGGAGACTATATGGCCGCGACTGTTTTTATTGCGGTGCCCAATTAGTGCAGCCAAAGACGTAGATTTACCGGTACCGGTGGCCCCGACAAAAATAACAATGCCGCGTTTGTTCATTACCAGCTCTTTTAAAATCGGCGGCAACAGCAGTGAGTCTGGGGAGGGGATTTCCGTTTCAATACTCCGCAGTACCATTCCAATCTCACCGCGCTGGTAAAAAGCACTGGCTCGAAAGCGGCCGGCATGCTCGCTGACCACGGCGAAGTTAAGCTCTTTATGCCGCTTAAACTCATCTCTCTGCTCAGCATTCATAGTGCTGAGAACAAACTCTTCACAATCCCCTTGGGAGAGTTTAGTTTTACTCACCGGCATCACTGAGCCATTGAGTTTAAGGCAGGGTGGTAGACCAACGGTGATAAACAGATCTGAGGCCTTTTTCTTGGCCATATAGTTAACCAGGTTTTCAAAGCTCTGAACTGACATGGTTTTTCTCCCTAAAAACTCTCTGGCATTTTGGCTTTTTCACGGGCTGCTTCAGTACTGATCAAACGCTGCCCCACGAGATTTTGTAAGCACTGATCCAGAGTCTGCATGCCCAGAGCACCGCCGGTTTGAATCGAGGAATACATCTGTGCCACTTTGTCTTCGCGAATTAGATTGCGGATCGCCGGTGTGCCAATCATGATTTCATGGGCCGCCACACGGCCGCCGCCGATTTTTTTCAATAGGGTCTGAGAGATAACTGCCTGCAGGGATTCCGAGAGCATTGATCGAATCATCGGCTTTTCGCCGCCGGCAAAGACTATCCACCACCCGGTCGATAGTCTTTGCCGCCGAGGTGGTGTGCAGCGTACCAAAAACCAAATGACCGGTTTCAGCGGCAGTCAGTGCCAACCTGATAGTTTCCAAGTCACGTAGCTCGCCCACCAAAATAACATCCGGATCTTCGCGCAAGGCCGAGCGCAAGGCCTCTGTGAAACCATGGGTATCGCGATGGACTTCGCGCTGATTAACCAGGCATTTCTTACTTTGGTGAACGAATTCTATGGGGTCTTCGATGGTCAAAATATGGTCGTAGCGATTGTCGTTTACATAGTCCACCATCGCCGCCAAGGTGGTCGACTTGCCCGAGCCCGTGGGACCCGTAACCAGCACTAACCCCCTAGGCATCAGGGCGAGCTTTTTAAAGATATCCCCCATACCAAGCTGTTCAAGCGTCAGTACGCTTGAGGGAATAGTTCGAAATACCGCCGCCGCACCGCGGTTTTGGTAGAACACATTGACACGAAAGCGAGCAATTCCCGGCACATCAAAAGAGAAATCTGTTTCCAGAAACTCTTCATAATCCCTTCTCTGCTTGTCATTCATTATTTCGTAGATCAAACTATGGACTTGCCGGTGTTCCATAGGCGGCAGGTTAATCCGCCGAACATCGCCATCTATTCTAATAATCGGGGGCAGTCCTGCGGAAATATGTAAATCTGAGGCGCCCTCTTTGGCACTGAAGGCCAATAACTCCGTTATATCCATGCTTTTCTCGCTTAGTCCTTGCGGTATTAAATGGTCCGTCAAACTGTNNAAACTGTTTTTAAACTCTCAACAACCTGATAAGTATATGCCAAAGATTGAAAATAACATTGCCGATGTCAGCAAACGTATAGACCAGAGTGCAGCTGAGTGCGGGCGCGATCCCAACGACATTCTTTTATTAGCGGTGAGTAAAACCCGTAGTGCCGAATATATTCGCCAAGCTATGGACGCCGGCCTGAGCCATTTTGCCGAGAATTATCTCCAGGAAGCTCTGGAGAAAATCGCCGAGTTAGAGGGCGAAAACCTGTGCTGGCATTTTATTGGCCCTCTGCAATCCAATAAAACGCGCAACGCCGCTGAGAATTTCTCTTGGGTGCACAGCGTCGACCGCTTAAAGATCGCCCAGCGACTCAGTGATCAGCGATCAGAATCCCTGGGGCCACTCAATATCTGCCTTCAGGTGAATATAGACAATGAGCCGAGCAAGTCCGGCTTTCTCGTCGATGCTCTGCCGCCCATTGCGCTGCAGGTAGCCAAGCTACCCAATTTGAGACTGCGCGGGCTGATGGCTATTCCCCGCGCAACAAATAGCGTCCAAGAACAGCAAGCCGCCTTTAATAAGCTCGCTGAATTGCGCCAGCAGATCAATCAGTCACTGGACAATTCCAAGAAACTGGATACCCTCTCTATGGGCATGTCTGGAGATCTGGAGGCGGCAATTTCACAGGGATCCACAATGGTGCGCGTGGGTACTGATATATTTGGAAAAAGGGAACAATAGCAATGAGTAAGATCGCATTTATTGGCGGCGGCAATATGGCCTCGAGTATTATTGGCGGCATGTTAGCCAATGGCTTTCAGCCAGAGCAAATTTGTGTCGGCAATCGCGGCACCGAAAAATGTCAGCGACTCCAGCAGACCTATGGTATTGCTACAACCTCTGATAATCACGCCGCAGTGGCCGGTGCTGACATAGTGGTAATGGCGGTCAAACCTCAGGTTATGGGTGCCGTAGTCAAAGATTTGGCTAGCTCAATCAATCCAGGCGCCGTGGTAGTCTCGGTTGCCGCGGGTATCCAGCTGTGCAACTTTCAAGATTGGCTCGGCGCGAGTCGCGCTATTGTTAGAGTGATGCCAAATACACCCTCAATGGTGCGCTGTGGTGCTGCCGGCCTATTTGCCAATGCCCTAGTCAGCAATGAGCAAAAAGTCTCTATTGAATCCATCTTTAACGCCGTGGGTATCTCTTGCTGGGTGGATAACGAAGCACAGATCGATGCGGTTACAGCGGTATCTGGGAGCGGGCCGGCCTACTTTTTTCTGTTTATGGAAACCATGCAGCGAGTGGGTCAAGAGCTGGGACTGTCTGAGCAAGTAGCCCGAGAATTGACTATTCAGACCGCACTGGGGGCCGCACAGATGGCCAGCAACAGCGAACATAACACCGAGGAACTGCGCCTGCAGGTCTCATCACCTGGCGGCACCACCCGTGCAGCGATTGCAAAGTTCGAAGCGCTCGATATAGAAGAGACTATTCGTCAAGCCATGCAGGCCGCACACAATCGTGCCGGAGAAATGGCGCAAGAGTTTTCTAACTAGACAGATTTGAGAATCATGTTTATAACAGCTAATTACCCTAAGGATTTTTTATGAACGCACTTGGCGGAACGCCGATTTACATTCTTAGCCTAGCAGTGCAGATCTGCAGTTTTGTACTGCTGATTCGACTTCTGCTTCAACTGGTTCAAGCGGACTTTTACAATCCGATCTCTCAGACTATGTTTAAGCTGACGGCACCAATCATAAATCCTTTAAGCAAACTGTTGCCGACCGTGGGCACCCTCAACTTGGCCGTTCTGGCGGCGGCAATTCTGGTTAAGTGGTCGTTCTATTTGATTATGGGTCTGGCCACCGGCGTCGGGCTATTGGATATTGTTATGTATATTCCAGTAGCCGCCTTTGACCTGCTCTACGCGTTAATCGAGGTGTATTTCTGGGGCATTTTTATTCTTGCTATATCCAGCTGGGTGGGCACCACTAGCCATCCATCGGTGCAGTTGGTCGGACAGATTACCGAACCTTACCTGCGCCCTTTTCGACGCTTAATCCCGCCCATCGGCATGATGGATATCTCACCGATGGTGGCGATTCTCAGCTTAATGATTATTCGCAATAAACTGCTGCCAATCCTTGGCGGTTCAGTGCAATCTTTAGTGGGTTAAAAAAGCTCGTCTAAGANNGAGCTCGGTTAGGAGAGCTCGGTTAAACAGCCGGATCTGGATACTGCTGATAAACTGCATTCAGATCCGCTTTAACTTCATCAGACAGCGCCACTTGGCAGGCATCAATATTTTGCTTGAGTTGCTCCATAGTGGTCGCGCCGATCAAGCAGCTGGTGACAAACTGCTGTGCACAGACAAATGCCAGCGACAGCTCAACCAGACTCAAGCCATGCTTTTTGGCCACATCATAATAACCCTCTGTGGCAGCCTGCGAATTAGCGCTACTGTAGCGTGCAAAACGCGGGAACAGCTTAATGCGCGAACCGTCCGGCATAGCGCCATGCATGTACTTGCCACTGAGCACGCCAAAGGCCAGGGGTGAGTAAGCTAGCAGACCCACCTCTTCACGAATACTCATCTCAGCGAGACCATTTTCAAATGATCGACCCAGTATGCTGTAGGGGTTCTGAATAGCAGCAATCCGCGGCAGATCCAGCTCACGAGCCAGGCGTAAATACTCCATTACACCCCAAGGGGTCTCGTTAGAAACACCTATATGCCCAATTAATCCCTCGTCCACCAACTGTGACAGGGCCACAAAGGTCTCTTCAATGGCGATGCCATCGAGGCTCGGATTGTGCGTATAGCCGCGTTGACCGAAGTAGTTGGTTGAACGCTCCGGCCAGTGAACCTGGTAGAGATCAATATGATCGGTCTGCAGACGCTCCAGAGAGCCTTCAACAGCGCGGCGAATATGATCGGCATTGAGTCTTGAACCATCTCGAATATGAGTCACGCCAAGGGCACTGGAGGGGCCGGCAACCTTGGTCGCCAAAACCACTTCACTGCGCTTGCCAGTCTGTCGAAGCCATTCGCCGACATAACTTTCAGTTCGGCCGGCGGTCTCTGGCTTTGGCGGCACCGGATACATCTCGGCAACATCGAACAGATTAACGCCTCGTGCCACCGCGTAATCCATCTGCTCGCAAGCCTCGTCTGAAGTGTTTTGTTCGCCGTAGGTCATAGTTCCCAAACCAACTACCGAGACTTCTATATCAGTGTTTCCCAATTTCTTATAAATCATGCTTTTTTTATCCGGGCTATTTTGAAAGGACAGTCTATCCGACAATGCAGAGATTAAAAATAGCGTTTGCAGCTGTTTATTAAAGGCTACATCGAAAGTTGGGTTAAACTAGTGAATGTCTTAGTTTCAAAATGGTTAACTAAGAGTAAAACTCAGAACACAACCAACAATACAAGCAAGAGCAAAACCCAAAAGAGTGCATCAATGACACCAGGCATAAGCGCAAATTCTGTCGGCGTGGTAACGGCGGAAAAAATTCTTATCGAAACGCCTCTCACCTTGGCCTGCGGCGTCGTGCTGCCCAGCCATGAGCTGATGGTTGAGACCTATGGCACCCTGAATGCCGACAAGAGTAATGCCCTATTGATCTGTCATGCCCTGAGCGGTAGCCATCACGCCGCAGGCGTTTATGCCGAGGGCGAAAAGCCTGGCTGGTGGGATGCCTATATAGGCCCGGGCAAAGCCATGGACACCGATCGCTTTTTTATTGTTTCACTGAATAATATCGGTAGCTGCTTTGGCAGCACCGGCCCCACCACAATCAATCCTCAAAGTGGCAAACCCTGGGGAGCAGATTTCCCGGTCCTGCGTGCTCGAGATTGGGTGGAATCACAGCGATTGCTGATGGAGCATCTCGAGATTCAACAGTGGGCGGCGGTTATCGGCGGCAGCCTCGGCGGCATGCAGGCGATGCGCTGGGCTCTTGAGCATCCAGACAAGCTAGCCAATAGCATAGTGATTGCCTCATCCATGAAACTAACGGCGCAGAATATCGCCTTTAATGAGCTGGCCCGCCGAGCAATCCAGTCGGATCCCGATTTCTATGCTGGCGACTATCTAGACAACAATACAGCCCCACGCCGTGGTCTGGCTCTGGCGCGCATGATTGGACATGTCACTTACCTGTCCGATGAATTGATGGGGCAAAAATTTGGTCGCGAGCTGCGTTCCGGAACCTTTACTCAGGGCGAGGCCGCACCTATCGAATTTCAGATTGAAAGCTACCTCAACTATCAGGGCGAGAAGTTTTCCGGTGACTTCGATGCCAATGCCTATATTTTGATCACCAAAATGCTCGATTACTTTGATCTCTCACGGGAGTATCAGAATGATCCAGTGCAGGCCTTTAGCCATGCCAACTGTGACTTTTTGGTGGTTTCCTTCAGCAGTGATTGGCGCTTTTCTCCCCAGCGCTCCCGGGAGATTACCGACGCCTTAATCGCCGCCGGGAAAAATGTCTCCTTCGCTGAAATTGATTCTGACCAAGGCCATGACGCCTTTCTACTGCCCAACCCGCGCTACGAGCAAGTGCTGGGCAACTATCTGAGTAGAGTCGCCGATAAATTGGAGGGCGCAGCATGAATCAGGCCGAAAGTACCCGCCAAATAAATGATTCCATTCACTCTTGGGTGAAGCCAAAATCTCGAGTTCTCGACCTAGGTTGTGGCGACGGCAGATTACTGGCACAACTTCAGAGGGACTTGGATATCCGTGGCTATGGCCTTGAGATTGACCCTGACTCAATCAACCAGTGCGTGGCAAAAGGCGTCAATGTTGTGGAGCAGGATATCAACAAAGGCATGGCCAATTTTGCCGACGACAGTTTCGACACAGTGATTATGACTCAGGCCCTACAGGCGATGCGCTTTCCGCACTTGGTACTCGATGAAATGTTGCGAATTGGCAACCAATGCGTAATCACTTTCCCCAATTTTGGCCACTGGAAGGCCCGCGCTTACCTTATGTTGCGCGGTCGCATGCCAGTAACCAAACAGCTGACCTATCAATGGTATGACACCCCCAATATTCACTTTTTTACTTACAGTGATTTCGAAGCCCTGTGCCGTGAACGAAATATAAAAATTCTACGTAAACAGTTTGTCGGTGAACATTTGCTCGATCGGCAACTCAAAAACCTGTGGCCCAATCTATTTGCCGAAACCGCGGTTTATCATCTCAGCAAATAATATTTCCGGGTCTTTTGGCCCAACATGGAGGACAAAGCCAATGAAATACTTATTCCTACTACTCTCCGTTGTATCCCTCGCACTACCGGCGGCCGCTGCGGCCAATGACAAAATCTTTAAGCAGGTTGGCGACAATAAAATTTTTTTTAGCGCCTTTAACAGCACCTTTATCGAGCCGGATGTAGCAGTGGCCAATCAAATTGTTCGCGGCAAGGACAAAGGGCTAGTCAATATCGCAGTAGTGGTTGACTTTGGAACCGGCAAACCCGCTGTGATAACCGGTAATGTTTACAATATTTTTCAGATGAGTAAGACGCTGGAATTTGTTGAAGTGCGAGAACAGGATGCGGTCTATTATCTGGCACCTTTTGAATTTGAAAATGAAGACTTTTTAACCTTTAAAATCTCGGTGCGTTCCGATCCAAAGAAGCCTGCCTATGACTTTAAATTTCAGAAAAAAATGTATCACGACTAGAATAACAGCCCCCCTAAACTGAGGATCATCGCTTGAAAATTGTATTGGCCAGCAGCAATGCCGGAAAAATTAAAGAACTTAACGATATGCTGGCCGAACTCGATATGCAGATCGTTCCCCAACAGGAACTGAGCATAGAGGATGTGGAAGAAACTGGACTTTGCTTTGTGGAAAATGCCATTCTCAAAGCCCGCAACGCTGCCTTGATGTCAGGCATGCCAGCAATCGCCGATGACTCGGGACTGGAAGTGGATCTACTCAATGGCGCACCGGGTATCTACTCTGCACGCTTCGCCGGCCCAGACGCCGATAATGCCAGTAACAATAAAAAGCTCTTAGATGTGCTGGGTGACGCTCCACTAGAGCAACGCAGCGCACGTTATCAATGTGTTATCGTCTATATGCGTCACGCCACAGACCCGACACCGATTATCTGCCAAGGCAGCTGGGAGGGGTATATAGCGCTTGAAGCAAAAGGCGACGGTGGCTTTGGTTATGATCCGCTCTTTTATGTAGAGGACCTAAACTGCCATGCTGCAGAGATCGATAAGCAGGAAAAAAACCGCATCAGTCATCGCGGCAAAGCTATCCAAGAGTTACTGGTAAAGTTAGCCAACAGTCCTGCGCCCAATACGCAGCCTAATTAGATCTCTTTAGAGTAAACAGGCATTCCCATCGATACCGTACTCGAGCTACCACCCCTCTCACTTTACGTGCACATACCCTGGTGTGTGCGCAAATGCCCTTACTGTGATTTTAACTCTCACACTGCCGGCAGCGAGATCCCCGAACAGGCCTATATCAAAGCGCTGATTGCCGACTTACAACAGGATAAGAAATGGGCCCAGGGTAGAAAGCTCTGCTCAATCTTTTTTGGTGGTGGCACTCCCAGTCTTTTTTCAGCTGCGGGTATTGGCCAAATTCTCAAGGCCGCGGAACGTATTATCGGCTTTGAGCCAGATATAGAGATCACCCTGGAGGCTAATCCAGGTACCGCAGAGCAAGACAAGTTTAGCGGCTTTCGGAGTGCCGGAGTCAATCGTCTATCGATTGGTATTCAGAGCTTTAACGACCAACACCTGTTGCGACTAGGCCGAATACACGACGGCGCTCAGGCCCTGTCGGCGATTGAAACCGCGCGCCGGGCGGGCTTTAGTAATTTTAATCTCGACCTGATGCATGGCCTCTCAGGCCAGACGGTTGGTCAGGCACGCCGAGATCTCGAGCTGGCCAGTGACAGCGGTGCGCTACATATCTCTTGGTACCAGCTGACGATAGAACCCAACACTGAGTTCTACTCGAGGCCCCCACAGCTGCCAGAGGAAGATGCGCTAGTGGATATACAGCAGGCTGGCATGGAGCTGCTCGACAACGGCGGCTACAAGCAATATGAGGTCTCCGCCTTTGCCCAGCCGGGAAGACGCTCCCAGCACAATATGAACTACTGGCAGTTCGGCGACTATCTAGGTATCGGAGCAGGCGCCCATGGCAAAGTGACGCTGGCCACTGAAAACTGTATTTTACGCACCAATAAAACCCGCCAGCCAGATAACTATTTAGCCCGAGATCCACTGACTTTGGCACAGCAAAAACCCATTGCTAAGGACGCGCTAGCGGTTGAGTTTATGATGAATGGGCTGCGTCTGCGAGATGGCCTCAATGCGGGATTTTTTACATCGCGCACTGGTCTACCCGCTTCAAGTATTGCCAAGCAAGTAGCAAAATTGCAGTCTCAGGGACTAATGGAAGTGGATAGTCGTCGCTACCAGACAACCGCGCTGGGCTATCAATTTCTGAATAGCACGCTGCAGGGGTTTTCCTAGGGACTGAGCGGTTTAATTTGTTAAACTGCGCAACATCAAATATTAGGGTTATAGATTCAGTCATGAGCGAGCCATCCTCAACCATCAATCAGTTACCCCCCCAAGAGACCGCACGCCTGTTGCGCCTGGCGACCTATGCCTCGACCTCTGTAGCGCTGGTATTGATTGCCCTAAAGCTCGCAGCCTGGGGTGCCTCCGGTTCTGTCAGTCTTCTCGCCACCCTTATCGACTCCATGCTCGATGCCCTGGCCTCAATAATCAATCTGATCGCAGTGCGCCATGCCCTGACGCCAGCGGACAAAGAACATCGCTTTGGTCACGGCAAAGCCGAGGCATTGGCCGGCTTAAGTCAGTCATTATTTATTGCCGGATCTGCAGGGTTTTTACTCTTCGAAGCGGCGGAGCGGATTATCAATCCGGTAGCGGTTGAGTCAGTTCAGCTAGGCATAGTTGTGATGGTGATTTCGATTGTCGCAACGCTGGGTTTGCTGAGCTTTCAACAACATGTGATTCGCAAGACCAATTCCACTGCGATCAAAGCCGATGCCCTGCACTATCGAACCGATCTGCTAGTCAATGGCAGCGTGATTGTTGCTCTGATATTGGTGAGTCAAGGCTGGCCCGGATTTGATGGTATTTTTGCCGCCGTTATAGGACTGTATATTCTCTACAGTGCGCGGGAAATTATTATCACCTCCTACGACCACCTGATGGATCGCGAACTGCCAGATGAAGATCGCGACAGCATTAAAGCCTTGGTTTTAGCCCATCCCAGCACCCGCGGACTTCACGACCTGCGCTCCCGTCACTCTGGCACCATGACCTTTATTCAGCTCCACCTCGAGCTGGATGACGATCTCAGCCTGCTGGCAGCGCATAAAATATCCGATGAAGTTGAGGCCAGCATACTCTCAGCCTTCCCCGGCTCAGAGATTATTATTCATATTGACCCCCAGTCTGTGGCCGCTCAAGAAACCATGCCCGACTATGCCAGTAGTGATGAACACAGCCTGAGTTAAAAGGCTTGAGCTAAAAGCCTCAAACTAAGGGCCTTGATTAGAAGGTCTTGGATTAGAAGGTCTTGGATTAGAAGGCCCGGTTTAAATCCCTAAGGCTTAATATTCCAGCTTAAATAACGCTGTAAAATCGCCAACAACCCCTGTGGCACATGCTTGCGCTTCCACTCTCCAGCCACAAATCGATTGCCCTCGCTCAGGGTTGGATAACTGCGAATGGTTCCCAGCAGTTTATTCAGACCCAGGTTATGTTTCATCGCCAGCACAAATTCATTGATCAACTCACCCGCCTGAGGCCCAACAATAGTCGCACCGAGAATCCGGTCTTTACCCGGAACCGTCAACACCTGAATAAACCCCTGGGCATCATTGTCGGCAATCGCGCGATCCAAATCAGATAGGTCGTACTGGGTGACCTCGACTTCGATACCCTGGACTGCAGCATCCCGCTGATTGAGACCCACCCGGCCAATTTGCGGATCGGTAAAAACCACCTGAGGCATAATTCGGTAATCGACGCGGAATTTTTTAAACCGTCCAAGCAATCCGTTAACTGTGGCAAACCAAGCCTGATGACTAGCGGCATGAGTCAACTGATAAGGTCCAACCAGATCGCCACAGGCCAAGATATTCGGATAGCAGGTACGCAGATAATCATCGGTCGTCAATGTGCCATTGGTATTTAATGGGATACCCAATGCCTCAAGGCCAAGACCCTCTGTATTGGCCGTGCGACCGATAGCCACCAGCACTTGATCAAATTCAATCTGCAGCGGCTCTGTAGTTTGCCCTGCAGTTAGCTCAGCAGTTGGCTCAGCACTAGACGCTAGCGCCACGATGCGCCGATCACCCTGAGATTGAAACTTTTCTGCACCGTAGTTAGTCAGTACTCGCACACCCTCAGATTCAAGACAGTCTTGCATAAAGGAAGCAACCTGCTGGTCATCTCGCGGCAGCAACTGAGACTGCATTTCAACCAAGGTGACCTGAGAACCAAGCCGCTGAAACGCCTGAGCCAATTCACAGCCAATGGCTCCGCCACCGACAATTAATAATCGCTCAGGTAACTCCTGCAGCTGCCAAAGAGTCTCCGACGTCAGCGGCTCAACCTGGTCCAGCCCAGGAATTGGCGGCATGGTGGGCCGCGCACCAGTGGCCAGAATAATCTTTTCAGCACTTATTTGCTGCCCATCCACATCCACCACCCAGGGTGAAATTAGTCTGGCATTGCCATAGAGGCAGTCGACACCCAGCCCCGTAAAACGCTCTACCGAATCGTGAGGCTCAATGGTCTTGATCACATCCTGAACTCGACCCATCACCCGAGCAAAGTCAACTTGGGGAGCAGGAACATCTATACCCAGCTGCGCCGCCTTTTTCATTTCAGCCATGGATTTTGCCGCGCGGATCAGCGCCTTGCTCGGCACACAGCCAGTGTTTAAGCAATCGCCGCCCATCTTATCCCGCTCAATCAATGTCACTCGAGCCTTCAGGGTGGCGCCTATATAGGCACTCACTAGCCCGCCACTGCCGGCGCCAATAACAATCAGATTGGTGTCAAACGTGCGCGGCTCTTTAAAACCACTGTAAAGCTTGCGCCGCTCCACAGCCTTAAACACCGCCCGCACTATTAAGGGGAATATAGCTAATAGAGCAAAGGACGAAATTACTGCCGGTGTCATAATTCCCGTCGCAGAAAACTCATCAATGCTGCCGAGAGACGCGCCCGCATTTACATAGACCAGCGTGCCCGCCAACATGCCCAGCTGGCTGACCCAATAAAAGGTCGATGCTTTTAGCGGCGTTAATCCCATTACCAAGTTGATCATCCAAAACGGAAATAGCGGGATCAGGCGCAGACCAAAGAGGTAATAACCGCCCTGTTTCTCTACACCCTGATTAATGGTGTGCAAATGGCTGGAAAATTTTGCCTGCACCCAATCGCGCAGTAGAAAACGTGACGCCAAAAACGCCAAAGTAGCACCAATCGAACTGGCGAAAGAAACCAATAAGGTGCCGGTCCCCAAACCAAACACCATGCCACCAATAATGGTCAGCAGCGCAGCGCCGGGAATCGACACCGCTGTGGCAATCACATAGATAGCAAAATAAACCGCCGCGGTTAGCAGCGGCTGCTGTGCATAGAGATCACCAAAGAAATCTACCGAGAGATAACGCTGGCCCCCAAAGGCAATATAGGCCGAGATCATTGCGCCGATAATTACTACTAATAGTATTTTTTTAAGCACCGCTCACACCCTCTTAACAGTTGTCTGAAAGCAATATTCCAAGCCCTCTGAGCCTAAACTAAATTATCTTGACCTCAGACAAGCTGCCATTTTCATTGATTATTCGGCGACCGCTTTATACCTAAGCCGGCGGCACAAAAAGATCTGCACTCTGACTCGTTTTTGCATTGAGACCTTGATGCCGTGAATGGTAACATGACGTCAGACACTGCCTAAGGCAATAACCTTAAATTAATGTGGAGACCCACTATGAGCGACGCTATCGTTCACACAACAGATTCTAGCTTTGAAAGCGATGTATTACAGTCAGATATTCCAGCACTGGTAGATTTTTGGGCGGCCTGGTGTGGTCCCTGCAAAATGATCGCCCCACTGCTCGACGAACTCTCCACTGAATATGCAGGACGCGTAAAGATCTGCAAAGTAGATGTAGATACTAGTCCAGAGACAGCGGCAAAATTTAATGTTCGCGGCATTCCAACACTGCTGGTGTTTAAAAATGGCACAGTAGAAGCAACAAAAGTAGGCGCTCTATCCAAAGCCCAACTGGTCGAATTTGTCGACAGCATTTTGTAATCCCTTTGCGGCCCTGGTTTCGGGGCCGCAAAATTTCCTTGCGCTTTGATCAATGCGCGCTATACTTCCGCTATTCGAATCATTCTTATTCCACGTAGGCTCCCTTTTTAAACACTTTCGGTGCTAATTTTAAGCACAGCCAATGTCCTACTTGTTCAAATGACATAGCGCAAATCAAACGGTAAGCCTGACCCAACTTTTTACGTAACAAAACCGCTGCGAAGCTAACTCCTCTATCAAACACTATAGCAACCCTAAAATATCCCTCCTATGAATCTATCAGAACTAAAACAAAAACCCATTGACGAACTTCTAAAGATGACAGCCGCTGCCGGCCTCGACAACTTAGCTCGTTCAAGAAAACAAGACATTATCTTTGCCCTACTTAAGAAACACGCTAAAGGCGGCGATGATATTTACGGCGACGGTGTATTAGAAATACTCCCCGATGGCTTCGGTTTCCTGCGCTCAGCAGGTGCCTCCTACCTCGCCGGTCCAGACGACATCTATGTTTCACCCAGCCAGATAAGACGCTTTAACCTGCGCACTGGCGATGGTATTGCTGGCAAGATACGCCCACCCAAAGATGGGGAACGCTATTTTGCCATGCTCAAGGTTGACGAGATCAACCTCGACGCTCCAGAAAATGCACGACACAAAATTCTCTTTGAAAACCTCACACCGCTTTTTCCCGACCAGCGCCTGACCCTAGAAGCGGGCAATGGCTCTTCGGAAGATTTGACCGGTCGTATTATTGATTTGGTCTCTCCGATTGGTAAGGGACAGCGCGGCTTGATCGTGGCACCGCCGAAAGCCGGTAAAACCATCATGATGCAGAATATCGCTCAGTCGATTATCCGCAATAATCCCGAATGTATTATTATCGTATTACTTATCGATGAGCGTCCGGAAGAAGTGACGGAAATGCAACGCACCGTGCGCGGCGAAGTAATTGCCTCAACCTTTGATGAGCCACCAACACGCCATGTGCAAGTTGCCGAAATGGTAATAGAGCGTGCCAAGCGTCTGGTAGAGCACAAAAAAGATGTCGTAATTCTGCTCGACTCGATCACTCGTTTAGCCCGCGCCTACAACACTGTAATCCCTTCCTCCGGTAAAGTACTCACCGGTGGTGTCGATGCCCATGCTCTAGAAAAGCCCAAGCGTTTCTTCGGTGCCGCACGAAATATCGAACATGGCGGCAGCCTGAGTATTATTGCTACTGCACTGGTCGATACCGGCTCGAAAATGGACGAAGTGATCTACGAAGAATTTAAAGGCACCGGTAACATGGAGCTGATTCTCGATCGTAAGATCGCTGAAAAGCGCGTCTATCCGTCGATCAATATCCGTCGCTCAGGCACCCGTCGCGAAGATCTTTTAATGGACGAAGACGAGCTGCAACGTGTATGGATTTTGCGCAAGCTACTCCACGACATGGAAGACGTTGCCGCAATCGAATTTATGACCGATAAACTTAAAGGCTTTAAAAATAACGCCGAATTCTTTGGAGCAATGCGACGTAAATAAATAGTGCGCCAAAACAAGTGCAGCTTGCGTATCATAAGCCTGTTGCACTGACCTAGGCCCAAGCACCATGACATTTAAAAGCCCGTTGAAATATTCAGACTTGCGTGAATTTATAGCTTTCCTCGAACAGCGGGGAGAGCTCGTTCGCATCAAGCAAGAAGTCGACCCCAATCTAGAAATGACCGAAATCAGCGACCGCACACTGCGCGCCAAAGGTCCCGCACTCCTGTTTGAAAACCCCAAAGGCTACGACACCCCGGTTCTCTGCAATCTGTTTGGTACACCAGACCGAGTTGCCATGGGCATGGGGCAGGAGAGCGTCAGCGCCCTCCGCGATGTGGGAACCCTGCTGGCCTTCCTTAAAGAACCCGAACCCCCGAAAGGTCTTCGCGATCTCTGGGAAAAGCGTCACGACTTCAAGCAGGTATTAAATATGCCTGTAAAGCAGATCAAAAATCCAGCTTGTCAGGAAGTAGTGATTGAAGGGGACGATGTGGATCTCGATAAACTGCCTATTCAAACCTGCTGGCCCGGAGACAAAGCACCATTGGTCACCTGGGCACTGGCTGTTACCCGCGGCCCAGAAAAAGAACGCCAAAATCTCGGCATCTACCGCATGCAGAAGATCGGCAAAAACAAATTGATTATGCGCTGGCTCGCCCACCGTGGTGGCGCCCTAGACTACCGTGAATTTCAAAAACGCTTCCCGGGTAAACCCTATCCAGTCGCCATAGCCCTGGGCGCAGATCCTGCCACCACATTGGGCGCCGTCACCCCAGTACCAGACACCTTATCGGAGTATGCCTTTGCAGGCTTATTGCGCGGCGAGAAGACTCAGGTTGCCAAGTGCCTAGGCAATGATCTGCAAGTTCCAGCTACAGCAGAATATATTCTCGAAGGTTTTTTGCACCCAGGGGAAGAAGCTGAAGAAGGCCCCTTTGGCGATCACACCGGTTATTACAACGAAGTGGAAAGCTTCCCAGTCTTCACCATCGATCGCATCACCCACCGCAAAGACCCGATCTATCACAGCACCTACACCGGCCGTCCGCCAGATGAGCCAGCTGTACTCGGTGTCGCCCTGAATGAAGTATTTGTCCCGATCCTGCAAAAGCAATTTCCAGAGATTGTCGACTTCTACTTGCCACCCGAAGGCTGCTCCTACCGCATGGCCATCGTCAGCATGAAGAAGCAGTACCCAGGCCACGCCAAACGCGTAATGATGGGCGTCTGGTCATTCCTGCGACAGTTTATGTACACCAAGTTTGTAATTGTCACCGATGACGATATCGACGTGCGCAACTGGGAAGATGTTGTCTGGGCCATGACAACCAGAATGGATCCAGTCCGAGACACCATGATGGTAGAGAATACCCCTATCGACTATCTCGACTTCGCCTCTCCGGTCTCCGGTCTGGGCTCAAAAATGGGAATGGACGCGACCAATAAAATGCACGGCGAAACCGACCGTGAATGGGGTGAAACCATAGTGATGGATGAGGTGGTAAAGCAGCGAGTTGATGACATCTGGGATGAGTTGGGCATTAAACTTAAGTAACTTCCAACAGTGCATTTCTCAAAGCAGTTTTTATTTTGGACTGTAGATCCCTATTTAGTTAATTGCCTTTAAGTCTCAGGATACATTTTAAAATTCCATAATGTACCCTGAGGCTCAGGGTGACTTAGAGTTAGTACTAATAACAAAGTATCGAACTAACTTTAATTCGTAGCGGAATTCACCTAATACCACTACACTCCCCACCATAAGAAACTATCCCGCATACCGCGGCTGTCCACCCCAGTAGGATCCTCATGAAAAAGACCTTTAAGTTAGAACACCCTAAAATCAAAGTGCCTCGTGTCGTCGATTCGGTAAAGCACGATATACGTAAATTTCTGAAAAAAGAACGCGCGAAGAGTCTTCCCTCTGGCGCTAAGTATTGGGGCTTTGATTGCAAATTTGGTGAGTCTGAAGAGACTGCTATTGAAGTGCATCTGCCTTCACTAACCAAGAACATCGATGAGTTTGTTGCCAAGGGAATTACGATTCTCTATGTGGAGATCAATGCCAAAGCCATGGGCGGCGAAGAAATTCCCGCAGCAGAGGGAGAGTAGTTATCAACAATAACGATATCTTGCGCCGCGTACGCTACATTTTTGATTACAGTGACCCGCTGATGATTGCCATCTTTAAACTCGGCGGCTATGAAGGCAGCAAAGCCGAACTGGCCACTTGGTTGGCGCGGGAAGGAGAGCCTGATTTCGTGCTCTGTGAGGACATAAATCTTGCCCGTTTTCTCAATGGCCTGATTATTAAAAATAGAGGCCCCACCGAAAAGGGTACGCCTGAGCCTGAACACTTTCTTAACAATAATAGTGTACTGCGTAAGTTAAAAATCGCCCTGAGCTTACAGGCAGATGATTTACTTGAGATACTTAAGCTCAATGAATTCATTATGAGCAAGCATGAGTTGAGTGCCCTATTTCGTCGTCCGGATCATAAAAATTATCGAGAGTGCCTTGATCAGGTACTGCGGAATTTTCTTGATGGCATGGAAAAGCGTTACAGAAAGAAATAAACCTAGAGATAAAATGACATGATTAAGGTGGCGGTAATAGGGTACGGTTATTCGGCTCAAACATTTCATATCCCCCTAATCAATGCCTCGGATTCCTTTGAATTAGCTGCAATAAGTAGCTCTCAGAAAGACCTGCTGGAAAGACACTATCCACAGGTTTTAGTTTTTGATACCGCAGAGAAGCTGATTGCCAGTGCAGCGGTAGATTTAGTAGTCATTACCGCTCCCAACGATGCTCATTACCCGATTGCTAAACAATGCTTAGAATGCGGGATAAATGTTGTTGTGGAAAAGCCCATGGTAACCACAAGCACAGAGGCCCAGGAGCTAACGACGATTGCTCGGGAGCGCTCTCTGCTTCTATCTGTGTTCCACAATCGGCGTTGGGATGGCGACTTTCTTACGATCAAAAAGTTACTCGACAATAACCTGGTTGGCGATGTGCGTTTTTTTGAATCGCACTTTGATCGGTTTCGCCCCAGAGTACGACAGCGATGGCGGGAACAGCCGGGGCAAGGATCCGGAGTTTGGTTCGATTTGGGTTCTCACTTAGTTGACCAAGCCATTAGCCTATTTGGTCTGCCAGAAGCCCTTACCGCAAGGTGCCTGACCCTGCGAAAGGGTTCGAAAACCACGGATTATTTTCATGTTCTACTGCACTACAACGATCTTGAAGTGGTGCTTCATGCCAGCTCGTTTTCGGCGGCTCCCAACGTGCGGTTCCGACTTGAAGGGACAGGCGGAAGTTTTGTGAAATACGGACTTGATCCTCAAGAACAGCAGTTAACGTCTGGCGTTACCCCAAATGACCCCTGCTATGGCGCGGAAGATGCCGACAATTATGGGCGTTTCTATACTGAATCTTCGACTGAGCTGATTGAAACCGAGCAGGGTTGCTACCAACAATATTATGCTGAGATTAGCGCCGCACTAGCGTTAGGAGCGGGTAACCCAGTCAACCCTGAAGAGGCCGTGGAAGTATTGAAGATACTTGAGTTGGCAGAAATAAGCAGTGTAAAGGGTATAAGATTAGCCGTACCTAAATCCATTTCAAACAGAGTGAACTGAGTAGAATCCGCAGCCTATCTATGGGTAAATCAAATGACTATTAGTGTTACAAACCTATTGGATTTCGACGTCAGCTGCTCTACCTGTCAGGCTAGCTGCTGTCGCTTAGAAGTGATGATCATGACAGATACCGGTGTGCCAGCTGAACATATCTCAGTGGATCAATGGGGCGCAGAGACTATGCTGCGTTTAGATGACGGTTGGTGTTCAGCGATCGATCGCGATACCTTTATGTGTTCCATTTATGAAAACCGCCCCCTGATCTGTCGAGAATTTGAAATGGGTTCCTATGAATGTCGCCAGGAACGCGTCGCCTAGACGCTTAACGCCCCATGGCTTAATTGTCATTTAGTGGAATCTTGGCACTTGTGCTGTAGTTGCTGAAGCATTATCAAAAATAATAATGTCGGAGACTGACTATTGTCTTGGTGCTGCTGGAATTAGTCTGATTCTTAGGGACCTATATAGGAATAAATTTAAAATATGACAAATTACCGCCTGGCAAATTTAAATGAACTGGATGAATTAAAAGCTTTTCTTTTTCATCATGGGGCTAATGCTTGGAATCACTTACCTGTGGATGGTGTCGATAGAGAGTTTGCACTAATCGCCGCAGGAGAGGCGTCAGCTTTGATTGCCTACAGCGAAAAACAGCCTCTGGGATTGGCAATTTTTTATCACCCCCAAGCGCTGCCGAATCACTATTTGAAATTTGGCCAGACTAGGCCGGCCATCTATATTGCCGAGGTAGTCGTCCATAAGGATCACAACGGGCGCGGTATTGGCACAAGTTTGCTGAGGGACGTGATTCGGCGCGCGCGTGATTTCGACGCGGAGATACTGTTAGTTGATCGTCATTCAGAAAATATTGGTTCGGCTGGAATGATGAGAAAAGCAGGGTTTAAAGAGCTGGCTACCTTTGTTGATTTTGATCGCCGGGATTTTGGAAATCGCAGCACAACAGTACTGTCTTTTGAGTTACTTTAATTTGAAATGATATGTGTTCCTAATTCAAAAAAATAAAAAAAGGGTGCCAATTGGCACCCTTTTTTGTCTTACTTTTTACTGCTTTTCTAATTAACCCTTAAAGAGTTGCTTAGAAATTGTAGCTGTACTTGGCATACCAGAACGCACCACTGAAGCCCATAGGAGCGAATTCACTGTACGTGTTACCAGCGCCAGCGGCACCGTTATGCTTCTTAGAGCCGGCTTCGTCAAAGATGTTATTGCCGCCTAACATAACCGAAGAACTTTCGTTCAGGTCATAGGAAAGTTCAACATCAACGATGTGCTCGCCATCAAAAACCATACCTTGGTTTGGATCGTACCAATCGCCGAAGTAAGAAACGCGAGCAAGGGCTCGCCATCCGTCCATCATATGGTTGGCAGAAACGTTGTAGCGAGTGTCTGGTGACACTTCTTCAATCGAACGCTCACGGTCATCATCGATATATTCGCCGCGAGAAGTTACTTCAGTTTCAGTATGGTTCAAGGCTAAATTCCAAGCAGTTGTACCGCCCATCCAATCAGTGCTCGTCGACAATACTAGATCAAAACCGCTAGTCTCTGTTTCAAAGTCATTGGTGAAGAAACGGAACACAGCAATATCATCAGCACCAGAAACACCAGCTGCCGACAGAGAAGCAATATCAGCTGCAGTCAGACTGAAGTCTTTGGACAGAGTCAGACGATCAGTTACTTCAATGTTGAAGTAATCAAACGTAATATCGACTTCGCCAACACTACCAAAGAAACCGACAGTGAAGTTCTCAGACTCTTCTGGTTGCAACGCTGTAGCACCGGCAAATGCGGCAACAGGGTTAGTTGCTGGAATAACACCTTTGTTGACTAACTGGTTAGTCGTAGTGTCGATCAGTGTTGAGATATTAGACGCATTCAGCTGACCTGAAGTAGGTGCCTTAAAGCCTGTGCTCAAAGTCGCACGAATACCAAAGTTGTCATCTAACTTGTAGTTAGCACCAAGCTTGTAGTTAGTCGTGCTACCAAAGCCGTCAAAGTCTTCAAAACGAACAGCAGCAGCTAGCAGAAGGTCTTCACTCGCATCCCATTCTGCATCTACGTAGACAGCGTCGTTTGAACGATCAAAGTCACCCGAGATATCAGGAGAGAAGCCTGGGAAACCGTTAGTTGAGGTACTGAAACCCTGAGTACCTAAACCACCGTCGATGTAAGACTCTTCTTGACCAGCGCCAATAGTGAATTCCTCAGTACGGTGTTCAGCACCAAATGCCACGTTGACTGTTTCACTTAGAGCGTAAGTAAAGTCAGCATTGAAGTTCACATCAGTTTGACGGTATAGACCTGGATCAAAGTTGCGTGGAGTGTTTTCACCAAGGCTGGCATTAACAGTGTTGTTAATGTAAAAGTCGCCTTCGTTCTCGCCGCGGTATGCGCTGACATCCCAAGTTAAACCATTCTCCAACTCACCTCTCAAACCCATCATAAAGGTGGTGTCTGAAACGGTGCCACCGAAGCGTGGCGTGAAGCCACCAGGGATGGTTTCGTTGAAGTTAAAGCAGTTGTCATCGGCTTTCAGACCAGCAATTGCCGTAGCAAGAGCTGCGCTGGTTGGATCTGATGAGTCAACAGCATACTGGCTACAGTCACCAGACATATCGCCAGTGGTATCGCCAACTAATAAGTGAGGGACGCCATCAACTTTCTGAGCATAAACGCCACCACGGTTTGTTGGGTTACGGAAGTAGAAACCACCGTCAACATCTTTGCTGGCGTAGTTTGCGTAACCGTATAGCTCAACGCTATCAGTCAGCTGACTGCCGAAGTTAACGAATAATTTGAGATCGTTATCAACAAAGGGACGACCCCACTTCTGAGCCGGATCAGCAACTGGGTAGCCCGCTGCGATTAGCGCGGCGGCATCATCACGCTGAACAGACCGAACAGTTTCATCAGTTGAACCATACTCCAAAGTCACGTTGGCAAAACCATTGGCACCAAGCTCCATACCCATGTTGCCCGCAAAGTAAGCCATGTCGCCATCGCCTTCAGCGTATTGACCCATACGGATCTGAGCAGAACCACCTTCACTGGCATCTTTCAGCTTGAAGTTGATTACGCCAGCCAGAGCATCAGAACCATACTGAGCTGCTGCACCATCACGCAGTACTTCAACGCTCTTTAGAGCCATACCAGGAATAGTGGAAACATCAGCACCGTGAGAACCGTCTGAGATACCACCAGCAGACCAAACGATAACGCTGGCTCTGTGACGACGCTTGTTATTGACCAGAATCAACGAGTGATCTGGAGCCATGCCGCGAAGCTGGAATGGACGTACCAGAGTTGCTGCATCACTGATCGGCTGATCGTTGACTGAAAAAGAAGGTACTGAGTTACGCAGCAAGTTAGCTACGTCCATGTCGCCTTGGTTAGTCAGTTCAGCGCTAGTGATTACATCAACAGCTGCTACGGTATCAGTAGCTGAACGGGCTTTGGCACGAGCACCAGTGGTTACGATTTCTTCAACCATAGCGCCTTCTGCGAAAGCGACTGATGGCAGCACTGCGCTGCTAGCGATGATTGCCGCTGACAGAGTAGTTAACTTCAAGATGGATGTATTTTTCATAAATCTCCCCCGAGATATTTGAATTGTGGATCGTTATTTTTACTTTTAATAGGCCCATAGAAATCCGAGCCAATTGGCACATTAACACATGATTTGCTAAGTACCTACTTTATATACGCGAAAGTTTGGCTGTTAGGTCACAGAGGGGAAAGCCCGTTTTTTAAGCGCCGCCACTGACATTCGTTTGCTCCACCCCCCCACAACCAGAATAACGGCCGCGCTCACATTATCGGTATACTCGGAGAACTCGAACCGGAAACTGGGGTAAATACCATGCCAGAACTTAAGACTCACCGAGGTGGCTGCCACTGCGGGGCGGTTAAATTTGAAATCGATGCGCCCAGCCAGCTCCATGCTCATGCCTGTAACTGCTCAATTTGCTACCAGAGCGGTGGCGATCAAATGATTGTACCGGCATCCCGGTTTCGACTGATCTGCGGTACAAGCGCGATGACTACCTATACCTTTAACACCGGCGCTGCCCAACACACCTTTTGCAAGCACTGCGGCATAAAACCTTTTTATACGCCGCGCTCTAATCCGGATGGCTTTAGCGTCAATCTGCGCTGCATCGAGCGCTCACATATTGAGTCTATTGAGGTAGATATATTCGACGGTCAAAACTGGGAGCAGAACGCCGCATCTCTGGCGCACCTGTCTCGCGAAGACTAATGTAGTATGCTGCCCAGAAGAGTCACCCCTCAAGACCATAATAATAAACAGGGTATCAGTGTGAATAAACAATTGGGCCAGTTCTATCTGTTTCGTCAGCGGCGCTTTGTGCCTTTTTTTATCACCCAGTTTCTCGGCGCACTGAATGACAATCTGTTTAAAAATGCGCTGCTGGTCATCATTGTTAGCAGCGGCATCTCCGCCTCCGACAGCAATACCAACTTCCTTACCAATCTAGCCGCTGGCCTGTTTATCCTGCCGTTTTTTTTATTCTCAACCACTGCTGGTCAGCTGGCGGACAAATATGACAAGGCCTGGCTGATCCGGCGGATTAAATTTGCCGAAATTCTTATTATGCTGACCGGCAGTTATGCCCTATTCAGTAGTGATATCACCTTGATGCTTGGCGTACTGTTTTTGCTCGGCGTGCAATCGGCATTTTTTGGGCCGATTAAGTATTCGATAATTCCCCAGCACCTGGCCGCTGAAGAACTGATGGCGGGCAATGCCCAGGTCGGCATGGGTACCTTTACTTCAATTTTGATCGGTACCTTAATGGGGGCCTGGCTGGTGAGCTACGATGGCGGCGCGCTGTTAGTGGGTGCGGCCGCGGTTATGCTGGCTCTTATCGGCTGGCGGGCAAGCTGCGCAATCCCCGACGCACCGGCAGACAGCAGCGATATTCGCATCAGCCTCAACCCGATTGCCGACGCCGCGGGCAATATACGCCTAGCACGTGAAAATATGACAGTGTTCTACTGCACCATGGGCATCTCTTGGTTTTGGTTATTTGGCGGCAGCTTTTTAACCCAGGTGCCCAATTTTGCCGTGACCGTACTCCAGGGTCATGCCACCTTAATCTCGATACTTTTGGGTGCCTTTATTGTGGGTGTGGCGATTGGCTCACTGCTCTGCGCCAAAATATCAGGCCGCCAGGTTGAGCCGGGATTGATTCCCTTTGGCGCGATTGGCCTAACCCTGTTTAGTGCAGATCTGTTTTTTGCCTCAACCAGCTATCAGCTAGCGAACACCGCAATAAGCGCAGTGATGCCTCTGCAGTTTTTGAGCCTCAGCGGCGGGGTCAGAATATTTGTCGACCTGGCAGCCATTGGCATGTTTGGCGGTATGTTTATTGTGCCTCTGTATGCCATGGTGCAATCGCGCACCGAAAGCCATAAGCGGGCACGGGTGATTGCGGCAAATAATGTGTTTAATGCTCTATTTATGGTGGCTGGCGCATTAATTGGTATTGTCTGCCTGAGTATTGTGCAGATGACGATTCCACAATTTTTTGCCCTGATGTCGGGAGCTAATTTGTTATTTTTGGCGCTATTGGTATGGCGAGTGCCCGAATTCAAGCTTCGCTTTTTGGCTTGGATAACGAATAATCGATAGCGGGCAGAAGATAGTTAGTAATAGATAGCCAGTAATAAACAGCCTGTAATCAATAAGCTCACCGCAGTCCTCTGCGAGAGCAATCAAACAAGGTAGGGATACAACAATGCAACTCTCATCAAAGATACTTCTCGGCATGGCACTCGGCATTGTCGTTGGTCTGACCCTTAATGTGATCAGCGATGGCAGCGGTTCAGGCCCGTTAACCGCCTGGGTGGTGGAATATATTTTTGATGTAGTCGGGCGTATTTTTATTGCCTCCCTGAAGCTTCTAGTAGTGCCATTAGTATTTGTCTCACTGGTCTGTGGTTCCGCAGCCATGGGCGAGAACGTCAAAATGGGACGCATCGCGTTTAAGACTTTGGCTCTCTATCTATTTACCACTGCAGTGGCGATCACTATTGCCCTGACGCTGGCGAATATTATTAATCCCGGCATTGGCATAGATACCACCGCGACTGCCACCTATGTTGCGGCTACGCCGCCGTCCTTTAAAGATGTGCTGATTGGTATATTCCCCACCAACCCAATTCAGGCTATGTCCGACGGCAATATGCTGCAAATTATTGTCTTCGCTATTTTGGTCGGCGTCGCCATCACTCAGGCAGGTGCGGCTGGCAAATCAACTCTAGCGGGCTTTCAGACCTTTAATGAGGTGATTATGCGCATGGTCACCATTCTGATGCACCTGGCCCCCTTTGGTGTTTTTTGCCTGTTGGCGAAACTGTTTACTCAGGAGGGCTTCACCGCAATTTTCAATCTGGCGCTTTATTTTATGACCGTTACACTGGTGCTGATAATCCATGCCGGCGCCGTCTATACCAGTATCTTCAGCTTTTTTACGCGCCTCAATCCGCTGACCTTAATCAAGAATATGCGCCCGGCTATGCTGTTTGCCTTTAGCACCTCATCGAGTAATGCGACCATGCCCATCACCATGAATGTGGTGGAGAAACGCGTCGGCGTGGATAATTCCATCGCCTCATTTACTGTCCCTCTGGGCGCCACTATTAATATGGATGGCACTGCAATCATGCAGGGCGTGGCCACAGTATTTATCGCTCAAGCCTATGGGTTAGACCTAGGTCTGAGCGAGTATCTAGCGGTCATTGCCACCGCAACCCTGGCCTCGGTTGGCACCGCAGGTGTACCCGGTGTCGGTTTAATCATGCTCTCCATGGTCCTGCAGCAGGTGGGATTACCGGTCGAAGGTATTGGCTTAATTATCGGCGTCGACCGCCTGCTCGACATGATGCGCACTGTGGTAAACGTTACCGGCGATGGCATGGTTACCACAGTGGTCGCGAAAAGTGAGGGACTGCTCAATGAAGATATTTTTAATGAAGTCTCAGATCGCGATGAGTACAGCAGCCCACAACACAATAGCTAGCATCAAGCTAATTGGTCCGCGCGTATAAGAATAACTATGCGATTGCCGCCTCTGAGCCGCCAGCGTCAACTAATCTGTTTCAGCAGCGTTACTGAACGTTTATCGCTTGCAACCACTTAAAGGTTTTATCCATGCCATTGTTTAACCGCCAAGGGAAAATCACCATTGCAGTGCTGGTGGTCGGAATCTTATTTATTGTCGCGGTTGCAACCCTTAAACCCAAACCAGAAAAAGTTAAACGCCTACCGCCGCCACTGTTGCTGGTTAAGGTAATTGATGCCGCCCCTCAAACCCTGCGCCCGACTATTGCCTCTCAGGGCACTGTTGCCCCAAGACGGGAAATTGATCTGGTGTCTCAGGTATCGGGCAAGGTGATTGACGTTAATCAACGCTATGCCAACGGCAGCTTTTTTCGTCAGGGGGATACATTAATCCAGCTAGAATCCAGCGACTATAAATTTGCCGTTATCCGAGCCAAGGCACAGCTGGCCAAAGCCAAAGAGCAGGTGGCTCTGGAAAAAGGCCGCTCGCGACAGGCCAAGCGCGAGTGGCGCGACCTTGGCGACACCACCGCCAATGAGCTGTTTTTACGCGCGCCGCAATTGGCGTCTGCCCAAGCAGCCCTAGAGTCTGCTCGCGCTGACCTGGACAAGGCCAATCTCGATCTCAGCCGCACATCCATCGCAATCCCCTTTCAAGGGCGCATCAGACAAACCTTTGTCGATCTTGGTCAATTCATCACCCCGGGAACCCGGATTGCTAAAATATACAGCACCGACGTAGTGGAAGTCCGACTGCCCCTGAATGATCGACAGACTGCGCTAATTGATCTGCCGGTGAATTTTGAAAATACCCAGAGTGCAAACTATCCCGAGGTGGTACTGCGGCGCCAAGTCGGCGGCAAGACCTATAAATGGCAGGGAAAAATTGTTCGTACCGAGGCCTCTATCGATATTCAGAGCCGCATGACCTATGCCGTGGCAGAGGTGCAAAACCCCTTCAAGACAGATCCCAATAGTGATCGGCCGCCCCTCAGCATCGGTCTGTTTGTCGAGGCGGAGATTGCTGGTCGGCCGATGACCAATGCCCAAGAGCTACCGAAGAATATCGTCTATCGCGGCAATGAAGTATTAGTCCTGAACGAAAATGATGAAGTGAGCTTTGAAACCCTCTCTGTGGTGCAGTCGACGGCGGACTCGCTAATAACCAACAGCATCGAATCCGGCACACGTATAGTCGGCACTCGCATTGCATTGCCGGTTCCTGGCATGCGTGTGGACACCGGCTCAGCGGACCTCAACAGCACCCAACCCAAAAGCCCTTTATCAAATAGCGCTGATCTCCTATGAATGCTTCCATAGCTTGGTTTGTGCGCAACCCGATCGCCGCAAATCTATTGATGCTACTGATCTTGACCGCCGGCATTATGGGCGGCCTTGGCATGGGCAAAGAGGTCTTTCCCTCTTCAAACCTTAATATGATCACTATCTCAATGCCCTATCCCGGCGCTGGGCCACGGGAAGTGGAAGAGCAGATTGTGGTGCGCATTGAAGAGGCGATCTACAGCCTTGAGGGCATCAAACATATTCGCAGCCAAGCGCGTCAGAGCAACGGTCAGGTAACAGTCGAAGTCGCCGACGGTTACGATATGACCAAGATGATTAACGATATCAAGGCCCGGGTAGATGCGATTATCACCTTTCCCAGCGATGTCGAGCGCGCAGTTATCAGCGAGCAGGAAATACGTAACGAAGTGATTCGCGTGGCCCTTTTTGGTGAGGCTAGCGAGGCGGTGCTACGAGAATATGGTCAGCGTATTCGCAATGATTTGGCGGCCCTGCCCAGTGTCGATCTTGTCGAGCTATCAGGGGTGCGAGAGCCACAGATCGATATCGAACTGTCTGAGATCAATATGCGTCGTTATGGTATTTCATTTAATGATGTGGTCAGTGCAGTGCGTCGGTCTTCACTAAATCTGCCCGCCGGCACTATCCGCGCTGCGAGCGGTGACCTCCAGATTCAAACACGCGGCCAGGCTTATTACGAAGAAGACTTTAATCAGATCCTGGTCTCCAGTCGCGCCGATGGAACTGAAATCAAAATTGAAGATATAGCCACTGTTATTGACGGCTTTGAAGAGCGTAATCTTCGCACTAGGTTCAATGGTGAAAATGCCATTTTCCTTGGCGTTCGAGTAGGCAGAAACCCAGATGTGGTGGCGACCACCGCGGCGGTAAAAGACTATGTTAATGGCGGTTCAAGCTTTTTGCCGCCAGGCTTGCAGCTACAGACCTGGCGCGACTACTCGAATATGTTTTCCAGCCGCCTGACACTGCTGTCGAAAAATGCCTTCGGCGGGTTGATATTGGTGTTTATCGTATTGATGTTGTTTCTGCGTCCGCAGCTGGCCTTTTGGGTGGCCGTTGGTATAGCGATCGCCTATATGGGTGCGCTGTGGATACTGCCAAGTATTGGGCTGACACTCAATATGCTGTCGATGTTTGCGTTCCTGCTGATTCTCGGGATTATTGTCGATGATGCGATTATTGTCGGTGAGAGCATATATCGCCACCAACAGCTTGGTTATGACGGCGATACTGCAGCTCGGCTAGGGGCCCAAGCAGTTTCTAAACCGGTGTTGCTGGCGGTGGTCAGCACCATGATTGTGTTTTTGCCGATGCTGTTTTTGCCCGGTATGTGGCCCAAATTTCTCTGGGCAATCCCGGCGGTCACTCTGGTTGCACTGTCCTTTTCGCTGATTGAGTCATTCTGGATACTGCCCTCCCATCTGGCCAAGATGCAACCTGAAAAACCGGCCACCACCCAGGTCGGCATGGCCATTCGCAATGTTAGAAAACGCTTTGCCGACGGCCTGGTCAATGCTTCCCAGAATATTTATATGCCCTTTTTAGAGCGCGCTCTTAACTGGCGCGCCCTAACATTAATCGGATTTTGCCTGGCCTTTACACTCTCAATCACGTTGATCAGCGCCGGCTATATCAAACAGCGCTTTATGCCGGATGTGCCCTCAGACTTTATCTCTATGCGCATTGAAATGCCCGACGGCTACTCTGTCGAAGGCAAGATTGAAATTACTCAAAGAGCCGAGCGCGCGGCTCAGTTATTGGCCGATGACCCGGTGATTAGAGCGCAAATCGATACAGATACTCTGGTAGCCAATCAGCTGTCATTTATGTACGGCGACACTGTCCGCTTGATGCTGGAGCTGCAGCCGGATATGAGCGGCCAGGTAAGTCCAACACTAGTGGGAGAGCGCTGGCAGCGACTAATTGGCGAGATACCCCAGGCCAAAACCTTTAGTGTGGATGCGTCCGGTATAGGTCGCGGCAATGGCGAGCGCATCACTGGCGTGTTGACTTCCAATAATCTCGACCAGCTCACGGCAGCGGCACAGTTCCTTAAGCAGCGCATGCGAGATATTCCCGGCGCACGAAATATCCGTGATGATATTCATTCCGGACGCTCCGACATTGATATCAGCCTGCTTCCCTTTGGCAATAATTTTGGCATCGGACTAAGCGATGTCGCTCGTCAGGTGCGCCAGGGCTTTTACGGGGACGAAGCTCAGCGTGTGCCCAGGGGCCGCGATGATGTCAAGGTAATGGTGCGCTACCCTAAGCAGGATCGCGCTCAGGTGGATACCTTGGATAGCATGCGTATTCGCACACCCAATGGCGCAGAAGTGCCGTTTTATTCGGTGGCCGAAACCTCTTATGTTCCTGGTTATACGCGGATTAACCGGCAGGATCGCCAGCGCAGCGTCAAGGTTTCTGCACAGCCTACGGCAAACAAGCTGACCGTCGATGAAATGGCGCAGATTCTCTTTGACGAGATCGGCCCTGAGTTACAGCAGCGCTATCCTGAGGTAGTGCTAAACAAAGACGAACAGCTGGCCGAACAAGATGCGTTCTTTGCTTCGGCAGCCAAGCTATTTATGCTTGCTCTGGGAATGATTTATATTCTTATGGCAGTAGAATTTAAATCCTATTTAAAACCTTTGGGTGTTCTTTCTGCTGTGCCTTTCGGCATGATGGGCGCGGTGTCTGGGCACTTTATAATGGGGCTCAATTTTAGCGTGTTGTCGTTTCTTGGGGTGCTCGCCGCCTCAGGTGTGGTGGTCAATGACAATTTGGTATTAATCGATCGCATCAACCAACTTCGGGCCGAAGGTCTGGCAATTAAAGAGGCTCTGATGCGAGCAGGCCAGGAACGTTTTCGGCCGATTATTCTGACGTCTCTAACCACCTTTATTGGACTGGCGCCAATACTTCTAGAAACGAGTATGCAGGCGCGCTTCCTAATTCCGATGGTTGCCTCGCTGGCATTTGGCGTGCTGTTTGCGACCGTTGTGACGCTGGTGTTTGTGCCCTGCCTCTATCTCTCGGGGGCAAACTTAAATGCGCGCTGGGAAAAGAGAATGCTCCTGCCAACCCAAGTTTCAAATAGCCAAAGCGACGCCTAACGTATCAGGGTTTTTGGCAGTGAAAATCTAGACTCTAGTAGTACGCGGTAGGAGTGGTTGTCAGTACCATAGGTGCTCCCACTTCTTCCCGCTTCACTATGCCACAGAGCTGTTCCACCAGCTCAAGAGCAAAGTCCAACGCAGTGCCCGGACCTTGACTGGTAATGCATTTGCCATCCACAACTACGCGAGCGGCGCCATCTACCTCTTTGGCTTCGAGAGACTTCTGAAAACTCGGGTGACAGGTGACAGCCTTATCCAGCAGTAATCCTTTAGTGGCCAGCACCAGTGCTGGCGCCGCACAGATTCCAGCAAATAGCTTGTCCTGAGCTGCCTGATCGCGCAGCAAGACATCCAACACGGCGTGTTTTGCAAGATGTTCAGAGCCAGGCAGTCCCCCGGGCACGGCAATCAAATCGTAATGCTTATTCGCGCAGTCATCTAACATCGCATCGGCGACAATATGGGTGCCTCTGGATGCACAAATTTGCAGTTTCTCGCCACTGTTAGCGCTGGCTACAGTAACCTCAACGCCTGCTCTGCGGAGCACGTCAACAATGGTTACCAACTCAATTTCTTCACTCCCCTCGGCGATGGGAATAAGTGCCGTTTTATTCATAGTTTGTCCTTTTTTTCTTTTGGCTACATACGTTACACTGTGGCGCAAATTATTCTAACTGTCACGGATTTGGCATGAAAATTTTCATAATAAAAAGTCATGATGGAAGCATTTTAGGTAAAGATCTTGAATGGGTTGACGGCACTAATGCCAGCCTACTTTTTACTGCGCAACACCGCGATGTCGCCCTCAATCAGCTGATCGAATTGAACGCTAAAGATATCCATTTGCGCGCCGAGATTATTCAGTGCGAAGCTGATAAAAAAGGCCGTCCAGTACTTTTGCTGGACATCACAGCTATGCCTGCCGAGGCTCCAGCCAACGCCGATCAAGTTAGCGCGGCCTAAAGGAGCTCATGCGTGTCAATTGAAACTCGCCTTGCAGCGCTTGCGCAGCCAAGCACTATCGGGATACTGAAAAATATTGCCCGGGGCATAGAAAAAGAGAGCCTCAGGGTAGAGCCCTCTGGTCGTATGGCCAGCACGCCGCACCCTCAGGCACTGGGCAGCGCCTTAACTCATCCGTCAATTACGACGGACTACTCCGAAGCACTGCTGGAATTCATTACTGCGCCATCGGCCTCTATAGATGACGTACTCAATGAGCTCGAAGAAATCCACAGCTATACCTATCAGCATATAGACGACGAATTGCTCTGGGTCAGCAGCATGCCCTGTCAGTTAGGTGACGATAGCAGTATTCCTGTTGGTCAATATGGCAGCTCTAACAGCGGCAAAATGAAAACCGTCTATCGCCTTGGTCTCGGCCATCGCTATGGCCGCCTGATGCAGACCATTGCCGGAATCCACTACAACTTCTCAGTGCCAGACGAACTCTGGCTGCAGCTGCGGGCCCTTGAGGGTAATCAACAGTCACTGCAAGATTTTAAAACCGAGGGCTTCTTTGCCCTGATCCGCAATTTCCGACGCTACTTTTGGCTGCTGCTCTATTTACTGGGTGCGGCTCCGGCTGTGTGTGCGAGCTTTGTCCGCGGCCGCGAGCATGATCTTGTGCCTCTCGGCAATGACAGTCACAGCTTGCACCTGCCCTATGCTACATCCCTGCGTATGGGTAATCTCGGCTATCAAAGTGATGCCCAGAGCTCACTGGTGGTCTGTTACAACGATATAGAGCAATACAGTAGAACTCTGAAAGGCGCTCTGGAAACCCCTTACCAGCCCTATGAAGAGATTGGACTTAAAGACGTCAAAGGCAACTATCAGCAGCTGACTACCAATCTACTGCAGATTGAAAATGAGTTTTACAGCCCAATCCGCCCCAAGCGCACCGCAGCTGCAGGGGAAACTCCGCTGGAGGCCCTGGAAAATCATGGTATTGAATATATTGAAGTGCGCTGTGTCGACCTAAATCCACTGCTGCCCAATGGTATAGATAAGCAAACCAGTCAGTTTTTGGATACCTTTTTACTCTTCTGCCTGCTCAAAGATAGCCCACGCACCAATAATGATGAGTATCGTCAAATTACTGAAAATCAAAGACGCACTGTGGCTCGCGGTCGCGATCCTGAGCTGGAATTATTAGATGGCGACAAGCAGCGCAATCTGATGGACTGGGGCCTGTCGCTGATGGCCGAAATACAACCGGTGGCCGAGATACTTGATCAGGCTAATAGCACTGATCAATACAGCACCACAGCCGGATTGATGACAGCGCGCCTGCAGGACAATAGCCTGACCCCCGCCGCTCAGCTTATCGCCGAAATGACTGCTAATAATGAGACTTACTATGGTATGGCCATGCGCAAGGCTCAGGAACATCGTGAATACTTTCAGAGCAAAGTGCTAACCCCGGAGATGGCAGAAAAATATCGTCGTCTTGCTGAGGAATCACAACTTAAGCAAAAGCACATTGAAGCGTCGGATAGCCTTACATTCGATGACTTTATTGCAGACTATTATCAGTAATTGATTGGTCCCTAAAAGACTGATTTAAAGGAGCCAGGTTTGAATCTACCAAACAATCAAACTATCAGCCTCAGTGCCGCGGCAATCTGTGGTGGTCTAATCGCTATTGCCATATTCTATTTTCAACATTATCTGGGGCTGGAGCCCTGCTATCTGTGCATTACTCAGCGAGTATTTGTTATCGCGGTTGGCGTGATTTTTCTAGTTTCTGGATTGCACAACCCGGCAGTAACAGGCCAAAGAATCTATGCCGGCCTAGCCACATTGGCAGCTCTTGGTGGCAGCTTCTTTTCCATCAAACAGCTATGGCTTCAGGGGCTTCCAGAAGATCAGGTGCCCGCCTGCGGCCCGCCGGTTGACTATCTATTTGACGCCTTCTCAGCCTCTGAGGCCATCAGCATGTTACTCCGAGGTGATGGCAACTGCGCCGAAGTGCAGTGGCAGTTACTGGGTATCAGCATGCCCGGCTGGGTACTAGTGAGCTTTATCGCACTCGCTATAGTGGGGCTATTTCAGCTGCTGCGTAAATGATGAGGCTCGCAGCTGGCCTGCTTATTCTGGTCCTTTTCCAGTGGCTCGGGCAATGGGGCGTTCAATCCCTAGAACTCAATATTCCCGGTCAGCTATTGGGTATGATCCTTCTGCTGATCGTTTTAAGTTTCAATAAATCTCTTCTGCCCTGGCTGGAGGCAACCAGCGGCCAACTAATTCGCTTTATTGCTCTGCTATTTGTACCAATCACCACCGGGGCTTTTTTTCTCGGGCCTGAAATATTTGAGCAACTACCACAAATTCTAATCGTGCTGATTATTTCAACATTGCTAGCCCAGTGGTTTATGGCGCTGCTTATCAATCGGCTCCGTGGGCGAGATAAGTGATATGAGGGAGATTATTCTGCAACAGTGGCAACTTATCAGTGCCACGTCCTGGCCACTTTTATTAACCCTAGCCGGCTTCTGGATTGCCTGGTGGACTTATAACCGCTCAGGCAGAGCCTCATTACTGCATCCGTTAATGATCGCAACGCCGCTGATCTATTTCACCATGCACAGCATCGACCTAGATTTCGCGACCTATTATGCAGGCAATGGCATTTTAAACTGGCTGTTAGGCCCGGCGACTGTCGCCCTAGCAATCCCTCTCTCTCAGCAATTGCGTCAGCTTCCCGCAATGTTTAAACCACTCACAGTCGCCCTCTTGCTCGGCGGTCTATTCGCCACACTCAGCGCCCTGCTGCTGGTTAAATTGTTTGGCTTAAGCGATGTTGTACTGCTCTCGTTGGCGGCCAAATCTGTGACCTCACCTATTGCCCTGAGCATAGTCGAGAAAATTGGCGGGCTTACCAGCCTGCTAGCAGTGGCAACCATGATCACCGGACTGGCCGGCATTGTTATGGCAAAGACTATTTTTCGTCTTACACAGCTAGAGGACGAGCGCTGGCAGGGATTAATTCTGGGGGTTACAGCTCATGCAATTGGCACCGCCAAGGCGTTTGAGAGCAGCCCTCGCTGCGGCGCATTTGCCACATTGGGCATGGGTATTAATGGAATCTTGACGGCGATTATGCTGCCGGCCTCAATGGGTCTTTTTATCAGTTGAGTATTTATTCTTCGACCTAAAACAAAGTAAACTGTCAGTCCATTAGGGAGTGATGAGGTTACCAAGGCATGTTAAAAGATCTACAACGTTTAAAACAACACTGGGGCGGTGTCAGCGACATCGTCGATCGCTGGCTAGAAGAACGCCGCGAGCTGCTAGTCAAGTACTGTGACCTAATTGAGATCCACGACTTCGATAGTGCCAATCGAGCTCATGGTGACAAATTGAAGAGCTTCTGCGAAGTGATGGTCGACTATGTCTCCGTCGGTCACTTTGAAGTCTATGAGCAGTTGGCTAAGGAAGCCGAAGCGTTCAGCGACAGCGAAGGTCTTAAAACAGGTGCGGATCTTGTAGAAAAGATACAGCCCTCTACCGAAGCCGTTTTGGACTTTAACGACAAATATCTTGAAACAGATGATCTAGATACCCTGGCCGCAGATTTATCGTTTATAGGAGAGGTGCTTGAACAGCGCTTTGAGTCTGAGGACAAGATGATAGAAGTGCTGCACAACGACCATATTGAACAACTGCAAAAGGCCAGTTCAACGACAGCATAAGCAGGTTGTGGATTTAGACGATAATAAAAAGCCCCGATAAATCGGGGCTTTTTTGTTTCCGCTGTGACTCGTTATTATCCGCTCGTTAAGAAAGCCGAGCCTCAACCTTCAACCTCAGCCTTCAACATTAGCGTTCAACAGCTCTACTTCAAACACCAATACTGAGTTTGGACCTATTGGGCCAGCACCGCCGGGACCATAAGCCAAGGCTGCAGGAATATAGAGTTCCCACTTGGAGCCTTGAGGCATCAACTGCAGTGCTTCAGTCCAACCAGGAATTACCTGCGTGACGCCAAACTGCGCAGGTACTCCGCGCTTGACCGAGCTGTCGAATTCAGTGCCATCTAACAGGCGACCGGAATAATGAACTTCAACCGTGCTGTCGGCAGTAGGAATTGTACCAGTGCCGGCAGTGAGAACCTTGTACTGCAGGCCACTCGCGGTTGTGATTACACCTTCTTTAGCGCCATTAGCCGCTAGAAAATCAGCTCCCTCTTTAATGTTGCCTTCAGACTGCATAGCTGTGGCTTGCTGCTGAGCCTTTTCCATCTCATCGCGCTTAGCGGTCATCTCAGTTTCAAAACGCTGGACAGTCTCGGCGATCTGCTCTTCGGTTAACAGGGGCGGCTTCTCATCAAGACCGTCGACAAAGCCCTGATTAAAGGCTTCAGCATCAATCTCCATACCAATACCGCGAATATTTTTGCCGTTATCCAGGCCCATCAAATAGCTGATGCGCTGACTGTGGCTGTCCAAGCTGGCAGTTGTTGCGGCTTGAGTAGAGGTATCTGGCGTCTGAGAGTCACAGGCCGCGATAACAAACAGCAGTGCGATGGGTAATATTTTTTTCATATTAATTTCCTTTACTTTCCTTTGATTAATCATGGATGTGATCTAAAACATACAGCTGAAATAATGTTGAGACTCAAGTCTAGTTGATTTCCGAGTCCACATCGACTTAGCTGAACTAGTCTATTTTTTGATACATAAGGTCCCAAACGCCATGCCCAAGGCGCTCGCCACGCTTCTCAAATTTGGTCAGCGGCCGGTAGTCTGGGCGTGGAGAATACTGTTGTTCAGCAACGGTGTTTTTAAAGCCCGGTGCCACCTCTAAAACCTCGAGCATCTGCTCGGCATAGTGCTGCCAATCCGTCGCCATATGCAGTACGCCACCAACCTCGAGTTTATCGCGAATCAAATGAACAAATTGCGGCTGCACAATACGACGCTTGTTGTGCTTTTTCTTGTGCCAGGGATCTGGGAAATAGAGCTGCAAACGCTGGAGGCTCTGTGCCGGAATACATTCATTGAGCACATCGGTGGCGTCGGCCAGATAGACCCGCAGGTTGGTGATTTGCTGCTCTTCGGCACTGGCGATCAAGCGGCCTACACCAGGAGGATGTACCTCAATACCAATAAAGTCTTGATCCGGTGCAGCACTGGCCATCTGCAATAGAGAGTCGCCCATGCCAAAACCAATTTCAATAATTAGGGGCGCCTTGCGGCCAAAAATAATCTCGGCATCGATGGGGCCATCATCAAGCTTTAAACCATAAAAAGACCAACCTCTGCTGAACGCATTGCGCTGTCCTTCGGTCATGCGCCCGGCGCGCAGTACATAGCTGCGAATCGCTTTCTTGCGATACTCGGGCCTGAAGTCAGAGCTACGCGCTGCTGAACCGACGTCTTCTTGAGGGCCGTCTTCCGAGCCACTTTCTTCAAAGAAAGGCGTAGTATCGTCTTGTACGTCGTCGCTATTAATGTCCATTAATCCTCGGCGCTGCGTGCAGTAAAAAGTAATAACCAACCGGCAATAAATGCACTGCCGCCTACGGGTGTGATAATTCCAAGGATACTTATTCCAGAGATGGCAATCAGATATAGAGAACCGGAAAACAGCACTATACCCAACATAAAACAGCGCGCTGCCCAGTGCAGAGAGCGCTCATTTAGGGGTAGGAAAATCACCGCCAGCAATGCCAGGGTATGGATAAAATGATAGAGCACACCGGTTTGGTAGGTCTCTAGCATCTGCACAGTTAAAGAGCCCTTCAAACCATGCGCGGCAAAGGCACCCAACATCACAGCCAGCGCACCGCTTAGCGCAGTCAGTCGAATCCAGAGGAGTTTGTTCATAACAATAAAAAAGCCGCTCTAAGCGGCTTTTGGTCTCTTATAAGGTGAAATTAAGCTTCCATCAATCCGCGAACTTTCTTCATCGCGTTTTTCTCGAGCTGGCGAATACGCTCAGCAGAGACACCGTATTCAGCGGCCAGTTCATGAAGCGTTGCCTTGGCATCGTTCAACCAACGGCGCTGAAGAATATCGCGACTGCGATCATCGAGATCACCTACCGCAGCGATGAGGCGGGTATTGTTGTCCACTTCCCAATCATCGTTTTCAGCTAACTGCGCCGGGTCCATACTCTTGTCTTCAAGAAAGTAGACCGGTGCTTGAAAACTGCTGCTTTCATCGTCTTCACCTGCCGGTGCATCAAAGGCGGGATCCCGAGAGGTAAGACGCATTTCCATTTCCATCACGTCTTTAACCTGAACACCCAAGTCATCAGCTACTGCCTTGGCTTCATCGGCAGATAACCACTGCAGTTGCTTCTTGGCGCTTCGCAGATTAAAGAACAACTTGCGTTGAGCCTTGGTGGTAGCAATTTTAACGATGCGCCAGTTGCGCAAAATAAATTCGTGAATCTCGGCTTTGATCCAGTGCACGGCAAAGGACACCAGACGCACACCTTTTTCAGGGTTAAAGCGTCGTACTGCTTTCATCAGGCCGACATTGCCCTCTTGAATCAGATCGGCCAATGGCAGGCCATAGCCGTTGTAAGAGCGCGCTATATGAACAACAAAGCGCAGGTGGGCCATTACCATTCGACGGGCTGCGTCGAGATCTTCTTGATAATACAGCGACTCACCCAGAGCACGCTCTTCATCAATGGTCAGAATGGGCACGGTCGCAGTGCCCTGAATGTACGCATTCAGGTTGCCGCCGGGTGCCATCCACTCCATAGTTTGAAGGGCTTTACTCATAACAGACTCTTTTTGATCGTGGGTCGAATATTCTAGCACTTTTTAATTGCTCGTTCCTAGCCTTTAACAGTAACCATTACTGAGTAGTCTAGACGCTATCAAGCGGTTTTTCAGCGCGGTTGTATGTTGCGCAAATGTTGCCCTACCGCAAGCCAGGCGCCAATTAAACCGACGCTGCCGCCAATCAACAGCAGGGCGACAAACCCACCAAAGCCCAGCCCAGTAATACTAAACTGACTTTGATATAACAGCGCTAACGTATCTACGGGGCCGGCCAACCAAAAGCCCAATCCGGTCAAAATAATAGCAGCCACCACAGCGCCGAACATACCAAACAATAATCCGCTGTACAAAAATGGCCTGCGCACATAGGCATCGGTGCCGCCGACCATCTTGACCACGGTGATTTCATCCCGGCGACTCTGAATCGCCAGGCGAATGGTATTCCCCACGACTAATATGACGCCGAGCCCCAGGGCAACGCCCAGAGCGAGCACCAACTTTCGACCCATATCCAAAAGGGCATCGAGTCGCTGCAACCATTCCAGATCCAACTGCACATCATCCACCAATTTCAACTCGCGGATTTCAGTTACTAAACGGGTGGCGTCGCCGATCAACAGCGGCCGCACCAAAAAAGAATCCGGCAGTGGATTTTCATCCAAATACTGCAGCGCCGAACCAAACCCCGACAGCGCCTCGAATTCATCCCGAGCAGCCTGTGCCGAAATATAGGTCACCGAAGCAACCCCTGAGAGCCCCTCTAGCTTTGCAGTCAGACTCTCTAAAGCAGATTCTCGCGCACCCTTTTTAACAAACACGCTAATTTGCGCAGAAGCATCCACACCACCGCTGAGCTGGCGTATATTTTCCACACTTAAATAGAGTGCCGACGGCAATGTCAGGGCAATGGCAATCACCAATATAGTCAATAGTGACTGCAGTGGTTCACGAAGTATTTTTAGCGCGCTGCTTTTAAGGGTGGTTTGATGGTGCTGCCTATAGCTCTGCCACTTGTCGATACGACTCAGCGCCTGACCGCGAGCACCGCGCTGGCCACCGTCACGCGCCCTACTGTTAGTAGCCGCCATAACTGACTCCATCCTGCTCCATCTGGCCCTGATTAAGTCGCATAATGCGCATATCCATGCGATTGATCAGATTGATGTCGTGACTGGCCACCAACACAGTGACACCAACATCCTGAAAGCGCTTAAACAGCGCCATAATTTCAGCCGACAGCTGCGGATCCAAATTACCTGTGGGTTCGTCCGCGAGAAGAATCTTTGGCTTGTGCACTACGGCACGCGCTATACCCACCCGCTGCTGCTCACCCCCAGATAGGGCGATCGGGTTATGTTTTTCTCTGTCGAGCAGCCCAACTGTGTCCAGCGCGGCGCGCACACGGCGTCCAATATCGGCCTGAGAATAACCCGCCACTTGCAATGGCAGGGCAACATTTTCAAATACCGAGCGATCAAATAGCAGCTGGTGATTTTGGAACACCACGCCGACTTGGCGGCGATAGAAAGGAATCTTGGAATGGGGCAAACGGTTGATGTTTTTGCCATTGATCAGCAAGCTACCGGAGGTCGGCCGCTCAATCAGCATCAATAGTTTTAACAGAGTGCTTTTTCCGGCCCCAGAGTGGCCCGTAAGAAAGGCCATTTCGCCTGCATCCATTTCGAAACTCACGCCGCGCAGCGCTTCGTAACCACTCTCGTAGCGCTTGCACAGATTATCAAAACGGATCATCGACATATTAGTCACCCTGCCCCAACAACGCCGAGACAAACTGTTCCGCGTCAAAGGGCTGCAGATCATCCACCCCCTCACCCACACCTATATAGCGAATCGGCACAGAGAACTTCTCCGCCAAAGCAAAGATAACGCCGCCTTTGGCCGTACCATCGAGCTTGGTCAACACAATACCAGTGACCCCCGCTGTGGCATGAAATTCAGTCATCTGGGCAACAGCGTTCTGACCGGTTCCGGCATCTAGGACCAATAACACTTCATGGGGCGCAGTAGCATCTAGCTTGGCGGCTACTCGGCGCACCTTTTTAAGCTCTTCCATTAAATTGCTTTTGTTATGCAGACGGCCGGCAGTGTCGGCAATAATCACATCGATATTTTTGGCTCTCGCAGACTCCACGGCATCGAAGACGACCGAGGCACTGTCAGCACCCGTGTGCTGGGCGACCACCGGAATCTGATTGCGCTCACCCCAAACTTGCAGCTGCTCAACGGCAGCCGCTCTGAAGGTATCGCCTGCAGCTAACATCACTGACTGACCCTGCTGTTGCAGCTGTCGCGCCATCTTGCCAATAGTGGTGGTCTTGCCGACACCGTTGACGCCGACCACCAACATCACAAAGGGGCCCTCGGCATTCTCGGTATGTAGAGTCTGTTCGCAGGGGGTAAGTCGAGCGATTAAAATATCTCGCAGCGCTGCCTGCAGCGCAGCGCCATCTTTTAGCATGGCCCGATTAGAGCGTTCAGTGAGCTGGGCAATAATTTGCGACGTGGCATCGATACCCACATCGGCCATCAGCAGCAGCGTTTCCAGCTCCTCAAAAAGGTCATCATCTATAACTTTGGCGCCGAGAAAGAGATCGCCGAGGCCTCGGCTGGTGCGTGACAATGCACGCTGCATCTTGCTGAGCAAGCCGCCCGAAACCGGAGCAGCCGACGCATCTGCCGGGTGAGATTCGGGAGCATCGGCAGTAGCAGAAGTGGAAGGCTCGGCTTTGTCACGCTTAAAGCGATCGAGAAAGCTGCGTTTCTTCTTTTCTGGCTCTGGGGTATTGGTTGAATTAGCGTCCATGTAGGTTCATTTCTAACTGTGGTTATATTCTGGTGTATCCTACCACCTCAATTGATTTAGGGTGATTAAAACTCACCAAAAGGAGTGGCTTTTGGCTGCCAGACAACGGGTTCGTATTATTGCCGGCAAATGGCGCAGCCGAGTGCTGACATTTCCCAGTGTAGACGGTCTGCGTCCCACCGGTGATCGGATTCGTGAGACGCTATTTAATTGGCTGGCGCCGAACATTGCCGGGGCCAACTGTCTGGATCTCTTTAGCGGCTCTGGCGCACTCTGTTTCGAGGCGCTTTCTCGCGGTGCGGCAAGCTGCCTAGCGCTTGAAAAGAATGCCAAAGCACTGGCAACTCTCAATCAAAACAAAACCCTTCTCGATGCCGCGGAACTCACCCTTCGTCGCGCGGAGACGCTTGCCTTTTTGGGCAGCAGCCCGGACAAGCCCTTCGATATCGTCTTTGTCGATCCACCCTTTGATCTCAATGTTCTCACCGATGTCTGCGCCCTGCTGGAAAATAATCAATGGCTGACAGCAGACAGCCTGATCTACTGTGAACTCTCGGCGCGGCACAATAGTTTCGCACCGCCACCCAATTGGCGCATCGAAAGAAGCAAAGCTGCTGGCGGAGTAAACTATCTGCTTTACTCGCACATTTGAGCCGGCGGCGATATTTGAGTAATATGCGCGCATCCCAATATGGCGGAATCAGCCCATGACGACAATAGTCTACCCCGGCACCTTTGACCCAATTACCAATGGCCACATCGACCTAGTCGAAAGAGCCTCGCGGATGTTCGACAAAATTATTATCGGTATCGCCACCAGTCAGCGTAAGGGACCCCTGTTCAGCGTCGACGAACGTATTCAGTTAGCCACAGACGCCCTTGCTCATGTGCCCAATATTGAAATTCTTGGATTTGATTATTTGCTGGTCAACTTTGTCCAAGACTGCAAAGCCGACGCGATTATGCGTGGATTGCGCGCAGTGTCAGATTTCGAATATGAATTCCAGCTGGCCAATATGAACCGTGCCCTGTCACCGAATATTGAAAGTGTCTTTTTGACACCGGCAGAGCATCTATCTTATATCTCCTCATCACTGGTGCGGGAGATCTCCTCCCTTGACGGCGATGTATCGAAGTTTGCGCCCGCCAATGTGGTGGACGCCCTGAGTCAAAAATTTAATAAGTCTTAGGTCTGCAGGCTCAGCGCTGACAGGCCGGACAGAAAACCGAGCTGCGTTGGCCCAGGCGAATATCTTTAAGCGGTTTGTCACAGTGAACACAGGGCTCACCGCCGCGACCATAGACCATCAGTGTCTGCTGAAAATATCCTGGCTCGCCATTACCGTTAACAAAATCTCGTAGCGTAGTGCCGCCCTGAGTAATCGCGCTGGCTAAGACCTCTTTAATATGCCCCGCCAGCTCTTCGTAGCGCTGCAGAGAGACACGACCCGCAGCTCGATCAGGTCGGATGCCGCCGCGAAACAATGCCTCAGAAGCATAGATATTACCCACGCCAACCACCGTACGATTGTCCATTATGAAGGGCTTTATCGCCATTTTACGCTTGCGAGATAGTTCAAACAGGCGCTTGCCAGTAAAGTCATCGGTGAGAGGTTCGGGACCTAAATGGTCCAGTTGAGGGTAGCCACTGTCCGACCAGAGCCAGGCACCAAAACGACGCGGATCGTGATAGCGCAGGCAGGCACCATTGGCCATCAGCATTTCTATATGGTCGTGCTTGCGTCGCGGCTCGGACCTATCCACTAAGCGCAGGCTACCGCTCATCCCCAAATGGATCATCATGGTACCGCGCTCAAGCTCTACCAACAGATACTTGGCTCGACGAGTAATTGCCACCACCAGCTGACCCTGAGTAAGTTCTGAGATGCCCTGAGTCACGGGCCAACGCAATGAACCGTTATAAACTCTGAGTTGGTCAATAACTTGATCTACAATATGCGGAGCTACCCCACGAAGGGTAGTCTCTACTTCCGGTAATTCAGGCATATATTCCTATTTTTTTATCAATGAGCGTAATGATGTTTTCCTTAATTGCCTTATTTCTGGCAAACTTAAGGCGCGTGTACGCAGTAGGTTAAACCGCTTTGACACGCAGGGGTAGTGGCGCTAGCAATTCTGTCAAAAATCAGTAGAATGCGCGTCTCCATTAATATCAGAAATCTTTGAAGGTTCACATTAAATGGCATTAGGAAGAAGACGTAAGGAAGAGGATGAGTCAGCAATCGATATGACGCCGATGCTCGACGTTGTGTTTATCATGCTTATCTTTTTTATTGTGACAGCCTCGTTTGTCAATGAGTCTGGGCTTGATGTCAATCGCCCACCTACCTCTGACGAGCCGCCACCAGAAACCGAAAACCTCAATATCGTGTTTCGGGTTTCCGAGAGCAATGAACTCACCTTTGAAGGACGCCGCATCGATGTGCGCGCAGTTCGAGCAAACGTAGAGCGTATGCACGCAGAGAAACCAGAAGCCAAGGTGATTGTGAGCGCCCACCCGAAGTCTAAAACGGAGATGTTTGCACTGATCTCTGACCAGGCTCGCGAAGCAGGCGTCTATGACGTATCGTTGTCCACCGACGAGTAGGTCAGCAATCGCAGTAATCAAAAGCCCTACAGGAAACTGTGGGGCTTTTTTGTGGCTGAAACTTTTACAGTTGAAATCAACTGGGCAGCAACCTTAGCTATTTTATAATTTAATGCGACTGTGCCAAGATGCCCAATCAAGATTTACTAAACAGCCGGTACCAACCTGAGAGCAAGTCCATGGAGCAGACAGATTTAGATCGTGCCCAGCAGCAGATAAAAAGCCTTGCTCAGGTGCTGCCCAAGTTTGGCCCAGAAGCTCAAGCGGACCTCCAGTTAAATCCGGCACTAAAAACCTACCTCGACTTCTTCAAGTTACCCGAGCCCAGCGATCAATTGCAATTACTCGCAGGCAAACTCACCAAGGGCGGGCAACAAACTCACCTAATGCTGTGGAAACCGCCTCAATCAAAAGGTAGCGTGGTCATCGTGCATGGGTATCTGGACCACACCGGACTCTATGGCCACCTGATTAAGCAGTTACTGGAGCGTCAGCTTACCGTTGTCTGCTTTGATTTGATTGGCCACGGCCTCTCCAGTGGCGAGCCCGCCTCTATAGAGAGCTTCGATCAGTATGTTGAACAACTCAATCTAGTGCTCGAGGCCAGCGCCGATCTCTGTCCAGCCCCACTCCATGGCATTGGACAGAGTACCGGTGGCGCGATCTTACTTAAGCAGCTTTTTGACCAAGACGACGGTCGCGACCACCGCTTCGCCAGCTTGAATTTACTCGCGCCCTTGGTTCAACCAAGAAAGTGGAAGATTGATCGCTGGCTATTTAAATTGACCCGGCCCTTTCGACCGACCATGAATAGAGTGTTTCGGGAAAATTCTCAGGATAAAGAGTTCCTTCACTTTGTGCGCCATATGGATCCGTTTCAGCCTCATCGGTTACCGGCGGCTTGGGTGAGCGCCATGGCGGAATGGGTAGTGGAGATTGGTCAGTACCCAGAGAATCCATTTGCGATCAATGTGATTCAGGGAGACCAGGACAGCACGGTGGACTGGCAGCACAATATCAATGTGCTACAGAGTAAATTCCCCAATATGGGATTGCATATAATTCAGCAAGCGGGACACCATCTGGTCAATGAGGCGCCAGGGTTGCGCGAGAAAATTTTTGCGGCTTTAAAACTTTAGTTGTCGGGCTCTCAACAAGCTGCTGGCGCTTTTGCCCGAAGGCTCTTTTACCGCCGCTGGCGCTTTATCCCGCTGTAGACGCTTTACCCCGCTGTGGGNNACTTCTCTAGTATTGCCATTATCATCGATGGCAACAAAGACAAACTCACCTTCGGTGACTTTGCTCTGCTCCCCTTCGGCATCATTATCAATCCAGGCTTCAATCAAAATGCGAATCGAGCTGGTGCCCACGGAGAGGGTCTGGGCATAGCAACCCACCACCGCGCCAACAGGTACGGGATTGAGAAATGACATACTACTAATAGCCACTGTGGCTACCCGCCCTTTGCCAATTCGACCGGCCAATATAGCGCCAGCCAAATCCATTTGACTGAGTAGCCAGCCACCAAAAATATCACCATTGGCATTGGTTTCTCGGGGCATGGCAATGGTCTGAGAGATTAACTTGCCGGATGGTGCTGGCGACTGAGTCTCCATAAATCGTTCGTCCTCTGACGGTTTAACTAATTATAAATCAACCCTGGCAACCAAGTGGCCAGCGCTGGCCACAGGGATAACATCAGCATTAAGAGTAGCTGAATACCAATAAAAGGGATAACGCCGCGATACATATCTTTGGTCTCCACCGACGCCGGCGCAACACCGCGCAAATAGAACAGAGCAAAGCCAAAAGGTGGGGTTAAGAAGGAGGTCTGTAGATTGATGGCAATCATAATGCCCAACCACACAGGATCTAAACCCATGGCCAGTAGAACAGGCCCGACAATCGGCACCACCACAAAGGTGATCTCAATAAAGTCGAGCACAAAGCCCAGCAAAAAGATCACCAACATCACCAAAACAGTCGCACCCACCAGTCCACCGGGCAGCCCGGTCAAAAAATGCTCAACCAGCTCTTCGCCACCAAAACCGCGAAACACCAACGAAAATACCGCAGCGCCAATCAAAATCAGAAACACCATGGAGGTCACTTCAGTGGTGCTCTGAGCCACTTCCCGCAGCCGCCCAAAAGACAGCTGACGTTTAAACAGTGCCAACAATGTGGCACCAAAGGCACCCACACCCGCCGCTTCAGTGGGGGTTGCCGCGCCGGAGAGAATCGAACCCAGTACAGCCATAATCAACAGAATCGGCGGCAATAAATTGAGCATGGCGCGGGATAGAACCTGTTGAGGCGATACTTCATCGTCCTCATCCGGCACTGCCGGTTTAATAAACAGAATCACATAGAGGCAATAGAGCACGACCAGAATCAAACCGGGAATAATCGCGCCGACAAATAGATCACCAATAGACACCACCTTGGGGGTGAATATACCCATGCTTAACTGTGCCTGCTGATAGGCACTGGAGAGAATATCGCCGAGTAACACCAGGGCAATCGACGGCGGAATAATCTGCCCCAGGGTACCTGTGGCGCAGATAATGCCGGTGGCCTGAGACGACGAATAGCCTCGCTTAAGCATAGTTGGCAATGACATCAGCCCCATGGTCACCACGGTGGCCCCAACAATACCGGTGCTCGCCGCCAGCAGCGCCCCCACCAAGACCACAGAAAGACCCAGTCCACTGCGAAAGCCTTTAAGCAGATCCGCCATGCTTTCCAGCAGATCTTCCGCCAGACGGGATTTCTCCAGCATGACCCCCATAAAGACAAACAGCGGCACCGCAATCAGCGTGGTGTTTTTTATGGTGCCAAATAAGCGATTGGGCAGTGCGAGTAAAAAGGCCATATCAAAGGTGCCGGTGGCAAAACCCACCAAGGCAAATATCAACGCAGTGCCGGATAGGGACAGCGCCACAGGATAGCCCGCCATCAATACTAGGCAGACCACCAAAAACATTAGCAGAGGAATAAATTCAACCATCAGATTAGCGGCTCTTTAGAATGAGGTTCGATTGAAGACGGGGTCAGCGGCTGTTGGTCGAGCAACACTTGGGCACTTTTAAGAATTTCAGCCAACCCCTGTAGCAGCAGAGTCACCGGCATCATTAACAGTAGCGTCTTTAATAAATAGATCCCCTGGATGCCACTGCGTTCCTCCGAGGTTTCACCAATCGCCCAACTGGCAGCGACATAGTCCCAGGAAAAGATAAAAACCAGCAGACTGATCGGCACTAAAAACAGCAGGCCACCAATAAGGTCTACCAAAGCTTTGCGTCGAGCTGAAAACCCACGATAAAAAATATCCACCCGCACATGCCCACCGCGTTGCAGAGTGAAGGCAATGCCAAGCATAAACACGATCCCGTGGAGATAGGTAATCGATTCTTGCAGGGCAATTGAACCGCTGCCAAAATAGTAGCGCAACACCACAATCACCACAGTCATAAAAACCATAGCTAGGGTTAACCAAGAGACCATCCTGCCGGTCAAATCGGTAATGCGATCGATAGCGCTGATTATCGGCGAAACAAATCTCACAACAGCTCCAACTTGTTAGTATCAAAACAGGGGGCAGTATAACCTCAGGACAAAGTCGCTCATAGCGGCCCATCTGAGCACTGATTAAATAAACTGAAAATAACGTTAAAGCTTAAGCTGTAACTGTCGACATTAAGTTTAGATAGGGGGACGTGTCCCTTAAGCAAAAGCCCCACAGGGCTATGCTAAACAATTGTGGATCGCTCACTGAATAAAATGATGAGCGCTAACCGAGAATGGTGACAGATATGTCTGGGATTGATGGTAATCTCAAATTAAATACTCAGCTTGCGCCGGCTCACGCTTCGCAACCGCCAACACCGAGCACTGTTGAAATGGCTCCGCGTTTGCCTGTGCCCGAGCCACTGCCGGTACCGGTACCGTCGGTGTCTTCAAAAGAGCTGGGACGCGAGGCTCAGGCGTTAAAAGGTGAGAGCGTAAAGCAGCTCAGTAAAAATCTCGAAGAACTTCAGGCAGCGGTTAAAACACTCAATGTGGCCATGAGAAAAGCTCCTACCAGCCTGCACTTTTCGGTGGACAGCGCATCTCATCGCTTTGTGGTTAATGTCACCGATAATGATACAGGCGAACTGCTTAGGTCCCTACCTGGTGACGCTATTTTGAAATTTGCCGAGAATCTAGAATCACTTAAAGGTGTTTTGTTTGACGAAACATTTTAGCTCTGAGGGTTAAACTTCCCGCTAAGCCCACTCAACTCCGAGCGTTAGTTCTCGCCGCTGCCCGGCAAACCGGCAATTACCTGCCGGCAAGGTTTGCCGCTTCTAAAAAAATTTTTTTAACCAGTCTGGCACTTGCCTTTACTATTCTCGCTTAGCAGGCAGAATTAGTGCACTTATGCATCAATACCCTCGCTAAAAGTCTTTTTGGCACAGTCCTTGCTTACTCACTAGTGAATTGATCTTTAACTCTAGCTCGGTTACCCAAAACCGAGCTAGGAAAGTTCATAAACAATTTAATTTTCTAGCTTGAAAACGACTGTACTTAGAGGACATCTTTAATGACATCTATCAACACAAATATTTCTGCAACAATCACCAGCAACGCATTGACCAAAAATGATCGTGCCATGGGTCAAGCGATGGAACGCCTATCGACTGGTCAGCGTATAAATTCCTCTTCAGACGACGCTGCAGGCTTAGCGATTGCCTCTAAAATGACTTCTCAGATTCGCGGTCTCGATCAGGCAGTGCGCAACGGCAACGATGCAATATCAATGCTTCAAACAGCTGACGGTGCCCTAGTTGAAGTCTCCAACATGTTACAGCGCATGCGTGAGCTGTCCGTACAATCGGCAACAGGAACTAACACCTCTACTGACCGGGACGCTATGCAGGTCGAATTTTCCGCTCTGGCAGCACAGATTGAGGATATAGGTACTGATACCACTTGGAATGGCCAAGCACTCCTAGGTACTACACCTATAGCAGCGTCTTTTCAGGTTGGTGCCAATGCGAGCCAAACTATAGATCACACTTTTGCACAAATTAAATCATCTGCGGTAGAAACCGCGACGATTGCTGGTTCAGGGACAGGTAGTGCAACTGCCATATTCGCGGCGACGACCTATGCTCTAGGCGACTCTATCAACTTCTCCGTTGATGGCGGTACCTTCAGCGCTAAAGTAACCTCGCTCTCTCTTGATACGAATGGTGGGACACCTAGAATTCAAGGTATTACAATGGACGGGTCTTCCGCAGAAATCACCACCAGCAATGTCGCTATTGCCACAGGTTCGAGCGGAGCGGCCATTAACCTTCAAGTTGGGACAGACAACGTACTGACCTTTTCCTCTTCAGCCAACGTTGCTATTACGGGGGCCACCAGCACTAGAGGAATCCTAGCTGGCCCTCAGTCAATGAACATTGCAACTCAAGCCGGCTCATCAAACGCTATCAAGACTCTGGATTATGCTCTAGTGCAGCTTAACTCAAGCAGAGCCACAGTGGGCGCAACAGTTAATCGAATTGAATATACGGTTGATAATCTGGCCAATGTATCGCAGAACGCCGCCGCGTCGCGAAGCCGTATTCAAGATGCAGACTATGCGACCGAATCAACGGAACTGGCCCGAACACAGATTATTCAACAGGCTGGCACGGCGATGTTAGCCCAGGCGAATCAGCAAGCAGAGTCGGTATTAGCGCTGCTCAAGTAAGTGCAACAGATAGTAAGATTAAAAAGCCGACCTCTGGGTCGGTTTTTTTTGTCTCCACAAAAGTAGCGGTGGCCGCTAAAGGTTTTCGGGCTCATGCCGATAAAACTGGTAAGCAAGATTTTCATTAAATTAAAACATCCGCTCTAAGAGGCAACCACTATGTCAGTTATCAACACCAATGTGTCAGCGACGCTGACCAGCAATGCGCTCGCCAAAAACGACCGCGCCATGAGTCAATCAATGGAGCGCCTTTCAACTGGACAGCGCATTAACTCAGCGTCAGATGATGCCGCGGGTCTGGCTATTGCGTCAAAAATGACTTCGCAAATCCGCGGACTCGATCAGGCTGTGCGCAACGGCAACGACGCCATCTCAATGCTTCAAACCGCTGACGGTGCTCTAATTGAAGTCTCTAATATGCTCCAGCGCATGCGGGAGCTCTCTGTACAATCGGCATCAGGAACTAATACTTCAACTGACCGGTCTGCTCTCCAGATCGAATTTTCCGCTCTGGCAGCTCAGATTGAGGATATAGGTACTGACACTACCTGGAATGGCCAAGAACTACTGGGCGCTACGCCTATAGCAGCGTCTTTTCAGGTTGGTGCCAATGCCAGTCAAACGATCTCTCACACTTTCGCCCAGATTAAGTCATCTACAGTAGAAACTGCGACGATTGCTAATTCTGGGACAACGAGTGCAACGGCCACATTCGCGGCGACTACTTACGCACTAGGCGACTCTATTAATTTCTCCGTGGATGGCGTTACCTTTAGCGCCAAGGTAACAACACTTGATTCAAGTGCAAATAAGATCGAGGGCATTAAATTAGATGGGGCATCAGCAGAAATCACCACAAGTAATGTCGCTATTGCAACCAGTTCGAATGGGGCCACGATTAATCTTAAGATTGCGGCAGACAATGTCTTGACCTTTACCTCTACAGCCACTGTTGCTATCACCGCGGCGGCCAGTACCAGAGGAGCTATAGCAGGGCCCCAATCTATAAGCATCGCAACACAAGCTGGGTCAGCAAATGCAATCAAAACACTTGATTACGCCCTTGAACAACTTAACTCAAGTCGGGCCACAGTAGGTGCGACAGTTAACCGAATTGAATATGCAGTCGATAATCTGGCGAACGTATCGCAAAACGCCGCGGCGTCGCGAAGCCGTGTTCAAGATGCTAACTATGCTACCGAATCAACTGAACTTGCGCGCACGCAGATTATTCAACAGGCGGGCACAGCGATGCTTGCCCAAGCGAATCAGCAGTCTCAGTCGGTACTAGCTCTGCTGAAGTAAAGTCCTAAATAATGTGGCTGGGCAGCTGCCGAGCCACATTTTAGACGGCATATTGACACACGACCACTGTGCCAATTTTTGTAGAGATGAAAAATAACCATTGAGTTAAAGCTTTTTAACTCGCTACGGATCCCTGTAATAAGTTCTGTGAAACTCACAAAATATAAAATGATTTTTAAAGGATAAAATTATGTCAGTTATCAATACTAATGTTTCAGCAACACTTACCAGCAACGCGCTGGCTAAAAATGACCGCGCCATGAGTCAATCGATGGAGCGCCTTTCAACTGGTCAGCGTATTAACTCAGCGTCAGATGATGCCGCAGGCCTGGCGATTTCCTCAAAAATGACTTCTCAAATCCGCGGTCTCGATCAGGCTGTGCGCAACGGCAACGACGCGATCTCCATGGTCCAAACCGCCGATGGCGCTTTGGTTGAAGTCACCAATATGCTCCAGCGTATGCGTGAATTAGCGGTCCAGAGTGCTTCAGACACCAACACCAGCACTGATAGAACAGCCTTAAACACTGAGTTCACTGCCTTAACAACACAGATTGAAGCCACTATGGATAATACTCAATGGAACGGCCAAGACTTGTTAGACGGAGATTCAGCATCGCTAAGCTTTCAAGTGGGAGCTAACGCATCTCAAACCATCACCGTGACTACGCTAGCGGATATGCAAACGGCAGGAACTGCATTTTCCTCCCTAGCAAACACATCATCTCAAACAACCCTTGCAACCCTAGTAATTACCGATGGTACTAAAGCAGCCAACTCGATTAAGGGCATCGATTCCGCTCTCGCAGTAGTGAATACAAAAAGAGCAGAGCTTGGCTCAACTGTAAATCGTCTCGAATATGCAGTTGATAACCTGGCCAATGTTTCCCAGAACGCAAGTGCCTCGCGCAGCCGTGTCCAAGATGCAAACTATGCCACTGAATCAACTGAGCTGGCGCGCACGCAGATTATCCAGCAAGCTGGCACGGCAATGTTGGCCCAGGCAAATCAGCAGTCTCAGTCAGTCCTTGCATTGCTTAAGTAAGGTTAAAAAGGATTTCAGAGCAAAATGTAAAGCAACAATCAAAAAACCCGGCCAACGTGTCGGGTTTTTTATTGGCTTCGACAAATATTTTTGGTCATAACCTAAAGCTTTGACCAGTTTTGACGATCTTTAAAGCGAGCCACTCTTTTTAAAACTAAAGTTAAAAACTATTTTTCAGAGGTCAGAATCATGTCAGTTATCAACACTAATGTATCAGCAACAATTACCAGCAACGCACTGGCTAAAAACGACCGCGCCATGAGTCAGTCTATGGAGCGCCTTTCAACTGGACAACGTATTAACTCAGCGTCAGATGATGCCGCAGGTCTGGCGATTGCGTCAAAAATGACTTCGCAAATCCGCGGACTCGATCAGGCAGTGCGCAACGGCAACGACGCGATCTCCATGATCCAAACCGCCGATGGCGCCATGGTTGAAGTCACCAATATGCTCCAACGCATGCGTGAAATAGCCGTTCAGGGCGCGTCAGACACCAACACAGCAACGGATCGCGATGCCCTAGATATTGAGTTTCAATCTCTTGAAGATCAGATCCAAGAGATCTCGGAGAACACTCAATGGAACGGTACAAACATCTTGGATGGTCAGCTTGGTCAAGTTGACTTTCAGATCGGTGCTAACGCATCACAGACTGTGAGCGTCACCTTTGCGGACTTAAATACCAACCAGGGTACTGCTTCGGCGACGTTGTCTTTAGCAGGTGTGTTTACTACTCTGGACGGTAGCACAGCGACCGACGATTTAGAGGTCCTGGATCTTCAGAGTAAAGCGAACGCTACTACTGCAATCACTCAGGTTGACAAAGCGATCCAGAATATCAATGCTCACCGCGCAACTTTGGGCTCGACCATAAATAGAATCGAATATGCGGTTGATAATCTGGCCAATGTTTCGCAGAACGCTAGCGCTTCGCGCAGCCGCGTTCAGGATGCTAACTACGCCACCGAATCAACTGAACTAGCGCGCACGCAGATTATCCAGCAAGCTGGTACAGCGATGTTGGCCCAGGCCAACCAGCAGTCTCAGTCAGTGCTGGCGCTGCTTAAGTAAAATCGCCAGACAGTTACCGGGCATTTCGCCTAGTAACAGGATCAAAAAAAGACCCGGCTACTCGCCGGGTTTTTTTGTGCTCGATAAATCGCACCGCCCGACCAGAGTAAATCCTCAGGCAAAAAAATACCTGCAAGATGCAGGTATATAATGAACTGTTCACGCAGGGGAAAGGTTAATCAGAATTGTACATGTTCGCCAGTGACTCCAGCTGCCCAGTAAGGTAGTTCTTGGTGCCATCCATCTTTTCCAACATCGAATCCATGGCGGCAAACTGGGTTAAATAACGCTGATACACTTTCTCCATTCGCGCCTCCAAAACCAGCAGATCGGCAGCATAGTCATCGCTGTAATCTTCGGCATTGTCTTTTCGAGTGGCGATAATTCCAGTGCTACTATTCAGCCCATCGATTACGGTCGCGACATCCTGCGCCAAACCCTTAGCTTTTGTATCATAGAGGCTTTGGTTGCTAGTGCCCGCCGACAACATGGTGGCCACATCGTCATAGCTATTGGCAATCGCCGTATCAAAGGTGGCCGCAGTCAGTGTCAGATTACCGGTTTTATCAACACTAATACCCACATCTCTCAGGGCGGAGATCGAACCGCTCTTGGTCGAGGACTCAGCCATAAGTTTGTCGAATACTTGCTGCTTTATATAGCGCACTGCACTCTGCTCACGCGCCAAATCTCCGCTGTAACTGAGGTCTTCATTGGGAACTGAACTGGTTAAGTCAGCCAATAATCGGTTAAATCTATTATAGGCGGTGACCATCCCCTGCAGATTAGTTTTTAAGGTCGACTGATCATTGGTGACGTTTAATCTCACCGCGGTAGCACTGGCTTCAGACAACACAAATGTCGCCCCAGAAATTACATCAGATATTTCATTACTTTCCCGAGTCAACGCCAACCCATTGACACTGAGAACGGCATCTTCGGCGCTTCGAAGGGTATTTCCGCTGTCGCCAAATCCGAGATCGGGGTTGGATGAAAGACTAAAAACGCCCTGACCACCTATGGCACCAGTGAGCATAATACGATAATTGGAACCCTGGGTGCCGGTATCGACAAGGGCCGCAGCCACGCCGGTATTAGCGGCATTAATAGCGCTGACGACACCTGCCGGGGTTGCAGTAGAAACGTTAATTGAAGTGACTGTTGGGCTATTGATGGCGGTCACACCAGTGCGAGTAGAACTCACCGTGTGACTGCCCCCAGAGCCTGTCATAGTCGGCGCAGTAGAAATCGCGCCAGTTGTTTTATAACTAAACTCGAAGCCATTGCCGGCGGCATTCGCCTCGACAGTAAATAATAAATTTTCGTACCCTGAGCCAGCCTTAATCGCCGCTACTTGCTCTGCGATACTGGTATAGGCCGCACTGCCAACAGTCACGGTATTTTTGCCATCGCCGACCACTAGAGTTGTTGTGGCTGAGGCACTGGCGGTTGCATTATATTTAGCGGTCACACCGCTCACGGCGCTTAGTGCACTGACTCCTGCAGTCACCGCGCCTTGAGCGCTGTAGAGGGAGCCGGTGCCGGCCGCCTTTTGACTAAAGGTAACGCCACTAGTGCCATTGACTGCTGCACTAAACTGAAAAGCGGCGGATGACGCCGCTTTTGCTTGCAGTGCCGCGGCATAACCGGCCAGGGTTTCAGCACCGGTAGAAGTGCTTCCAGCGGCATTAATTTCACTTTGGCTGACACTAATGCTATTGCCAGCGCCATCGGTTGCGGTAATGCTTGCCCCGTTGGCCACCGCAGCACGCAGGTCAGGCTCAGACAGAGTCTCGTTATAGGTGCCAGGCACCGTAGCCCCGAGAGACAGAGAGATATCAAAGGCTGTGGTATTCAGTACGGTTGTGCTTAGGCTGAATTGGTCAGAGATCGTGCGCTGGCTCTGGGCTAACTGACTGACAATTACGTCATAGGAACTTGAGACAGCATTACCCGCAATAGCGGTAAAACCCACTTTCCCAGCAGCCGAAGAGGAACCAGAACTGACCGCCAACTCGTCGGCATCATTAAGTGTCTCAATCGCGCTCTTTAGCGAACTCATTTCTTGAGCAATCAGCGCATAACCAGAAACTGATGCATCGCTAGCTTTTATTTTGTCCTCTATAGCTTGAGTCTGAGGCAGTTTAGTAACATCGGTAAGATTTCTAGCTAATGCCACAACGTCGATACCTGACCCGGCGTCTAGGGCGGTTAATATTTGCGTCGACGTGCTGGTGGTTGCAGCGGTCGTGGTTGCAGTCGTTTCAGCCATCTTAAATCTCTAATCAGGTTACTTTTATCAGCTCAGGCAATGCCTGAGTTATCTAGCGGATGTAATCAAACAGGCTCAACTGGGAGATCTTGGCAAAGCTGCTCTGCCCGGCCTCCAAAGACATAATTTCAGATGTTAGTTGGGTAATTGCGCTGGCGTAGTCCAAATCTTCAGCGTCAGAAAGCAGCTCTTGGTATCTCAGTTTAGCATCTGCCAGACCATCGACCTGAGACTCCACAATGTTCATGCGACTACCCACGTCGGCCATAGCCAGGCCGACACTTTCAGTTAAATCGCTGATTTCACTGAGGCTGGCCTGCAGCTGAACTTGATTGTCATTGTTGAGCGCCGCAGTAAAGTCATCGATCACAGTGAAAAAGCCAACCCGCTCGGCTCCTTCATCACTCTGTCGAAGGACGCTTGCAAACACCTCATTGCCCGGACGATTAAGCAACAGTTGACGCTGATCGGACACATCCACCATGGTGCGAGTCTGATCGCCTCGGTAGCTGATCTCTCCCTCCGCATTCTCGGCAAAGGGTTGGGTTTGGGTCATGGCTCCAGAAAATACATAGTTACCAGAGACATCTTGACTGTTGGCCAGAGAGACAAGCTCGTTCCGAAGGGCGCTCACCTCGGTCGCAATAATTGAGCGGTCCGATGCCGAGAGACTGGCATTGATGGCCTGAACCGCTAGCTCACGCACACGCTGCATAATGTTTTCAGAGCTCATCAGTGCTGACTCCTCAGCATTCAGGCGATTGTTAATTGTCTCAAGATTACCGGCGTATACGTCTTGACGATTGAGCGCAGTACTCAGACGCTGAATTAATGCGCCCTGCTCGGGGTTATCGCTGGGGCGAACAATTTGTTTGCCGGTTGCTAACTGGGTCTGCATATCAGCGACTTTTGCCTGCTGCTTGGACATCTGTGTTGTTGCGCGCTCAAATATCTGGCTGGTCGAGACCTTCATCAGTCAACTCCTTAACGAATGGTTAATATAGAATCAAATAGCTTTGAAGCTACCTGAATAATTTGTGCCGAGGCTTGATAGGCCTGCTGAAAACGAATCAGGTCGGCCGCTTCCTGATCAAGGCTAACGCCGGAAATCTGATCTTTGGAGGCAACAGCCTGGTCGTATACCACCTGTATGGCCTCTTTTGACATCATTGCCAGAGCGGCTTTATTGCCCACGGTGCCAACCAAGGTAATATAGGCTTCACTAAAGGTGCGACCATCATCCATTACTTGCTTATCCTGCAGCGCAACGAGGCGCAGCATATTGCCATTGTCACCAATGCCCTCTTTATTGCTGTCGACGGCAAAGCTGTCACCAGCCAGCGGATTACCATCAATCGCCACAACCATGCCGTTGTGCACAATATCCTCGCCCAGACTATAGCGCCTGTTAGCCACTACGGTGCCGGTGGCCTCATCGCTAATACTGTATTCAGTTGCAGATAAAAAGTTGATGGTAAACGGTTGCTGTAGACTTTTGCTCGCCGCAGTGCCGTCTGAGGTGCCAAACCCCGCTGCCACTGAAGCGCTGCCAGAGCCTGTCACAAATACCGCTAGATCTTCAGTTACCGGGCCATCCACATAGATTCCGGTCCGCAGTCCCAGCACGGCTAAGTCAGCTGGCACACCTGACGCACCGAAGGTAAAGCGAATCTCTTCATCACCCTGCATTTCCAGCTTTCCGCTGTATATCTTGTTTGGCGCACCCAGCGCATTAGTATTGGCTAAGCTGTCTGGGTTACCCAGCGTAATGGGTGCGCCTTCATCACCTGCTGCATTGGTCAGCTGTAAGCGATCACCAGCAGCCACCTTTGCAACTACCTTGGTGTTAGCCGCCGCGCTATTGATGGCAGCAGCCAATTCAGTGGCGGATGTCAGCAAAGTGCCATCACCAATGGTCACGCCATTTATTGTCAGCTGTTGAGTAAAGTCGATACTACTGGCTTCAACCTCAATGCTGTTACTCGCCTTGGCCGTTACGCCAGTGGACGCCGATGCGCTGTTCAGCCAACTCGCCATGCTTGCCGCCGAGCTGGTCTCGCCTGCGCCCAGTGATAAGCTACTTAGGGGAATACCGTTTAAAACAAGGGCGTCAGCGCTGATCAGATCAATTGAGACCGAGGAAGCATTGCTCTGTAGGCGAACGCTATCTGATTTCGCAGAAGCCGCAATAGTGGTGGTTGTGTAGCTATCGGTAATCCCTGCCGCGCTCACCTGCCAGTCTTTGCGCTCAACATCAGAAGCCAGAAAGCCATAGGTGAGGCCCATATCCAGATAGGCATCTGATCCGGTTTTATTAAGATAGCTGTCAGTGTAATGACTATCAGGGTTGAAACCTTGGTCTCCTGCGAGCATAGTCGCGCGCGAAGTACTATCTAGGCTATTGCCAAGCACATGGACGGCGTCGGCCGTCATCACCTGAAAACTGAGGTCGCTATCGTAGGGCACTTGCATCATCAGCGACGCCTGAGTGCTGCCTTGAGGAATCACATAGGCCGGCGCTAGATAGCTTGCCTTGACCACTTCGCCAGCCGCAGCACTGGGATTGTTACCCAGACTAGTGAGTATCTTTCCTGTGGCAAAGCCAGCGTCCTGTAATACCGGGGCTTGCTCTAGACTCACGGTTGCCGTACCCAGATTACTCAGATCGCTCATCACGCGCATGGTATCGCCAGTGGCGACAGCCAAGGGGTCAGTTTGAACCATTCGGATACCACTGGCTGGACGAGCCAGAGGACTAACCACAAAACTTTCGCCGTCGCGTGGCATGGCATCGACCGATAAACTGATTCCAGCGTAGTCAAAACTGCTGTGGCCAGCCTTAGCTTGGATAAATGTGCCGCTGTTAATATCCTCGATGCGCCAGCTATTCTGTTCGCTGACCCAGGTGGCACGAAACGGCGCAGAATCGAAAGCCTGAGGATCAGTAACCTCCGCTTGCAAATTGATCGCACTGTTACCCACGGCAGCAGTAATATCAAAAATCGGGTCTATAGCAAATAGATCGGTACCCAGATCGCCGCGACCGTCAAGGCCGGCGCGATGAACCTGATTGATTTCGGCAACTAGGGTTTGTGCCAAAAAGTCAAAGCTGTCCATGGCGGGTGCCAGAGTCTGAGTGCGAAAGCTCAGTAGCCCACCGAGTTCGCCACCGCTCACTGCGCTGGCCACTCGTCGGTCACCATAGGGCTCAATAATCAAATCCACGCGACCTGGGTCGCTGCTATCAAAGGCGGCGGCAAGGTCATAAGAGACTTTTTTGTCAGTGATTAGACTGCCGGCACTGCTACCCAAACGCACTTGCACTTGCCCAGACGTGGACTCGGCGGCATGAATTTTAGTCACTGCGGACATTTCACGCAGCAGCTGGTCACGCTGGTCGAGCAACATTGGTGGCTGCGCGTCGAGGGTGATTTTTTTGCCTAACTGGCGGTTAACAAACGCAAGCTTGTCGGCGAGGCTATTAAGTGTGCCAACCTGCTGGTCGACGCCCTCACGGGTTTCTAATTCGACAGCATCCAACTGGCCTGAAAGCTCGCGAAAACGCGCGCTCATGCCATCGGCATCTCGAAGAAAGTCGCTGCGCAGGTTAATCGAGGCAGGGTCGGCACTGAGAGCGCTAGCAGTGGCAAAAAACTTGTCCATGGCACTGGAGAGACCCGAGGCCTCAGACCCCATAACATCCACAACCCGATTAGCATAATCGATCAACGGCTGTTGGGTAGCGAGCTTGCTGCCGCTGTCACGCAGACTTGATTCAGCAAATTCATCATAGGCGCGTTTAACGTTATCTAGGCGCGCACCGGAACCAACAAATACGGTGCCCTGCTGGCTCGGCACATTTTCTGAGGTCTCAGATATCTGCCGTGAATAGCCTTCGGTATTGAGGTTGGCAAGGTTATTACCTACAGTTGAAAGGGCCTGGCGATACAACTGAGTAGCGCCTGCTCCGATCGATAGAATATCTGCCATAGTCCCCTCCTTAAATTTGCTTGGTGCTTCTGTTTAAGCATTCTTTATTAAGCGCTTTCTTTTAAGTACTCTCTCTTAAGTGCTTAGTCCTGTTACTTACTGCCGGGACTTAACGTCGACCCGTGAGTGGCATTGTGGTTTTAACATCGCCTCGTTCAAGTGTGATCGGCTTTGCTGCAGGTGCATTTTGCAACGGCAGACCAGTCGACGGCATCTGTTCATAGGCTTCTATAGCCTTGGTCGGGGATGTGCCTTGCACCTGATCACTGAGCCACTTGCCCATGCCAAAAGTTCCCTTTTGCGCCATTACCTGAGACAGTTCTTCGTGGTACATCTGCTCAAAGGTGTCCTGACTGGACGAACCCATCAGATCGCTTTTAAGCGGCGCATTAGCTTCGCGCATCGACTTAAAAATCATCTGGATAAACATGGCTTCAAACTGCTGACCCACCTCCTGTGCGGCACTGGCGTCATCGCGTTTTGCACGCGCCTTAAGATTGCCAAGACCGGCAAAGTCCAAGTAGCTTTTAGCTGAGAGACTAATATCAGACATTTAGATCACCACCAGGTCGGCACGCAGACTACCGGAGCTTTTCAGCGCTTCAAGAATGGCAATCAATGATGAGGGTGTTGCGCCAACCTGATTAACCGCATCGACGATTTCACGCAGATCGACACCGGGCTGGAACAAAAACATTTGATTGTTTGGCTCTTCGATCTCAATGTCAGCATTGGTAACTCCGGCGGTCACGCCATCACCAAAGGCATTGGGCTGACTGATTTCATTAGTCGCCGAAATCCGGACCGAGATAGTGCCGTGGGTCACCGCGACGGCATTGACACGGACATTACGGTTGATCACAGCAGTGCCGGTGCGTGAATTAATAACTACACGCGCTGGGGGTTCACCTGGGGTCACATCAAGGTTTTCAATCATGCTCATAAAGGCAACCCGCTGTGAGGAATCTGCCGGCGCCATCACCGCGATTGAAACACCGTCCAGCGCGCTGGCAACACCAGCGCCAAAGGTCTCATTGATCGCCTGGGTAATGGCATTAGAGGTAGAGAAGTCGTTATCTTTGACATTCAGCACAATAAATTCAGAGCTATCAAAGGGCGTTTCCACTAAACGCTCAACTGTGGCGCCATTGGGAATACGGCCTGAGGTCGGCACGCCAATGGTGACGCTGGTACCAGCGGCATCTTCAGAGATTCCGGTAACCGTCATAGATCCCTGGGCCAAGGCATAGGTATTGCCGTCGACGCCACGCAACTGGGTCATTACCAGATTGCCGCCACGTAGACTCTCGGCGACACCAATAGCCGAGACATTAATATCGATTCGCTGACCGGGCTTGGCAAAGGCCGGCATCTCAGCGGTGACCATTACCGCGGCGACGTTCTCCAGTTTCATTTCTTTCTGAGCGTTCTGCGAGGCCAGCGACGCCATGGCCTCGCCTAGGTCAAAATCGCTCACTGGGCCATCGACACTGACACCCAAGCCGGATAACAACGTCTTTAAACTTTGCGCCGAGAGAGGCAGGTCTTTACCGTCACCTGTACCGTCGAGACCCACAACCAGTCCAAAACCTACCAACTGGTTGGAGCGCACACCGGCGACATCGGTGAGGTCTTTGACTCGATCAGCGCAGACAGCGGAAGCCATTAATGCACTTAACATAATCACTAATTTTAGTTTTAAGGCACTGCTCTTTAACATGCTGCCCTTAATTACACTGATATCTATCATAACCCTATCTCCTGCAACCGCTTAAAACGGCCAGAATTTAAATATAAGTCCTGTGCCCCAGCCCGGCTTTGACGCATTGGCTAGGTCACCTGTGCCACGGTAAGAAATTTGTGCGTTGGCGATACGACGTGACAGCACCGTGTTGTCGGGCTGAATATCCGCTGGCCGAATAATGCCTTTGACACGAATGAATTCACTGCCTTCGGTGAGAGCCAGTTGCTTTTCACCTAGAATCACCAAATTGCCATTGCTGAGTACTTCAACAACCATCGCCGAAATGGAACCTGTCAATGAGGCCTCTTGATCGGCAGTCCCCGAGCCATCACTAGTGACCGTGCCGCCATCTAATTTAAAATCGCTAAAGAATCCGGTGCCGCGACCAATCTTAGATAGGACAGTGTCTTTTTGCGCTTCAGTGATAACATCGTTAGTCGCCGCGCGACTGGTAGAGATATCGCTGGTTCGCGATGCCTGAGTGGTCTCGCTGAGCAAGACAGTAATCAGATCGCCAACTTTGATCTCACCGGCCTGGTAGCTGCGCAGATCACCAAATAGGCCCATGCCATTGTTGAATATCGCACCGGTAGCCTGAGTAGCTGGTGCTGCAGGCGCAGGCTGTACCGGAGCAAACTCAGCCGTTGGCATAAGAGTTGGTTGCGATGCACAAGCGCCCATCAGGGTTGCTGTTGCACTAATCACCATGGCTCGCAGGATAATCATCATTCGGCCCTACAGATTGTTATTCAGGAAACGCAACATGCCATCTGCTGCAGAGATTGCCTTAGAGTTAACCTCGTAGGCGCGCTGGGTCTCAATCATATTGACCATTTCTTCAACAACATTGACATTAGATGCCTCTAGAGCACCCTGCATCAATTGACCTGCACCATCAGCCCCAGGGAGTGCCACCAACGGATCGCCACTGGCGTTAGTCTGCTGCAATAGATTGCGGCCGATTGGCTGCAACCCAGAGTTGTTTACAAAGCGTGATAGCTGCAACTGACCGATCTGGCTAGAGCCGCCGCCATTGGCTAATTCAACTGTGACAATGCCATCGCGACCAATGGTTAGACTGGCAGCGTTCTGTGGCACAGTGATGGCGGGCAGGACTGCCTGACCACCAGCAGTGACCAGACTGCCATCTGCAGAGAGCTTGAAGGAACCGTCGCGACTGTAGGCAATCGTGCCGTCAGCTTGCTGAACTGAGAAATAGCCATCACCCGAAATCGCCAGATCTAAAGCGTTCTCGGTGGTAATAATATTGCCCTGCCCATGAAGCTTTTCAGTTGCCACAACCCGAGTACCTGTACCCAGCATCAAACCGGTTGGGGTTTCTGATTCAGCGTCAATCTGACCGCCAGCGGGAACAATGTTTTGATACAGCAGGTCTTCGAAAACCGCGCGGTCTTTTTTGAAGCCCGTTGTGTTAACGTTAGCTAGGTTGTTGGAAATAACTGACATGCGAGTCTGCTGAGCAGTCAGGCCAGTTTTAGCAATCCAGAGTGAAGCATCCATCGTCTATCTCCTCTTCAGTTACGCCCTAAAGGCCTAAGGAAGTCTCATCATTGTTGAACCAGCTTCATCAATCGACTGGGTCTCTTTAACTAATTTCAGCTGCATTTCAAACTGACGACTGAAATCTAACATTTTGATCATCGTGCCAACGGGGTTGACGTTGCTGCCCTCAAGCATCCCAGGCATGACCGAAACGGGTTCCGGTCCGGTGGGGAAGTCCTTCCCCTTTAAGGCAGCGGTGTGAGCCTCGAACAAACCATCTTCACGACGCACTAATGGTGTCTGGCTGGCATCACGCAACATCAACTGGCCGATAGCCACCGCAGCATCTTCTGGGTCAGTGGGTGTCTGGGCGAACACCGTGCCATCCGGACTGATAGTAATCAGGTTGCCGACCGGTACCGAAATTGGACCGCCTTCACCCATAATCAACTCACCTTCAGCATTTTCAAGCACACCTGTGGTGCTGACTCTAAGATCTCCGCGACGGGTATAAGCAATATCGCCAGCGGGGGTTTGCACGCCCAGTACCGTGCTACCATTCATCGAAACATCTAATGCTCGCCCGGTACTTATCGGCGTACCCGGCGTCAGGTTAATCAGATCCGAGATCTGTAGACCTGGCTGAAAGCGGGACTCATGTCCAGGACCATCGATTTTTACCGCGACCGAGGCAGTTTGAAAACTTTTCTTAAAGCCGACTGTTGAGACATTCGACAGTTCATTGGTAATAGCCGCTCTCACTATGCCTTGGCCCTGCATCGCCGAAAGTGCTGTATAAGCTAACTTATCCATTTCAGATTCCTCTTCCCGTGCGCCTAATCAGGCTCTTAACCGCGGATTTGAATAATGGTCTGAGTTAATGATGAACTGGTCTCAATCGCTTTCGCGTTAGCCTGGAAGTTTCGCTGGGCAGTAATCAAGTCAACCAATTCGGCAGTCAAATCCACGTTGGAGCGCTCTCGTGCACCAGCACGAATGGTGCCGAAGCCTGCAGCACCCGGCTCGCCAAGATTGGCGTCACCCGAAACCGAAGTGGCGTAATAGCTAGTATCACCAACCTGACGCAGACCTTTAGGTGTCGCGAAGTTAGCGAGAATAATTTTACCCAGAGATTTCTGCGAGCCATTTGAGTAGCTGGCTACAACCAGACCGTCGTCACCAATGTTTACACCCACTAAGTCACCCTCTGGCGCACCATTTTGAGACTGACTCAACACCGAGAACGGGCTGTTAAACTGAGTACTGTTGTCATAGTTAAGTGTGATATCACCACCGGTAATACCCGCACTCTCTAGCTTCACACCAGCAACTGGCGACACCAATGAACCACTGGTATCAAAAGTCAGCTCACCCTTATCGAGAAAGATCGGCGTCCAATAAGGTACGTTGTTAGAGTCGAACTCACCGCCATCGGTAGTTTCAACCCAGTCGCCATCTTTAGTTTGGGTAACATAGACAGTACTGGTACCAGAGGTGTCGGGAAACAGCTCAATAAATGTCGAGGCTGCACCAAATCCTGGGGCAATATTTTCCAAACCCCAGTCAGCATGACCAGCGACCTGAATAAATGAGTTGTCAGTTGCAGTTGCTCCGGTGATCTGCAGCGTTTCAGTCGAGTCCTGATAATCCACGGTGATACCAGAAACGGTACGTCCCAGTGAGTCCGCCATCAAATTAATTTTTTCCTGCAGATGCTCGGTAAAGGTACCAATCGAGTAGAGCCCCTGATCTAACTCAATTTGCGCCGAAATCGAGTCGATAATGACGGTCATTGAATTATTGTCAGTGTTTACCGAAAACGATTTACGCGGATCTATACCCATCGGGCTGCCAGTTACAACTGCTGGTGTTGATGTTTGGCCCCGAACAGCGGGAACATTATAAATTTGCGAGGTCTCAGGGGCGACAATATTGCCCAGTGGGCTTATACCAAATAGGTTTTGAGCAAGTTCGCTAGCGTTGGTTAGCTCCAAACTTGAGGTGTCACCAGTGGTGCCAGAAGAGACTTCAAAAGCGCCTTCGCTGTAAGTTACTGTCATACCTGACCGCTGGTCGCGAGTGGCAATAAGATTTTCGCCGTTGGGCAATACGCCGCGCAACAGTACTTCGGACACATCGTTATCTAGAGGTAACAGCACGGTGCCTAGGGTGGCTAGGTCATTGGCATCAAAAGTTCCCTCTGCGGGTACTCCGAAGACGCTGTTGGCACTGGCACCGCCATTTACATAGAGTGGATCGGTAACACTACCGCCCTGAACAAAACGGAAGCCCTGGTTAGCCTGACTGTAGCTGACTTCAATATTAGAGAAGTCGTCACTCGCGGCAAGCGCCGAATTTATCGCAAAAGCCAATGGCTCTGAGGCAACCTGACCGTCCCAATCAGCAGCAGTGGCATTAGTCATTTCGGTGTAAGTGGCCAACATGGTGGGAATATCCAACTCAATCGACTGACTATTATCAGTGCCGCGATAGAGCTTCAGGGTCTGATTGTCGCTGTCGGAAAAATCAAAGTTTTTACCATCACCAAAGCGCTCGTTAATCACATTGGTCAGTTCAAAGGCAATTTCAGCACCGGACATAGGGCTGCCATAATCAGCTAGGTGTTCTAGACCAATACGCACGCCGGTTGACTCATCAACCGACATGGTAAATAAATTTGAGAGCTCGGCACGAGACATTGCATTGAAGTCAACACCGTCGCTGTTGTTGGTCAGATTCAAGGCATCCGAATAGGTGGAGTTTTCAGCAATAGTCAGTTTCGCGCTGGCCGGCACAGACTGGGTCGGCTCCGAGAGCACGTCGTAAGAGTACTTTTTATACAAACTACCCTGAGTGATCAGATACTTTTCACTGTCGGCACTGGTGCTCTGCAACTGTAAAAGCTCAGAGCGGGTCTTCAGCTCGCCGTACTTATTAATAAAATACTCGTCACCAGTGGGATCTGAAGATTGAATCAGTGCAGTATCCACTTCCTGATCATCAACATAGACATAAGTCTGCCATTTGTTAAAGGGGGATTCCGCCGTGGCATTAGCCGTTTTGACATAGTAAATAGTGGCCAGATTAGCGGACCCTGACGTGCCGTAAACCGTTAGGGATGTGGTCTTGTGAAAAGTGTCTGGCTTATCTGGATTAAACATGGCGGAAATCGGCGTGACTTCAGACGGTAGGTTCAAGCCTAACTCCACCTCGGTGGTAGGCAAGAACTCAGAAACCGTGGCGCGGGGAATTGTCAGAGCGCTGGGATCAACACCAAAGTCGGCCTTGTTGGTCGAATCCACCGGCAGTGATTGCAGAGCCTGACCAGCACTGTTGACCATCTGATTCTGCTCATTGAGCATAAAGGCACCGTTACGAGTGTAAATCTTGGTACCATCCGAAGACTCAAGAGGGAAAAAACCGTCCCCAGTGATCGCCAGATCCAAAGAGTTTGCAGAGAACTCGATGTTGCCCTGACTGAATTCCTGGCTCACCTCTTTCAGCGAGACACCTCGGCCTACAACACTTGACGCCTTCTCTAGAGGAGAGGTTGCAAAAATATCGCCGAAATCAGTATCGGAGCGCTTAAAGCCGCCAGTACCGGAGTTGGCAATATTGTTCGAGGTCACCGCTAGCTGGGTAGTGGCGGCGTTCAATCCTGTTAATGAGGTATAAAATGACATGGTTTATTCTCCAAAGACCGTTCTAATTTTTCTGCTAAATTGCAATACGTTCGATGTCGGCAAGCGCGACAAACACGTTGTCACCGACTTCAAGAGTGATTTCCTGAGCACCAGGATCCCAACTAACGCTGCGGACATCCGCCATAGTTGTGACCGGAACCGTTTCTAATTTTCCGTTGATGACGGCACTGGCCGACATCAAGTAGCTACCCTCAGGAACAATTTCGCCCTGACGGTCGCGACCATTCCAGTTCATCTCTGCGCGACCAGGCAGACGAGCACCCTGAGTGTCTCGGTAGATAAGATCGCCAGAAGCCGGATCGTAAACGCTCAAGATCACCGACTGAGCACCGTTCTTCAAGTCGATGGAGCCCTTAGTGATTTCGCCATTGCCACCGGTAAAGTTACCGCCAGCAACCTGAACCTTTTTGCCCACTAGATTCGCGCCGGCAACCATCTGATCCTGGCGCATCCCATTGACCATATTGTCGAGGGAGCCCTGCATACCTTTAATCCCTTCCAGAGAAGAGAACTCAGCAAGCTGAGAGACAAAGGCTTCGTTATCCATGGGATCTAGGGGATTCTGATTTTGCAGCTGGGCAGTAAACAGCGTTAAAAACGCATCCTGCCCGAGCTCATCTTCGCCATAGGCGACAGCATTTTCTTTTTCAAGATACTGATCACTGGTTAGGAATGTTGTGTCGGTGACTGTGCTGACCATGATTATTTGTCCTAGGCCTTGGTTATATCTAAGGTGCGCATCATCAATTCGCGCGCCGTGTTAACTACTTCAACGTTGTTCTGATAGCTTCGTGCTGCGCCCATCATTTCAACCATTTCGGTGACTTCATTAACATTCGAGCTAAAGACAAAACCATCTTTGTCCGCCATAGGATTGCCCGGATCATGCATCTTCTTATTTGGCTCAGTGTCGTCCACCATGCCGATAATTTTTACACCACCAAGGTACTGCGCACCTTGATCTAACTGATGCTCATGCAGCAGAGCCTGGAATACAGGTCGTTTGGCCTTGTAGGCCTCATCAGCAGAACTACTAACCGTTCCGGCGTTAGCCATATTCGATGCGGTGGAGTTCATCCGCACCATCTGGGCGTTCATCGCCGATCCCGCAATACCAAATATATTTGAAATAGACATATCTACTACTCTCCTCGAAGTGCTTTTCGCACGCCGGCAATATTGCCTTCAATAAACCTTAGCGTGGCTTGGTACTCGGCCGCAGCCTTACCGTATTTCGCATGCTCAACAGAGATATCCACCGTATTACCATCAACTGCGGTGCTAAACGGCACCGTGTAAAGCATATCGGCACCGGCAGTTGATGCATGCCGAATATGGCCCGAGTGAGTGGTCCGCATCGAACCCGCCTGCTGAACATTGTTGAGCACATTTTTAAAATCGATATCTCGAGCCTTAAAGCCCGGCGTATCGGCATTGGCGATATTCTGCGAAAGCACTTCCATACGCTTAGAGCGCAGGTCCAGTGCCTTTTCGTGTATGCCAAAGGCTGCGTCAAACATTTTCATCATCAACTCACTAAAGTTTTTTATTGTCAGGTCGATTAGCTTGTAAGGTCATTTTGAAAAAGCGTCACTAAAAGTTCCCGTCACGGAGGATGATGCAAAAGCAATGCCAATCATGGGGATGCTGCGACGTAAAACCAATAAAACTGCTTAAAATCAATACTTTAAAAGCAATTCAGACAGGCTCTATTTTATTTATTGCCGCTTTTACGGCACAGTCTTGCCGCCGGCAATTGCCGCTATGTCGGTATTGCGTCACCCTTAATCAACACGCATACTCGCAGCATGTTTAAGCGTCCAAAGAATTTTTTTATCACCCTTGCCGGCATCCTCGCGACGCTCTTCGCGCTGGGCACAGCAGCGCTGAATAACCCAGGGTTAGATAGCGCCGCACAGACCGTTCATGACGGCGTCGATAACAAACATATACTGGTATCGCAGGCTCAGCGCTGGGTAGCAGATACCCGCCAGGTGCAGAAATCGGCGGTTGAAGTGACGCCATCAGACAGACGGCTGATGGTTCCCACATGCAATAACCCCTTCGAATTTAACTTTCCTTTTGCCACCAGCCAAAAAACACTGCGTGCCACTTGCCCAGAAAACGGCTGGCAGGTCTTCTTAGGAATCAATATCCATCAGACTAGAGCTGCCCTGCGCTACACCGGCGACTTTACTAGCGGCCATCAACTGCGCAGCACTGACGTCGAAACGGTCAAGCTGTCTAAATCGATAGCTGGACTGGCAAGTGACGCGCTGGCGATAGAGAGCTTCAGCCTTACGACTGCGGTAAGGGCCGGCGACCTAGTCATGCAGCGCCAGCTCTCGACCAGTGTCGAAGGGTATAAATTAATTCGTTCTGTTGTGGCCGGTGACGTTCTAGACATTAGCGTAGTTGAAATAGTGATGCTGGCGTCGGCCAACCTTCCGGCAAGTCAGCGCTTATCGATAGAGAAGCTTGATGGCGCGCGGGCGGCACGCGCCCTAGCCAGCGGGACAGTGCTCTCCAGCTACGATATAAAAGAAAAGCAGCAGGTGCTGATAACCCAGTCTGGAATTGCGCGAGGCCAAGCCGTTGCTCGCGCTGACGTTGCCCTGCAAGATTATTATGGCAAACTACCCAAAGACAGCCTGCGGGATTACAGTAGTGCAGCTCAGATGCAGGCAATTCGCAATTTGGCGGCAGGTGTCCCACTGCGCCTTTCAGACCTGGCGCCAGTTAATGTTATTCGCAAAGGTGATAATGTGCAGCTCAGCATACGCAAAGGTGCGCTAGAGATCACCGTTACCATGCTTTCACTCGGCAATGCCCGCAGCGGCCAGCGAATACTATTGTTAAACCCTGAGTCGGGCGAAAAGATTCAAGCACTGGCTGAGGGGCCTGGTCGCGCGCGAGGACTCACCTCTTCAGCTAAAATGCCTGATAGACAAGGATTGCTCAGGTCCAATAAATAGCCTTGATAGCTAATCTAAAAATTATTTCAATATTCCCCTATAGAAAAAATATTTACTGCCGATATACTTAGAGAAGAAAGAAAACGTGGGCATTGAAGCCCAGAAGGACTATGTAATGACAGATGGTATTTCAAAAATGGGCCGTGGAGCTGTGGAGCTAAACAGCACGGCTAACAAATTGCAGAATGACCGAACCTCCAGCAAGGCTGCAGCGGATAAATTCAGCACAGCCGGCAGTGGCGGTGATCTCTACGCCCAGGCAGCTAAGGCTCCTGCGAACGACGAAGTGATTCTGAGTAAAACAGTTGAAGCGGCAATGTCCGCTGGCGGCTTTGATGAAGCCAAGGTAGCAGAAATAAAATTGGCTCTCGCTGAGGGCAAGTATCCTTTGGATGAGCGTCGTATCGCTGAAAGCTTTGTTGCAATCGAAACAATGTTAGGCGGCAAATAAACCTTAGTTAGCGTTTGCCGCCTGTCGGTTGCTGCTCAGACTTAGTCGAGGCTGAAATCTATACCCCAACGAGCGATGATTTTAGCCTTCCTTTCTACCGGCATTCTTTTAACAAATTAATCTTCTTTAGTATTAGCCTGCTTGGCAGTATGCTTACACCATGACTCAATCAGACTTAGATCATCTTACCCAAGCCGTCCATAAAGCTCAGGCATTAAAACTGGTACTCGACAGCGAGTTTAATGCGCTTAAAGAGCAAGATTTAGGTACCTTTGAGACTCTTCAAGCTCAGAAGCTAGAGATTCTAAACTTCCTTGCCAGTGACGAACTACTCGAAAAGATAAAGACCCACACTGACGACCAAGACAAAGCCGCTGCTACGGTGGTGATCTGGGATCAGGTGGTAACCTTAATGAGTGAGTGCCGCGACCTACATCGGCGCAATGAAATTTTAATTAATCATAAACTCGAAACGATCCGTGGCGCACTGCAAACTATTCAGTCCCCAGATCCGCTTAATAGTGTCGAGATCTACGATCGCCTAGGCAAGATGCGCCCGAGCCGCAATCGCACTTCAGTCGGTGATGCCTGAGGCTGGACCAGCAACTAAGATCGAGCCTGCCGCTTACGAATAGACGCCAACCTTCAGCTGCCTCGGCACCTTTTAGCCACCGGGCACCTTTTCATCACCGGGCTCCATGCCTTTGAGCCAGTAGACCCAAGACAGAATTACCGACACTGCAACATAGAGACTTTCCGGCACCTCGTCATTGATTTCAAGCTGTCCCAACAGTGCAACCAGTTGCGGATCTTCAGCAATGTGAATGCCCTGCTTTTTAGCCTCTTCAACAATTTGTTCGGCAATTTCGCCCTGACCTTTTGCGGTCAGTGTGGGCGCTGCGCGCTTGCCATATTCCAGAGCGACTGCCCGGCGCGATAATTCATAACTCATGTGCTGACATCCACAACTTGACCACTGCCACCAGACAGCTCTTGGCTAACAGAGGGTCGCGACGCATTGAGCACATCGAACTTTTCCAGAGCCAAACCAAAGCGCTGTAATTCATACTCCAGTTCGCTGGCGGTTTCTCGGGCGCGCTCGGCAACATCAGCGCGGGGTGCCCACATTACCATTTCAATATTGGCCGCTGACCTCAAAGTGGTTTTCAACCACAGCTCTCCGAGGCTCGGGGATTCCGTGTGCAGATTGATAATCCATTCCTCGCCAACAACTGAGGAGTTATGGGCGTCACGATAAAATTCGATTTCAACTGCATTGGCGTCCATAAACGGCAGTACAAAACTGTAGCTCAACTCTCTGGATTGCTGCGCCTGGAGACTCTCGAGCTGCTTGCTCTCAACCTCGTCAATGGCACTTTCGAGATCAGCACTAATAGCGCTCTGTATTGGCATGCTGCGCAGTAAACTGCGTAATAGCTGTTTTAAATCCAGGCCCGTATTAGGGGCACCTGCAGCGAGATTCTGCTCGCCAAAAAGTCCAGAATTTATTAATCCGCGCTTGACCATTAAGGGAGAGAGCTTAGACATAGAAGGCATCAGATTGGCGCGCAACTGCTCTGCACCCCCAAACTGGGCCGTGAGAGCCTCTAAAGCGCCCGGCCTAAGTAGACCAGCCAGTACTGATGGTTGAGCCGGGCGGTGCATAAGACTGAGTAATCGTGGCGAGGTCGGCACTGAGGCCAGGCTTCTTGCAGCCCGAGCAAGCGGTATCAGGGCACGGCCAAATAGATTTGTCTCAACGCGAAAATCGAGCTTATCACCGGGCTTAAAACGGTTGCTACCCGACCACTCCAGCTCTTTATTATTGAGCACTAGCTTGAGAAGATCGCCGCGAGCAGCAAGCACACCCTGAACAATCTGGCCGTCTTTTAAACCAAGATCTTTGGCAGCTTGCTGGGTCAATTGAATCGATGCTGAGCCTTCCAAAAAAATCGGTGTCGGGCGCGCGATCAAATTGATTAATTCTGGGCCTAGCATTGCCTTAGGTCACCGCCACTCGGGCCACTAGCGAGCGCGTTGTATTTATTGGCAACTAAGCGCATAGCAGCTTAAGGGTACTTGACCCAACTTAGGCGCTCGTTGGATTTATGCTTAGCCGTATCTGACTGCTTAACAAAGACCACATTGTGAATATCTTTTGCTTCAGGAAGCCTAAGGCGCTTTCCGGCATACATCCAGTTTGGGTTGCGACGCTTAAAAGCGTGAGGATTAGCAGCGACTAATGCCTGACGCATAATCGCTTTTTTCACCGGCATATTTGGCAACATACGCTGCAATATCATATCCACCGTGTCGCCGGGACGCGTGGTGTAATAGCCGTCCTCTGAATTATTTTGCGCCAACTTCGGCTGCAGGCGCTGAACGTCTTTCATCAATTGAGCATAAGCACGCTCAGCAGTAATCGGCGCAGCGTAACTGCTGTTGCCAAGCAACAAAAGGACAGCCACTGCGACCGCCTTTATACTCGTCCACTGGCTCACTAATCTGCCATTTGAGTGGTTGTTTAGTTTGTTCTGAAAAATACTGAGCACTGCATCATCCCCTTTAAATGACTTAAAAATGAATTGCCACATAGCGGCTAAGATTATTATGACCCAGCGAGCTATTAGAGACTAACTCGCCAGCTCCCGCAGTTACCTTAAGCATTGAGGTATGCTGAGTAACGCTCTGCACCTCTGCGAGAATCAGCTTTTCAATATCGCCGAGACTCGCGCCTTGCCCGATGATCTGCGGCGTTGGGCTAAGTAAAAACTGATCGCCAACCTGAACGCCAGCAATACTGCCGGCGTTTATTTGAACAGAGTTCGTTGAACTAGCAGGGCCTTTCACAGCAGTCTGATCACTGACATGATAGTAATGAGCACTGCACTGGAGCACCTCATCCAAACGCTGAACGAAGCCTTGGGAAATGCTCTCTAGTTGGCCGACAAATTCGACAGGCAGTGGTGTCTTATCATAGCCGCGAGACAGACTGGGATAGTCAATCTCAACCGTCTCTGACAACACGGTGTTGCCCAGCACCGGATCTATCAGCCTCATATCCAAGCTCAAAAGTTGCTTCGACCAAGGTTCGCGACCGGCTAAAGAGGGAACCTGAGACTTACTCCAGGAAAGGGCAGCATTTCGCTGAACACCTAGGTAGCGCTTGACTGCCACAAGGTTCATGCCACTCTCTGGCTCCGCCTGCTGCAGTCCGAGCTGAATAACAAAGGGTGGTCGATTGCCACCAGTAGCCGACATTTTTTTGTGGTAACCGCTATTAAACCGCTGCGCAGGCGTCACAGACCATATTGAGCTACGCGACAGCACCTCACTCAAAAGTTGTTTTGATAGATCGCCAATCTCGCTTAGGTAATGGTCGCCAAACCGCGGGTTAGTACCCCCTTGAACAACGCTAATCAGGGCCTCGCGACGCAAACCAGATCGCGCCATGGGACAGTCGCTTGACACCAAAGTCGCCGCCACATCGGCAATTCCGACGCCGGCCTCCTCTAGATAAGACAGTACACGAACTCCGCGCACCTGGGACTGACTGGTAATCATCGACGACTCATGCAGCACTCCACGCTCGTCGAGAAAGGCACTGCTGGCTAATTGTAGCTCAGTGCCCAAACTCAGATCGATAAGCGCTTGCTTAATCGCCTCAAGGCGACGATTCGCATCTGCGTCGGCAACCCTATTGACCGGCGTCGCAACTGCCTGAAAAGCGCAGAGCAAGACAGCAGTCAAAAGCAGCTTGCGGTTTAGGGAGCGCATCAAAAAAGGGAAAGTCATGATCAGAAATCTGTCGTCGACCGCGATCAAGCGCCGGAGCGGCTAGTCATCTGATCGAGATACAGAACTCGCAGATCATTAACGATGCCACGATCAAGAGACATAGTCACTTCGTAAGTATCCTCTCCAACGGGCGTAATACTGACCAAATAGGCACCGTAGATCACCCCCTGAACTCGGGCGCGAAAGGTGTCGCTCTCGACCACAAGTTGACCCACTGTGGTATTGGCATCCAAGTATTGGCCGTAGACCTGCTCCATCAGCGAGCGGTATGCATCAAGCTTAGAAGCTCTAATCGACAACAGTCGCTGCTGCGCAGGATTGTCGTGCGGCTGAACGCTGATCACGGCGTAACCAGTGGCGACAATATTGCCCTGTACATTCACCATGCTCTCAACCACGGCGGCATTGTACTCGTCCTTGGTTAAGGTGCAGCTGGCCAAAAGCATAACAACAGCGCTTAAAAGAATCGTTTTCAAAGGTTTAACTACAGATCTGTTCATGGTGCATCCCGCTAGAATCGAATCGGTTAATGGTCGCTAGTCTTTTGGTTAAGCGCTAACTGCCCTGTGCTTCTCTAGTCTTAACATCGACAGTTACCCATCAGCCTTTAGCCTGTTAAGGGCTTAAATACTCTCAATCAGGCTATGCTAGAAACCAATATAAGCCCACAAATATAAAGCAGCTCCGCCACTCTCTATGTCTGGCACAGATCTTGCTAATCATGGATATAGGCAACAAAAAAATGTTTAGCCCGAAGGTTAACTTACTGTTTTAAATAGGCTTTATTTAATGGCTTCTGCAATACTGTCAAACATACGACAGGATATGTCGAAAATCGAACTGTCATCTCTGGGTGTTCCAGCGCTAGTGCTGTTGATCATCTCGATGCTCATCCTGCCATTGCCGGCATTTTTATTAGATTTTCTCTTTACCTTTAATATTATTATCGGCCTGGTGATCATTATGGTCGCCATTAATAGCTCTAAGCCCCTCGACTTCTCCTCCTTTCCATCAATCTTGCTGCTCGCCACTATGCTGCGACTCGGTCTCAATGTGGCCTCCACGCGGTTGGTATTGGTTAAAGGTCACGAGGGGCCAGATTCAGCGGGCAAAGTAATTCAGGCCTTTGGTGAATTTGTTATCGGCGGCAATTATTTAGTCGGTTTTATTATCTTTTCAATTTTGATGATCATTAACTTTATTGTTGTCACTAAGGGTGCCGGACGAGTCTCAGAGGTGATTGCCCGCTTCACTCTTGACGCCATGCCTGGCAAACAGATGGCGATTGACGCCGATTTAAATGCCGGCGTTATTGATCAGGAAACAGCCAAATTTCGACGCGAGGAGATTACTCAGGAATCTGACTTCTTCGGCTCAATGGACGGTGCATCAAAATTTGTTCGCGGAGACGCCATCGCGGGTCTGCTAATTCTGATTATCAATATTGTCGGCGGCCTGATTATCGGTATAGGCCAACACGATCTAAGCTTCTCTGAAGCTGGCCGAATCTATGTGCTGCTGACCATTGGTGATGGCTTAGTCGCCCAAATTCCATCGCTGCTGCTATCGCTCGCGACAGCGATTATCGTTACCCGTGTAACCACCTCTGAATCCATGTCTGAGCAGGCCAAGAGCCAGCTCAACAATCCCATGGCCTTTTTTGTTGCCGCCGGCATTTTGATACTGCTCGGATTAGTTCCTGGAATGCCGCACTTGATATTTTTAAGTCTCGGAGCCTGCTCTGCGGCTTTAGCCTACGCCCTTGCACAGCGAACCCAGCAGCAGAAGCTCAGCGTCACGATGGACGCAGTAACTACCGAAACAACCAATGCAAATCAAGAAGAGCTTGGCTGGGATGATGTAGATCAAGTCGACCTAGTGGGACTGGATATTGGCTACGGTCTAATTCCTCTGGTCAATGCTGACGCTGGCGGCCAATTGCTAACCAGAGTTAAAGGCGTACGTAAAAAGCTCTCCGCAGAACTTGGCTTTTTGATACAGCCGATTCGCATTCGCGACAATCTAGATCTAGCGCCGGATATCTACCATATAGTTATGAATGGCGTTGTCCGCGGGAAAGGCGAAATCAAAGTCGGCCGCGAGATGGCGATCAATCCCGGTCAAGTGCATGGTCAGCTAGAAGGCACTGCCACAAAAGAACCGGCATTTGGTCTCGACGCAGTATGGATCGATCCGAGCCAGCGCGACTACGCCCGAACTCTAGGCTATACCGTGGTCGATTCAGCCACCGCCATCGCCACTCATCTCAATACTCTGCTGCGCGGCAACTCTTCAGAGCTACTCAGCCACGATGAAACCCAGCAGCTGCTCGACAAAGTCGCGGCACGGGCACCGAAGCTAGTAGAGGACTTGGTGCCAGGAAAACTGCCTCTGGCAACTATTACTAAAGTACTGCAAAACATTCTCGACGAGTCAGTTTCGGTGCGCGATATGCGTACCATTATTGAGGTACTGTCGACAGAGAGTGGGCGCACTCAGGATGCTGATGAATTAACTGCGGCAGTGCGACCGCGACTGGGTCGCATGATTGTTCAAGGGCTGGTTGAGATTAACGATAGCCTGCCGGTGATCACGCTGGAGCCCTCTCTGGAGCAAATGTTACACAATGTATTGCAGCAGAGCAGCACGAATCAGGGTTTGATTATCGAGCCAAAATTGGCCGAGGGATTATTTAAGGCGCTCGCCGAAAATACCCAGGAAGTAGAAAATCAAGGACTGCCAGCAGTGCTGGTCGTCTCGCCGGGAATTCGTCCCTGGCTATCAAAAATAATACGTCACAGACTCGCCGACCTCACAGTTCTCTCTTACAGCGAGATTCCTGAAGATCAGTCGGTGAAAGTAATCGCCACAGTCAGTATCGATGAACAGAATTAAAACAGGGTAATTGAACAATGGAACTACAGCGAATTTTGGCGCGTGATACACGCAGCGCAATGGAACAGGTTTTCAGCCTTTACGGCGAAGACGCAATGATCGTCGCCAACAACAAAGTAAAGGATCAAACCGAAATTATTGTCGCTATCGACATGGTGTCGGATGTTAAGGCCGCGCTGACCAAAGCACCAGCTAACGCCGAAGAAAATCAGGACGCAGTCAAATTTAACGACCTCATCGAAGCTCGTTTACAAGGCCAGCCCCACGAGTCAGAGCTCAGCGCAAATGACCCGCAGACGGCTGCTCTCGAACCCGCCTTTGAGCCAAGGATAGTGCCAAGTATAGCTCCAACAACGAAAATTCCTGCTGTAGATCCACTAATACAATTATCTATCAATCAATCCGCAAGCGGATTGAATGACCAAGACTATAAAGAAGCTGCCGACAGAGAATACTTAAAGGCACGTGAAATCGTAGACCTAGTCAAACAGGAACTCAGCGCTATGCGCGACGAGTTCAAAATGTCTCAACACAAAGATTCCTGGACCGGCAAGCTCGCGGTCAACGAAGAAATGGGGCCTTTAATAGAATCGCTTAATGAAACAGGTATGCCATTGGGAATGCGCGAATCTGTTATCGAAGTGATAAACCAAAGTGCCTCAATGGGCGATGCCATCGCTCAATTAACCGCAGCCATCGGCGATGAAATCGAGCATATTGATCTAATTAATAACCTTCAGGGCGTGCATGTTATCGCCGGCAGCTTCGGTGCTGGAAAAACGCTAATGGCAGGTCGTCTTGCTAAACAGATGGCTCAGCAGTATGGCGAAGATCAGGTTGCGCTGATCAGTTTTAATGATGTGCGTATTGGCGCATGGGCGCAAACGCAACTGATTGGATCTCAGGCAGGAGTCGATACTTTTCGCGCCAATTCCATCGATGTGCTGATGCAGCTAACAGCCGAGCTAAGCGATCGTAAATTAACCATTATTGACACTTCCGGAGTCGATATTGAGCGCCACATCAATGCCCTCAATAATGCATTACCAGATGCACAGAAACACTTGGTATTGGCTTCCGATGCATCGGAAGCCTCTGCTAAACGACTGCTAAAAAATGATGGCCCACAATGGGATTCCGTCATGCTCTCGCGCTTCGAAGCCGAGGTGCACCCGTGGGCAGTAATATATCTACTGCTGCAGCATGCTGTGCCGCTCTCACTGGCAGCCATGAACCCCAATATCTCTGATAATGCGATACCGCTAAATGGATTGACGCTAGCAGAGCAGGCTCTTTCGCAGCTGCCGATCCATTTAGTTTGACTAGGTATGATTGATCAACGAGAATACGGAAGGTTTTGATGCTACAAAAGCGTCAAAAACCGCGAGTGGGTTAGGCTATCGAAAATTAACTGCTCTTGGATACAAGCGTCAACGCAACATTCAAAGGGCCAAAGTAGGTAATATGGATAAACCGGTCACACAAATTATCGGCGTAGCCAGCGGCAAAGGGGGTGTTGGTAAAACAACAGTCTCCGTCAATCTTGCAGTCAAGTTAGCGTCACTAGGCAAAAAAGTAATGATTTTTGATGCCGATCTGGGACTGGCTAATGCACAGTTGGCTCTCGGTATCCGTACGCCCTATAACTTCAGCCATGTTCTATCTGGCGAAAAAACCCTTAGTGAAGTGATTGTTGAGGGCCCATCTGGTGTCAAGCTAGTGCCTGGAGCCAGCGGCATCCAGCGTATGGCCGCTCTCGGGGCGCAGGAAACAGCAAGCATTATTCAAGTATTCTCAGAGATTGAAGACGATCTCGACTATCTAATCGTCGATGTTGCGGCAGGATTATCCGATGCAGTAATGGCGTTTATGTGCGCCTGCCAGCACCGCATTGTAGTGGTCAAGAATGAACCCTATTCCATCGCTGACGCATACAGCACTATCAAAGTGATGATGCAGGAATACAAACTCGACCGAATTCACCTGCTGCCAAATGGCGTTGAATCTCAGCGCGAGGGTGAGCGACTGTTCAAAAGCATTAATACCGTTGTGCAAAATTTCCTCGACGGTCAAATCAAATACTTGCATTCGATCAGTGCCGACAGCGCGGTAATGCGGGCAATGAAAGCCTCTCAGCCGCTAGTTAATTATGCGCCAGCATCAATTGCCGCACGAGAAATTGGCGAACTGTCAGAGAAAGTCATGAGCTTAGAGGCAAATGTGCCACTCAATGGGAATATTCAGTTTTTTGTCGAGCGTGTTGCAGCACAGCTGGCAGAAAAGGCCTCGTAATCATGTCTGACGCCAGAGTTTATGAAGAAATTCAGAACACCGACCGCCCCAAGGCCTCGTTAGTCGACTACCTTGGTTTGGTAAAACGTGTGGCTCTCCACCTGAAAGGTCGTCTGCCCAATTTTATGGAGCTCGACGAACTTATGCAGGTTGGCATGATCGGCCTTATCGAAGCCGACAAATCTTTCGATGCCAGCAAAGGTGTAGATTTCGAAGTCTTTGCCAAGAACCGTATTCGCGGAGCGATTCTCGATCAAGTACGGAAACTGTCGTATCTGCCGCGCTCGGCGATTGTGAGTATTCGCGATCACAACGAGGCCTCTGCAGCCTTGACCGGCGAACTCGGACGCGCTCCAAGTCAGGCAGAGCTCGCCGACTTTATGGGCAAAGATGCAGATACTTTTCAGAAAGAGCGGACCCATGCACACCGATTCCAAACCGTATCTTTGGAAACACAGCTGCCAGAGTCCGTTGACCTCCCCACGGGCCATAGCAATGAGCCGGAACAGGAGTTGGTGGAAGAACAGTTTATGGACGCTCTTGCGGCGTCCATCGGCAAGCTGCCTGAGCGAGACAGAACAGTGGTTTCACTCTATTATGTAGAAGAGATGAATTTAAAAGAAATTGGTGCAGTGCTAGAAATAAGCGAATCAAGGGTGAGCCAAATTCTCACCGCATGCGTTAATAAACTGCGTGTACAAATGCACGACCATGTTACCGACGAAGACCAGGATTAAAGAATGGCCCTAGACCTATTTAAAAACCGAGCTGCTAAAAAAGGCATGGAAAACGCCAAGGCATCCTATATCAAGGCAGCTAATATGAGCGGTTTGTCGCGCGAGTCTCGGATCTTTAAATCACTCTTTGCCGGCCGCGCTCGCGCGCATTTGGACAAAGTGTTTATTCAGGGTGCTGAGCAAGCAGACGACTATCAGCAAGCCTGCCTAGCCGCGCTGTCAGCCGGCGGTGAAAAACCAGCCATGCCTGACCCAAAGCCTTTTCAAACGGTTAAAACAAAGTCAGAAATTGTCTACACCTATGTGCCAGCAGAATTTGCCAAAGAAATGTATGCTCTGGGAAGCCTCTACCAATCGGCCTCTATAGGACCCGGCGAAACACTGAAAATGGCCCAAGAAATAGCCAACAAAGTTAGCATGGATCTTGGACTTGAAGAGTCATTTGTAGCCCTACAGTTTCTTCGTGACGAGCTCGAAAATACAGACACTGACGCAGAAGAAGACCAGACCGACAGTGTTGAAGATAGCTAGTCAGATCCCAATCTTGTAACAGGTAGATAATTACTATGACAACTGTTCTGCTATTAGCCGTTCTTTTCGGCAGTGTCGTCGCGATCATTTTAATGGTCTATTTAATCGACCGAGTAAAACGCCTGGAATTGTTATCGATTCAAGCCAGCGGCAATATATCCGACGAAGCGCCGGCTCAAAATGACAATGGTTTTCTCGGGCTCTCTGGAAAACTGCTCTGGGATGCGATGTCTGGCAAAATCCCCGAAGGGTTCATTGAAGCCGATCTAGTCGCTTTAAAAAGTCGTTTTGAATTTGTTTTGCAAAACCATATTGAAACGCTATTTAAACTGGGTAAAAGGGATGGCTCCAACGGCAATCATCCGGAAACGCCGAGCAACCCAATTGAGATCTCCACCTTGCGCGGTTCCGTGGCCTCTTGGATGCCCGCGCAACATGTTTCAACAATCTATAAAGCCGGCCATGAATCTGTCGGTGCCGATGCAATTACCCTAGATCGTCTAAAGTCAGATGTAGATGAATGTACAGGTACTCTGTTTTCAAGAACCGGCCTGACCATCAAATATTCGTTCTCAGAAAAGCTTTTAGCGCCACCCGCCGCTAAGCCCATACCCAATGCCGACGTATTAAATGAGCTTGATGAAGAGCCTTTCTAATCCGGATTAAACAGGCTGTTCTCGCAGCGCCAAACACAGCATTTTTAAACGCTGCTATTTGGATACCGATATATAGGGATACACCACAATCGACGGAGCCGGCTCTGGCTCAACTGGCATACCCTCTGCCTGACGAGCCTCTTCTACCGCAACTTGGCGCTGCAAAACATCAAGATAGTTCTCTTTCTCAAGAGCGATCAAGGCCTCGACATCCGCGTTGAGCTTCTTCACGTTACTGACCTGCTTCTCCAGAGATTTCATCTGCATGCTCAGCGCGCTCACCGACTTTGACAGCGACGATACCATCGCGCCCTGCCCTTCGAGATCTTGGCCCAAGTTGCCTACCTGAGCCGCAATTTGGTCAGTTTTCTCACCCACCTGTCGAGCGGCTAAATTCGGGACTTCGGTGGCCAGTGAACGCGCCGAAACTTCAGTACGTGAAACCGCCTCGACCAACAGCATTTGCCGCTCACTAAATTGCCTCTGTGAGTCAGCCAAGCTTTCCACCGAGAAGCGCAGCTGCTCGAAGGTTGTAAGGGCGCTATTCATCTGCACGATCCGCTTGCTGACCGCCACTAACATTGAATCAACCTGGGTTACACGGGACGATAGCTGAAAGGCAATAAAGCCGTATAAAAATACTGATACAACCAAAGCGGTAACCGCACCAACCATCACGCGCCCGGCTAGCACGGCACTCTTTTCACTGGCGACATTTAACTCGTCGGCGTAGGACTTAACTTGCCCGAGGCCTTTTTTTAGCTCTGCAGAGGATTTGACACTGACGTCCGCTGCGCTGTTGGTCGCTTCTGCGATCTCTAGTACGCCGGGCAAAAGGTCTTCTAAACGCTGGGAGATTTGTTCTGCTGCGGCACTGGAGCCGGCGCTGTGTGATTCAGTGCTTGTGGCTTCAGAGTTTGTACATTCGGAACCTTTCAGCTCAGCGCCCTCTGATCCAACAACGCCCAACTCGACGTCTTGAGTTTCCGCCACAATGTCTTTGTCCGGCGCATCGTCCACTGTAGCTTCTGGTTTTTTGTCACTCATAAAAGATCCAATATGCCTTTTTGATCAATACATTATTTATTCTTCATCTGACTAGAAATATCGGCAGTATGGCGCTTTACTTTAGCCAAACGGGCACGAAAGGTGTCTTGCAGGGGCGCATTCGCAGCTTCTTTTTCGACGGGATCTGTTTTAGTGTTGCTTGCTTTTACAACATTTAAATCAACGCTTGAACTTAACTCTTCCAGGGGAACAAAAATTTTTCGAGCTCCGACCCCAGTTATGAGACTACCGTTCTGATCCACACTAACTGCGCCTAAAGAACCCTCGCTGCTAAATAACTCTGGGATATCAGTCATTGTTGGCGTCTTAAGATAGCTTGTAATTCGGCAGCACCACGTATCCAGTAGTCATCGGGAACCGCGCTATTTTGAGTGAATAATGCCGCTGCAGAGCGCGAGCGAAAGGGACCAGAAACCACGGCGAAAGCGTTCTTTTGGTTTATGCGGACAGGTACAACACTAGCGTCTCTCAGCACAGAGTAGCGCTCAATATAAGCCCTGGCTAAATCCTCGGTAAGAACAATATGCTGAATAAAATAATCACTGCGCGATGCCTCGGCAATACGCGCCGCCGCAGACTCCAGGGCGCTGGCTTGAACATCGGCTACTGAGTCACTGAGCTCCTGCGCTGACGGTTTAACATCGTCGGGAGACGTCGCTGGCGCCTCTAGGCTGACATCTGCCACAGGCAGGGCAATAATCTCATCGACTAGCGAGACGGCTGCAGTGTTAGATTCTACAGAGAGAGATTGATTCGCACTGGTAGCCGCTTCCAACTCCGCTTGAACGGCAAGTCTCTTGGCCTCTACCTGCTCGGCACTGGGAACTTCAATTGACTCTACCCTGTACCCGGCAGATGGTTCAGCATCCGGATAGAGCGATAAAATAACCAGCAGCGAAACAATAAGACTACCGGCAACAATCATTATTTTCGGCCATCGGCGGCCTTTAATTGACTCGGACTGTTGATCAGGCTCCTCAACCAATTCATCATCGGCGGCGGCACCAAGCAACACATCAATATCTAATTCTGGCATTACCGGCAAGTCCGGGTCGAGCTGCTCATCGACCTCAGCATTCGCCTCGCTGCCGATAACCGCGCCCATTCCTGCATCGACTAAAAGAGCCTCGGTTTCAGCCAGATAACCGCACTCTGCAGCGTTACTAAGCAACTGACGAGCTTCATTAGCTGAAGGCGCTTCCACAACCCAGCGGTGCATCTTTTTACCCAAGGTCTGTAGAAGATTTTCATGTGCTGGCCAGCCAGACTTATTAATCACTAAAACCAGACGCGCATTAACCCCGGGGAAATCCACTAACAGACGGGTCAACAACCCCCATCGCGCCTGATCTACTACCCGCGCGTCATTGATGATTAATAGCCGGACGGGTTGCCCGGCCAGGGGTGGTTTCGCTGCCTGTTCCAAACTGATTTCACTGAGCATTTTGTTAAAGCGGATCAACAAACTGTCGGTGGTTACGGGCAGAAAGGCCTCAGACTGAAAGCGTTCAATCTCGCGCATGCGCCCAACTAACATTCGGCAATAGTGATCGAGAATTACTTCATTGGAACCAATAATGGCAACGCCGAGATCATTCGCAACAATCTCATTAAGCGTTTCTGCAAGTCGTGTTTTATCCTTGGAGCAGAAAAAAATATCGCCGCCATCGAACCAGTCCTGCAATACAGATTTAGGCTTTTTTTTAGGCGCTTTTTTAGGCGCTTTTTTATGTTCTGTCATAGCGTTTTCTACTTTAAATTTTTTATTTAATTTTTCTTCTAACTATTATCAGATCTTTTTAGCATCTAACCCGCCAGGCTACCATCGGCGTTATACCGCATATCCTCAGGCACTTTCGGGTTCGGTTTTTCCGCCCTTTGAGCGCCGCGTCCAAAGCTATTTAAGTTGAAAATATATGCTATTACCTGAGCCACTGCATAGTATAGAGCTTCTGGTACAGTCTGATTAAGATCTGTCGTAAAGAATATTGAACGCGCTAATGTAGGAGAAGAAAAGATCGGCACACCTTCTTCCTTTGCACGTTCGCGAATAGCTTGGGCGAGTAAGTCAGCGCCCTTGGCAACCATAATTGGCGCACCATCTTTGGATGGGTCATAACTTAGGGCCACAGCAAAATGCTCAGGGTTAACAATAATGACGTCCGCATCAGCGATCGCTGACATCATCATGCCAGAGGCAATCTCGCGCTGTTTGCGGCGAATCTGCGCCTTCACCTCGGGACGGCCCTCAGTATCTTTCATCTCATCTTTGACTTCCTGCTTGGTCATTTTCATCTGCTTATTAAACGTATGCAGTTGGTAGGGAATATCTATAGCTGCGGCAACAATTAGTGTCAGCGTCACCAGCACTGTGCCAAAAGCGATTATTCGTCCAGCTTCCTGCATTGCTGGCTCCAAGTCCATAAAGCCCAATTTGATCAAACTGGAGAAATTATCACTGACCACCAGATAGAGCACTAGGGCAATCAAAACAAACTTACTCAAGGCTTTGCTTAGATCCACCACCGCCTTCATACCAAACATGCGCTTTAGACCTGCGAGCGGATTGATCTTACTGGCTTTTGGGGCCATTGATTTAAGAGAGAAAATATACCCACCCATAGCACCGGCGGCAGCAAAGGCAATCAGCACCGCGAGAACGAAAATCGGCGCGACAACTAACAAGCTATCGTAGGCCTGGATGCCAAATGCCGACACTAATAGCGAAGAATCAAATACGGCTTTGCGATCAAAGGTAAACCCTGAGGCAAACACCTCAGTCAAACCACCGATAAAATAGCCGCCGAAAAGATATAAAAAGAATGCTACGCCAATCATCATTGCCGCAACTGAGAGTTCTTGAGAGCGCGCCACTTGGCCGTCTTCACGGGCCTTCTCAAGGCGCTTGGCGGTGGGCTCTTCTTCGCGTTCTTCGCTACTGTCTTTATCCGACATTAGGTTACCCCCAGTGCCTGGCCGACGACGTCAAAGGACTCACGCCAAAGCCACTGAATACGAAAACCAATACTCGACATCGACGTCGCCAAGAGCACCATGCCAACCAAAATCATCGCCGGAAAACCCACAGCAAAAATATTTAATGCTGGTGCCGCTCGAGTAATAACACCGACGCCAATATTAACGAACAGTAGACTGACCATTATCGGCAGAGCTAGTAGTAGAGCACCAAGGAATATCATTGCACTCCATTGCAGCAGCACCGCCATCAACATATCAGGGGCTAGCATCTGACCAATTGGCAGCGCTTTAAAACTCTCCAAGACCAAACTAATAACTAGAACGTGGCCGCCCATACCCATAAAAATTAGCGTTGAACAAACTAGAAAGAACTGCGATAGAACTGGCACATTGCCCATATTCGGGTCGACCATATTCGCCATACCCAGACCCATGGCACCAGAGACCGCTTGCCCCCCTACAACAAGTGCGGCATTGACGATCTGCAGCAGCATCCCCATCAATGTGCCAATCAATACTTGATTAAATATCTCGCGCAAACCCGCGGCGGAATAGGGGTCGATGATGGGCCAGTCCACCAAAGGGTAAACCATTAAGGTTAACAAGGCGGCCAGTAATATACGGATCCGCACACTGACTGCACGCAGAGAGAAGAACGGTGAGGCAAGCAAAAAGGCAGACACTCTGATCATCGGCCAGAGCAGCGTGTAAAAGCGTTGAACCACTTCAGAGACAAGTATGTCCATCAGACAAACAGCGCGGGGATACGCTCAAAGATACGCTGGATAAATTCGACCATAACGCCAACTTGCCAACTGCCAAATACCAGCAGTGCGACGACCATAATGCCGAGCTTTGGAATAAAGCTCAGAGTCATTTCCTGAATCGAAGTGGCGGCTTGAAAAATACCCACGATAAGGCCCACGGCGAGAGCGACACCAAGTAGTGGCGACGCGACCATAACCGCAACCCAGAGTGCTTCACGACCTAAATCAATAACCTGTGCAGCATCCACTGGACTCTCCTAACTAAGCGCAAAGCTCGCGGTCAATGACCCCATAATAAGAGTCCAACCATCGACCAAAACGAACAACATTAATTTAAACGGCATTGAGATCATCATTGGCGAGAGCATCATCATACCCATAGACATCAACACACTGGCAACGACTAGATCGATAACAACAAAGGGAATATAAATCAGAAAGCCGATGGAAAATGCACTTTTAAGTTCTGATGTAATAAACGCTGGCACTAGGGTTAAAAACGGGACATCAGCGGGCTCTGTAACCTCTGTATTATCGGCAATTTCTAGAAACATACCAATATCTGATTCTCGGGTCTGGTTCAGCATAAAGGTCCTGATTGGCGCTTCAGCGGCAGCCAGAGCGGCCTCAAAGCTAATTGTCTCTTCAAAATAAGGGACTATGGCATCGTCATACACCGAGGTAAGTACCGGCGACATAATAAATAGCGTAAGAAATAACGCCAGACCAACCAACACCTGATTGGGTGGTGTCTGAGCCGTTCCCAATGCCTGACGCAGCAGTGAAAAAACGATAATAATACGCACAAATGAGGTCATCATTAACAGCAAGGACGGCAGGAGCGTCAGCACTGTCATCAAGGCCAAGAGCTGCAGGGTTAAACTGTATTTGGTTCCACCGGAGCCGTCATCGACCATATTGACGACCGGCAAACCAACTTGGGCAGCAGCCGGTAGTGCGACAGCAGTGGCTAATAAAGCAACCACAGCCAGCAAGAATTGTTTAAGAAAATTGGTTTTAACCATCTTATTATTTCCGTTCGATGGTGCGGCCGGCAATCTGTTTCAATAGCTTCTGAAACTTACCTGGATTCTCAGGTTCTCCGAGGATTTCTGCTTCGACCTCATTAATTTCATCAGATTGCTGCTCCTGACCTGCTGCCACTTGGTAATCTGGCCAATTGCCAAGGCGATTGATCGCCTGAGGAGTAACCCCCAACAAAATTTGCTCGTTATTTACGGTAACAACAACTAGCTTCTGCCTCGGGCCGAGATTGTGCACCTCGCTAACCTGTAACTTTTTGGTGGCGTCTTTAGCACTGCTAAGACCCATTTTTTTGAGGCCAAATAAGGTGGCGGCAAGCAGTACTAAAACTACCGCTAGCGATGCCATCATCGACAACCACTCATTCCAGCCAATCTCAGTCATTAGACTATAACTCTAAAGGTTCTTGACGCGGTCAGCAGTGGGTATGACGCTGGTCAATCGCACACCATAGCGCTCATTGACTAATACCACTTCACCCTGAGCAACCAGCGTATTATTAACTAAAAGATCAAGGGGTTCACCAGCGAGGCGATCGAGTTCAACAACACTGCCTTGAGTGAGTCGCATTAAATCGCGAATTTTTAGCGATGTACGACCGACTTCAACGGATATTGTGACAGGTATATTCTGCAGAATATCTGCATTAATTTTATTTTTTAGATCGCCGTTATCTGTCGATTTTATATCGCCAGTTAAAACGTTGGTTTCGGTTTCGGCCATTTTTTTTCTCTCTTTTCTGTGACTTAAATTTAATTAAATAACAAAACGTTTATTTTATAGGTGTCAGCGGCTTGATAATTCGCGCGGCCATCTGTGAGCCATTGGCACCCACATCAGCATCGAACACCGGAACAGAATTAACATATAAACGCGCGTGCTCGCCCTTGCTAAAGTAAACAATATCGCCTTCACTCAACGCTTCAAATTTACTTAGGGTGGTTTCTATCTGTGCTAACTCAACTGTCACTTCTAGTTCGGCATCCACTGCTGCAGACTGCAACTCAGCGCTCCACTCTTTATCCGAAACATCATCGCCATCGCCTGTTTGAACTCGGCTTCTAAGTAAATCGCGAATCGGCTTAAGTGCATTATAGGGATAAACCAGATCAATATTGCCGGACACATCTCGCCCGAGATCGGCAACAAAACGGCTGACAATTACCAGATCATTTTCGTCGGCAATCTGGGCAAATTGCGGATTTATTTCAGAACTGACATGTTCACAGTTAATCGGCAGAATCGGCGCCCAGGCTTCCTTTAAAGAGCCAAACAAAACGTCCAGCATAATTTTAATAATGCTCGATTCAGTAGGCGTGAATAGTCTTCCCGGAGGAAGCTTGTCAAATCCTCGGCCAAATCCGCCAAAGAAGTTATCCAGTGCCGCGAACACAATAGAGGGCTCGATGACCGCCATCGAATAGCCGCGTAGGGGATTTAATCTTATGGTGTTGACTGCCAGTGGTGCCGACAAATCTTTTAAATATTCACCAAATTTTACGATTTTAACATCGGCCATGCTGACCTTAGGTGTGGTACGCAGGACTTCGAGCAGGCCCAATCGGAACTGTCTAATAAAGCGCTCATTGATCATATCTACGGCGCCTATATTGACACCCAGAGACGAGTCTTCATTAGTCAAGTCATGGCGCATGGCGTTGATCTCACTATTGAGACCTGTGTCAGCTTCTATTGAGCCGTCCTCAAGTCCAGCAGTGAGCGCATCAAGCTCTTCTGGGGATAATAAATTGTCAATATCAGCCATTGTGGCCCTCACCATTTAAAAGTAAGTGTCGCTTTCAAGTCATTCACTTACTGAACAACAAACTCAGTAAAATAAACTGCTTCAATACCACCGAAATCTTCAAGGGATTCCAGCACAGCATTCATTTCGATTTTTAATTTAGCGGCTAAGTTCACCTGGAAATCTTCATCGGCAACCTCGGCCTCAGTCACTTTGCGCATTGCTGCAAGCATGGCAAAACGCAGTGGGAAATCGTGTTTCTCAACGTTTTCAACTACTCGCTCGTCATAGTGCGTCATAATTGCGACAGTAACCTGCATCACCTTTCTTGAGTTGGCAATATTGGCGACTAAAGCCTTTGGCAACTGAAAATAGGACTGCTCAAATCGAGTTAATTCAGGAGAGTCTTGCTTGACCTTGTCCGGGCCAGCAGCTGCAGCTTCTGCCGCGGCAGTTTGGTTGGCAGCCTCTGCTTCAAGCGCTGCGATAGCCTCCTCCGCACCAACTTCTTTGTCTGCGTCAAAAAATCCACTGGCGAAAAGCGTGCCACCAACGGTTATGGCAATCAAAAGTAAAATGCCGGCGACGATCAAAATGATTTTTAATACCGGGCTTTTGGCTTTTTCTTCGTCTTCTTGATTATCTTCACTCATTCTTTGCTCCTCTTAGCCGCCGACTCGGGTGGCGGTGTTTACACAAGTACATTCAAGCCATCAGTTGTTACGCCCTGACCTGTTTTAGGACTGCCCGTCTCAACCTCTGAGGACAATCCGCCATTTGATTCCTCGGCAGCCTGCTCGGACGCTGTCGACTTTCCGTCAGAGGCGCCTCGACTTCCTTCTCCTAAGTTCTTATAAGCAGTTTCCGTGCCATGTTCTAAGAGAGCCTCCCGTAGCCTTGGCATTCCCTCGTTAATCAAGTCTCTGGTCGTCGCATTTGTGGCCATAAATCGTGCCTCAAGCTCGCCATTTTTCATTTCTAACTGTACTTCAACTCGGCCTAAACTCTTTGGGTGAAGGTCCATTTCTACATGCCAAGACCCTCGCTGGATCTGTGCTGTTAGACGCTTTCCCAACACCTCGGTTAACTGGCGTGACAGCTGCATATAGTCATCTTGCCTGCGCAAGGTCTCCTGCTTGGCATCTTCAGCCGGGGCGTCAATAGACAGGTCTGAACTCAGGCTGGCCTGGGCTACTGGATTAGCCACTTGCCCATCGACAAAAAGTGGCGCGCTAGCAGTGCTAGCGCTAACGAGCGGCCCTACTGCAACTGTCCCAGCATTGGTAACGGTTAGCAGCTTATTGTCGACAAGACTAATCGGGTCCATTTTTATCACTGGCATTTTTTGGCGATCTTGATATTGCTCTAAGAACACCTCAGACACTTTTGCTCCAAGTGAGATCTTGCTTGCCTCTATTTGACGAGGCCCAGGCGCAGACTCAACGGCAGCTGAACTGGCGCTTAGTTTATCACTTGGGATTGGATTTTTAGCCTTTATATCAAGGATATTTACACCACTAGATAACGCCGCCAAAGAGACTTTACTAGCACCCAACGATGCTGGCTGATCGAGCTCTGGGATCATAGCTTTGGTATTGTCTAGGGTCATAGGTGGGATACTGATGGCCAATTCGACCGCTCCCTTCAATACTTGTAGCTGCTGCGGCAGAACCACATTGAGCCCAGACTGGCGGTCTTGAGGTTGCGGCAGACGTTGTTGATCGGTGGCCAACTGCTCCACCGCAACGGGCACCTGAGCCAGTGGTTTAGTCGATCCAGTTACTAAATCGCCACTCGGCAGTGCTACCGATGAAGCCTTGTATTCAAGCTTATTTTCTAGAGGAACTAATTGGTGAGCCTGCAGTTTTGGAGCAGGGATATAGCTAGCTTCAGTGCTTACCAATCGACTATTGGGCGCACCGCCGGTCAAATGAGGGCTCACAGGAATAGCCGGATTGGCTATTGCACCCTGCTTAGGCAGATTGTCTTTCGCTTCGAGGTTAGCAGCGCTAGTTAACAATCCTAGTGACGCTGGATCCATACCCTGAGCCCGAGCGAAAGCGATCAAGCCCGCATCAGACGGTTCGGCACCGCCAATCATCAAGGCTGTACCTCCCTTGAGCGTCCGGCTAGATAGCATTGCAGCAGAATTCATTTCAGAGCCCTGCGATTTTAACAGCTCAGAAAGTGGCATCATGTTGCCGCTTTTGGCCACTTTCAAGCTTGCCGTAGCATCTCCAAGAAGCGCGGAAAATTGTCCGACTGCTTCCTCAGTAGACCGCTGTTCAGAGGCTGCAGATGCAGACTTAGCGGCGGATGTAGAAACTTTACCGGTGTCCAGCAGCATGTTTTTTGATTCGAGCATATTTGCAATGAGTCCTGTGATATTTCCTAGTTACGGAGAATATCTGCAAGACACATGCCAAAAATCCGACAGGTGATATTTGATTTTTTTGACTGACAGGCAAGGAACAAGCAGGAGTCATTAGCGTAAAGCTAAGCTGTGTATTTTTTAGCCTGTGTGTTTTTTAGCGGGCGCGAAAATTATGCTGCTGAATCGCTTGAGCATCGATACTGCGAGTCTCGCGAGAAAGGCTGTCAGCCTGACGTTTCTCTACTGCACGGTCGGCTAGATGACTGACTTTCACCCGTTCGCGCTCAGCGCTAACCAGCACCTGACGCGCCAACTGGCATTCGATATCGATACGCTGCTGCTCGTATTTTGCACGATTTTTAAGCTCCTGAAGCTGAACAATAAAATGGCGGTAATTGTTCACTTCGGTAGCATTGTGATCGCGCTGCTGCACGACATGTACCTGCTGAATATAGTCGAGCAACAGAGCGCTGACTTTTTCCTCTTGCAGCAGGGAGTTTTCGCGACGGCGATTGACCTCGGCAAGCTTTAGACGCGCATCACGCAGAGTTCGCTCAGCTTTCGCGAGCAGTGCCGACCAGACTGTTCTCATTCTTTCACCTGCGCTGTTAGCTGCATAATAATCGCCTGACTCTGATGCAGAGGCACGGACTCATCGCTGCCCTGGCGTAAAATCGCCTCCATGCCGGGACGCAGGCGAATAGCCTCATCGAGATCCGGATTAGTGCCGGTCTCATAGGCGCCGACTTGGATAAGGTCTTCATTTTGCTGGTAGAGCGTCCACAGGCGGCGAAAGCGATTAGCCGCTTTAAGCACAGCGGAATCCACCAGATTAGGCATAACCCTTGAAATAGAGCCGGATAAATCAATTGCCGGATAGTGGGCGGCATCCGCCAGAGAGCGCGATAGCAACACCTGACCATCAAGTGATGCGCGAGCTATATCAACAATCGGATCGGCGCGATCATCGCCTTCAGCGAGAACGGTATACATTGCGGTAATTGAGCCATGACCTTTGCGGCCAACACCAGTTCGCTCGATCAGACGTGGCAGCATGGCAAAGACGGACGGTGGATAACCTTTGGCTGTGGGTGGCTCGCCAATCGCCAGGCCAATTTCACGCTGGGCGTGAGCAACCCGAGTCAAGCTATCACAGAGCATCAAGACATTCTTGCCACGATCGCGAAAATACTCGGCAATAAGATGCGTTAAATAGGTCGCCTTGAGGCGCAGTACCGGAGAGATATTAGCCGGTGCTGCGACAACAACTGATTTTGCCAGACCCTTTTCGCCAAGAGTGTGCTGGATAAATTCCTGCACCTCGCGACCACGCTCGCCAATCAATCCAATCACAACAACGTCAGCTTCCGTGTTGCGGGTCAACATGCCCAGCAAAACACTCTTGCCAACGCCGGAACCGGCCACCAGTCCAATTCGCTGGCCTTGGCCAAGCGTCAAACAGGTGTTGATGGCTTTGATACCTGTGTCGAGAATTTTATTGATCGGGCCTCTTTCCATGGGATTGATCGATAATCCCTCAAGACTAAGCTGATCGCTGTAAGCAATTGGCCCACCTTCATCTAGAGGCTGGCCGAGTCCATCGACGACACGTCCCAACATGGCTTCACCCAATGACGCCTTGGCATGTCGCGAAACAACCCAGACGCGGGCACCAAGACCTACACCAACAGGTTCTGAAAAGGGCATGAGATAGAGGGTGTCATCGTTGAAGCCAACGACTTCAGCATCAACTACTGTGCCCATATCGATATTTTCGACCCGACAATGCGCACCTAAAGGAGCGATAATACCCTTAGCCTCGAGAGTTAAACCGACCACTCGAACGAGCTTACCACTGAGAATCGGCTCAGGGACTCTTAACTGTGCAATTTGGCTGTCGATATCATTGGCAAAATCAAGCATCTGGGGTCTCATCATCCACTGCCTCAGCACTGGGGTTCATTGCTGCATTATTGTCTTCAATTATCGAGCCTTCGATAACGCTTGCACCCTCAGCGACCGAATTTGAACGCAGATCTTGATAGCGTTTAGCACTGTTTCGGGGTGCTGACTGATGCTCAGTCAGACCGAGTAATTCTTCACTGAGAGCCGCTAGGCGGGCTTCTATTAAATCTTCAACGGCGCTGTCGTCCATGTTTATTCTGACACTACCTTGGCTTAGGGTAGGATCAATTCGGAGACTTAAGTTGTCTAGGTCCGTGCTTAGGTGAGCAGTAAACTGCTGATGATCTGCGGCACTGAGGTTGATCACTATAGGCCCTTCACCCTGCTGTTCTATGTCTTTGATTGCGGCATCAATAAGGCGCTCAATCACGGTCGTGGACTGGGTTAGCTCTCCGCGAACGAGTTGCTCTGCTAGGTGTAGCGCAAGCTTTTTCAGCGGTTGGAAAAAATTATTGCCTTGTCCCTGGGCCTTTCGCAGGGTCTCGGTAAAGTGAATAAATTCGTCCCGCGCACTGGCCCACTTGCCCTCAGCTTCGTCCATTGCCTGCTGGTAACCTTGCTCGAAACCCTCACTGCGGGCCTGATCAAGTGCCGACTGGTCAAATGACTCGACAATAGGCTGCTCTTCTGTGGCAACGGTTTCGGCATCAAGTTCTGGGGCACTATCTAGCTCGCTGACATCCTCCTCGTCAGACGCCTCTTCAGTGATACTTTCAGCTTCCTCATCCGCTTGACCATCGAGTACTTTTGGCTTCCACAACTCAAATTCGGGATTGTTGTCTGCGACCTCTGGCTGAGACCACTGCGCCGCAAAGGCCTTGGCTTTGCGGCCAGCACTGATCAGCTCGTTTAGACGCCAGCTGACTGATGAGTCCGCTGAGGGTTCTTTATCCGCTGCAGGCGCTTTATTGGCTGAGGGTTCTAAATCAGACAAAGTCATCTCCTCGTCCAGCGAGCACTAACTCACCTTTATCGGATAGCACTCGAGCAAGACGCATAATAGTCTTTTGGGCATCTTCCACATCGGTAATTCTGATCGGCCCTTTAGCTTCCATGTCATCAAGGAACATAATCCGCGCACGCTGCGACATATTGTCGAGGAACTTGTCGCGTACTTCTTCATCCGCACCTTTGAGGGCGGTCATCAGAAGATCGGATTCGACACTGCGCATCAGTACCTGAATAGCTCTATTATCAACACCAGAGAGGTTGTCGAAGGTGAACATGCTGTCCTGAATCTTCAGTGCCAGCTCTTCATCGAGACCAGAAACACCGCTCATAATGGCGGTTTCGAGATCGACTTTAGTAAAGTTCATAATCTTCGCCGCGGTGGCAACACCACCAAAGCTAGAAGACTTGGCCGATGAGCTAGAGCTGAACTGCTGTTTCATAATGCCCTCAAGTTCGTCCATTGCCGACGGCTGTACTGTTTCAAGGCTGGCGACACGCTGCATAATTTCAGCGCGGTTGTCCTTCGGGAGAAAGTTAAGCACGTCAGCCGCAACGTCATATTCCAGTACTGAAAGAATAATGGCTACCACCTGAGGATGCTCCTCGTGGATCATATCGCCGATCGATCGGGCATCCATCCAGCGCAGAATTTCCAGTCCTTTACTCGATGAGCCTGGCATGATGCGACCCAATACCGTCGCGGCCTTGTCTTCGCCTAGGGCGCGATTAAGCACTTTCTCAACATAGTCACCAGTTCCCAGACCAAGACTCGTCTGCTGCTTAATGGTGACAACAAAATCGTCGAGCACTATATTGACTGCTTCCTGGGAGAGGTCGGCAACTCCAACCATCGCTGATCCCAGCGCCTGAACTTCTCGCGGATTAAGAAAACGGATAATGTCCGCCGCTTGCTGTTCGCCGAGCAGTAGCATGATCACTGCCGAACGATCAGTGCTGGTTAAACGACTCAACTCGTCGCGCAGCTCCTCTGACATGGGAACAGGTTCTGCGGTTACTGCATCTTTAATTTGTGGTTCTGCCATTTTATCTCTCCTCGCCAAGCTAGACTGGACGAATCATTTTCTTCAATACGTTGGCAACTCGGCCGGAATCTTCCGCCACTAGTAGACGCACCAGCGCCACTTTGTCATCGTAGGTATTTGCCGTATCCAGCATCTCTGCGGATATAGTTGATTTTTTCGGCTTCAACTTAGCCTTGATATCTTCGAGGGACTCGCCATCACCCATTTCGATCAAACGCAGCTCTTCATCATTGAGCTCACCATCTTTGTTGGATGCCAGCGCATCTTCGCCGAGACTCGCATCAACCGATGGCAAGTAGGCTCTAACCACTGGACGCACAATCGCAAGAAGTATGATAAGAAAAACAAAGGCCGCAGCAAGACTCTTAATAGCACTGATGACCTGCGCATTTTCATACCAAACAATACCTGAATCGAAAAGTTCGGGCTTTTCAAATTTAGCCGACACAATGGTCACCACATCACCGCGTTGCGCGTCGTAGCCAACTACGCCTTTCACCAAGTCAGTAAAGCGCTGTAATTCCAATTCAGAAAAGCTCTGAGCTGCCAGAGCGTCATCACCCGGCTCAGCTAAAGGCTCATTGATCACGACCGCGACCGAAATGCGTTCAACGCTACCACCTTGACGTTTAACATGGCGGACTGTTCGATCCATCTCGTAATTTCGCGTCGTTGTGCTGCTCGATGTCCGCATTGCATTGCTACTTCCATCGCCGTCTAACTGGCCATTGACAATGTTAACCGCATCAGCAGGCATTGTGTTTGAGGTCGCGCCGGGAATACCCTCAGAGAGATTGGTAGCATCCTGATCAAGAGAGAGCACTTCAGAGCGCGCTTTGGGTCCATTATTATTGCCGTCGTACTCTTCATAGGTGGACTCTTCCTCGGTGTAGTCGACCTGAATATCCACTTCAGCACGGACATTGCCCATACCCACCACTGGCATCAGCAGAGCATCAATGCGACTGCGATAGGTCTCTTCCAGCCGCTGTTTATGCTCCATCTGTGCAGAGTTAAGCTGCATCGACGCAAAGTTATTGGCATCGGTAAGCAACTTGCCACGCTGATCTACGACCACTACATCTTCGGTGGCAAGGTAGGGAATACTTGATGAAACCATGTGCGTAATCGCTTCTACCTGAGAGCGGGAGACCTGCCTGCCTGGGTAAGGCGAGACAACGACTGAGGCTTTTGCCGGCGTTCTATTGCGCACAAACACGCTCTGCTTGGGCGAGGCCAAATGGACCCGTGCAGAGCGGATCGTATTAATTTGAGTGACGCTGCGCGCCAACTCCTGCTCCATGGCTGAGACATAGCGAACTTGCTCCATAAACTGACTCGACGTCATCGAGGCTTCATCGGTCAGACCGCTGATACCGCCACTGGTGCCCTCTTGGGGCAAGCCGCGGGAGGCCAGAAAAATTCTTGCTTCATGATAGCGATCGTCGGGAACTTTTAAATCGCCAGTGCCGCTGTCAATACGTGCCTTAAAGTCCGCTCCAGAGAGTGCTTCGAAGGCCATCTGTCGGTCTGACTCAGAGAGTCCTGGATAGACCGCCCTATAAACCGGATCCTGCATCCACGAGTAGGCAATAAGGAAAACCGCCACGCTGAGAAAGGCAATGATCGCCGGCATCGCTTTGCGCACTGCAGGTTGCTGCATAATCTCACTGACGTTGGGCAGACCGACGCCATTGTTGACGGCTCCCTGAGTTGCCGGGACTTGGGCCTGACCAGGTTGTGCCACTGCGCCGGGCGCACCGGCCACTGCAGGAGGCATATTCTGTGTTGTATTTGCTGCTATGGTTGCCATGTCTTAAATCTCTTTGTGCGTTCTTTAAACGGGCATGTTCATAATGTCTTCATAAGCCTTGAGCACTTTGTTGCGTATTTGCAACGTTGCTTCAAAGGCCAGTGAAGACTTCTGCATATTCATAACGACATCCGTGAGAGGCATATCCTCTCCTCGCTCAAAAGCCATGCGCGACGCTTTCGATGTCATCTGTGCGTTGTTCACTTCATTGAGCGCACCTTTGACCGCACCGGCAAAGCCGCCAGCATTAGCTGGCTGAGCATCTACGCGGTCGGTGGCGGAGAGATTGACACCCTCTGCGGCCTGGGCTTGGTACTGTCGAATCTGACTCAGTAGCGACTCAACGTTTCCGGCATTAACTGGACTGACCATGACTAACTCCTCTAACGCGCGTAAGCACGGGTAACGTTAATACCCTGCTCGCGCAGTCTCTGTAATTTATGGCGCAGTGTTCTCGGGCTGATGCCCAACTGCTCTGCCGCATGCTCGCGACTTCTGCATCCGTTTAGTGCACTCATAATGGCCTGCCATTCGCTGTGCTTGACGGTCTCATTTAAGGCCTCTGGAGCGGCCTGAGTATCGGCCATTGAAAACGGTGCTGAAAAGCTTCTTGGCGGCGCTGACTGGGCAAACAAATTATCCTGCGGCTGGCTAACGCGGCTGTCAAAGCTGCTGATCGACTGAATGTCATCGAACAGTAAGTGCTGTATATCAATTGGCGCGCCGTTAGCTAAAACCATACCGCGGACCAAAACATTTTGTAATTCACGCACATTGCCAGGCCAGCGATAGCCCTCTAGGCTAATCTGAGCGGCACGGGTTAAGCGGGATGCTTGAGTGTCGCCACTCTGTTGATTCAAAAACTGCTCGGCAAGTGGAAGAATATCTTTGGGACGCTCTTTTAAAGGGGGAATCGCCAGCTTGAACGCGGTCAAACGGAAGTACAGATCTTCTCTAAAAGTCTGTTGCGCAATCGCCGCCTTAAGATCACGATTGGTCGCGGCAATAACGCGAATATCTAAGTCGATGGCTTTTTGACCACCCAATCGAACCACTGAGCGCTCCTGTAAAATGCGCAATAGTTTGGCCTGTAAATGAAATGACATCTCACCAATTTCATCGAGAAATATAGTCCCGCCCTGAGCCTGTTCAAAAAGACCCGGCTGTACTTTAGACGCGCCAGTGAATGACCCTTTCTCATGGCCAAACAACATATCTTCTATCAAGTTTTCGGGCATCGCCGCACAGTTAAAAGCGACAAAGGGCCCTTGGTGTCGGGCTGATGCATCGTGAAGAATTCGCGCCAGAACCTCTTTACCTGCACCTGTGGGTCCGGTGACTAAAACAGTCACGTCAACCTGAGCGACGCGTTCGGCAAGAGCCAGTAAGTTGCGGCTGACTGGATCAGCAAAAACAAATGCTGGCTGTGAATTATTTTCTGCTGGCTGGCACTGAGCCAGTTCTAACACTTCGGCCCATTCGGCTCTGCCGAGGCGACCATTTGAAATAACGCTGAGCGCGCCTTCGCGCATTGCTCTTATACCCAGCTCAAAATTGTTACGATCTACTCGCGCAATGATCGGTGCGGAACTGCACACGGCGGTCAACCGTGCCTGCAACTGTTTTAGTTCGTTGATTGACTGGTTGAGAGTAACGACAACCAACTGCGCAGAAATTAGAGCACTGTCACTGGCCTCTTTAATGTCCGCCTGAAAAACTGCCAAACCCTGTTCGGCAAAAGCCACAGCTTCATGATGCGCTAGCGCCTGTTGCGAATCGAACCAAAGTACTTCAATCATATTGTGATCAGTCACGTTTGCTTACCCTTGCCTAATAGATGCTTGTAAATATCAAAATGTCCTCTGTTCTAGGAGATTAGCAATTTGCGTGCCAAGGAAATTTGTCGTTTAAATACAGATACTTAAGACTATAGCGGCAATAAACCGTCAGCTTATTGCCACTGGCAAGCAGTCGGCAATTTGACACCGATTCACTTAAACTCGCGGCAGTTGTGGCAAGGCGTTGCCACAAAGTAGTGGCTAAAGTAATTCCTGAGGATGGATTTTCACGTCGACCCTAATTCGCTTTAGTCGCCGCTTTTGTAGCTTGGAGCTGAAATTGGGCGGAGAGCTGAGAACGGGAATGGGGAGTTGGGAATTGAGAGACAGGGACTCAGACCTGTTTATTTGGAAATAAGATTTAAGCGCTGTCAGCAAGACCATGTTTATTAATTTTTTCAATTAAAGTTGTTCGCTGCAAATTAAGCATCCGCGCTGTTTTAGAGACATTGCCTGCAGCGGTACTTAAAGCATGGCGAATAAGATTGCGCTCTATATCCAGTAGATGTTGTTTTAGCTGCAAACCCCCTTCAGGGAAGGAGCCACCCCCCTGAGACAGTAAAATTGTCTGTTCAACCTCATGGTCAAGTTGCGCATCATTGATTCGGGCCAAGCTATCGGCCTCTGAAGCGCCATTGATGGCATCGAGTATATCGAAACTATCGAGCCCAGCCGCACGCTTGACTGGAGATGGACTAGGGGCCATCGAGATATTTACATCACTAGCCGGCCAACTGGCCAGTGCCCGGATACCTGGGGGCACCATGCTCGGTATCACTTTACGCAGATCCACTTCCTGACCCGGGTACAGCGATGAGTAGCGATCGACAAGGTTGGCTAACTCTCTAACATTACCCGGCCAGCTGTAATCTAAAAACAACTGCATAGATGTTGGATGTAAGCGAATCGGCTTTTTGTTGCCGATCGCGTGTTGCTTGGCAAAATATTCAAATAACACCGGAACATCGTCCGCTCGTTCACTGAGAGTCTTAATTTCGATTGGCATAACATTGAGGCGATAGTAGAGATCTTCGCGAAAGAGTGATTTCTCCATCAGGCCAACAATATCTTTGTGGGTCGCGGCCAACACTCTCACATCGATCGGTTTCGACAGCAGTGAACCCACTGGATCAATCTGACGCTCCTGCAGAACGCGCAATAATTTAACCTGCAGATCGATTGGCATGTCGCCAATTTCATCGAGGAACAAAGTGCCTTTGTCGGCTAACTCAAAGCGCCCTTTGCGATCCGAGATGGCTCCTGTAAAGGAGCCTTTGCGGTGACCAAATAATTCGCTTTCCAGCAAGTCGCGCGGGATAGCGCCGCAGTTGACAGGAATAAAGGGGCCGCTAGCGCGCCTTGAGGAGTCGTGCAGAGCACGGGCAACCAGCTCTTTGCCAGTGCCGCTATCACCGAGAATAAGTACTGTAGATTCGCTCGGCCCAACCATCTCGATAAGCATGCGCAGCTCGTCAATGGCAACGCTTTGGCCAATAATTTTTTTCGAAAGGGTCAAAAAATAGTTTCTCGTGTAAATATAATCAATGCAATAATTTATTTTCTGGCCTTGGCAGGCCTTGCAAGCTATTCAACATTGGTAGACTGTATCGCAAACACCAGCTACAGCCAAGTAATAGACATCACCCGATTTATTTTTACGTAACAACAGAACAGCGGAATAGGCTTTATATAAAGCTTTTAAATAAGCCACCGCAAATTAATATCGGGCTGATGTTAGATCTGGTTCTAGTCTTCGAACCTTTGACCAAGCCGGCACTACTGGATAAGCTGTGGCGAAAAAGAAAGAACGCAGGTATCGGGGAGCACTGATTTCATGCACAAAGTACGCGACGCTTTAATTGAATTAATGGTTATTATTTTGATCGGTGGACTGATTGGTGCAGTCTTGGCCGTTGTCTCCAATCTGTTTGTCACCGGTGTGCAATGGTTTGGTCATCAGCGCGAAGTCAGCGACATATTGTCGCTCTCCATTGGCGGGGACAGTATCTCTTTTTCAAGTGTGGTGTTTTTATGGGCCGCTGCTGCCGTCGTGGTATTTTTAAAAACCAGCCTTGGCATCAGCAATTGGACAGGTCCAGCCGACTCTATGTATGCCGCACATCAGGTTAATGAGCCGCTAGACATTAAAACCGGCCTCGCCTCTACTCTCGCCGCCTTTACCTCAGCAAGTGGTGGCGGGTCTGTAGGCCAGTACGGGCCAATTGTGCATTTTGGCGCCACCATGGGTATCTGGGTCAAGCGCTTTATTTCCAGTCGCCTGTCTCATGAGATCTACCTCGGCTGTGGCGTTGCGGCAGCCATTTCCGCCGGGTTTAATGCCCCCATTGCCGGAGTTGTCTTTGCCCATGAAGCCATTCTCCGACGCTTCTCTGTTAGAGCTATTGCTCCTATCACCGTGGCCTCAGTCTCTGCCAGCGCGCTGGGGAACCAATGGTTTCCCCATACAACTACTTTTGAAATTAGCACTATGCTGCCACCACTGGCGGAAGTGGTTCCAGTTTTAGTGGTGCTGGCACCGGCGTTTGCCTTAGTGGCAATCTGTTTTATGGCGGCGTTGCGCTACTCCGCTCAAACGGCGGCCAGAATGAATACCTTTCCGTTGCTGCTACCATTTATTGCCGCCACTATTTGCGGTTTAGTCGGGGTTTGGATTCCGCAAATACTGGGCCTCGGCATCTCTAGCATCAATGATATGATTGCTGGTGAATTGGCCCTGTCGCTGTTGCTAACGGTGTTAATTGCGAAGCTGTTGATGACCGCTCTGTGCATTGGTTTCGGCTTGTTTGGCGGGGTATTTTCTCCTTCACTATTTATTGGTGTGGCCGCGGGTGCAGTGGCCGGCGAGCTATTAATCCTCTTTGGCTTCGCCGATATCGCCAGTATTATTAGTGTTGCGGGTATGGCTGCGGTGAGCTCGGCGGTGATCGGCGCTCCGGTTTCTGCGGTACTGATTATTCTTGAGCTGACGCAATCCTATGAATATGCGGTGGCTGCGATGATCGCAGTGATGGTGTGTAATCTGCTAACCAATCGTGTGTTTGGAAATTCCTTTTTTGATCGTCAGCTTCTTGATCGCGGTATAGATTTGCTTAAAGGACGCGAGGCCATTGCGCTAAATCAGAAAGTTGTCGGGCCTTATGCCAGTCAGGGCTATGTTCGCGCTAACCCTTCCATCACAGGTATTGAGCTGCGGGAGGCGATGCGCAAACGAGGTCACACCGAAGCTTACATCATAAAAAGTGATGGCCAGTTTTTCGGCAAAGTTTCTATTTATGAAGTGATAGAAGCTGCCGATACTACTATTAAGGACTTTGTCGACACGCGACCACTCACGCTGTATTCCCATGACAGCCTCGCCGAAGCGATGGTTAGGGTGAGTCAGTTTGTCGGTGAAAGCTTACCTGTTGTCAATGCAGAGACCGGCGAACTGCATGGTAGTTTGGCCGAAGGCGAACTGTTCCAGGCAGTTATTGATGTGCAGGATCAAGCGCGCGGTCTCGAACGCACTTAGCAATATTTTTTATCTAAACAATGTAGTAATAGGATCACTATGAAACAGTTACAGCTTGGCATTTTGTTTTTCGCATTGATCAGTGGCTCTGTCCAAGCAGGTCCCTTTGAAGCCGGCCTTAGCGCGCTTGATCGAGCGCACTATGCAACCGCTATGCGTGCCTGGATTGAGCTAGCCCGCGAGGGTGCAGCAGAGGCACAAAATAATGTCGGTCATTTGTACGAGCAGGGGTTCGGCGTATCACAAAATTATGCAGAGGCAATGGACTGGTATCGACAGGCTGCGGATCAGGGGCTTGCAGAAGCGCAACACAATATGGGTATGCTCTACTATCGCGGCTATGGGGTGGCTGAAAATCAGCGCACCGCCACCAGTTGGTTTAAGCGCGCAGCGCTGCAAGATCTGGTGGACTCTGAATATATGCTAGGACTCGCCTATCACGAGGGAAATGGTGTCGAGCTAAATTTTGAGTTGGCGCAGTACTGGTTTAAGAAAGGCGCGCTAAAAGGCTATGGCAATGCACAGTTTATGTATGCCTTTATGCTGCAGGCCGGTGAGGCCGAGAAGCCGAAGTCGTTTCAAGCGCTGGTATGGAGCGAAGTGGCGCGCCTTAATGGTCAGGCCGGCACTGAAGATATAGCTTATATAGCCAAACTTAAGTTACAGGACGAGCAGATTGCTGAAGCTGGCGGATTGGCTCTGCGCTGTGTTGAAACCGGTTATAGCGACTGCCCATAAAAAGCCTTTCAGCCACTACTTGAAAAATTATGCATTAAACGGGTTTTTAGTTAAAGAAATCCATACAGACTCCGACTCTATTATTAACCCTGATTAAATAGTGTATCGGAGATATCCAGCATGGCAGTGAACAACAAAGCCCTTAACGCCTACCGTAATGTCCACGTCGCATCCGCGGTTCCCTACGCCGATGGCGTGCAGCTGATACAAATGTTGTTTGATGGCTTGGTCGACGCCCTGTCATCTGCTGAAGGGGAAATTGAGCGCAAAAATATTCAGGAAAAATGCCGCGCTTTAAATCGCGCAACGAGTATTATTTATGGTCTTCAAGACTCCTTGGATTTCAAAAAAGGATCTGATCTTGCACGTAATCTAAGTGAATTATATGAGTATATGATTCGTCGTGTTATGTTCGCTAACCTGCATAATGATCTTAATGCGCTTAAAGAAGTCAAAGGTTTGGTTAACGAAATTCGCGGCGCCTGGAAGCTATTGCCTTCCCTGCTCAAGCAACAGCCAGTGGCAATGGCCTCTTAAAAAATTGGACTGCTGACAAGAGTGGCAGCCGCATTCTGCACTGTCACTCTAGTGAATATTTTACCCCTCTTAGCCGCTCCCACCCCTACTCTTACCAACCCTTACAAAAATTAACTGTGCTTGTATAGCAATCTTTACGAACTTGACAGTACTCTTCCCTGCATGGCATAACTATGCACTATCAAAATAATGATCCCCTCACGCGCAGTCGCAATAACTGTGCCGAGGAGGCCGTTAAAGGGGGAGTTTGTAAAATGTTCTTGAGCCAGCAAAGGGTGATGGCAATCCTCAATAAGAGTAGCGATGGCGACAAAGTGAGCCGCCGCTGCGATATATTTTTGTCGATATTAATTGTCCTGAATTTGATTGCCGTCTGCCTTGAGTCTGTTGAGAGTTTTAACAGCCTCTATCGATCACCTCTAGTCATTTTTGAAACTATTTCTGTGAGTATATTTTTACTCGAATATTGCTTGCGTATTTGGTCCGTCGCCGCAGACCAAGATAATCGAGCCAAAACTGCAATTGGACGGCGGTTTAATTATATCTTTAGCTTTACCGGCATCATTGATCTGCTGGCAATTTTGCCTAGCGTGCTACCGCTATTGATGGGCGGTGTTGATTTGCGCTGGCTACGCGTGTTGCGACTAGTACGCCTGCTGAAAATTTCACATTATTCCTCTGCACTTGAAGATTTGTTTTCCGCTATCTATCAAGAGCGCCGCTCATTTTTTGCCGCTATCTATCTTATGGGCATAGCGCTGTTTTTATCCAGCTCACTAATGTATCTCGCCGAGTATGAGGCCCAGCCAGAAAAATTTGCCTCAATTCCACAGACCATGTGGTGGGCGCTGATCACCCTGACAACGGTGGGCTATGGTGACGTATATCCGATCACACCCCTGGGACAAACTATTGGCGCTTTTACCGCTCTTTTAGGTGTCTGCACTGTGGCTCTGCTAACCGGTATTGTCGCCTCGGCATTTTCCAATCAAATGGCACGTAGAGAAGCTATTTTTGAAGCTGAAATTACCTCCGCTTTAAGCGATGGTGTGGTGACCGCTGATGAGCAGTGCCACATTGAAGAGTTGAGAGAGAAATTTAAAATTACCGAAGAACATGCACGTGCAATATTTGCGTTGATCGAAGAAAAGCGAGGGAGCTAGGAGTCTAAATTACAGTGTTTAGCTCCCTTCAATAATGACTTCTATACGACGGTTTTTCGAACGACCTGCTGGGGATTCGTTGGAAGCCAGAGGTTTCGTGTCGGCCAGTCCAGTCACCGAGACTCGGCCATCTTCAATTGCCGAGCTATCCAACAAATAGTCTGCCACGGCCGCTGAGCGAGCTGCAGAGAGATCCCAGTTAGAACGAAAGCGCTCGCTGAACGCCATGGGTATATTGTCGGTGTGGCCTTCGATAGTGATCAAGCCAGAGCCGTCAGCGATAGACTGTCCGACTTTATCGAGCAGCGGCTTGAACGACGGCTGCAGTTCTGCATAACCGCTGCGAAAAGAACCACGCTCGGCAAGGCGAACAATAATTTTGTCTCCATCTCTTTCGACTTCGGCTAACCCCTGCGCTATTTCGTTAGACAGTCGCGCGCGAATCTTATCGTACTGATCAGCAACCGCCTGTTCACCAGCCTCATTGCTGCGGCCGCTGAGATCTCCATCAAGAGTCTCGGGCGAAGCGTCTACCACCTGGACTTGAGAGGCTATCTGAGCCTGAGCCGTGGCCACTTTGGCATAGATTTCTAAGTCACTCTGCAATAATTTAGCGCCAGACTTAGACTTGTTTTCCTTGCCCTGATTGCCAGTTTTGGCATCGGCACTAACCTCAACTACAAGCTGCTTGTCTTTAACAGTAACTTTGACTTTGCCCTCGGCAATTTCTTTGGCCAGAGATTTTGCCAGCACTTCAACATCGGCATTAGTATCAAACCGATTCTTTTTCAGTTTATCCTTTAATTCCACATCATCGGGTTGCCTTACGTCGGTTGTCTGCTCCTGAATCACATCGAGTAGCGTGGGTTCAACCTTGGCGGTTTTATATTGTTTGACGATAATATTATCAGCGGTCGGCTGTTCGACCGTCGGGACAATTTTCTGCACACCGAATTTTTCATTCATCGAGCCACTGACTTCTTTGAATTTAGGCACATTCATATGAGCGAAGGATAGAATTAGTACAAAGAAGGCCATCAGCAAAGTCGCCATATCCGCAAAGGTCGCCATCCACGCCGGCGCACCGCTTTTACAGGGTGGGCAATCCGGTTCTTCGGTAGGGTCTTCGGCAGGTTCTTCTGGCGGTGGTGGCGGCCGAGTCGCAGCAACCTCTTCCACTTCAGTTTCAATCGCGACCTCATCTGGCAACGTTTCGTCTATATCAGGAGCCATCGACAATCACCTCTATACGACGATTTTTTGCGCGACCTGCAGCCGTGTTATTTGATTCGATGGGTCGTGTATCGGCAAAGCCCGCCACCGTGATCGCATTCTGATTCAGATCTGAATTGTCAACAAAGAAGTCCGCGACTGAGGCCGATCGTGCGGCGGACAGATCCCAGTTGGAATTAAATCGTTCGCTAAAGGCCACCGGGATATTATCTGTATGCCCCTCGACACGAACCTTGCCCTTGGACACTGAAAGGGCATTGCCAACACGCATCAGTAAACCGGCAAAACTAGGCTGTAAATTGGCACTGCCCGAAACAAATGAGCCCTGACTAGCAAGGCGAACAATCACTTTGTCACCGTCACGCTCAACTTCGGCGAGACCATTGTCGATATCGGCAGCGAGAGAGAGACGTATCTGCTCATAGGTGTCATCGTTATCTTGCTTGCGCTGATCAGCACTGCCTCCAGATGACTTGCTACTATCGCTATCGGACTGCAAACCTCCACGCTGTTGTCCAGATGCCAACTGCTGCTTGCGCACTTCGATTTCAGTGGAAATTGTCGACTGCAGATCAACCACTTTGGATGCGACCTCGATAGTCATTTGACTGATCGGACCACCACCGCCAGACGCCGCATCAGCTTTATCCTGACCACCACTGGCACTCTCTGACAGAAGCTCGACCACAACCTTATTATCTTCGATGCTAACCGTTACTTGGCCCTGCTCTATCTGCTCGGCAAGCGCTTCCTGAACGCTGCGGAATTCTTTCTGTGTTTTAAAATCGGCCGCTTCGGTCTCGGTTTTTTTGACCACAAATTCCTGAGTAATGTCTTCCGAGCGCTGTCGCTTTTGATCTATCACCGTTGCCTCAGCCAGAGCTGGAGTGAACTCCTGCGTGACCAAGCTGGTGGCTGTGGGAATAGAAATTTTTGGCACTATACGTGCTACACCAAATGCGAAGGCAATGGAGCCAGAGACTTGCTTAAATTTCGGTAAATCTACTTCGGCAAATGAGAGCAGGAGAACAAAGAAGGCCATAAGCAGCGTTGCCATATCAGCGAAGGTCGCCATCCACGCAGGCGCACCACCCTTACAGGGCGGACAGTCCTCAGGCGGCGCGCTTGGATCATGACCCGCACCTTCCGCAGGAACCTGATCTAATTCTTGATCGTCTGCCATGGGAATGCTTAGGCTGCCGCTAGCTTAGAGCGTGCTTTGGGACCGAGGAAAGAGCCCAGGAAGTCACTCAGCACTCGGGGGTTACCGCCGTCCTGGATAAACAGTATGCCTTCGATAATCAGTTCGTTGTTAGCGGCTTCTAAATCCGCCTGGTTTTCCAATTTCATCGCAATCGGCAAACAGATTACATTGGCCAGAATAGCACCATACATGGTGGTCAAGAGAGCAACGGCCATGGCGGGTCCAATGGATTTAGGGTCGCCCATGTTACCCAACATCTGTACCAGACCGATCAAGGTGCCGATCATACCCATCGCTGGAGCAATCTCGCCCCATGCGGAGAAAATTTTCGCGCCTCGGGCATGACGCTGCTTAGTACTGATGAGCTCTCTGTCCAATGAGCTTTTGATAATAGTTGGGTCGGTTCCGTCAACTAGCATGGACACAGCTTTGGACATAAATGGATTATCGATTTCCTGACCTTCAAGAGCGATCATGCCGTCTTTACGCGCGATGGTGGCGAGCTCAACAATTTGCTCAATCAGGGCGGCCGGCTCATCGATTTTGTTTTTAAAGGTCTTGCCCATAACCGCTATAGCACCGAGAAACTCTCCCAGAGAAGAGCGGAACATCACAACCATAATCGAGCCGCCGACCACAATTAACAGCGATGGGGTATCGATAAAGGCGGCCATGTCATCGATAGCCATAAAAATCAAACCAAAGGCGCCGAGTAAACCAATAATCGTTGCGATATCCATGAACATTCCTTACCAATGTCGAAAATTTTTGATTGCCTACTTCATTGAGCGGGCGAAAATACAATTTGCTGTTACTATTTCTAAGAGTAATGGCTTTGACTATCCTCTAATATCGGCAGCTGTACAAAAATATTGAGGAAAGATAACAGTCATTTAACAATGCGTTATTCAAACTAGATTTATATCTCTATCTGTCGATTATTGAATTATAGATTGGGAGATTCAAGCTCCGGTGCCTAAGGAAAGTGGTATATTCTGCTACAGCGGCATCAGTGAATTTTCCATAGATGCTTTAAAGCAACGTACACTAGCATTTCGAGCTGTGGCTAAGCGCCTATCTCACTACCCAAAGAAGAAGGCTATATTGTGATTTTAAGATCATTAAAAATGTCTGTCCGCAAAGGCTTGTTGCCGCTGTCAGCACTAGCCGTTTTGTTAGCACTTAACAGCTGTGGCGATTACCGCAGCGTAGAGACCTGTGACGAGAGTATTCCCCGAGGCGATAAAGGCCGCTTTGTGACTAATAAAGAGGGTTTTGCCAAAGACAGTGAAAGTGGGGTGACTTGGTACCGCTGCGCAGCTGGTCAGCGCTATTCAAACTTCCGCTGTAAAGGCGATATTCTCTCTCTCAACTGGCAGGAAGCAATGGATTACGCAACGGAATTCTCCGAGAAATCCGGCGTCGTCTGGCGCCTTCCTACCGACGATGAGATGCAGTCTGTCACCGAAAAAGCCTGTGTAGCGCCAGCCATTAATCACAATGTGTTCCCGGACATTGCCGTCTCGAATCATTGGACGTCAAGCCAAGGCCTTCATCAGGATATTTTTCGCTGCGCGGTAAACACCTACAGCGGTCGCCTATCTTGCCGACAAGCGCGTGACGTTGCTCAACCGTTTATGCTGGTGCGAGACGACTAGTAGGACTACAGGACTGTAGAGGATAAGGGCAGCGGATTTATTTTCTAACCACTGGCTTGGGTTGAAAGCTGAGGCAGTTGGAACCGTCTATTTGAGCAACCGCCAAGCAGGGTAACATTTTTGACTTAAAACCCATTGCCTGACAGCCATAAGGCATTTTCGGTTGATGGGTTATCTGGAAGTGCCGACACCCCCAGCAATCAGTTCTTGTTTTTTCTGGCGGCATCAATTTTTGGTTTCCAAAATTCATGATAAGCCTTCCACAGAATGGTGCAGACCAGCATCACGCCAATTAGCGTAGAAAAAATATTGGTTAGATCATATCCTTTAAGACGGCTGACTTCCGGCCTTATCCACATAATCAAAATTATAGGCACTGCAACTAGCAGGTACATGCGTACTAATTTGCACACCGCGCAGGGCGGTTTGGGCTTTGTCTCCTGCATAATAAGCAAATCCTCTGGGAATTTTTATCGCCGCTATTCTAACAGCTTTGCACTCTGTGCCGCGATGCGATAACGCGCCGCTTGCTGGTTAGGTAAAAAATAACTCAGGCCGGTGTTAATCGTCACTTGCTGCCCAGACTGAAGGTCTTTAGTGATGTTAATTGTCTTGGCTGCAGTGTAACCGCTCTGATCCGCCGGACCCGATATCTGCAAGACAATACTGCGCATGGCCCTTGGGCTGGTATTCACTACGCTGACCAATAGCGCTCCTTTATTACTTACTGCCTGACTAAACGCTAAGAAGCTCTGGGGTCGAAGTTCTAAATTCACCTGCTGAATTTTTTCTCGACTCCGGTTACCCAGCTGACCACGATCTTGGGCAGCCTGCTGAAAATAGCCATTGGCCTGCTGGTACTCTTTGTTAATCAGGGCCAACTCACCGAGGTAGTAACTGGCTTTGGCTGTGGGCAACAACTTATAGCTCTGTTTTAGATCGGCTTTAGCGGCGACTTTATCCCCCCGCTCATAACGCAAAATGCCCCGGGCCAAGTAGGGGCTGTAAACTACTTTGTTTTTGCCTATTGCCGTACTGTAAGATTTTTCCGCATTGCTTGGCTTGTCCAACATAGTCCAAGCTTGGCCGCGCAATAGCCAGAACTGCGCCTCTGCCGGTTGCAACGCAACCGCCCTATCCAGATGTTTGATCGCTAGTCTAGGTTCGTCATCGGCCAGAGCCTTGATCGCGAGTTTTTCTGCCGCATAAGCCGGCTCATCTTTGATAAGCTGAGCAATAGCCGTTTGATATCGCTGTCGATAGCGCTGGCCGGATGCAAAGTCGGCGACACGCAATTTATTCGCTTCGACCCGTTGCACAGAGGGTGGATGACTGGCAAACAGGCCGCTGAGAAAATCTGTCTGTCGCGACTTGCTCAGTTCCACAAAGGTTTCCTGCAATTCAACAGCGCCCTGAACGTCGTAGCCCGCTTTGGCCATATAACTCATGCCGTAGTAGTCCGACTCCAGCTCATCGTCGCGTCCGTATTTGGCCATCCAAGCGGCAGTGCCCATCTGCGAGGCCATACCATAGAGCTGCTCCCCAGGCTGACCCTGCACTGCAGCGCCGACGGCAATCAAACCTATATTGGCTAGGGTTCCGCTGGTCATTTGTGTGGCGCCGTGACGGGCGGCGGCGTGAACAATTTCATGGCCTAATACCGCGGCGAGCTGTGCCTCGTCATCGAGTAACACTAGCAGGCCAGTGTTTATGGCAATTTTGCCGCCAGGTAAGGCCCAGGCATTGGGCACTCTGTTGTTGAGCACAACGAATTCGTAGGGTAAGTTGGGGCGGTCACTGACGGCGGCGAGTTTTTTGCCGACCCCACTTATATAGCTTTGTAGCGCTGGATCAAGATAGTAATCGCCACCCTGTGACTGCCGTGAAGGGCTGTAGTTTTTCTCGCCGATGGCTATTTCCTGCTGTGGCGAAATAATGGATAGCTGGTTCTTGCCGGTTACTGGATTAACTGAACATCCACTGATAGCAAAAGTTACCATAGCTGCCGTAGCTACAAGAGCTACTTTTAACCAATCTTTCATTCCCTGTCTCCCTTGAAATTACATTTTACATCTCTGTCCATGAGGTAAGAATAGCGCCAAAAATAGAGCCTCGCGCACTTCACGCAAGTTGATATAATAACAGCACTTTTTCACATTAGTTTCCATTAAACGGTGCATTTTACTTATGTTAGTTGTTATTTCTCCAGCGAAAAAACTCGACTATTCAAGTTCTATTGAAGCACCTTTGCTCTCGCAACCGGCGTTGCTAGATCATGCAGAGGAACTTTCTATCGGCTTAAAAGCTCTGGCCCCCCAGGATGTTTCCAGCTTGATGCATCTGAGTGACAAGCTTGGAGCCCTCAATTATGAGCGCTTTCAGGAGTGGCAGACACCCTTTAATGCAGATAATGCTCGGGCTGCTGTATTGGCTTTTAAAGGTGATGTCTATCAGGGCTTGGATGCTGACAGTATGAGCGCTGAGGATTTGCACTGGGCCCAGGATCACCTGCGCATTCTCTCGGGACTCTATGGCGTGCTGCGCCCTCTTGACTTGATGCAAGCCTACCGCTTGGAAATGGGCACCAAATTTGCCAGCCAGCGCGGCAAGGATCTGTATCAATTCTGGGGCGATATTATCACTGCCGAACTCAACCGAGTCGAATCTTCTGTGCTGGTGAATCTGGCTTCTAACGAGTACTTTAAGTCTGTGCACAAGAAGGACATCAGTGCACGAATAGTGACGCCGGTATTCATGGATAAGAAAGATGACAAGTACAAAATAATTAGCTTCTATGCGAAAAAGGCCCGCGGCCTAATGAGTCGCTATATTATCCAGAACCGCATTACCGAGATCGAACAGATCAATCAGTTCGACAGTGATGGCTATGTATACAATGCGGCCCTTAGTGAACTGGATGCGCCGGTATTTTTGCGCGGTTAATTTTCTCGGACTGTCTTAACACTGGGCTATCTAACAACAGCAGTAACCGTATCTGGAGTAGTAGTGAATTTTAAGGACAAACCTTTTTCTCAGGCCTGTGAGAACAATAAGGAGCCTATTTTTGATCTGCTGGCACCGCTGCTGCAGGACAAAACCCATCTCTTGGAAATCGGTTCTGGCACCGGCCAACACGCTGTTTGGTTCGCGCCACAGTTGCCGCACCTGATTTGGCAGACCAGCGACCTCATTGAAAATCACCAGGGTATTTTGCAGTGGCTTGACGATTATCCAGCGGCTAATCTGCGCGCGCCTATAACTCTAAATGTGGCCGAAGCACAGTGGCCTGATGTCTCAGCTGATGCCGTCTACACCGCAAATACTGCCCATATTATGGCCTGGCACGAGGTTCAGGCGATGTTCGAGAAGGTCTCCTCCAACCTGCCAGCTAATGGCATTTTTAGCCTCTATGGCCCAATGAAATACGCTGGTGAGCACACGTCCGAGAGCAACCGCTTTTTTGATCTAAGATTGCGTGAGCGAGTTGCCCATCGAGGGATTAGAGAATTTCATGAGATCAATCAGCTGGCCTTGAACGGCGACCTAATATTGCTCGACGACCATGCTATGCCCGCCAATAATCGGCTGTTGATTTGGCGGAAATCAACTTAGTTAAGGGGTTTTGGCAGAAATCAACTTAGTTAAGGGGCTTTGGCAAAAATCAACTTAGGTAAGAGGCCTTGGTAACCAGTCCGTCGGCTACGGATTTAACAGATAGTCCGAAGCCAATCCAATAAAAATAATCATGCCGACACGGTGATTGTTCAAAAACGCTTTAAAGCATGCATCGCGATTGCGTCCACGACTCACCAGATGCTGATTAACAAAGTACCCCGTCGCTACCGCCAGTCCGACAAAGTAAATCAGCCCACGATCAAATAAAATGCCTGCTGTCGCCATCAGCAATACCACCGCGAACTGTAGCAAACCAACTATCAGCAAGTCATAGCGACCAAATAATATGGCCGTCGATTTGATGCCAATGCGCAGGTCATCTTCCCGATCGACCATCGCGTAGTAGGTATCAAAGGCGATAGTCCACAAAACTATCGCGACAAAGACGACCCAGAGCTGCGGCGGCAACTGGCTGTTGTGAGCGGCAAAGGCCATGGGCGTAGACCAGGCCCAGGCTATGCCCAGACCAAGCTGGGGCCAATGGGTAATGCGCTTCAAAAAGGGATAGAGCGTGGTAGCGGCAGCGCCGCCAAAAGCTAGCATTATGGTCAACTGGTTAGTCATTAGCACCAGTATTAGAGCCACGCCTAGCAGGACAAAAAACAGTGCCAAGGCGGTCCCGGCACGAATTTCCCCGGAGGGTAAGGGTCGATAACGCGTGCGCTCGACCTCACCGTCCACGTGGCGGTCAGCGTAATCATTAATCACACAGCCGGCTGCGCGCATCACCACAACGCCGAGAACAAAAATCA